>Ga0308161_1002487_pt1 | contig 19465 bp, 13 predicted proteins | sample PhyFR2_FD_201034 | JGI IMG/M metagenome (GOLD analysis project Ga0308161, IMG submission 201034) | Phyllosphere microbial communities from UC Gill Tract Community Farm, Albany, California, United States - DLSLF.R2 | ecosystem: Host-associated > Plants > Phyllosphere > Unclassified | place: USA...
CCCACGACAGTGCCCATCCTTTCTCCTCTGCCAGGCGCGCCTGATGGAAAAAGAAGCCCGTAGTGATGAAAGGTGACGCCAGCACTGCGGGCAGGGCAAGAAGCAGATTCCGGTTCTTCCATACTGACGCTTCGCGAACCTTCTCTGCGCCCCGCTTTCTGAACGTCCGCAGCGGCTTTTCGGCAGCGCGCGGAAGGCAGCTGACAGCCAGCGCAACGCCGGCAATCAGAACCACAGCGTTTATCAGCCAGGCAATGCGCCATCCCGTCAGATAGTTAATCTGCACAGCAGCCAACGGAAACAGCGCCTGCGCCAGCGACAGGCCCAGCGCGATGGCGCCCAGCGCCTTGCCGGCATCAAGCGGAAACTGGCGCGCAGTCGCCGTCAGGGCGGTATGCACCATCAGCCCCTGCCCGCCGAGGCGAAGCAGGTAAAAGCCTGCACAAAGCATCCATGCCGCCTGCGCGCCGGAGACCAGCAGGCACGCCGTTATCAGCAGCAGGGTAACGGCCAGGGTGAAGCGACGGGTGGTGGTGTAATCAATCATCCGGCCTGGCCAGGTCAGCGTGACGGCACTCATTACGGTGCCGGCGGCATAAAGGCCGCCCAGCCCGCCGTCGCTGAGCCCGAATGCCTGACGCAGGTCCTGCCCGTAAAGCGATACGAAATAAGTCTGTCCGAAACTCGACATTGCCATCAGTATCGCGGCAAAAGCCAGATGGCTGCCGTGCTGATACATAAAGCGAAACAGCTGACGCATGGTATTCCCCGAGCGCGGCTGACAAAGGCGCCGCACAAATGAACTGCTCTGGGACTGATGTTCCGGAGGCGCGTTATGAAAAGGGCCCGCGATTGCAGGCCCGTAAAGTTTACCGCAGCATCAGCAGCGGATGACGGCTTTCAGCCAGCATCGCCGTGGTGTGACTGCCGATAAAGAACCGGCGCAGCCGGGAGTGTCCCCAGGCTCCCATCACGATCAGGTCCGTGCCGTTCTCCTCCGCGTAACGACACAGGCCGCGCGAGACGGATTCATCCTGAATCAGCCGGGACTCTGCATCGATGCCGGCTGCCTGCAGGATTTGCTGCGCATCATGCAGTGAAGCATCGTCGCCGTTCACCATCACAACATGGCAGACCAGACCGCGAAGCAGCGGGCTCACGGTCAGCCGGGTCAGGTTTTGGCGGCTGGCCTCGCTGCCGTCCCAGGCAAAAAGCACCCGGGATGGTGCGCTGAACGTTTCAGGCACGACCAGCACGGGCTCTTTCTGCAGGCGGATGACGCTTTCCAGCTGGCTGCCCACTGTATGTTCCGCGCCCCGTCGTCCGAGAACCATCAGCCTGACGTCATCCAGTCCGGCAAGTATTTCATCCAGCGCGCCGTGCATCTGTAGCTGACGCACTTCCGGAACCCCCGCACGGGACAGCCGCTCCGCGCAACCGCTCAGAATGGCTTTACCCTGTGCCATGAGCAGGCGGCTGCGCTCACCCTCCACGCGCACAAGCTCTTCGGTCAGCAACTCTTTGCTGTCAATGCCAATGCTGCCGCTCAGGTCAGAGACGGCCGGATGACCATCTTTTTCCAGCACGTGCAGCAGGGACAGTGGCGCCGGGAGGCCGGCGGCGGCCCACGCCGCGTAGTCACAGACCGGCCCGGTTGACGGCGAACCGTCCACGCAGGCCACAACGGTATTGTTCATAGCTGAATCTCCTGTCGGTTAGTGCCCGCCCATCAGTTTTTCCGCTTCTTCCGGCTTGTCATGCACGCCGAAGCGGTCAACGAGGGTACGGGTGGCGTCGTTCATGCCCAGTATTTCCACCTCAGCGCCTTCCCGGCGGAACTTAATCACCGCCTTATCAAGCGCGCTCACGGAGGTAATGTCCCAGAAGTGAGCGTGTGTGACGTCAATGACCACGCGCTCTGCCGCTTCCCTGAAGTCAAAGTTACTCATAAAGCGATCGGCGGAGGCAAAAAAGACCTGGCCGGTCACGGTATAGGTCCGGGTATCGCCCTCCAGTGACGATTTGACCGTCATAAAGCGAGCTACCTTGGTGGCAAAATTCAGCGAGGCAATCAGCACCCCGGTCAGCACGCCGAAGGCCAGATTGTCGGTTGCCACCACCACGACCACGGTTGCCAGCATGACCAAGCTGGTTGACAGCGGATGGCGGCGCAGGTCGGTGATGGATCGCCAGGAGAAGGTGCCGATGGAAACCATGATCATGACCGCGACCAGCGCCGCCATCGGGATCTGCGATACCTGGTCACGAAGGAAGATAATCAGGCAGAGCAGCACCAGTCCGGCCGTCAGGGTGGAGAGGCGTCCGCGCCCGCCAGACTTCACGTTAATCACCGACTGACCGATCATGGCGCAGCCCGCCATGCCGCCGATAAATGCCGTGCAGACGTTGGCAATACCCTGCGCCTTGCACTCGCGGTTTTTATCGCTCGGGGTGTCGGTCATGTCGTCCACGATAGTGGCAGTCATCATGGATTCCAGCAGTCCCACCACGGCAAGGCCGGCAGAATAAGGCAGGATAATCAGCAGCGTATCCAGGTTCAGCGGAATGTCCGGAATGAGGAATACCGGCAGGCTGTCAGGCAGTTTGCCCATGTCGCCCACGGTGCGAACGTCCAGGTGCAACCACATGGAAATGGCGGTCAGCACCACGATGCAGATCAGCGGGGAGGGAATGGTTTTATTGAGGTACGGAAAGAGGTAGATGATTGCCAGGCCAGCGGCGGTGAGCGCATAAACGTGCCAGGTCACGTTTGTCAGCTCCGGCAGCTGCGCCATGAATATCAGAATAGCCAGCGCGTTGACGAAGCCTGTCACAACAGAGCGCGACACGTAGCGCATCAGGCTGCCAAGCTTCAGGTAGCCGGCAGCCAGCTGCAGCAGGCCGGTTAACACTGATGCCGCCAGCAGATACTGCAGGCCGTGGTCTTTCACCAGGGTTATCATCAGCAGCGCCATGGCGCCGGTGGCCGATGAAATCATGGCGGGACGTCCGCCAAAGATGGCCATAACCACGGGAATACAGAACGCCGAGTAAAGGCCGACCTGTGGGTCAACTCCGGCAATGATGGAAAACGCGATCGCTTCAGGAATAAGCGCGAGCGCGACGACAATACCGGCGAGCACGTCACCACGGACGTTGCCCAGCCAGTCCTTACGCGTCGAGGACAGCAGCATAGTAATTTCTCAGATTTTGATACAGTCAGCCCGTGAGGGCAAAAATTTCAGGTGCGAAAAGCACATCCGCAGACGGGATGCTATTGAGTGCGCGACTGAGACAACTCAGTGCGACAGAGAAGGGTTACGACTCAGGGTGGCGTAAGACGCATGATTTTTAGAGTTCTCCTTTACGGCAAACGATGCCTTCAGGACTGAATTAAGCCAGTTCATCAGGGGGATGAAAGCTGACCGGGAAGCCTGATCTTGTCAGAACAGGCGCTAAACTATAAACGAAAGAAGAAAGAGATCAAAGTTTCACTGTGCATATCATCGTCAGGTAAGTAATCAGAAAGGCATTCCTGCGAACGTCCGCTTCTGGCACATAGCGGACAACAGCATCACGTAACGTCCGCTATGAGCGAGAAGCAGAAGCAGAAGCAGAAGCAGAAGCAGAGCTAATTGTATTTGACTTCTGGTAGTCGCAAAATCGAGTTCACTGGACGATCACCCATTCGAACCTGAATACTTGTGCGATTTGCCGGGCCTGTATATTCTCATTTTAGGCCCGTGCTGCCTGCTGCCCGCTTCCTGGATGGAAAAGGTGAAAGCATGTTCGTCCTCAACCTCATTGATTTAGCAACTCTTGGCGGTCGGGATTGGTAATGCGGGCACCATTGTTTCCTGACGACAGGAGAAATTATGTTATCAATCGAGCAAGCCAAGCAAATGGCTGCGAAGTTAAAAAGCTCTCTCGAAATGCGCGGTCATAAAATTTCTTATTCCGCCGCACTCGAAACTGTTTCACAACAGCTGGGCTACAAGGACTGGAACACAGCATCGGCTGCGTTGCTTCCACCAGTTGTTCCTCAGCCTCAAATTCATTTCATCAAAACTATACCCATCTTACGAATGTTCGATGAGCGAAAAGCGCGAGAGTTCTATCTCGAGTTTCTGTCATTCAGCGTTGAATTTGAACACCGGTTCGAGCCCAACTTACCTTTGTATCTGGGCATTGCTCGAGATGGTTTGCAGTTGCACCTCTCTGAACATCACGGTGACGCCAGCCCGGGGGCAACGATATTTATACCTGTGCAGAATATCGAGTTGCTTAGAGACCAACTACACGCAAAACAATATGGCTATGGGCGCCCGGAAATAGTGAAGCAGGACTGGGGAGATATTCTGGAAGTCTACGACCCATTTGGAAACCGGCTCCGATTCTGTCAAAGCTGATTTATTCTTCTCAATACGAAGGGGATTGCCATAGGCATTACCCCTTTTTTATACGTACGAAATGTCCGCTTCTGGCACAAGGCGGACGTGGGAATTATTTCGATCACCTTCAGGCAACTAAAAGCACGAAGTCTTATGCTCGGCTTCGCCAGTCGGCAAGGTGCACATAATTGCCAGATGTACAATTGATCTTTTTTAAAGCCTTATGGGACCTGGATGTCATTATCGAATTCGAGCAAGCTCACAACGGGCTAACCGAATTGGAGTGGAATTATTGTCAGAGGCAGGCTGTGAACTGGATATTTTAGAAGTATTCCCAGATGTATTTTGTACATAGCCATAAACAGGAGTTGATGAATTTATGTTCATAGTGGTCTTATCCGCAGCCTGCTGACACTGTGATTTATTGGTTTCTGAAGAAGATGATTCTTGAGAGGGTCATCTGAGTCTGGCAGTCGACCATTTTCTTAACTTCAACATCCGTACCCTGCATTGAAACCTTACCGCACATGGCATCCTTAGTTTTGATCCACTGGCGCTGAGAAGGCAGTAACTCTTTTTTCTTCGCAGGCGTTAACGTGCTCCAGGCCGTGTTCAGATCAGAGTCGGCATTCGCGAATGCCATCCGGGATTGATCAAGGCTGTCAGAATTTTGTTGCTGCAAGGATTGCGACGGAGCCTGTTGCTGCGCTTGATGTTCAGCTTTTTCTTGCGTCTGAAGCTGTACCTGTCTCTGAGCTTGTTGATCCGCTTCATACTGCGCTTCTTGCTGAGCTCTTAACTGTGCCTGCTGCTGTGCTTCAACCTGACGCTGCTGGGTATCTTTAGCCTGCTGGACTTTCTGCTGCTCAACGATCGGATTGATGATTGACAACGATGTCATTAAAGTTGCGCCTACTGATATTGGATTTTCCAGGGGCGCTTTTACAAAAACGTTTTTTTGATCGTCGGTCGCCTGTGCGGAGTACGCGATACGTTTCGAAAAGGCGTTTGCCTTGTTCTCCAGTGACAGGCTTTCCATTTGCTTGTCGAGATTCCGGTTAAAATTCTTCCTGTAATCATCAGAAAGCTCGGCGTATTCCTTAGCTGGCAGGCTAATGGTCACGGTACCTTCACAGGTTTTCATTGTGCTGCCCGTGTCACTGGAGGTTGTGGATATCTCAGAAATAATCAGTTTAATTTTATCAAGCGCGCTGCGTTTGGTCTGGCTCGTGACGTCAGGGTATTTGTCGACTTGTTCAGACAGGCCCTCATAAGCGGATTTCTTGAGTAAATCCATCAGGGCAGATTGGGTTATTTCAGACGAACAGCCAATCACGTCTTTTTTGTTATCACATCCAGTAATGGCAATAGCGAGGAGGAGTGCTGCGTATTTTAATCTCATGAGTTCCCTTTAGAGTTAAGGCATGGCGCTTTCGATGACAACCTGTACTCGGTCCTGAAAGCATAAATGCCTCCGGACTCTTAGCGCATCACCAGCGAAGACCATAGATGTATCGGCGGGTTCAGTGAAAACTTTAATCCGGCTGATGAGTTAGTGAATTGGGCGCATTAGGTAAACTGGTGCCAGTTTGTTCCTTAGCAAACCCATGCACTTGGAATAAGACAATATGTTTAACATTCTTCTATTCATGAGTTCAGCCTGATTTTAGAAACATCTTTTTGGCACAAAGCGGACTGACGTCAGGCCAACGTCCGCTATGAGCGAAAAGCGGACGTTGCAGAACCATGATATAGCTGTCGATTAAATCTCTGACAGAACCGAAAAGACTGCATTTAAAACCAGGCCATCATAAATGGCTGAAGCTGCTCCATAAATTACTTCGATTGCTGACTCAATTGAATACCTCTCCCGGCGCAAGCGAGAGCTGATACTGCGCGTGCCTAGCTAAAAAAATGCAAAGCTTCATGAGTGATTCTTCCACGACAGGCGGGTCTGCCGGACAGATTTTAAAAGTGAGTTCACACGCCACTCTAACTGCACTTTTTCGTTTTTTTTCATTCACTACCTTCATTTTTTGTGCCAAGTGTTAATACCGCAGCGGCAGACGATTTAACTTCTGCCGTAAATATTACAACATGACATAGCTTAAGGTTTTCGTTGATATTTGAGGATATCATTTTTAAGTTTTGATAAAGGTATTGTTAAATAATCTTCAGGTTCCCCAGTTACGCCAAAAATCATGAATTTAAATTCGGCATTCGTCATCTCTTTTGATAACAACTCCTCTAGCGATTTTTTGTATCCTGAGGTAAAGGTTAACCTTTTCCTAAGAATAGAGGTAATGTCCTCCTTATGGTTTTTATATATTTCCTGGTGACGAAAAAAACTTGCATGTTCAAGGTCTTCTTTTTTAGTTGCAGTGATTGTTAAATCAAACCCACTGCTTTTGCCATAAAGCCCTTCAGTATCATGATAATTTAGTTCAAAGTACTGTTCGTCAGGTGCATTATCAGTGTAGAATTTTTTCCACGGAAACAATTTGTCTTTTTTAATTATGCAGTTACAGTATGAGCATGACGGGACAAAATTAAGTAATGTTAACGAGTACAAAGGAAATATTGATTTAGGTAAGAGGTGATCGATTTGCGCTATGGATTTTATATTTCCCTCATGTGAGTAGGTGTCAATGTATTGTCTGTTACAGTAAGGGCAAATTGTTACTTTAATATTAGCAAGAATCTCATTTCTAATGTTTTTTTTGGATGTCAAAAACTCATTGTAATTAAATATGGCTTTAATGCTTTGGTTGTTAATTATAAAGGCACCAATAACTACCTCATAGAATGCCAGATAATTTTTCTCACTTGCAATAATGTCAGGGTTGTTAATGCCGATATTTTTCAGGATGTTATTGTGCCTGAATTTATTTATAACATATAGACGTTCCTTTTTTAGCATATTTCTATAATCCGCTCCAGACTTAACGCTAAAAGCTTTTTTTATGACATCAAGATAGTTTTTTCCATGCAATAAAAAGTTGCTTAACTCCTGGTAGTCGTTTAAGAAACTCTCGTTACTGGGGTCTAAGGATGGTCGTGAGAAGGGATCAAAAGAAATGCAGTTTATGATTTCCGTTGAGCAGATTTCTTCTGCTGAAAAGGAATGATTAAAAAAATTCAGAGCTAAATTCTTCCTAGAGACATAATTTCTTACATCGTTCTGGTGAGTCAAAATAAATTCATGGTTGAATACTTTTTCTATTGGCAGATTAATCATATTTATTCCTTTCTGTTTTATTCAAGAGTTGCTCTTTCTTCCTAGTCAGATTTTGTATTTCTTGTTCTAATCTTTTTAGTGCGAGATTATTTTCGTAGTCATAGTTGGAATCAAGTTTGGCATGCAGCGTTTTTTTAATATAATCATCGTCAATTTCATTAATTAACTGATGCATGTCGTAGTAGTCCTTTTCACTGCTGCTAATGCTTACTTTATTTATGCTTTTCAATATGTTATTTATTTTTCGCGTCGCAAACTGGCCGATGGGTTGCGATAAAAAGAATGAATCATTAATAATGTCATAGATATTACTCGCAAAGCTGGTTTTGGCTTTACTGCATGAATAAGTGTCATTAGATGTGTTGTATTCAATTTTAATGACATTTTCTTTTAACAGATCGCTAATGATATAGGGTGAATGTGTCGAGACAATAATTTGGAATTCATAATCTGGATAGCTTTTCGAAAGGTATTGCAGCAAATGGTCCAGAAAAGTCCTTGCCCACTCCGGATGTAAATGTTCATCATACTCATCCAGGATAATAATAAATCCCTTGATTACTTCGTTGTTATCAAGGGTAAGTTTTACTGCCTTATTAATTCCGGCCATTTTGCTGTTAACATCAAATTCACCAGAACTCATTTTAGGCAGCGAAAATACAACAGGTAAGTTTGCTTCACTTAATTCAGAAATTAAAGAATGCACTTCCGGGCGGTATGTGGTTAAGTCTATGCAACATATAATATTGTTTTTAAAACCATTTCTTTCGGTCACGAAAGTCAGCGAACTTTCGTTCTCGAAGAAGTGTGTCGCCAAGTTCCAGTCTATTAATCCTAAGTAATGTGTTATTTCGTCGCCACGTTGAGTCAGTACATCTAAAATATCTGCAAGTAAACGCAATAAATGTTTTTTTATACTTTTATAGTTAATCAAACTAGCGGAATATTTTCTTTCTTTCATCATTTTGAGGCAGTCAACTGAGTTGCCTATCTCGAAAGCATTATCGACGAGATGAATCATACACTCTTCGAGCAAATCGATTACGAATAGTTCTCTCTGGTCGGTTATTTTAAGGGGACTATTTTTACCTAAAGGAAAAACATCGCAATCTAAATAACGTTCAAATTGACTGTAAAAGCTAAAGCTATCTGAATCTTTATTACGATCGCTTACTTTTGTTTTGATAACGATTTTTTTCTTATTTAAATGACTGCAAAATCCACCTTTATCAGTCGTGATATATTCATAGAAATTGGCCATATTAGTTTTTAAGTAATTACGTTTAAAACCGATATTTCTATCGTCATCACCGTAATTTATCTTTCTGCTCCTCCCCGTAATACTATTGGAAAAGTCTGGTTGATGTATGATGCAATATTTATCTTGAATGTCATCGTTATACTGTATAAATGAATCGAGACGAAGGCAGCTTTCTATTTCTATTAGTTTGTAGGCTATATAAGACTTTCCGGCACTGGAGACGTTCAGAATATGGTGTGCATTAAATCCTTCTAAATAATAAGTACCTTGTTCTTCATAGACAGCGATCCACTGGGCATCAGGATAACAGCTGTGGAAGTCCAAGCGGCTTAACCCCAACATATTTAAGATGGAGCTTTTACCAACGCCATTTTTCCCAACGATAGCGCTGACGTTAACAATGTTTTTCCCATAGAAATTAGGCGTTACGTGATGATTTGTATGATCGATTTGTAAGGTCCGCTCCCTAGTGACTTTTAAATACTTATCTTCGGAAAAATTGACGTCTAAATTAAAAGATATATTGCAGCATTTTCCAAGATAAAAATAGATTAACCTCATAGCACCTCCAGAAGTCGCACAAAAATAATCATACGCACTTGATTTCTTAGTTTATATCGTCAATGTATGGCATTGCGCTGTACCCAGCTTGGCTTAAGGATAGCCAAGTTGCAATAATTTCCTATGTTATATCATCTATATAGCACTTGTAATGGCCTAATTCCAATCCTAATTAATTGTAGGAATACGTAGCGGGTATATTTTCAGAGAATGATCGCATTGTGCATAAAAAAAGCCCCATTTTGCACTTCACCCATTTAGTTGGACTCTCTTGCTAGAGAGTCCCATGTACAGACGTAAGTACACTTTTGAATAGCGCCTCGAAGTGGTTATGCACTATTTCACTACAGATGAAGGCTATCGCTTAACATCCGTTCGCTTTAACTTTCCCAGAACCCAAGTAAGATTATGGGTTGCAGTCTATGATGCTTATGCAGAAGAAGATCTGAAGCTCAGAGATAATGGCGTATCAATCGACCCCCATATCAGATTTGAAGCCGTGAAGGCTGTGCTGACGGGGAAGATTTCCCAGACGCAGGCTGCTGCGAAATTTAAAGTCGCAGGTTCGGCCTCGGTTGGGAAGTGGATGAAGGTGTACAGCAAACATGGAGAGGAAGGGCTTCGTTCTCTCCGTGTGGGCAAAAAAAGGGCACTGCATATGTTTGATGATCCGCGGAGGGGCGTCTTCAAGTGCCAAGCAGGACTCGCCGTTGAGTTTTCGCGCGGTGCGGTCGACAATCACGTCGAAGTTCTTTCGTATCATTTTGACATTACTATCCACCATCTGCAGGGCCGTGGTGTTCCCCAGCTGGTTCATGCGCAGACTGATCCGCCGGCCAATGCCCCAGATATCACTGACGTCAGTCAGATGCAGGAGTTTTCGCTGCCAGCTTCTGTCAGACAGATCCACGACGCCATTCGTCTGCTTCCACTTTTTAGATGCATGGTTGGCCAGTTTGGCCAGCGTTTTCGTCTGCCCGATCCCCACGCCGATTAGCAGCACGGTTTCTTTACGAAAACGGTCTCGCATCTGCTGCCCGAATGCCTCAAACGGGATGAGGTTATCAATTCCGGTAACGTCTAGAAAAGATTCATCGATGGAATAGACTTCCTGTCCCGCGGCCATATCGCCCAGGTATGGCCATCATGCGCGCTGACATGTCATCGTTTATGGGGAATGGAAAATCTACAGAAATTATTGGTGCTTTAAGGTCCGCTATGAGCGAGGAGCGGACATTGAAATTGTCCGCCTATTAATAACTTTCTGTTCATCCGGCTTATCAAAACAGCGATAGGGTCAGTGCCAGTCAATAAAAGTGGGTGTTCTGACACTTGAACTGCTCAATATCGCTATGATGATGACGCCATAACAGCGGTAATGCCATATAACCCAATACCATACGCAAGGTGCGTAATCAGGCTTAACAAACGCGCCACCCATGGACGAGGTGTACGGGAGGCTGCGATACCAAAGCCAAACGCGGGTTGCAAAATTAAGAACGGAGCAATCAAAGTTAACAAACCTGTCAACACACCCGTTGAGAGAGAAGGCTCATGGAGCCAGCCCCTTCCGTTAAGCAAAAGCGGGATAACAGCAAAAATTATCCCGGTCAGATAATGGAATACCCAGCCAGTAAGATTCTCCCCACGTATCTGTGACGCTGAAAGAATGGTGTGATGCCTGAATTTTCCTTGTGGAAGCCATAAAATCCAGCGGCCTACCAGCGCATAATTCAATGGTGGAATTTTTAAAATGAGCTTTTGACATAACGACCACAAATCCATGACCAGTGTTGCGCCAATGCCCGTGATGACAGTTTTGAAAAAAATAATGATATCCAAAGCGTACTCCTTCTTTTAAATGACATAATAATCAGTGTGCAACTTAAAGTGAGGTTTAAGTCAACAATGAAAGAACTGGATATCAGGGAAATCGCTGACCTTACCGGAGTTACCCCGTCAGCGTTGCGATATTACGAAAAGAAAGAACTAATCAAACCTGTTGGCCGTAACGGGCTAAGAAGGCAATACAATGAAAATGTTATCAATAAACTGCAATTAATCGCGCTTGGGCAGGCTGCAGGGTTTTCTCTTGATGAAATAGGCGCAATGTTTAGTGCAGAGAACAAACTCGCATTAGATAGCGTTCAGCTTCTTCAACGAGCAACGGAGATCGACGGCACTATCCGCAAACTCCAGTTGTTAAGCCGGGGGCTGAAACATGTCGCATGTTGTACAAAAACCGAGCATTTAGAATGTGAAGAATTCAAAAAAATTGTATCCAGAGGGCTGCGACTCGTCAGATAGATTATTTTAAAGTTCCAGGACATGAGCTACGTCCGCTTCTGGCACAAAGCGGACTAACGTGAGGCTAAGGTCCGTTATAAGCTAATTACAGACGTTGGACTTCGTGACCTTACAAGGTAGATTTGCTTGCAGGGAAACCGCCCTTGCACGGTCGGTTTAGTAAGCGGCTTGACACATTGCACCCTCATTTTCTCGAATGAACATGCACATTGGATAGGAAGAAAAGGAATGCAATTCATTACCCATGGCCCTGACATTCCAGATGCACTTTTACAGGCGCACGAGGAAGGCCGCGTGGTCTTTTTCTGCGGAGCAGGAATTTCCTATCCTGCCGATTTGCCAGGTTTTAAGGGTTTGGTGGAACAGATCTACCGGCTGACCGGCACAACACTTTCCGACATTGAGCGTGAGGCCTTTGCTCGTGGGCAGTTCGATGCCACGTTGGACCTGCTTGAAAGGCGCCTACCGGGTCAGCGTACGGCCGTTCGCCGCGCACTGGCAAAAGCCCTGAAGCCAAAGCTTCGTCGCAAAGGTGCTACAGATACTCAGGCGGCGCTGTTGCGCCTAGCGCGAAGCCGCGAGGGAGCTGTTCGGCTAGTCACTACCAACTTTGATCGCCTCTTTCATGTGGCAGCTAAACGCACGAGCCAAGCATTTCAAACCTATTCAGCACCGATGCTGCCGATTCCGAAAAACAGCCGCTGGGACGGACTGGTCCACCTGCATGGCCTGCTGCCGGAAAAGGCGGACGATACCGCTCTGAATCGTATGGTCGTTACTAGCGGTGACTTTGGCTTGGCCTACCTCACGGAGCGCTGGGCAGCCCGCTTCGTGAGCGAGTTGTTCCGCAACTACATGGTCTGCTTCGTGGGTTACAGCATCAACGACCCGGTACTGCGTTACATGATGGATGCCTTGGCCGCCGATCGAATGCTCGGTGAAGTAACGCCGCAAGCATGGTCACTGGGTGATTGCGAGCCGGGACATGAGCACCGGAAAACCATTGAGTGGGAGGCCAAGGGCGTCACACCCATCCTTTACACCGTGCCGGCGGGCACCTACGACCATTCAGCACTGCATCAAACATTGCACGCTTGGGCAGATACTTATCGCGACGGTGTGCAGGGCAAAGAAGCTATTGTCGTCAAACATGCTCTGGCCCGTCCGCAGGACAGCACACGGCAGGACGATTTCGTAGGCCGGATGCTATGGGCCTTGTCAGATAAATCGGGTTTACCGGCAAAACGTTTTGCGGATCTCAATCCTGCTCCGCCGCTGGACTGGCTACTGGAAGCATTCTCAGACGAACGCTTCCAGTATAGTGATCTGCCTCGCTTCCATGTGCCTCCGCATGTAGAGAAAGACACCAAACTTCGATTCAGCCTGATTCGTCGGCCTGCGCCCTATGACCGCGCGCCACAGATCCTGCTGGCATCTGGAGGCGTTAGCGATAGCCAATGGGATGATGTGATGTTCCATATAGCCTGCTGGCTGGCTCGTTATTTGGACGATCCGAGACTAATCATTTGGATTGCAGAACGCGGCGGACAGCTACACGATCGTTGGTCGTGGTTGATCGAGCATAAAATGGATCGCTTCGCAGCGCTAGAGCGGGATCACAAGACCTCAGAGCGTGATGAAATTCTCCTGCATGCCCCCAAAGCTATTCCCGGCCCCCTGATGTCCACGTTGTGGCGGCTTATGCTTAGTGGCCGAGTGAAATCACCATGGCATGGTCCCGATCTATATCGCTGGCAAAACCGCCTGCAGCGCGAGGGCTTGACCACCACATTACGTCTAGAGTTACGCGAGTTACTTGCTCCAAAGGTGATGCTGAAGAAGCCGTTTCGCTGGAGCGACGACGATTCTAGCACCACCAAAGAGCTCTCGCGAATCAATCAATTGGTGGACTGGGAGTTGGTGCTGGCCGCCGACCACGTGCATTCAACCCTAAGCGATCTTGCCGACAAACACTGGATATCAGCTTTGCCGTACCTGTTGGAAGATTTCCAGCTGCTATTGCGTGATGCACTTGACCTGTTGCGGGAATTGGGCGAGGCCGACGACCATAGCGATCATTCGCATTGGGATTTGCCGTCAATCACTCAGCATTGGCAGAACCGGGGTTTTCATGATTGGGTGACCTTGATTGAATTGCTGCGGGATGCATGGCTGAGAGTTCTCTCTAATGACAGCGCTCTTGCTATGCGCATTGCTCTGAATTGGTTTGAGTTCCCATATCCTACGTTTAAACGTCTGGCCCTGTTTGCTGCAAGCCAAGACGACTGCATACGGCCCGAACAGTGGGTAAAATGGTTACTGGCAGAAGGCGCGTGGTGGCTGTGGTCTACACATACTAGACGTGAGGTATTCAGGCTATTTGTTTTGCAGGGCCAGCATTTGACAGGAACTGCACAAGACTATCTGGAAGCATCCATCTTGGTGGGACCTCCGCGCGAGATGTACAGGGATAACTTGGAAGCAGAACATTGGCAAGAGTTAGTGGCACGTTCCGTATGGCTGCATCTAGCAAAGCTCAGCGAATCGGGCCTCGTTTTGGGTGCGTCTGCGGCGGCACGCTTGGCGGAAATATCCACTGCCTATCCACAATGGCTGTTGGCAACCAACGAACGTGACGAGTTCTCTCACTGGATGAGCGGTACCGGTGATCCAGACTTCGAAAACAGTCGAGATGTCGACATTGCGCCCCGCACACGGCAGGAACTGGTGCAATGGCTCGCAAAGCCGATGCCAAAACAGCAGCCTTTCTATGAAGACACGTGGTGTGACGTTTGTCGCACGCGCTTTTTTCACAGTCTGTCCGCGTTACGTGAGCTATCACAAGATGGTACGTGGCCCGCGGGCCGGTGGCGTGAAGCTCTGCAGACTTGGGCCGAAGAAGATATGGTGTTGCGTTCTTGGCGGTACGCCGCACCGCTAGTGCAGATGATGCCAGATACAGTCCTTCAGGAGATTGACCACGCTGTAACTTGGTGGATGAAGGTGGCCTCCAAGTCCATCAGCTGCCATTCAGACATCCTGATGAACCTTTGCCGCCGCATCCTAGCGCTTGAAACCGGTTCAGGGTCTAACGTAATCGAGACCGATAACTCTGTCACTTCGGCGATTAACCATCCAATCGGGCATGTCACGCAAGCCTTGATTACCCTATGGTTCAAGCAGAACCCCAATGATAATGATCTGCTTCCTGCTGAATTGAAGCCCATATTCACCACACTGTGCGATGCGCAGATAGATCGATTTCGTCATGGCCGGGTACTTTTAGGTTCGCGGCTTATCACATTTTTCCGCGTGGACCCTCCTTGGACCGAACAGCATCTGTTGCCCTTGTTTAGCTGGAACAATCCTGTCGAAGCAAAAGCCGTGTGGGAAGGTTTTCTCTGGTCTCCACGCCTATACCAGCCGTTGCTTACAGCCTTTAAGTCGCAATTTCTGGAGAGCGCAAACCACTATGCTGATCTTAGCGAACACCGCCAGCAATTCGCGACCTTCCTAACTTACGCAGCATTGAGCATGATCGATGGATACACCGTGGAGGAACTACGATCGGCAATTGGCGCGCTTCCACGAGAAGGTCTGGAGGTATGCGCGCAAGCGCTTTCCCAGGCGCTTGAAGGTGCGGCCGATCAGAGTGAGGACTATTGGAAAAACCGTGCCCAGCCATTCTGGCAACAGATCTGGCCAAAATCTCGCGACCTGGCCACCCCGCGCATCTCCGAGTCTTTAACTCGTATGGTTATTGCAGCCCGAGGTGAGTTTCCGGCGGCTTTGATTGCGGTGCAGGACTGGCTACAACCGCTCGCACACCCGAACTACGTCGTTCGCCTGTTACACGAATCAGGCTTATGCAACCGGTATCCAGCGGACGCACTTGGCCTGCTCAATGTCATAATTTCTGACCAACAGTGGGTGCCCCAGGAATTGGAGCAATGCTTGGGTCAAATCGTGCAAGCTGCTACACAGCTTGGGCAAGATGGTCGTTACCATCGGCTAAATGAATACTTTAGAAGACGTGGCGTATGAAAGTATCGGCCGACGAGGAACATGAGCTGCTGGGTCGAGCATAAAATACATACGGACAGCCAAAAGCTGCACCGCTCGTGCCTCACTGTACAACTTGTGTCTGCTTGTGATTTGCGGCGTTGAAAGTCCGCTTCTGGCACATAGCGGACGTGCACCCTCGCTTCAGGGCCTGCACGCACGGTGGAAGCTAAAACTGGCACGGTTCATAGAGAAGGTGCTTATTCAGCCATAATTATCGTCAGAGTTGCCATTTTGAACCCTCCATGTTGGGTGCTTTAGCAAGCATTTTTTAGTTTTTGCTTGCTAAGGCATGTGATGATGAAGACAATATCCTCATCACATCAGCGCGGAATTCAATATGACTATCAAAGACGAATCACCTCAGGCTAAAGGCGGAAAAGCCCGAGCGGAGAAAATGACGGCTGATGAGCGAAAAGCTGTCGCTCAAAATGCTGCCAATAAACGTTGGGAAAAAATCAAAAATAATCTTCCATCCGCTCAGTTCGAAGGTGTACTAAAAATCAATGACACTGAATTGGAAGTGGCCGTTCTTAACAATGGCAAGCGCATCATCTCTCAGTCCTCCGTTTTCAAAGCTCTTGGTCGACCAAGTCGAGGTGTCAGAGCAACGATTGACGGCGAGATCAAACTGCCTGCTTTTATGGATGCTGCGAACCTACTTCCTTATCTTAATCATGACCTTATGGAAGCGATCAAACGCGAGCGTTTTACTGATAATTCAGGTGCAACGCTTGAAGGATATGATGCATCAATTTTGCCATTAGTATGTGATGTTTATCTGAAAGCCCGTCAGGACGGTGCACTTAAAGCAAACCAGATGGATACTGCCCAAAAAGCTGAAATCCTGGTTCGCTCTCTTGCAAAGGTAGGGATCATTGCCCTTGTCGATGAAGCAACGGGCTATCAGGAAATCCGTCCTAAAGATGCATTACAAGCTTATCTGGACAAAATCATTAGCAAAGAACTCGCTGCGTGGGCGAAAAAGTTCCCAGATGAGTTTTATGAAAACATCTATAAGTTGAGAAACTGGCCATGGAGTGGCATGAGTAAAAACCGATTTAGTGTGGTTGCCCATTATACCCGCGACCTTGTTTATGAGCGACTCGGCGACTCTATTCTTCAGGAGCTTGAGAAAAAAACGCCAAAACAATCCAATGGCCAGCGAAAAAATAAAATGCATCAATGGCTTACTGATGATGTTGGTAACCCTATGTTATCACAACATTTACATTCTTTGATTATGATTCAGCGTTTAGCCATCGCTAACGGGTATGGATGGAATCGTTTTATAAAAATGGTTGACCAGGTGATGCCACGTAAAGGTGGCACATTTGAACTTGAACTGAATGATACATCCCGGGAACAGTAATCTACTTCTAATGACGAAAATTCAGGAGCGTTGTTTAATCTGACGCTTGTTAAGCATTTGTCAAAGGACATGAGTTTAGAGACAGCAGAGCACCACGCTATGAAGCTATTGCGAATGCTTCTGCTGGTCCTTTAGTTAATAGTTACAAGGGCGATGAAGTTATACTGGCATGTGGCTGGCATCGTTCGCTTCGTACAAAAAGCGGAAAGAAGATGATGCCGCGCAACATATCTTCTTGTCAGGGTTGAAAGCTCACGTTATCAGGCGTATCAAAAAAGGCGGCACTTTTGCCATTTTATTAGGAAAAGGAATTATGGCGGATAGAAGACCACTCAATCCTGGCGTAGTTGTTCCTAAACCCGGCGGTGGTACCCAGCCCCGCGATCGTAACAATGATGGAAGAGTTCGGGAGAAACGCTCGGATTCGGGTAAACCACGTAAGTAATTATAAGCCGCCTCTGGGCGGCTTTTTCTTATGACGATCCAGCCTTAATCAGGATTAACCCGATTATACTCAATTCGTTTGATAAAATGTCAGCGTCCGCGTCCGCGTCCGCTTCTGGCACAGAGTGGCAGAACGTCTGACAGATGTCCGCTATGGGCGAGAAGGGGACATATGAAAACGATGAGTCACAGTAAAAATTGAAACCAATTTAAAGCAGCTTTGGAATGTTGGTTGGCCTGATACCGAGAAAACCAACTAAAGGCAACATTCAATCTTCAGGTATAAGTACACCAGTCATCTGTTCTTCGATATCTTATAGATGTGAGAAGTTAAAAGGACGCCAGCATGGGATTTCTATCAAGATTACGTCAATTGCTCTCAACTGAAACTAGATCTAAACCGCCTGTAAAGACTCCAGGTGAAATTAATGTAAAACGAGAGCGCAACGCCATTATCCAGAAGGAATGGTTAACGTTAAACACTCCCTATTTTTTCGGCAAAATGCACATTTCTCCTGACAAACGGTGGATTGTGGGATGTTGTGATTCAGATGGTAACGGTGCTGGTGGTTTTAGGGAAAAGGGTTATGGCAGAGTTTTGCTCTTGGATTACCAGAACGATCATGTCGTTTTTGAATTGGCAAACATTGCACGCCCTGTAGCGGCAGCAATAGCCAACACAGGGCGCTTCATCGTTCATGATGCCTGCTTTGGCGCTGGCCTGCAAAGTGAGCTTATTGCAGTAAATCCTGACAAAACCGAAGTATACAGGCGGCACTTTAAGGCGATTATCTTCAGCCTAGATATTTCAAAATGCGGCAGATATGCGGTCGTACAAACCTGTAATGCTCCTGGTGAAGATGGGAATATTCTGTCGGTGATGGATCTGCACACTAAAACAATTTTGTTTTCTGTTAACCCATTAACAGGTTGGGCGTCCCGTTATAAATTCAAAGTAGACGCTGATGGACTATTGCTATCGCTCAGCTGCGAGCATCGAGGTGTAGGCTGGTTCAGCTACTCGCAGGATGGAACATTCAATGATACATGTGCTTATCTTAAAGCGAGGATGGATAAAGGTGATTACAGTCTAAAAATTCTAGCTGCGAAAGAGCTGTTAGATTCAAGTGCTAACGAAGGAAATGCACGTATCGTGTTAGGTGTACTTGAATCAGCAATTTCCGAAGGGGCTGATGCACGTCCTGACTGGGGCGCTACTGCATATCGAATTCGTGGAGAAGCCTTTGAAATTTTGGGTGATACGGTTAACGCACTAAGCGCGTATGAAATAGCCATTAAACTTAATCCAAAGGTTGGTGTAAAAAGAAGACTTACAGCATTAAAGACGCTTCTATTGCAAAATTGATTGAAGCTCGATTTTTGATATCTGTTGGTTTCATACTTATAGCTCAAAGACATGGGCTGTTCCACGCTATCAACTCAATCTAACCACAGCGATGTCTGCTTCAGGCACAAAATGTTCGGATTCCAGACCGATGTCCGTTAAAAGTGAGAAGCGGACTTTTCTCGCATTCTATGCCATGTGACATCTTTTTCGATATGGAATTTGTGGTTGATGATTAAGTCTGCATAGCAGATTAATTCACGATTTTATTTTTTTGCGGGATTAAAAACTAACATAACCTCAATGAGACATTTCACGCTGCCTTTACAAAATTTCGCACCCTAGAAATTTGCTCAGAACCTCTAACTGCAGTTACTGTTTATGTATACAGTATTTCTGAAAGGGCAGTGATCATGCCACGCGATTATGAAATCAAAGACGCTTTCCGGCTGGCCATTAAGCGGGACGCGCGCGGACGTTACAC
>Ga0308161_1002490_pt1 | contig 19459 bp, 14 predicted proteins | sample PhyFR2_FD_201034 | JGI IMG/M metagenome (GOLD analysis project Ga0308161, IMG submission 201034) | Phyllosphere microbial communities from UC Gill Tract Community Farm, Albany, California, United States - DLSLF.R2 | ecosystem: Host-associated > Plants > Phyllosphere > Unclassified | place: USA...
GCGTGGATGCCGTGCCCGAGCCCCGCCAGCACGTGGCGCACCACGAGGTCGAGGTTGGTCGTGTGCGCAATGAGCGCGCTCGATGCCAGCACGTGTCAACCGGGCTGCACGCCCGCGCGCAGCGCGGACAGGATGTCGGCGATGGCGACGCCGTCCGCCTCCGCTTCGAAGTTGCGCAGCACGCGGTGCGCCAGCACGGGCAGCAGCATCGCCCCGATGTCGTCGCGGGTGACGGCCAGGCGCCCCTGCATCAGCGCGCGCGCCTTGGCGGCCAGCACGAGCGCCTGGCCGGCGCGCGGACCGGCGCCCCAGCCGACGTGCCTGCGCACCGCCTCGACGGACGACTCGGCCGGACGCGTGGCGCGCACGAGGCGCGTAGCGTAGCGCAGCATCGATTCCGAGATCTCGATGTCGCGCACGAGGCGCTGCAGGCGCAGCAGGGTGTCGAGGTCCAGCGCCGGCGGCGCGTCGCGCAGGCCGGCATGCGTCGTGGCGCCGACCATCATCATTTCTTCGTCCTCGCTCGGGTAGCCGACGTCGATGCGCAGCAGGAAGCGGTCGAGCTGCGCTTCCGGCAGCGGGTAGGTGCCGGCCTGCTCGATCGGGTTCTGCGTCGCCAGCACGAAGAACGGCTGCGGCAGTTTGTGCGTCTGGCCGGCGAACGTGACCGAGCGTTCCTGCATCGCTTCGAGCAGCGCGGACTGCGTCTTCGGCGGCGCGCGGTTGATCTCGTCCGCCAGCAGCACCTGCGTGAACACGGGCCCCGGCTGGAAGCGGAAGGCGCGCCGGCGCGTGGCTGCATCTTCTTCCAGGATCTCGGTGCCGACGATATCCGACGGCATCAGGTCGGGCGTGAACTGCACGCGCCGGAACTGCATGTCCGTGGCCTGCGCCAGCGATTTCACGAGCAGCGTCTTGCCGAGGCCGGGCACGCCCTCGACGAGCGCATGGCCGCCGCCCAGCAGGCACGTCACCAGCAGGTCGATCACGTCGCGCTGGCCGATGATCACGCGGCCCATGCTCTCCTTGAGCGCGCCGACCTGTGCCACCAGGTCGGCGATCTCGTTCTCGGTCCATTCCACTTTGCTCATGCTCCCAGTGCGTATTGAATGATGTTGACGGCGAAGCGCGTGTTGTCGACCGCCAGCCAGCGCTTGTTGCGGAAGTCGTAGTCCCACTCGCAGCCGTAATCCTTGTTCGAGTACAGCACGCCGATGCGCCCGTTCACCTCGATGGCGCGCAGGTATTCGTGCACGAGATCGTCGCCCCAGCCGTTCAGTTCCACCGCCGTGTTGGGCGGTCCGTCGAAGTGGAAGAAGCTGGAATACAGCCGGTGGTTGTTGGGGATCTTGTGCAGCGCCTTCGGGCCGAAGATGCGCGCCATCTCGGCCTCGAACGACCTGGCGAACAGGCCGTCGACGTCGTGGTTGCAGTCGTCCACGAACACGAAGCCGCCGCCCTTCACGTAGCGTTCGAAGTTGCGCCGCTCGGCCGGGGTGAATTGCACGAGCTTGTGCCCGGCCAGGTAGCAGAATGGCGCCGCCAGCATCTTCGGGTCCGCCAGCGCGACGATGCGCTCGGCCGTGTCCACGCGCAGGGTCGTGTACTCGACGAGCGAATTGAGCACGTTGCTGGGCATGCGCTGGTCCACGTCCCAGTCGCCGGACTCGTACGTCAGCCGCGTGAAGTAGAAGTCGTAGGTGGCCATGCCGTCAACCGATCTTGCGCCCCGTGTTGATCACGTTGATGCCGTTGAAGCGCGTGGTGGCGGTGCCGTGCGAGACCGCGCTGACCTGGCTCGGCTGCCCTTTGCCGTCGAAGAACGAGCCGCTCATGCGCCAGTCGCGTTCGTCGCAGATCGCGCTGCAAGCGTTCCAGAAATCCTGCGTGTTCGACTGGTACGCCACGTCTTCCAGCATCTGGCCGATCTTGCCGTCGCGGATTTCGTAGTACAGCTGGCCGCCGAACTGGAAGTTGTAGCGCTGCTGGTCGATCGAGTACGAGCCCCGGCCGAGGACGTAGATGCCGCGCTTGACGTCCTTGACCATCTCGTCGGGCGTCAGCCGGTTCTTGCCGGCGACGAGCGACACGTTCGGCATGCGCTGGAACTGCACGTTGCTCCAGCTGTCCGCGTACGAGCAGCCGTGCGACGCCTTCTCGCCGATGATGTGCGCCTGGTCGCGCGTGGCCTGGTAGTTGACGAGGATGCCGTCCTTGATGATGTCCCAGCGCCTGGCCGGCACGCCTTCGTCGTCGTAGGCGACGGCGCCGAGCGAACCGGGTGCCGTCTTGTCGCCCGTGAAGTTGACGATCTTCGAGCCGAAATTGAAGTTCTTCGATTCCCACTTGTCGAGCGTGCAGAAGCTGGTGCCGGCGTAGTTCGCCTCGTAGCCCAGTACGCGATCGAGCTCGGTCGGGTGGCCGACGGATTCGTGGATCGTCAGGAACAGGTTTTCCGGCGCCAGCACGAGGTCGTACTTGCCCGGGTCGACGCTCTTCGCCGTCAGCTTTTCGCGCGCCTGGCGCCCGGCAAGCTTCGCTTCCTCGACGATGTCGTAGCCGCCGTTGTACAAGGTCGCCACGCCGCCGGCCGCCCGCACCTTGTGCTCGGGCTTGGCGTCGAAGTATTCGTAGCCCATGCCGACGGGCGGCGCCAGGCCGGCACGCGAGCGGAACTTGCCGGTCGCCTTGTCGACGGCCGTCGCGTTGATCGGCGCCCACAGGCGGTGGATGTCCTGGTCGATGTACGAGCCGTCGGTCGAGGCGAAGTACTTCTGCTGGTTCACCTGGAACAGGTTCGCCGTCATGAAGCTGGCGCCGGCGGCGAGGCCCGCGCGGTTCGCGGCGATCAGCATGTCGGCCTTGTCCTTGATCGGGACCGTGCGCCAGTCGCGTTTGATCGGCGTGGCCCAGGCCACTTCGCCGACGCCCTTCACGGGCGCCAGCTGCACGGGTTCCGTCTGCAGCCTGGCGTTCGCCTTCGCGATGGCGACGGCCTGGCGCGCGGCGCCGGCGACGCCGTCCGGCGTCAGCGAGTTCGTGGCGGCGAAACCGTAGGCGCCGGCGGCGATCACGCGCACGCCCACGCCCGTCGATTCGGTATTGGTCACGCTCTGGACGTTCAGGTCGCGCGTGGTGATGTACTGGTTCAGATAGCGGCCGATGCGCACGTCGCAGTACGTGGCGCCGGCTTGTTTCGCCGCGTCCAGCGCGGTGTCGGCCAGCGACTTCTTGAAGGCCACGGCCAGGGGATTGAGCAGTTCCTCGGCGGCGATCGCGTTGCCGAACACGGGGACCAGCATGGTGCCGGCTGTGCCGGCACCGATTTTGAGGAAGGTACGGCGTTCCATTGTTTCTCCATTACCGCAAAGGGCAACGCATCGGCACGTCGTTCCTGCGCAGGCGGGAACCCAAGTTCAGCGTGCGGTCAAGCGAAGTGTGCCTGTGCCGCGAACGTAAATTTGGGTCCCCGCCTCCGCGGGGATGACGGATCAAACGTTGCGGTCGTTCAGACCGCGTCCGACAGCGACGTGAAGTTGAAGTCCCGCACCCTCATCGCCGGAATCAGCATCTGGAACGGTACCTCGTCGCCGCCGATCACGACCGGCTTGCCGATTTCCTCGATGTTGTTGAGCATCGTGACCGGGCTCTCGTTGAAACGGAAGTTCTTGATCGGGTACTTGATCTTGCCGTTCTCGATGTAGAACGTGCCGTCGCGCGTCAGGCCGGTCAGCAGCACCGTCTGCGGGTCGACCGAGCGGATGTACCACGTGCGCGTCACCAGCACGCCCTTCTTCGTGTTGGCGATCAGTTCCGCCGTCGACTTGTCGGTGCCGCCCATGATGACGTTGCCCGGCATCGCGGTCGGCTGCACGCCCTTCTTCTTGGCCCAGTACTGCGAGTAGCGCAGCGCGTTGACCTTGCCGTCCTTGACGAGGTCCATGCGTTGGCGCGCGATCAGGCTGTCGTTATCCCACGGCAGCACCGGCACGTCCGGGTTCCACGGGTCGGACCAGATGTTGACCTGCTGGTCGAACAGCTTGTCGCCCAGGCGCGTGGCGCCGCCCTTCTTCGACAGGAAGCTGCGGCCCTCGTCGGTCTGGCGCGCGTCGAAGCCGAACAGCATCACGCCGAGCAGCTCGGACGTGGCGGCCGGCTCCAGGATCACGGTGTAGCGGCCCGGTTCCAGCGCCTTGGCCTCGACGGAGCGCAGCGCCTTCTCGATCGCGACGTCGGCCGCTTCGCGCGCGTCGAACTTGTTCGCGTCGGTGGCCGAGCGCTTGACCCAGCCGGAGCCGCGGCCGTCTTCGGTGCGCACGGTGCAGGTGAAGTCGAGGCCCGTCTGTTCCTGGTGGCCGTACACGCCGTTCGAGTTGGCCACGCTGGAGAACGAGCGGCCGTCCGAGAAGAAGCCGGCGGCTACCAGCTTGTTCTTCTTGCAGGCCTCGATCGCGTACGCGGCCGTCTGGGCGCGGAATTCCGGATCGATGGCGGCCGTCTTCGCATTGAAGGTGTTCGACGCCTTGTAGTCCTGCTTGCCGACGGCCGGCATGAATTCCGGATTTTCCGGCGCCAGGCGCGCCAGGTCCTCGGCGCGGCGCACGACTTTTTCCAGCGACTTGTCGTCGAACTCGTTGATGACGGCGGTACCCTGGCGCTTGCCGAAGGCGACGGTCACGGAGATGCTCGTGTCGTCCGCGAGGCCGGCGGTCGAGACCTGGTTGCGTGCGAAGCGGATGTTGCCGTTGCGGCTGCCGTTCACGGTGACGATGCATTCGTCCGCCTTCGAAAAGGACAGGGCGCGGTCGCAGATATGTTTGGTTTGTTCCTGGGTCAGGATGGTCATGATCGTTGTTCCCTGCCTTTAGCCGATCTTGCGGGCGGTGTTGATGACGTTGATGCCGTTGAAGCGCGTGGTCGACGAACCGTGCGACACGATGCTGATCTGCGGAGGCTGGCCCTTGCCGTCGAAGAAGGAGCCGCCCATGCGCCAGTCGCGTTCGTCGCAGATCGCCGTGCAGGCATTCCAGAAGTCCTGCGTGTTCGACTGGTACGCCACGTCTTCCAGCATCTGGCCGATCTTGCCGTTGTTGATCTCGTAGAACAGCTGGCCGCCGAACTGGAAGTTGTAGCGCTGCTGGTCGATCGAGAACGAGCCTTCACCCACGATGTAGATGCCCTTCTTGATGTCCTTGACCATCTCGTCCGGCGTCAGCTTCTTCTTGCCGGCCTGGAGGGACACGTTCGGCATGCGCTGGAACTGCACGTTGCTCCAGCTGTCCGCGTACGAGCAGCCGTCCGATTCCGTCTTGCCGATGATGTGGGCCTGGTCGCGCGTGGCCTGGTAGCTGACGAGGATGCCGTCCTTGATGATGTCCCAGCGCTTCGTCTTGACGCCTTCGTCGTCGTAGCCCACGTTGCCCAGCGAGCCCGGGGTGGTCTTGTCGGCAACGATGTTCACCAGCGGCGAGCCGTAGTTGAATTTCTTCGATTCCCACTTGTCGAGCGTGGCGAAGCTGGTGCCGGCGTAGTTCGCCTCGTAGCCCAGCACGCGATCGAGCTCGGTCGGGTGGCCGACGGATTCGTGAATCGTCAGGTACAGGTGTTCGGGCGAGAGCATCAGGTCGTACTTGCCCGGCGTGACCGACTTCGCGGTCAGCTTGCGCTTGGCGTCGCGGCCGGCGGCGCGCGCGTCCTCGACGATGTCGTACGATGTCGTGTACAGCGTGGCGACGCCGCCGGCGGCCTTGATCTTGTGCTCCGGCTTCGCATCCAGGTATTCGTAGCCCATGCCGACCGGCGCCGACATGCCGTTACGCGAGCGGAACTTGCCGCTCGCCTTGTCGACGGCGGTGGCCGAGAACGGCGCCCACAGGCGCTGCAGGTCCTGGTCGATGTACGAGCCGTCCGTGGACGCGAAGTACTTCTGCTGGTTCACCTGGAACAGCATCGACTGCATGAAGCTCGCGCCGGCATCCATGCCCGCCTTGTTGGCGGCGATCAGGAGCTCGGCCTTGTCCTTGATCGGCACGCGGCGCCAGTCCTTCACGACCGGCGTGGCCCAGGCCACCTCGCCCACGCCCTTGACGGGCGCCAGGCGCACCGGTTCCGACTGCAGCTTGGCGTTCGCCTTGGCGATGGCAACGGCCTGGCGCGCGGCGCCGGCGATGCCGTCCGGCGTCATGTCGTTGGTGGCGGCAAAGCCGTACGCGCCGTTGCACACCACGCGCACGCCGACGCCGGCCGATTCCGTGTTCGTCACGTTCTCGACGTTCAGGTCGCGGGTGATGATGTACTGGTTGAGGTAGCGGCCGATGCGCACGTCGCAATAGCTTGCGCCGGCCTTGGTGGCGGCATTCAGCGCGGTGTCGGCCAGCGCCTTCTTGGCCGCGACCGGCATCGTCGTGAGCAGCTCCTCGGCGGCGATGGCGTTGCCGAACACGGGCACCAGCATGGCACCGGCGGTACCGGCACCGATTCGAAGGAAAGTACGGCGTTCCATGGGGTCTCCTGAAATCACACAACATCTTGGACAGCGGTCCGGGATGGCGGCCCGCTCTTTTTGCTGTTTCTTTTAGCTGCTGCGGTGCATCACGATCTCGAGGCAGGTGGTGTGCCAGCCCCTGGCAAATCGCATTGCACCTTAGCAGTAAGTTGACGTTTTGGATAGGCAATCTTTATGCCATGTGGTAAGAGCCGGATCGCCGGGCGCGGCACGCCCCGGAAGTGTCCGCGGCTGTCCGCACGGTGTCCGCGCCGCGCCCTGCGGACAGGTCGCATATGCATGCGCCGGCGCACCGCCGCGGGGCGTCAATACGGCCCGGACGCACACCTTCGGACGCCGCCGCGGTGCACGCCGCGCCGGCACCGCCGGGCGTGACAATCCGCGCATTTTCGCAGTTGAACGCCGTGTATATTTCGACGGCACCGCATGACACATTTCGGAACATCGCCCAGGGAACCCATGAAGATCGCCCGTCTCGTTGCGGCCGCCGTCACGACCGCCGGCGCCGGCATCGTCATCGTGTCGCCGTGCGCGCTCGCCGGCCCGGCGCCGCTGCCGACACCCGCCCGGCTGACCGCGCTGGCCTTTCCCGGCTGGACCGACAGCACGGCCGGACGCGTGCACAGCGCCACCCTGCCGCAACTGCCGGAGACGGCCCATGCGGCCTACCCCGGCTGGCAGCCGGGCGCGAACCGCGTGCGCGTCGAACCGCAGCTGGTGCTGCGCACGGACGCGACGCATGCCACGCTGATCGCCGGCCTCGTGCCCGCGGGCGACGACGGCCGTCCGGTCGCCGCGCACGCGACGCCGATGGCGCTGGCCGCCTACCAGTTCGAGCGGCACGGCGCCGCCTGGCGTGTCAGCAGCCGCCAAGGCATCTTTGCGTTGCGCGGCTTTGCCGGCGGCGCCGCCGTGCGCGCGCTCGCGCTGGCGCCGCGCCACCCGGCCGTGGCCGTCGAATACGGCAGTTGCTGGCAGGGCTATTGCGGCACGTGGCTGGCCGTGTACGAAGCTGGCCCCGCGATGGTCAGCCGCGAGCCGGCTGTGGAACTGGCGCTGTCCGGCATCAACGTCGACAGCGCGCCCGACTGCCAGCGCCGCCTGGCGGCACTGCTCAAGCCGCACGCCTGGGACGTGGCCGCGCGCACCGCCGCCGACGCCGCCGACCCGCACGACTGCTACGCGATCGACAGCAGCTGGACCATCGGCACGACCCACGACCTGCCGGGCGACCTCGTGATCCGCTATCACGGCGCGATCAGCCGCGCGGGCGCGCGGGCGGACGGGGCCGATGCGATCGACCAGCGCCAGGTGCTGCGCTATACGAACGGCCGCTACCGGGCCGTATCGGGCTTTTCGCCGGTGCCGGGCATCTAGCGACGTGGCCGGGCAGGCGCCCCGGCCGCGCCGTTGTCGCCCTGTCGTCGCACCGCTCACGCAACAACGGTGGTCTTGCTCTTTTGTAATTCTCTTGTCACACACGATGCATACAGTAACGCCTTTTCTTTAACGAAATAGCGAACATGCACGTGATTCCAAGCCGTCCCCCGCGCCTGCGCCTGCTGGCGCTGGCCATCTGCTGTGCCTGCCAGGCACAGGCCCAGGAGCAGTCGTCCGACACCGGCAGCACCGTCGTCGTGACGGGCCAGCGCGCCAGCATCCGCAAGGCGATCCTGCTGCAGGAAGGGGCGGACAACATCGTCTCGGCCGTCAGCGCGGACGACATCGGGTCCCTGCCCGACATCAACGCGTCGGAAGCGGCGGCGCGCCTGCCCGGCATCTCGGTGCAGCGCGACCAGGGCGAAGGCCGCTATGTGACGGTGCGCGGCCTCGGGGCGGACCTGAACGCCGTGACGATCAACGGCGCGCTCGTGCCGGCGCCGGAAAACGGTCGCCGCGGCGTGTCGCTCGACGTGCTGCCGACCGGGATGGTGCGCTCGCTCGAAGTCACCAAGACGCTCACGCCCGACATGGACGCCAACTCGCTGGGCGGCACCGTGGAAGTGAAGACCATCTCCGCGTTCGACAGCAGGACGCCCGTGCTGAACTTCAACCTGGCCGATGGCTACAACACGCTGGCCAAGGCGCACAGCCCGCAGGCCGGCGTGCTGTGGGCCGACCGCTTCCTGGGCGGCACCGTGGGCGTCGCCGTCGGCGCCAGCGCGGACCGGCGTAAACTCGCGTCCGACGATGTCGAGACGGGCGGCGGCTGGACGAACGGCCGCCTGACCACGCTCGAATACCGCGACTACAAGCCGCAGCGCGAAAACCGCGCGGCGGCGCTGAACCTCGACTGGCGTCCGGGTGCCGAAGGCCAGCTGTACCTGCGCACCTTCCACAGCAGCTTTTCCGACGACGAGGTGCGCGACCGCCTCACCATCGGCAACATCACGGGTGGTTCCGCGGCCGAGGGCAGCCCATTCACGGCGCGCGCCGAGCGCCGCCTGCGCCAGCGCAAGTACACGCGCACGATCGACTCCGCGCTCCTCGGCGGCGAGCGCACGTTCGGCGACTGGAAGTTCTCCGCGAAAGGCGCCGTCAGCGAGGCCGACGAAGACCAGCCGAACGCCCTCAACGACGTGCAGTTCCGCCAGAACGGCGTTTCCGGCCTGTCGTTCGGCGGCACCGAACTGCCCGTGCTGAGCGGCACCGCGAACCTGTACGATCCGTCGCGCTACAACCTGAACGCCATCACGTACCAGAGCCGCGCGAGCCGCGACCGCGAAAAGCATGCGCAGTTCGACGTGCTGCGCCGCTTCACGCTTGGCAGCGCCGAGAGCACGCTGAAATTCGGCGCCAAGACGAGCCGCCGCAAGAAGACCAACGATACCGACCAGTGGGCCTTCACGAGTGCCAGCGCCACCAGCGCGAACTGGTGGGGCGCGGGCCCGGCGACCTTGGCCGGCTTCACCGGCGCCGACGAGGTCGACTTCCCGCAGCGCATCGGCACGGCGATCGATCCGAACCTCGTGCGCGCCCGCACGGCCGGCCTGAACGCGGCGGGCGCCGCGAACCTGTCCGCCTCCGTCACCAACGACTGGGCCCTGCACGAGAACATCCGCGCGTGGTACGTGCAGGACGCGACCACGCTGGGCGACTGGCACCTGCTGGCCGGCGTACGCTCGGAACGCACGAGTTTCGACGCCGCCGGCAACCAGATCTCGAGCAAGAACGAAGTCACGCCGGTGCGGCGCGAGCAGTCGTACACGAACTTCCTGCCGAACTTCCAGGTGCGCTACAACGTGAACGCCGACACGAGCGTGCGCGCCGCCGTCACGCGCGCCGTCGTGCGCGCCAACTTCAGCCAGCTCGCGCCGGGCATCGCCTACGCCAGCCCGACCGAGGCGACGATCGGCAATCCGGACCTGAAGCCCCTGCGCTCGACCAACTACGACCTCGGCATCGAGCGCGTGTTCGGCGCCGACGGCACGCTGTCCCTGTACGCCTTCAAGAAGGACATCAAGGACTTCACCTACCAGACCAACCTGGCCGGCACCGGCGCCTGGACCGGCTTCACGACGGCCACCGGCTACGTCAACGGCGACAGCGCGTCCGTCAAGGGCGTGGAGCTGAACTATAATCAGGCGCTGCGCTTCCTGCCCGGCTTCTGGAGCGGCTTCATCGTCGGTGCCAACGCCACGTTCACGGATTCCGAGTCGAGCCTGGCGCGCTTCGACAAGGCCGGCGGCGGCATGCGTTCCCGTTCGGTGTCGCTGCCGGGCCAGTCGGACCGCATCGTCAACCTGATGGTCGGCTACGAAGCGGGACCGGTCAGCACGCGCATCGCGGCCAACATGAAGTCGCGCTACCTGCTGCAGACGGGCGCCGACGTGCTCGACGCCAGCCAGGACAACTGGGTCGACAGCCAGACGCAGTACGACTTCTCGCTGCGCTACCAGCTGTCGAAACGCTATAAACTCGGCTTCGAGGTACTCAACATCACGCGCGAAAAATACTACGTCTACCTGGGCAGCCATCCGTACAGCGTGCAGAACGAGCAGTACGGCCGCACCTTCCGTCTCAGCCTGCAGGGGAACCTGCTGTGACGGCGCGCCGCGCGCTGGCGCTTGGCGCGGGCCTGCTGGTCGTCGCGGCCGCGCAGGCCCAGGACGTCGCCGGCACCAAGCGGCCGTACGCGCCGCGCCAGGATCCGTCGACCTACGAGCCGGTGCCGGCCGGCTTCGCGCCCGTGCACACGCAGCTGGTGGCACGCCACGGATCGCGCGGCCTGACGGGCATGAAGAGCGAGCTCGCATTGCTCGACCTGTGCCGCCAGGCGCGCGCCGCCGGCGCCTTGAGCCCGCTCGGCGAGCGCCTGGCCGCCGACCTCGAAGGCCTGATCCGCACCAACGCGCTGCTTGGCGCCGGCGTCGACGGCGTGAGCAAGCCGGGCTACGGCAACCTGTCCCTGACCGGCATCGACGAACACCGCGGCCTCGCGCAGCGCCTGGCGCAGCGGCTGCCGGCGCTGTTCGCCCAGCCCGGCGAACGCACGGTCCTCGTCGAACACTCGGGCGTGGACCGCGCGCGCGACAGCGCCGCCGCGTTCGCGGGCGCGCTGCTGCAGGCCAAACCGGCGCTGGCGCCGCGCATGCAGGACGGCGGCGCGAACCGCTACACGCTGTACTTCCACAAGCTGAAAGCGAAGACGGACATGCACCCGCTGGAAAGCTGGTACGCGGCCGTGTTCCAGGCCAGCCAGGCGTACCAGGCGTACCTGGAGAGCCCGGCGCTGGACGCGAAGCTGGATGCCGTGCACGCCGACCCGCGCATCGCCGCCACCGCGCGCACGGTGCTCGGGCGGCTGTTCAAGCCCGCATTCGTGAAGCGCCTGGCGCGCGGCGGGATCAAGGCCGCCAACACGGGCACGTTCACGTTCGCCACGCCGGACGGCAGCTACAAGACGACGCTCGCGGGCGACGGCAAGTCCGTCATCGACAATCCCGTGCGCGCGCTGGACGCGCTGTCCGACGCACACGACATCGCCCCCGGCCTCGCGCGCGAGCTGGCGCGCGAGCGCGTGAGCGACTTTTCCGCCTACCTCACGCCGGACGAGGCGCGCTTCCTGGCGAGCGTGAAGGACGCGGAGGATTTCTACGAAAAGGGACCGGGCATCGCCGAGCAGGATGGCGTCACCTGGAGCATGGCCTTCGGGCTGGTCGACGACTTCTTCCGCGACCTGGACGACGACGCGCGCCTCGCGCACTTGCGCTTCACGCACGCGGAAATCGTGATCCCGTTCGCCGCCGCGCTGGGCCTGCCCGGCAAGTCGACGCCGCTGCCGCGCGCGCAGACGTTCAGCTACGCGAGCAACCCCTGGCGCAGCGCCGACGTGGCGCCGTACGCGGCCAACGTGCAGTGGGACAGTTTCAAGGACGCGGCCGGCCGCCACATCGTGCGCATGCTGTACGACGAAGCGGAAACGGACTTCAAGCCGGCCTGCGACGGCGCCCGCATCGCGCCGCGCAGCCATTACTACGACGTGGTGCGGCTGCGGGCGTGTTACGGGCGGTGATCCGTTCGGGCGACGCGCACGCGGTCAAGGAAGGGGATGCGGGCACCGGTTCAGGTCGCCGATCGTCCTCGTCCGATCGGCGTAACCCAGGATGCGGGGAACGTCGAACACCCGCTCGCCGCCGAGGCGTTCGCGCCGATAACCGAAATGGATGGGTTGGAGTTTCGTGGCGACGGCGCGCACGACGTGCAGGCCGAACGGCGCGACGTCCGGCGTCGTCAGATCGACGAACGCGGCCCGGCTCCCGGCCTTGCCGAGCAATTCCACGCACCGTCCGAGGTCGGCCTCGACGTCGCCGCGCGACAGGTTCGGCAGCTGGTCCAGCATGGTCTTGCGTGATGTCGCGAACAGGAAGTCCAGCTCCTTCAGCATGTACGGCTCGGCGTAGACGGCACCGTGGTCCTCGAGTTGGCGCACGTCCTCGACCGACAGGATGCGCTCGCCGGGCTTGCGCTGCCGGTACCGCCACGTTTCGCTGACACGGCCCTGGCACAATTCGAGCAGCGCCTTCATGACCGCATCTTCCGGGTCCAGGCTGCAACCGAGTCCGACCACGGCACTCGGACCATGTCCGGACCGGTCGATGGCGAATGCCATCATCACGTGCACGGGGATATCGGTCGTCACGTCGAAGACACGGATCTCCACGCCCAGGCCGCGGTAGTGCATGCGGATGGCATGGGCGGCCGCATGCGTTTCGCCGAACAGGACTTCGGGCACCGGCAGTTTGTTCATCCACGCGATCAGGAAGGCGTCGCGCTCGATGAGCTCGCACAGTCCGCCAAGAACGGCGGCGTCGAGGCTGGACCCGGCGGCGAGGCCGTTCGACGTGTTGTGGCACAGCTGCTCCCCGACATAGCCGAGGTAGGCCATCGATGCGGGCACGAACATTTCCCGCCCGTCGGACAGCGACTGGCCGCGTACCCAGGCCGTGCGGGCGCCGCTGCGGAACGGGCGGTATGGAACCTCGCCGTTTTCGTACTGCGCCTCGGCGTACAGGACGAACGCCGGCGGCGGCAGCGCGGCCGCGCCGAGTTCGTCGGCGGAAGCGTCGACGATACTGTCGTAATCGGGCTGCATCGCGCAGTAGCGCTCGATGGATTCGCCGATGGCGCCCATCATCGCCGCCTGTTCGGTGACGCCCTTCCCGACGCCGAGGCGCGTCTTTTTCCCGTCGTTGCCGGAAAACGCAAAGTCGGCGAGCTCCGCCTCGAACAGCTGGATCGGCGCCAGCTCGACCAGTTCCGTACTCATCGGCCGCAGGCTGCGGATGATGCCCACCCGCGGACTGACGATGTCCAGGACATTCTCGTGACTCGACTGCTCGACCGGTATCGACACGACGGCCTCCCTCGACAGTTGCTATGGACGCACCGGGGCGCCGGCCGCTTTCGGCGCCCGCGAGCACGCCGGACAATCGGGCTTGCGCAACACCAGATGCCGCGCCGTCGTCAGGCGCAGAAAATCGAGCACGACGATGTGGCCCACGCTGACGGGGTCCACGACGCCGCTCAGCTTCTTGAATGCCTCCAGCGCCGCCAGGTTGCCGACGGCACCGGCACCGAACGGATTATTTTCGCGCACGCCGCTGTCGTCCGTCCTGCGGGCGTCGAGGAATTCCAGATGGGCGAGCGCATCCTCGGGACGGTCGGCGCATGCAGCTTCGCGCATCTGGTAGCACAGCCAGCACGCGGTGCTGAACGGCACGATGGTGGGCCCGACGACGCCCTCGAACGCCGAGGCGGAGCAGGCCGTCCAGCCGATCCCGGCCCGCAGGCACGCCCGGTTGACCTTGTACACGAGCGAGGCCAGGCCGGGATCGATGCAGCACACGACGAAGTCCGATCCTTCGATCGCGCCGAGCACGGCGTCTTCCGTCTCGAGGGCGTCCGTGCACGCCGTCACGTTGACGTCCGGCGCGGCCGCCTTCACCATGGCTGCGACGACCTGTGCACGCGGGCGTCCGACGCTGTCCGCCGAAAACGCCGGCGCCATCACCGGATCGGACGGCAGCACACGCGCCGCGTCGATGCAGCGGAGGTTGCCCACCTGCGCGCCGGCCAGCGCGAGACACGCCGCCGTTCCCGCTCCGCCCAGGCCGAACACGGCGACGGTCGCCTGCGCCAGGCGGGCCTGCACCGCCTGCGCATCGGCACCCAGTTCATGAAAGAAGTTCAGCTGGGGAGCGAGCCGTGTCCGGGCCGGTTCGTCCAGCGTATCCCGGGCGGCGTCCTGCAGCAGATTGTGGCTCGCCAGCAGTCCGAGGCTCTTCCTGAGTTCTTCGGGCCGGAACTGCGGCCGGCTCGCGGCCTCGATGTCGTCCATCGTGCGACGGCCGTCCAGCAGCGGCAACACCACGTCGTGAAACAGGCGCAAACGGTGGCCCTCCAGTTTGAGCTGGCGCCGGCTCGACACGAAATGGAGGGCTTCGGTACCCGACGGGTCGGGCGGTGCGGCCCGCACGACCACATGGGAGGCCAGCCGCGGCTTCTTCATCGCGAAGGCCGGTTCGGCATCCGGAGGCGGCCCACCCGAAGCCGGATCGTGCGCCCCGCCCGATGGCCTGGGCTGGCCGCCGTCGTCCTGGATGAACTTCGCCACCGCCAGGGCTTCGGCATCGGACAGATCGGCGACGCCCAGCGCCGCCAGGGCCTGCGCCGGGTCGGTCTTGAGGCGCTCCCTGAGCGTTGGATCGAGCCAGGACCTGGCGACGAGCTTGGAAAAGGTTTTCTGATACGCGCGCAGCACCGCCTCGTCGCCACTCGTCATGACTGTCCCTCCGTCTTCGGTTACGCAACCAGGTGGCAGTGCCGCGATCGACGTGCCGGGGAAGCGGCTCAGCCGGGCCGCTCCGCCACGCCGCCGCTCGAGGAGGCAGGCTCAGAATCCGAGACGCCCGAAGCGCTGCTGCATGGGATTGAAGCCGCGCCGCAACTGTGACGCGTAATCGACACAGCCGGTGATGCAGCCGCAGTCGGAACAGGAGCATGGCGAGACGCAGCCGGAGATGCACCCGCTCGCACGCGCGGAGACGCAGCCTTCGATGCAGCCGCAGTCCGAACAGGAACAGGGCGAGACACAACCCGAGATGCAGCCGCTCGAGGCGCGTGCGGAGACGCATCCTTCGACGCAGCCGCAGTCGGAGCACGAGCATGGAGAGATGCAGCCCGAGATGCAACCGCCCTGCGAAGCAAGTCCGGGGGTCTGGTTCCCTCGCCAACCCATCACCCGGGCGACCTTCTTGTAGATCTCGAGTTCGTCCTCGCTGACCGTCATGCCGGCCAGCTTGTCCTCGAGTGCCGCCAGGCGCATCTCGAGCGGGTTTTGCGACGGATTGCGTCCTTCTTGTTCATTATCGGTAACCACATGACCTCCTATCCCCGAATGGGGTATCGCGCAACGAACGGATTGAACTGCTCCAAGACACGAATGGGACTGCTTCGGATTCCATGCTGATTCAATCTAGCACAGAACATTGGCAAGTCAACGTGCGTATTTCTCCAACAGGCCGGCCATCGGGACGGACGCCTCTTGGATCGTGCGGCGGCGTGGGATACAGTGGCCGCAACGAGACCACATCCGAAAGGGTCGCCATGTCCAGGCTCGCGCTGCAGCTGTCGTTTCGAGAAACCGTCGCGCTGGTACCGACCGTGGATGGCGGGGCCGTCGTCCGGTCACGCGACACGGCGCTGACGCTGCGAGAGGTCACGCCCGGACTGGCACGCGCGCTCCGGACCCTGTCGTCCCGGGCGGCGACCGAGGACGAACTCGGTGAACTCGTGCTCGATACGGACGGCCCGCACGCGCTGGCGCGGTTGTATTACTACCTCGAGTGTTTCCGCGCGCAGGCACTGCTGTGCTTTGCGCTTGCGGACCACGATCGTGCGCTGGTCGTCATCGAGCCCATGACCGGCGGCTTCCGGCCGCGGCATGACGGACCGGCGGACGACGCGCGCTTTTGCCTGTCGCGCTTCGCCTGCTGGCGCCGGGAAGGAAGCGACCTCGTACTGGAGTCGCCCCTGTCGATGGCGCGCACGGTCGTCCGCAGCCACACGGGGGCCGCGCTGGTCTTCGAATTGGCGCGGTCGCGCTCCTGTGCCGACCTTTGCACCGCGATCCCCGGCATCGACCGGGAGACGGTGCGGGCATTCCTGGGCCTTCTCGCCGCCGCGGGGGTGATCACCGCGGAAGACGCCGACGGCACGCTGGCCGAAGACGCCGATCCGGCACTGGCGCAGTGGGAATTCCACGATTTCCTGTTCCATGCGCGCAGCAGGTCCGGGCGGCACGACCGTCCCGTGGGCGGCACCTATCCGTTCATCGGCAGGATACCGCCGCTCCCGGCGCTCAAGCCCGCGATGCAGGGCCGGGAGGTGCCGCTGGCGGTGCCCGATCCCGCGCAGGTCGGGCAACGGGACCTTCCTCTTTCGCGGGTGCTGGAAGGACGCAGGTCGATCCGGGCGTACGGCGCGGAGCCCATGACCGCCGCGCAGCTGGGCGAGTTTCTTTATCGGACGGTCCGCGTGCACGACGTGATCGGGGTGGACCCCGCGCAGATGCACTACTACGAGACGAGCCGGCGTCCCTATCCAAGCGGCGGCGCAGCGTACGACCTCGAGCTGTACGTCAGCGTCCACCGGTGCACGGGCCTCGCGCGCGGCCTGTATCACTACGAACCGCAGGCGCACCGCCTGCGCAGGCTCGACGGCGGCGACGCCTACCTCGATGCGCTGCTGCAGCAGGCGCAGCGCGCCGCGGTGCTGCCGGCGCAGCCGCAGATCCTCATCACGCTCACGTCCCGTTTCCAGCGGCTCGCCTGGAAATACCGGGGCCTCGCGTATGCGACGACGCTGAAGAACGTCGGCGTCCTTTATCAGACGATGTACCTGGTCGCCACCGCGATGGAGCTCGCGCCCTGCGCGCTGGGGACGGGCGACGCCGCCCTGTTCGCCGAAGCCATCGGGACCGACTACGCGGTGGAGTCCTCGGTGGGGGAATTCCTGCTCGGCAGCCTGCCCTCCGGGCGCGACGGCTCCGCCTAGGGCGCCGCCTTCTTCACCGGCACGAAGTTCAGGTCCTGGAAGTCGTAGCTGAAATCCGTCTCGGTCGAAATCGGCTGCATCTTCATCCGCTCGATGCTGCCGTCCGGGTTCAGCGCGAACGTCACGTAGGCGTCGGCGTTGAAGTTGCGCTCCTTCCAGCGCACGATGAACGTGTCGTGCTGGTAGTGTTCGAGTTCGCCCGTCAGGTCGGGCGTGCGCGTCAGGGTCAGGATCTGCCTGCCGCCCGCGTGGCGGATCGTCGCCAGGCCGTACCACGGATCCGTGTAGTCGCCGTCGTACGCCGTGCGCGCCAGCGACGGTTGCGACTTCGCCGCGCGCGCCGCATTGGCCTTGCCGATGCGCGCCACTTCCTTGGCATGGTTCTCGTCCTCGACGGCCTTGACGGCGCCGATCCAGTCGGTCGTCGCGGCCGGGTTCAGCATGCGCTCGAGCAGCTGGTACTGCAGCGCATTCAGCGCGCCGCCGCTTTCCGCATTGGTCAGAATGGCGATGCCGACCTTCGCTTCCGGCACCAGCACGACCTTCGAATAAAAGCCCTGCAGCGCGCCGCTGTGCATCGCGAGCAGCCTGCCCTGCCAGTCGCGCAGCTGGAAGCCGAGGCCGTAGGCGAGGAAGTTCGGGCGCGTGGCGGCCAGCTTCGGATCGGGTTCGCTGATGCGCATCGGCGTCTGCGCCGTCCACATCTCGCGCGCCTGCTTCGCGCTGTACAGGCGCACTTCCTTGCCGTCCGCGCCCGTCGCGGCGACGCCGCCGGCGAGCAGCACGTTCATCCAGCGCGCGATGTCCTCGGCGTTCGTGTTGATGCCGACGGCGCCCACGGCGTTCGGCACCGGCATCGCCTTCACGGCGGCGATCCTGTCATTGATCCTGCTGTGCGCATTGGCCACGTCCGGGTTGCCGGCGCTGTCCGCCAGGCTGGTCGTCGTCGCCGTCATGCCGGCCGGCGCCAGGATGCGCTCGCGGATCGTCTCCCCCCACGTCTTGCCGGACTTGGCGGCGATGATCTTGCCGGCCACGATGTACAGCAGGTTGTCGTAGGCATAGCTGCTGCGAAAGCTGGTCGCCGGGCGGATGTAGCGCAGCTTGTGGATGATCTCGTCGGTGGAGAACGTCGTCGTCGGCCACCACAGCAGGTCGCCCGCGCCGAGGCCCAGGCCGCTGCGGTGCGTGAGCAGGTCGCGCACCGTCATCTCGTGCGTGACGTAGGCGTCGTACATCTGGAAGTCGGGCAGGTGCTTCGTGACCGGATCGTCCCACGCCAGCTTGCCCTCGTCGACGAGCATCGCCAGCGCGGCCGCCGTGAACGCCTTCGAATTCGATGCCACCTCGAACAGCGTCTTCGCATCGACCCGCTCCGGCGCGCCCAGCTTGCGCACGCCGAAGCCCTGGCTCGCCACGACCTTGCCGTCCTTGACGACGGCGATGGCGATGCCCGGCACGTCGAACAGTGTCATGGTGCGCTGGACGTCCTCCGCGAGGTGGGCGTTCAGGACGGCGGCGGCATCAAGGCGCGCGGCGACGGCGGGCGTGGACGGGACGGAAGCGGCGGGCGCCTGCGCCCAGGCGGCGCCGGAACAAGCGAGCAGGATCGCTGCTGCGATGCGGGTCATGGATTGCACTCTTGGTTTCCTCGAAGGGTGAACGGTCCCGGATGCGGGAGCGCAGCAGCATAGCATGCTATGATCCGCGTTTCCCCGCATTGCCCCGCCGCCTTCGCCGCGGTCTCCTGATGGACGCTTTCCTCGTTTCCACCGGCATCGTCGCCCTCGCCGAAATCGGCGACAAGACGCAGTTGCTGGCCTTCCTGCTCGCCGCGCGCTTCCGCCGTCCGCTGCCCATCGTGTGCGGCATCTTCGTCGCGACGATCGCCAATCACGCCTTCGCCGCCGCCGTCGGCGCCCTCGTCGCCCGCCTGCTCGGCCCGGACGCGATGCGCTGGGTGCTGGGTCTCGCCTTCCTCGGCATGGCCGCGTGGATCATGGTGCCGGACGAAGTCGACGAGGACGCGGCGCCGCTCGCGCGCTTCGGCGTGTTCGTGACCACGGTCCTGGCCTTCTTCGTGGCCGAGATGGGCGACAAGACGCAGGTCGCGACCGTCGCACTGGCAGCGCGCTACTCGTCCGCGGTGGCCGTGGTCGCCGGTACCACGCTCGGCATGATGCTGGCGAACGTGCCGGCCGTGTACTTCGGCGACCGCATCGCCGGCCGCATCAAGACCCACCCCGGCTCGCTGAAGCTCGTGCACGGCCTGGCGGCGCTGATCTTCGCCGCGCTCGGCATCGCCACGCTGCTCGGCGCGGGGCGCAGCCTCGGTTTCTGAGCCGTCGCCCCCGCGCAGGCGGGGGCCTAATTTGTCCGAGCTGTCATGACGCATGC
>Ga0308161_1002491_pt1 | contig 19451 bp, 22 predicted proteins | sample PhyFR2_FD_201034 | JGI IMG/M metagenome (GOLD analysis project Ga0308161, IMG submission 201034) | Phyllosphere microbial communities from UC Gill Tract Community Farm, Albany, California, United States - DLSLF.R2 | ecosystem: Host-associated > Plants > Phyllosphere > Unclassified | place: USA...
TGCTCAACTTGATTGTAATTATCACTATACTTCACAAGAATTAGTTCATGAATCTGAAAAATGTACTAAACATGAACTAGGTGATAAATACGGTAGAGAAGTTATGAGATTAGGTATGGACCAATTTGAAGCACGCAAGAGAGGAGATGCGAAAGGCCAATTATGTAGTACGGTTTTAAAAGAGTTTCCAAGCTATATTAGAAAATAAAATAAGATTTTAAAAACATCTTCTAGCAAGCCGATAAGATGGATTTAATTATTCATTTTATCGGTGTATCACCATATATAACTCGTCAATTAAACTAGATAATAAACTTTAATAATCTACCTAATATCACATTGACACTTAAAATCTCTCTTATTATTCTCTGCGATAGAACGGAGGAGGGACGCTTTGTGCGTACTGGTTCTTGTGTGTCAGTCTGTCAACCCGCCTTCGTTCTGTCATCATGAATTAATGAATCGGATGAATTATTTTTAAAAATTGTCTGAATAATATTTATAGCTTTTGAAAAGTTATTAAAAGAAACAACCTTTCTAGAGAGTTGAGTATTACTACTCAGAAATTTTTCTAAGCGTTTATCAAAGCTATGTGAAAACTGAATCAACTCGATTGTATTTTTTAGAGTCTCTTTGGGGCTTTTACCTGTAACTACAGACTTTAGGTAACGTTGTATGAGTCTTATTGTTCTTAAATAAAAAGGTACTTCCATTTTTAAAATTAAAGAGCACTCAAGAAGTAGTGGAAGTAAACGTTTATCGTAAGCTCCCTCTACAATCCAACTATCTTGTAAGGTGATTTGTTTAATACCAAATGAGATAGTTTCTTCGGAATTCTTTACAAATTCAGTTCCACTTAAGTTCCAATAGATCTCATCAAATGCATGAGCAGATATCTTTAATTCTTTAGCTAATTTCTTGGCGATAGTTGTTTTACCAGCACCAGAAGGGCCTACAATACAAATTTTCATGATTTATAGAATTGAATTTTGATATTTAATTAACTCATCTAATGCGAACTTAACAATTTCTAAAGGAATAACTTCCACATAACCTTCACCTGCTTTTTTAAATGAAGGAGTCACATAGAATGGTTGATTTGGTATTTTAAGAAAGAAGAATACTTCATGACAATTTCTTACGGTACTATTTTGAAATTCATAGATGTTATTTTCTAATTCTAAATACTCTAAATTTATTAAATTTTCAATTAGGTCAATTTTTTCATCAATAGTGTTTATTTGTAGATAGTCTATCTCTCGTTGGTTAAGAGTAAGTTTAAGTCATTTATTAATACTGAAAGATTTATAGGGGTTTCATAATTGCTAAAGGAAGTGCCATTAATATTAACAACTAATAAAAATAAGTCATTCTCAGGGTCATATTTTTCTATTGAGAAGAAAAATTCTTTTTTACCTAACTCTTTCATTTATCTCTAACTCTTTTATTTTTTGTTTAAGAAAACTAGATAAAATTTTCGTTCCATTTTTTGTCTAATTCTTTTAAATCATTATATGCTTTTTCAAATACATCCAACGGAAAACTTAAGCGAGGAGCAGAAGGTGAGGTTTCCCAGACTACGGATGTCACAACATCGTGAATATGCGTAAATGCACGACCAAAACGAGCCCATACGACCTCATCTTCTGAAACAACTTGTTCAACCATAATCACGTTGCACACTAGATCTAAATCATCAGGGCAAACTAAAATTGGAACTACTGTTGAAATAGTTTCATTTTCGTAAGCTTCTGGTTTAAGAAGTTGCCATGCATTACTTAATGCCAAATTACTATCATAATCATATAACCAACCTTGAGCTGGAACTAAGCTTTCTGCGAGATCAGTAATGTGGGTATTTTGATGCACCCATATATTTAATGGAATATTATCAATTGCAAGAATAGGGAATGGTTTTAAATTACCACTAGCATCTTTTATGCATCCCTCAATTGAATGTTCATTTTGAAGAGTAGCTGAGATAGTATTCATATTTATAAGTTAATGTGAGTTAAGCAAATATAATATATTCTATTTAATAGATTAACGAATCTAATCCAATGAAAAATAATATTTATTCAATTATTTTCTATCCAATATCACATTGACACCTAAAACCCCTCCGATTATGCTTTGCGTGCTGGCCTACATCGCCAGTCGACTTTGACAGGTCGGATAGCCAACGCACACGAAAAAGTCTTTCTTTTTTGTGGGCATCCCTGCGTGCCCCCTCTACGGTGGAACGGGAGGGGGACACCTTCGGGTGTGCTGATCTTTTGGCTATCAGTCTGTCAACCTTCTCTCGTTTCACCACCATTATTTGACAGTAATGTGGTGAAGCTTCTTTATAGCCAAAGGAGTTCGCTCATGCGTACTAATTCTTTTTCTTTATCGCTCTTTGCCAAATTTTCTCTGTCTATACCACCTAACTGGTCTTTAAAACGGTTTAACCGACTCTAGGTTTTTAAAACCTTAGCTCGTTACGACTAAAAAATCATAGCAACAATAAAACCTGAGATAGCTTAGGGCACATTTTTGTGCTGCTTTGGCATGCCTGTTTTTAACACTCATTTTAAGAGTGACGGCATTTCTATCTCTTTTATATACAACAAAAAATTATTTAAACGGTATTCCTATGCCAAATTTAGAATCTTCATTTAGAGCACTCAGAGTGCTTCACACTGCAAAAGATTTATTTAATCAATATGGGTTTCATAAGGTCGGGGTCGACCAAATTATTGCAGAAGCCAGAGTTGCCAAGGCTACTTTTTATAACGATTTTCACTCAAAAGCACGACTCATCGAGATGTGTCTCACTTTTCAAAAAGACGGGCTAAAAGAAGAGGTTTTCTCACTGATCAATTCATACCATGAACTTATGGTTTTCGATAAACTCAAGCAGATTTACCATCTACATGCCAATTTAGAAGGGCTTTACAGGTTGCCATTTAAAGCAATTTTTGAAATTGAAAAGTGCTACCCAGATGCCTATAAAGTCGTGGTTGATTATAGAAACTGGTTTGTTGGCGAAATTTATAAACTGCTTTTAACTCTAAAATCCACCGCTTCAATCCAAGATGCCTATATGTTTTTATTTATGATTGATGGGGCAATGGTCCAGCTTTTAAGTACCAACAGCGTAGATGAAAGAGATCGGTTATTAGACTATTTCTTTTTAAACTTTGCTTAATGACTTAGAGCGTATAAAGCAATAAAAGCCCCGATTATGGGGCTTTTAATTAGTAATTCTTAACTTAAAGTTGCTGGTGTCGCAGCGTGTGCCATTTGCTCAAAATATTGAACAGCAGGTGAGCGAGCCATATATGCCAAAGCTTGGTCCGTATTTCCTTCATGAAGTGGGTTAAATTTTGGAGAAACCCATCGTAAGGTCGCTTTCCATAAATACTTAATAGTCGGAAGGTTGTCTGACTGTGTTGCCGTTTTTTCAAATTCACGAATGAAATTAAAGAAACCACGACGCATCAATTTTTGAATGTCTTCGTGTTCTAAATCTTGTTTACCTAGACTACGGGCAAAGTCAGCAAGGAAGAAAATGAACAGTGGGAAAATAGCCGCCATAATGACTTGGCGCGACACATAAAAACCTAATTTGTTTGTTAATAGATGCTCAAATAAATCATAGGCAACACAGCGGTGTTCAACTTCTTCGGCAAGGTGCCAACGGAATAAATCTGCCATTGCAGGGTCGGCTTTGTCCCAAGACTTACTATCGAGCGTCCACTGTCCAATGGTTCCCGTAAAGTGTTCAATTGCAGCAATGATACCTACTCGAAACAGTAACCAATATTCTTCAAGTTTTTTACCTTTTACAAGCGGCAGACCAAAGGGTTTATCGCCCAATAAAATATTAAAAACAAAATGGGCACGGTTGAGCGGGTCTTGAATGTCGTAGCCATTTTCACGTAGAAAATCTTGAGCTTTTTCATGAGCACGTGCATGCGCTGCTTCTTGACGAACAAATCCGATCACTTCTTGTTTTAATGTTTCATCGGTAATGAGGGGAAGGGTTTTGTTAAATACGCGGCAAAACCAAAATTCGCCAGCAGGCAAAAGCATATTAATCCCATTGGCTACATGTGAGCATAGCGGATCATCCGGCATCCAACATACAGATGACTCTGTAAAATCGAAATGTACCTTCCTTGCTTTAAGCTGATGATTCCCTGTGATCATATACGTCACCCTATTCATAATTGTTTATTTAATGCGAATGGGTCATTTTTAGCATTGAGTAAAGTTAATCACCATGTGCATAAGGGACAAAAATATCCTTTGAATGGTTTGTTCAGATAAAAAGCGCTCTCAGCTCGTGTTTTTCAGACTTCACTCAATAAAAAAGGCTCCTTCGTTAAAAGGAGCCTTTGTCTTTAAATTTTAAGTTTTAAATGACTTAAGCTTATTGATTTATTTTTATAAGCTGAAACACTTTATTATAAAGTTCACAGCGAGTAATTCACCGTGCCGAGAAGCTAGATCGCTTGCCACTGATCTTTCACTTCTTCTGAGTTTTTATTGAGTATGACTTGGTTTTCTTTCACTTCCCCAATCCACGCAGTAGGAATAAGGTGATGTTGGCCGCTTTCGTCTCGGGTCAACTTTAATTGATTTTCACCATCTAAATGGTCGACTGTTCCTACTTTAGTACCACATGAAGCAATAACATCTGCGTGTTTTTTAATATCATTAATATTTAAAGTATTCATTTTGGACCTCTTCTTTACAAATAGAAAAACGGTAGAAACTAAGTTACTTGAAATAATGGGCTAAATGTTGGGTTTTTAATAATCCTTACATGATCGGTTTATAAGTTCACTTAATAAGTGCATTTGAATAACAATGAAATAATTAGATATAAATCTAATAATATTTATCTTTTTATTACAATTTACGTGTTTATTTAAACAGATGGGTTCAGATAGGGTTAATTTAATACTTGTAAATAATTAATCGTAATGAATAGCAAAATACCTATAAACATGACGATATTGAGTATGTTGAGCGAGTTTGAATCTGCCTTGGCTGAAAATAAAAGTAAGCTTCGTATAGATTTGCTCTATCAATTGGTCAAGTTAACTGAAAACTTACCTCATCCCGCTTCGGGCCAGACCTATCAGCGTTGGCAACTTTTTGCTCAGATCGCTGGCTGTGATTTAAGTTTAGCTAAACTATTTGAATCTCATTGTGATGCTTTAAGCATTTTAAATGAATTGGGTTATCAACAAGAAATAGATCAACAAATTTGGGCTGTTTGGGCGGCCGATGGTGGGCCAGCACCTTTGCAAATCAATAATGATTTTTGTAGTGGCATTAAGCCTTGGTGTTCGGGGGCCGAATTTATTCAAAAAGCTTTAATGAGCTATAAAGACAAGCAAGGGCAGGCGCAGCTTTGCATTGTTGACTTAGACCATTCTTCAATTACTACAGATTTGAGCCACTGGCATGCAGTTGGAATGCATGCGACGCAAACAGCAAGAGTAACTTTTCAAAACACGCCTGTTAAACCGATAGGTCAACCAAATGCTTATTTGGAGCGTCCAGGGTTTTGGCATGGTGCGGCTGGGGTCGCTGCTTGTTGGTATGGTGCCGCCGTACGTTTAGCTGCTTTTTTACAAGAAAGTTGTCAGGCAAATCCAAACGCATTTAAAAAAATGTATTTGGGCGAGTTAGCTCAGCAGTTGGCGATAACTCAACAGTATTTTAAATATGTCGCAGAGCAAATTGATAAGCAGCCCTTATTAAGCCATGAGCGAGAAATTCGCATATTACGTGCCCAAACCGAGCAATGTTGCCTGAGTGTCGTTGAGTTGGCTGGTAAAGCACTCGGTGCGCGCCCTTTTTGTGAAGATGCTACTTTTGCAGCACTTATGGCAGATTTGCCCGTCTTTATTCGACAAAGCCATGCGGCATTTGATTATGAAAATATTGCAGAACTCTGTTTGTCGGAGCAAAGCCTATGGGAACTTTAAAACATCCGTTAGTGGAAGACCGCGTTATTTTTGGTGAGGGCACAGACAAAGAGCAGTGGGTAAATGCCTTTAAAGATCATCCTTTAGATTCTCTTGATCTTGAAATATTTAAGTCTAAAAGAGTGGTAATTGTCGCTCCGCATCCCGATGATGAAATTTTAGGATGTGGCGGGTTGATGCAGCAGTTAAAAGAACAGGGCTGTCATATTGTGGTTTTAGCAGCAACCAATGGTACACAAAGCCATCCTAATTCTAAGAAATATAGTCCTGAACAGTTGAATGTGCTTCGGCCTCAAGAAAGTTTGGCGGCTTTAGATTGTTTAGGCGTGGCAGAGTCTGCCGAGCATATCGCACTCGACTTGCAGGACGGGCAGCTACATTTACAAACTGACCAGCTCTGGCAGGGTTTAGCCAAGGTGGTAAGAGCCGATGATATTTTAATTTGCAGTTATGCATTTGATGGTCACCCAGACCATGAAGCGGTGGGTAAAACCGTACAAGCTTTTGCAAAAGCTCAGCAACTTCCATGTTTGCACGTATTAATTTGGGCTTGGCATTGGGCAAAACCTTTAGATGCCCGAATTAATTGGAGTCAGGCAAAAGCCTACACATTAACCAAAGATCAATTAATAAATAAACATCAAGCCATGATGCAATTTAAAACACAACTTGAAGCTGATGAAAGCACGGGGAATGCCGCGGTGCTATCTCCTAGTGCGATTAATCGACTTTTAATGCCTTATGAGGTTTATTTGAGTGATTCATTCTCGCATGTATTTTGAAGAGTTGTATCGGAATAATAGTGATCCATGGGGCTATGACTTTCATTGGTATGAAGCCCGTAAAAGACAAATTTGTCTGGCATTATTAACGCGGCAGCACTATCAAAACGTTTTAGAAGTAGGCTGTTCAAATGGGCATTTAAGTGTTCATTTGGCACAGCGCGCTGGGCGTTTGTTGTGTATAGATGTCTCTGAGAGTGCTGTCCAATTGGCTTCCCAACGCCTGCAAAAGTTTGAACATGTGGTAGTCGAAAATAGAAAAATACCAGAAGATTTTTTAGTGCAAAAATACGATCTTATTTTGATTAGTGAGATGGCCTATTACTTGTCGGCAGAGGAGTTGCATCAGTTTATTGAAAAGTTAAAGCAGAGTTTAAATACCAATGGCGAGATTCTATGTTGTCATTGGCGGCATGACATTGAAGGTTTTGAGTTAAATGCTCAGCAAGTACATCAAAGCTTTCAGCAACATTTTCCCTTTCATCACTATTTAAGCCTAAATGACCCAGATTTTATGATTGATCTGTGGACAGAAAATTCTTCGTCTTTGGCAGAGCAGGAAGAACTAAGATGAAAATAGGAATAGTTGTTCCCGCGCATAATGAAGAGCAATATCTTTCAGCCTGTCTGCAATCCATTCAGGTTGCGATAGATTATATTGGTGATTATGAGGTAGACGTTATTGTGGTGCTTGATGATTGTACAGATCAGTCGCGGGCAATTGTGCAAAGTCATCAGGTCAATTGGATTGAATGTAGCTATGCCTGTGTAGGTAAGGCGAGAGACTTAGGCATTCGTCATTTAATTGAGCGCGGAGTGACATGGATTGCATGTACAGATGCAGACACGGTGGTCAGTCCTGATTGGTTGCTCTATCAAATTCAGCATCAGCCTACAGATGCAATTTGCGGTACTGTAAGTTTGGATGATTTAAGTCATTTGCCCCCAATTAAACAACAGAAGTACTTGGCCCATTACCAAGATCAAATGAACCATCAGCATATTCATGGGGCAAATCTAAGTTTTAGTGCGAAGGTTTACTTGCAGGTAGGTGGTTTTGAGCCAATATCTTGTCATGAAGATATTTCCCTTATTGAAAAGATTAAAAGTCTTTCTTGTAATATTACTTGGAGCAATCTGGTTCGAGTTACAACCAGCAGTCGTTTAAATGGGCGCGCACCTCAGGGATTATCTTATTTTTTAAATCATCTTTAAAACTTAAAGCATAAGCTCTCCTAAAATCGAAATATTCTTTAAATTTTTAGGGTCATATTTAATGTTGATTAGGCGACCTACCTTATATTTATCATGATCTTTTTTAGCAATAAGAACCTTTACATTTTCAGTAATGATTTGGCCTTGCTCAGTTTGAAATTTGAGTTTGATGTGACATAAAGGGCGATATTGAACTTTAACCAATGAGTCCTGAAAATACACAACTTCGGCAGAAGCAATAATTCCTCGTTTATAAATAAAAAACTTATAAACCAGCCTTTTTAGAAAAAAGATCCATGCAATATAGATAAAGAATAAGGCGAACCAGATTATTCCAATAAAAGTTAAAAAATCAGAAAATTTCACTCACTCGAACCAGAATTACTTGTTTGACGTATGATTCTAAATGAAGCGATTCGTTCGATCTAGTTTATATAAACGATCTAAAAGCAGATAAGACTTCATCACTAAGAGTCAAAATGAAGAGATTCATAATTAAATTTAGGTGGGGTATATAACTTAGTTGTTGTATTTATGACTACATATGTAAACAAGTCTTATTAACAAATACTTTAACCCTTAAAATTATTGAAAATAAAGTTTTAAGGCATATGATTTTGGATTTTTTAAATTTTTTTCGCGATATTCGGGTTGAGTTAAGCCATTATCCTTGGCTAGAGATGTTGGTTTCACTCATTATTTTGATTCTTTTTGCAGCTTTGGCAAACTTTATTGCTAAACGAATTATTGTTCGGGGTGTTCGTCACTTAGTCACAAAACTCAAGTCTCCAAATCAATCTATCTTTGCTCAACATAGTGTCATAAAGAAATTTGCAAATATTGTTCCTGCTGTAGTCATTATGAATGGTATTGCAACCGTTCCTCATCTATCTCCAAAATTTATTGCTTTTGTAGAAATGGGGGCACAAGCCTTTATTTTTCTTACACTCGCGCTTACGGTCAGTGAAATATTAAATATATTCAATCTTATTTATCAGCGTAATCCAAAATCTAGAAATAAGCCTATTAAAGGTTACTTGCAGCTCGTCAAACTCATTTTATTTGTGGTTTGTGGCCTAATGATTTTAGGAACATTCCTTAAAAAGGATGTGTTTACTTTACTGGCTGGCTTTGGTGCGATGGCGGCAGTATTAATGCTGGTTTTCCAAAATACGATTTTGTCTTTGGTTGCCAGTGTACAAATCGCGTCTTATGACATGGTGCGTATTGGAGACTGGATTGAAATGCCATCGCTTAATGCTGATGGTGACGTCATTGATATTTCATTGCATACAGTGACCGTTCAAAACTTTGATAAAACGTACACCACCATTCCAACCAATAAGCTTGTTACCGATACATTTAAAAACTGGCGAGGCATGAGTAACTCTGGATGCCGTCGAATGAAGCGTTCACTATTTTTAGATCAAAGTAGTGTTCATTTCATGAGTGATGAAGAGCAACAGAAGTTAAAAGAGTTTTTATTATTAGACCAATATCTTGATGCCAAGCAATCTGAAATTGACGAGTTTAATAAGCATTTAGGCAATCAGTCTCGTTATAACAAGCGCCGTTTAACCAATATAGGAACCTTTAGGGCCTATGTAGAATTTTATTTGCGCCAGCATAAGGGGATTGCACAAAATCAAACCATTATGGTTCGCCAATTACAGCCTACAAGCCAAGGTTTACCTCTTGAAATCTACGCATTTTCAAACACCACTGCATGGGTTTCATATGAAGCAATTCAGTCAGATATCTTTGATCATTTAATTGCGATTCTTCCTGAATTTGGCTTAAGAGTTTATCAGGCACCTTCTGGTCATGATTTGCAAAGATTAACGTCAGAAATTAGCCCAACTGAAGTTTAATTAAGACATTAGATATAAAAATTTACTTCTCTAAAAAGCCTTCCTTGCGAGGGCTTTTTTAATCCCTTTCTTTTGTCGCTTTAACTTTTATCGCTTATTTTTAAAAATGAATTAGAGATTTGACTATTTTGACATCGGAATTGTCCTCTTAAGACATTAACAAGTTCTGTTTTGGAACTTAATGTGTAATTGTCTTGTGAAAGAGAAATCAAGTTTTACGCGATTGAATGGGTGAGTTGTAGAAATTAGTTGTGAGACTCATGTGTAAATGACGTCAAAATTTTAGTACCTAAAAAAGAATAAGGTCAGAGGTTTAAAATGAAAAACGAATTAAAGCTAGCATCACCATTTGTATTAAAGAATATCCTTACGCTAAAGAATAGGCTGATTAAATCGGCTTTGAGTGAAGGGCTGGCCCATACAGATGGACGACCAAGTAAAGAACTCATTCAGTTATATCGGACTTGGTCTCAATCAGGGGCTGGAGTTTTGATTACTGGTAATGTCATGATCGACTCTAAAGCAATTGGCGAACCGGGCAATGTTATTATTGAAGATGAAAAATACTTTGCCTTAATTGAAGAGTGGGCAGAGGTTGCTAAATCGGGTGGTAGTGAAGTCTGGATGCAAATAAACCATCCGGGAAAACAGGCGATTAGAGGATTAAATAAAGAAACGGTTTCACCGTCAGCCGTACCGTTCAGCCCTAAAATGGCAGCAGTGTTTGCTACTCCGCGAGAGCTGACGCATGATGAAATTGAAGATCTTATACAACGCTATGCGAACACAGCAGAAATTGCCAAGAAAGCAGGATTTACAGGTGTCCAGTTACATGGTGCGCATGGTTATTTAATTAGTCAGTTTCTTTCTCCGCATCATAACCGCCGTACAGATCAATGGGGCGGAAATATAGAAAATCGACGTAGATTTGTCCTTGAGGTTTATAAGGAAATCCGAAACCGAGTGGGGCCAAATTATCCTGTAAGTATTAAATTAAACTCAGCCGATTTCCAACGCGGTGGTTTTACCGAAGAAGAATCTTTAGCAACTATTCAAGCGCTAGATGAAGTGGGAATCGACTTAATCGAGATTTCAGGAGGAACCTATGAAAAACCAATTATGCAGTTGGGTACTCCAAAAGAATCGACAATTTCACGTGAAGCTTATTTTTTAGATTTTGCAAAGAAAGTACGTGAACAAAGCCAAGTCGCTCTTATGGTGACTGGGGGCTTTAGAAGCTTAAATGGAATCGAAAATTCTTTATTAAATAATCATTTAGATTTTGTCGGTCTGGGAAGAATTTTTGCAATTGAACCATTGGCATCCAAACGGTTATTAAGCGGTCTTGAAACCATAAACCAAGTCAAACCCTTAACTACAGGTTTTAAGTTTATTGATAATTTAGGGGCATTGGAAATCACTTGGTATACACGTCAAATGCATAGATTAGGCCGTGGGCATTTACCGGTTCCCAATGAAAATGGGTTTAAATCTTTTATTCTAGATATCAAAGATAAAGGCTTGGGTATATTCAAGACTCGTCGATTACGTGCTTCTTAAAACTATAAATTAACGTTTGAGGATATAAGTTATGTCGGCAACTCATCAGATAAAAATATCTAGATTTAGTCTAGTTGCAAAATTTATGGGAATTAGCTTTCTTCTATTTTTTGCAGGAGCAGCGCTTCTCATCTTTTTAAATATTCCTGCAATTTTACTTCAGTTCGAATGGGGTAGATTTCTGCTTCGATTAGTCCGCTGGGGAGAGTTGCATGGTGGTGGTGAACATTACGAGTTGATGATATCAGCCATCTACATTGTATGGGGCTGGTTCCTGCTCAAAGCCGCCAATGAACCTCTAAAAAACTATATGTTTTTTGAATTTACCATGGTTGCAAATATTGCTCATTTCGGCGCGATGTTTGTTATGGGTTTGGTCATGACACATGAGTCTCCACATTTGATTGGAGACGTATTCTTGGGTTGGGTCCTATTATTCATTTATATTTATTTCTGGTTGCCTGTTAGAAAAATATATAAATCTGATAATCAATTGAATCGTTCCATTTAAGAGCTAGAAGTTGAGGGGAGCGAAAATTGAATTCGAACCCTTAACTATAGATTATCCAGCAAACCAAATATTCTGATGATCACACATTGGGCTTAAATGTTTAATGCGTAGATTGTCTCGCTCAAAATCGCCATTTCCTCCAGCAATATCTAATGTACTACCTAAGCCGATCTGCTGTCCTTTATAACTTAAAGTTCCTTTTTCAGAATCCCACTGAGCGGAGTGCTCGGGAAAGATAATGAGGATATCGTTCACATAAAGACATTCTTGTTTTAAATGCAAAATTCCTTTTAGACGTGCTGAAGCGGAAATACCATTAGAGTGATATACAGGAAGCTTCACCGCCTTCATATCTTCGTCTGCTTCTTGCTGCTGACATCCCGTAAGAAGGGTAAAGACAACTGCACAAATTAATTTATTGTTAATACCCAATTTTGTTCCTTTAGGGGCTTCCATATATTTTTGATAGTAATGGACTAATGTTGCATATCAATCTTTAGATTGTTAGAGAAGATTTCATCTCATTACCGCTTGAGCTTAAAAATTTAAGACTTAAGAACTTTATTCACTAGCGTGAGTAATTCCTAAATTATAGTTTGCTTATTTATATATTGTTATCTATTTATTTGTGCTTTGAGGTGAAATGTATTGTGTGATCTCACTTTAAACAAGTCTTTGTAATTTATTTTTAACCTTAATTTAATCTTAAGGCAGAGTGTCTTAGATAAGAGCTAATGAATACGTATGTTGGGAGAACATACAGTGATTAGTCATGAGAATTTATCTAAAACCTTGAGTAAAGTTCCAGAAGTCACCTTACTCTTTTGGATAATTAAAATTGCAGCCACAACGCTAGGTGAAACTGCTGGAGATGCGTTATCCATGTCCCTAAATTTGGGATATGTAATTAGTACGGCAATTTTTGCAGTAATCTTTGCAGTTTTCGTAGGATTGCAAATTAAAGCCAAAAAATATAATTCTTTTTTTTACTGGGCGACCATCATTGCTACTACAACTTTAGGAACAACGATTGCCGATTTTGTTGACCGAACTTTAGGCGTGGGGTATGCAGGAGGGAGTTTAATATTACTTATTTTATTAGGCCTGTCTCTGTTCGTTTGGTATTTAAGCTGCGGCACAATTTCAGTAAAAAGTGTCCAATCGGCAAAAAGTGAAGCCTTCTATTGGTTAACCATCATGTTCTCTCAAACACTGGGAACAGCTTTAGGTGATTGGACTGCGGATACTCAAGGCTTAGGGTATACCAGCGCTGCTTTAATTTTTGGTACTTTATTATTGGTGTTAGCAATCTGCTATTTCTATACCAAAATTTCAAGAACCTTATTATTTTGGCTGGCCTTTGTTCTTACCAGACCTCTAGGCGCGGTATTAGGTGATTTTCTTGATAAACCTATCGCACATGGTGGATTAGAGTTAAGCAGATTTAGCGCGTCTTTTGTCTTATTGGCTTTTATTGTTGTGTGTTTAATGGTCTTTAAACCGAAAGCAGCTCGGTCGTCTCATTAAATTAACTACTCATTAAAAAACCACATTATTCTCTTGAGTGATGTGGTTTTTTAATTTGAGGGCAGGCGTTATTGCTATTTAAGAGACTTTACGTGTCATCCACCAAAATAATAGCGCTAGCAGACTAACACCTGCACCTAGAGCACACACGCCAAGCCAGCCAGCATAGGCGTAAGTAGCTGTTGTACTGATTGCACCCAGTCCACTACCAATTGCATAAAAGAGCATATATAGACCAACAAGCCGGCTGTGCGCTTCTGGACGAGTGCGAAAAATCATACTCTGGTTGGTCACATGTAAGGCTTGTCCACCTAAGTCTAGCAATACGATACCAATCACCAGTGCCCAGAGCGAGTACGCCATGAGTGAAAGTGGCCCCCATGCAATCAATAATATGAAGAGAGCTGCTGCACTTGTACGCTGAGCATATCCGCGGTCGGCCCATTTTCCAGCACGGGCGGCGGCCAAAGCACCAACAACTCCGACGAGACCAAAAGACCCAATAATAGTATGTGAAAAACTATAAGGTGGCTTACTTAACGGTAATACCAACGCACTCCAAAAAATATTAAATGCCGCAAACATGAGTAAAGCTAAAACACCGCGCACTTGGAGTACTTTCTCTTGGCGAAGCAGTTTTAACATAGAGGCCAGAAGTTGCGGGTAACGCATGGTAACGGGCTGAACTTTTAAATGGGGTAGACGTTTCCAAAGTGGTAATGCAATCATGAGCATGATGAGGGCTGCGCAAAAGTACACGCCACGCCAACCCGCTACATCGCTAATTCCACCTGAAAATACTCGGGCAAGCAGTAAGCCAATGAATACACCACTTTGTGCAGTACCTACTACATGTCCTTGTTCATGTGGCGCCGCAGCACTGGCAGCATAGGCAATAAGCCCTTGAGTCATTGCAGTACCCAATAAACCCACTGCAAGCATTCCAGCCAGCAAAACAATTACCGACTGTGCTAATGCAACCACTACCAATGCAGATATCAATGCCACGAGTTGAATGGCCATTAAACGACGACGATTAATGATGTCACCCAATGGCACCAGAAAAACGAGGGCCAGTGCACAACCAATTTGAGTAGCTGTAACGACACCACCAATGGCGGCGTGACTAATGCTAAAGTCCCTAGCCAATATGTCGAGCAAAGGCTGTGCATAATAAACATTGGCTACGCTTGCACCACTCGCAATGGCAAATAGTAATATCAAGCTCTGAGACATCTCTGGAACTTTTGTATTGTTCTGTCTTGTCGGCAGTACGGTGGTGTGAGAAGACTTCATAATCTTAAACTGGTTTTAAAATGCAACTACTTGAATGTTAGACTCAGCAGTTTTAAAATGCAACTAGGTGTCTTATTCCTAATCATCCACAAGGAAAATTAATGGCTAACTCTACATCTTTAAAAGATGAACCTTGTCCAGTTGCACGCTGTGTGAATGTCATAGGAGATCGGTGGTCACTTCTTATTGTGCGTGATGCTTTTGACGGAATGCGCCGTTTTGGAGATTTTCAGCGGAGCTTGGGTGTTGCACGAAATATTCTCTCTGACCGACTAAAAAAGTTGGTTGATGCAGGCGTACTTGAAATGCAAGATGCTTCGGATGGTACGGCTTATCAAGAATATGTGTTGACCGCTAAAGGGGAGAGTTTGTTCCCAGTGATTGTGGCTCTAAGGCAGTGGGGTGAACACAATCTATTTGAAAGTGGTGAGCGCCATTCTCTGTTAATTGATAAAACTACAGGTCAGCAAATTCCATTCATGGTGCCAGTTACTGAAGATGGAAAAGTGCTTAATGCTTTTAATACCCAAGTGCAAAAGGTCAAATGAAATAAGTGACAACGCCTAGTCTTTTTGCTTTTGTAAAAGAAGAGAAAAGAAAAAGTAACCTTTTTTAACTTAAAGTTTCAGAGATTAGTTGATACCCTTGCGCGTCAAATTAAGGTGAGACTATGAGATTTATATTCCTCTTTATCGGCGCAATTTCTATTCCATGTTATGCTGCGTCAGAAGTAATGCAACTTCATTACTGCGAAACTGTTAAAAAAGCAGCAAGTGGAGTGATGGATGCGAGACAGCATGATGTGCCAGCTAAAGAGTTACATGACATAGCCAATCATCTTGAAGAGCAAGAAGCAAAACAACTTTATCAAGAGCTTATTAAATCTGCATATTCTTCAAAATTATTTGAAGACCCTCTCATTAAGTCAAAAGCCGTCGAAAATTTTCAAACCACGTGGCATGAACAATGTTTAGCAAAAGACTTAGCTAAAAATATATGAGGGTGTTAGTGGGAAATGGCTAGCTTAGGTTGGAAAATAGAACTTTATTTCTTACTTATCTCTTAGTTATAGAAAGCCCTCAGAATTTCAGAGGGCTTTTTGTTGTTTGTGAGGTAAATACTAGTTTAAGTAGTATTTATTGCTACTTACTGTTGTGAGCTGTTAGCCAGTTTGCTTATAAAGACTTGGAGGTAAGAATTTCTCAATTTTAAAGAAACGGTCTGATTTCGAAACTTTTAAAATAACATTCTTCTCGAAATCTTTGAGACCAGTAAATTTATCATTAATAATTGGAAAAATTAGCTGCCCATTTGAATCTTTCGCGATTAAAGATAAATTATATAATTCTTGAATATCAATAATCTCAATTTTATCTTGAGTCGAAAAATTGGGGTAAGGTAGTTGAACATTTTCATCTTTTATAAATGCTGAATACGCTAAATCAAAAGCTACAACTAGAGAAAGTTTTTTCCCGCTACCAAAATTTTGATCTAATGAGTTGATCTTAAACTTATGTATACCTTTTTCATTTATATCAGCAGAAAGGTAGTACGTTTGATTAAACAGAGTTTTACAATATTCAGAAAAATACTTATTGAAGATACTAATATTATTTTGAAGGATATTAATATTCTTATCAATTTTTTTCGTAAGGGTTTCTAGCTCTTCATTTAAACGAGTAAATTTTTTATGAAGATCAATAGATTTTTCGTGCAGAGCAAGAGCATTACTTAATTTAGATTGAGTTTCATTAATTTTATTATTAAGTTTTGTGTATTCAGCTAATGAACCATATTTAGCCAACTGATCTAAAATAGTTGAATATTCTAAAGCACTATTAGCTCTCTCAGAGTTTAATAAATCTTTTTCATTATAAAGCTCTGCAACTCTAGTGTTGATGTAATTTATTTCATTTTGTAGCATTTTATTATGAAAACTAACAGTTTCTTCAAACTTTTTTTCTAAATCAACATTATATAATTTTGCCTCTTTATAAATTAAAGAAATAGCATTTGTATTGTCGCTAAACTCTTTGTTTTGAAGGGTTTTCTCTCTATCATTAAGAGCTGATATTTCAAAATCAATATAACTGATTTTTTCATCTATTTCTTTTATAGCATTTTGATAAGTATTTAGCTTATCCTCTTCAGCATTATATTGTTCATTAATTTTAAAATCATCACGCTGTATAATTAAGTCATCTAGTTCCTTTTGTGTTAATAGAATAACTTGATCTAAACCAGCAGGCTTAATTCTATCAAATACTTTGATATCATTTTTTTGCTGTTTCATATCTTTTTCTAATTGAAATTTTTGCTCTATTTCAATAGGATTTGGATAACCAAATAGGAAAAAATGAATGACCTCATAGTCTAAATCAGATGTTGTTTGATGTAGAAAACGAAGAATGAAATTAATTTGTTGATCATCTTTCCGTATGAATTTATTAATTAACTGACGAAAAGTGGGCTTATTAGTATGATAATTAAATAAAGTGTTTTTTAATTGATAATTATATTCATCAGTTGTAACTTCATCATTATTTATAAAGTGTATTACTTTTAGTTTATTGGGTTGCTTATTGGTAATACCAGAAATTTTTCTTTCAAAAATAATTTTGTATGAAAAATTTGAATCTAGACTACTTTTTAATTCAAGACGAAAGATAGGCTCAATGTGATAGAAGAAATTAAACACATTTTGGTCGATTGCATCTTTATTCTCTTTATCTTGATAAAAAGATTTTTCATCTCCACCTAAGCAGAAATCAATAGCTCTCAACAAGGTCGTTTTGCCGATACTATTAGTTGAGCTACTTTCAGCACAGCGCTCACCCAGAACGATATTCAATCCTTTATGAAAGGTTATATCTCTGATGATCTTTTCAGACCCAGTCATTATCTTGAGATTGCTTAAGTACATAAAGTAATTTTCCCCTGTTTAGATTCATTTACTAAACCAATCATAAAAAGCCAATCTAAACTTAAGATAACGCGGTTAAGTCCAATCTTCTTTTTTTTTGAAAATTTATTATATATTTCAGATAGGTATAAGTCTCCATCATGTTCAGATAGAATTTTTAAGATCTCCGATCCAATGTAATACAAGGAGGTTTCAGGATTGCGTTCAGTAAGAATTAGCATGGTGGTTTTTCAAAAATTTTACATTTTGAGAATACAAAGAATACCACATAAGGAATATAACGAATATCATCCGTGGTTAGAAATATTGTATTGTTTAAGTTTAGTTCTTCTTTGATTTTATTACATATTTTTCTTACCAATATATCTGAATTATCTTCCTCAAATTCCAGATCTACCCAGACTTGTTCGACGTAATTAAATAACTGTTCAGTGATTCCTGGAATGGTATTCTCTTCTAAAAAATCTAATTGGGATTGAATACTCCATGCAAATCTTTGATATGTCCCTAAATGTTTAATATATTGCATAATGCTATTATGCTGAGCCTTTGCTTCAATGGTATAGGGTAATGTATCTGGCAGCTTTACTTGAACTATTGGTTTTAGTTTGGAAATTCCATTTAATAAATTGTGAAAGGTTGAAGGTGTTAAGTTCTGATCAGGTAAGGGAAATAAGACCATAGGATTAAGGTATTTGTTAATTAATTGATGAATTTTTATTAATTCATCAATTGGTAGATTATTAATTTCAGAAATTAAATCAGTATAATCCCAAACATCTTCTCTTAAGTTAATCTTAAAATCAGTTTCACCGATAGTGGTTTCTTTATGCTTTGTCTTCTTAATTAGATTTAGAATAATTAATCTATCAACTTTTTCATCAAGTTTTCTTTCACAAAATTTATTCAAAGTCTCCCTAACTTTACCCAAAGAACTATCAGAGGTCACTTGTATTGCAATCCTATTACCTTCATCCAGTAAATCGATTGAAGCAGCATTCTGTTCTTCAAAATTAGTATTAACTAAATTGTAATTTAAGAGAGTATTAAGTAGTTCAAGAAAGAATTGCTCTGCATGGATATTAATTGATAATTGATTTAATGATGTACTCATAGAGACTACATAGCTGAGGCTTCCAAGAGCTGTCTTTATTTGCCCCATAATTACTTCATTATTCATTGTTTATGCATCTCTGTACAACCCAACAACTTTATCCACCAGTTTGCATTCTTAACGAAGATTCATGATTTTTAAAGCCATTTCGGGTTTAAGGGTTCTAAATATATATCGTTGCTTTCTAGAATCAAGCTCTTGAAAGTTGCTTCTATTCATCGTCACATACAACAATAATTAAATCACCTGTTTTTAAATCACTTATTTGAAAGTCAGGATTTACATATTTTAACATTTGGTTTGAATTCTGAAAACATCCATTATTAAATAATATTTAAAGTGCAATTATTTTGTCATCTTTAAAGTTAGTGCAGTTGGGTCAACTCTGTCGTAATCCTATGTTTTCATCTACTAATAAATTATATAAGACTTATCCCATACTGAAATTGATATAAGAAATTTAGCCAACAAAGAGGGCGGTGTGGCAACACGTATATGGAATTTTTAATATCAACTTTACCTAGTCAAAGCTAACCAATAGCCCATAAAAAAACCACCTAATTCTTTCGAATTAAGTGGTTTTTAAATTTTGGAGCGGGAAACGAGACTCGAACTCGCGACCCCAACCTTGGCAAGGTTATGCTCTACCAACTGAGCTATTCCCG
>Ga0308161_1002492_pt1 | contig 19447 bp, 18 predicted proteins | sample PhyFR2_FD_201034 | JGI IMG/M metagenome (GOLD analysis project Ga0308161, IMG submission 201034) | Phyllosphere microbial communities from UC Gill Tract Community Farm, Albany, California, United States - DLSLF.R2 | ecosystem: Host-associated > Plants > Phyllosphere > Unclassified | place: USA...
TTATTATAGATGATGCAAAGAAAAATGCCGAAAACCTTATAGAAAAAGCCAACGTACAGGCCGAGTCCATAAAGAAAGAAAAAAACCTTCAGGCAAAAGAAAAATTCCTGGAGCTGAAATCACAGCACGATGCCGATATCCAGGCAAGAGAAAAGAAAATGCAGGAGGTTGAAAAAAGGATTAAGGATAAGGAACACAAACTGAACGACGAGCTTAGCAAAGCTGGAAAACTGGAAAAGGACCTCGATAAGCAAATTGCGGATTATGCTAAGAAAAACGAGATTTTAGACAGGAAACAGCAGGAACTTGATGTCGCAACGGCTAAAAAAGTTGAAATTCTTGAAAAAATTTCAAATTACACGGCAGAAGAAGCAAGAGCAGAATTGGTGGAAACCATGAAAGCAGAAGCCAAAACAAGAGCTCAGGCACACGTTCAGAGCATTATGGAGGAAGCCCAGCTTAATGCTAAAAGTGAGGCAAGAAAAATTGTTATTCAGACAATCCAGAGAATCGGAACTGAGCAGGCCATTGAAAATTCCGTATCAGTTTTCAATATTGAATCAGATGAGGTTAAAGGTAGAATTATCGGTAGAGAAGGAAGAAATATCCGTGCCTTAGAAGCGGTAACAGGAGTGGAAATCATTGTAGACGATACACCTGAAGCGATCCTTCTTTCATGTTTCGATCCGGTAAGAAGAGAGATCGCCAGATTATCCCTTCACAGACTGGTAACAGATGGTAGAATTCACCCGGCAAGAATCGAAGAAGTGGTGGAGAAAACAAGAAAGCAGATTGAAGAAGAAATTATTGAAGTAGGAAAAAGAACGATCATTGATCTGGGAATCCACGGATTACACCCTGAATTAATCAAAATCGTTGGTAGAATGAAATACCGTTCATCTTACGGACAAAACTTACTGCAGCACTCCAGAGAAGTAGCAAACATTGCGGCGACAATGGCTGCAGAATTGGGACTCAACGTAAAATTAGCAAAAAGAGCCGGTCTATTACACGATATCGGTAAAGTTCCTGAGCAGGAATCTGAACTTCCTCACGCTTTATTAGGAATGCAGTGGGCTGAAAAATATGGTGAAAATGCAGAAGTGGTAAATGCTATCGGTGCTCACCACGACGAAGTGGAAATGACATCATTATTGTCCCCGATTATCCAGGTGGCCGATGCGATCTCAGGAGCAAGACCGGGAGCAAGAAGACAGGTGTTGGAATCCTACATTCAAAGATTAAAAGATCTTGAATCTGCAGCGCTAAGTTTTGATGGTGTTTCATCAGCGTATGCTATTCAGGCAGGTAGAGAGCTTAGAGTAATGGTGGAAAGCGGAAAAGTAAATGACGAAGTCGCTTCCCAGCTTTCTTACGATATCTCCGAGAAAATTCAGAATGAGCTTACATATCCTGGGCAGGTAAAAGTAACCGTAATCAGGGAAACAAGAGCTGTAAATATTGCGAGATAATCGATATTCAAAGATATTTCATAAAAACCTTTCAAGAAATTGAAAGGTTTTTTATTTTTAGCAAAATTAAAACTCCGAGATGCAAGAACTTTCTACTTCTTCGAAACTGAAGTACATTTTTTCGATTCCTGTTATCATTTCCGCTTTGGGATACTTTGTTGATATCTATGATCTGCTTTTGTTCGGCATTGTCCGTATTCCCAGTTTAAAAGCTTTGGGTTTAAATCCGGATACGGACGGAACTTTTATCCTGAATGCGCAGATGGTGGGATTACTGATCGGAGGCATATTTTGGGGAATCTTCGGAGATAAGAAAGGCAGGTTGTCGGTTTTATTCGGATCGATTTTGGTGTATTCGTTGGCCAATATTGCTTGTGGTTTTTTACCGCATTTTCCAAAAGAACATTTGGTCTATCAATATGCGGCTTTACGATTCGTTGCAGGAATAGGACTGGCCGGAGAGCTTGGAGCGGGAATAACCCTGGTTTCTGAAAGTCTGCCGAAGAATTTACGGGCGATCGGCACCTCTGTTGTTGCCGGTTTCGGATTAATGGGCGCTGTTGTAGCTCAACTCACGGTGGAGCTGGCCGGTGGCTGGAATATTTCTTACATCATCGGAGGAATACTGGGCATTTTATTATTATTCCTGAGAATAAGCGTATCCGAATCCGGGATTTATAAAAATATCGAACACAAATCCGTTTCCAAAGGAAATTTTCTGTCCTTCTTTACCAATAAAGATCGTTTTGTAAGATATTTAAAATGCATTGCTATTGGGTTGCCGACGTGGTACTGTATTGGTATTTTGGCGGTACTTGCGAATCAGTTTGCGCCGGAATTGGGGATCAAAGATCTGAGTCCCGGTAAAGCTATTATGTGGGCATACATAGGGATTTCCGTGGGAGATCTTGCGAGCGGGTTTATTTCGCATCTTCTGAAATCCCGGAAAATGGCTATTTTTTATATGCTAATCTTTACCATTATCGGTGTTGTCTTCATGCTGTTTGGTAATACGGATACAGAAACAAAATACTATATTTTCTGTGTCTGGCTCGGCCTGGGGACAGGATATTGGGCCATGTTCGTCACACTGGCAGCAGAGCAGTTCGGAACAAATATCAGGAATACGGCAACAACCACTGTTCCCAATATGGTTCGTGGTTTAGTTCCGGTAATGATCCTGGCTTTTGATTTTTTTAAAAATGATTTCACGGTAATTGTAAGTGCCGCATTGGTAGGTCTTATCGTTTTTACACTTGCTTTCTACTCATCGCTTACGATTTCCGAAACCCACAACAGGGATCTGGAATTTACAGAATAAATTCTGCTGTTTAAGAAATAAATCAGTACAGTTTACCGTTATAAGAATATTAAGTAGAACAAAATAAATAAATTATAAAATTTAATATTAAATTATGCTGTGAATAATTAATATTTGTTTAACTTTGAAACTGTAATTAATCACCAAAACCAAATCACAATGAAAAATTTTTTGAAAAACGCTACAAAATTAAAAAAAGCTGATCTTAAAAACATTACGGGTGGTATCAGCGGTACTCCTGATCTTTCACTTTGCGGATGCGACTGTGCAGGATCTGTTACAGGACCGAAATACTGCATCCAATACATAGCATGTCCACAAGTATATACTTGTAAGGATCTTGTATAAAAGAGAATTATTTCATTAGAAATAAACATTTCCACATTTAATACGCAGAAGCCTTTTGGGATACCAAAAGGTTTTTGTAATTATTATCATCACAAAAAAACAGCCGATATTTAATTTTTAAGAAGCTGTTCCCGCTTTCCGCACTCGCTATTTTATAATTTTCGGCGCGGCGGCAAAGCCGCCGCGCCGAAAATTATAAAATGAGCTCAGACAAAGCTTCAATCGGGGCTAGGCTTGCAGACATTAACACAATGTATCCGCATCAACCATAAATAAAAGATATTTAATAAACTTTCATTACAGATCTTCAAAATTTTTATTGATAAGATACCCGAATCTGCTGTTCTTAGCTTCCCCTATTTTTTGTTTTGTGTAAATACTGTTATTTCCTGAAAATAAATAAGATACGATACAGGCAATTGCGACATAAATTCCGCATTCGGCACCGAAGAGCTCAATTCCCATCAGCATACAGGCGAGCGGAGTGTTGGTTGCGCCTGCAAAAACGGCCACAAATCCCATTCCGGCCAGCAAACCAAAAGGAAGAGGAATAAATAATGACAACGCACTTCCCAGTGTTGCTCCGATAAAGAAAAGGGGAGTGACCTCACCTCCTTTAAACCCTGCCGAAAGGGTAACGACTGTAAAAATCATTTTAAAAGCAAAATCATATAAAGGAAGCTGTCTTTCGAAAGACTCTACAATAGTCGGAATTCCCAGACCGATATATCTTGAAGTTCCCATCGCAAAAACAGCAACAGCAACAATAATTCCTCCGACAAGAGGTCGTAGCGGAGGATATTTTATTTTAGATTTAAAACCCGAACCCATAAAATGAAGCATTCTGCTGAAGCCTGCTGCACATATTCCAAAAATGATTCCTGCCAGGATGCTGTATAAAATCGGCAGAAACTCAAGTTTCGGAATAAGATCAATATGATAGTGTGTATGTTTTGCTTTCCAGAGATTGGTTACAACATCAGCAAATACTGCGGAAACAAAGGCCGGAAAAATAGCATTATAACGAATTCTTCCGATCAGGAAAACTTCAAGTCCGAAAACAGCCCCGGCTAAAGGAGTTCCGAAAACAGAACCGAAACCCGCTGCAATGGCAGAAATCAGCAGGATTTTTCTGTCGTTTTTATCAAGTTTCAGGATGTTTGTCAGTTGATCTGAAATTGCGCCCGCCATTTGAAGCGCAGTTCCTTCACGACCCGCAGAACCGCCGAAAAAATGAGTGATAATGGTTCCCAAATAGACAAAAGGAGCCATTTTAAAAGGAATAATTTCTTTAGGTTCCTGAATATTTTCGAGCAGTAAATTGTTCCCGGCTTCCACATCTTTCCCGAAATAATGATACAGCATTCCCACTAAAAACCCGCCCAAAGGCAAAAAAGCAACCAGCCACAGATGATTCTCCCTAAAATCTGTCGCCCATTGCAGGGATGTTAAAAAACCGGCAGAAACACTTCCCACGAAAATCCCAATAATAAGACTGATAAAAAGCCACTTCAGAATATAAGGAAAAGCCGGATATTTTCTGAAGAAAAACCTTATTTGAAGTCGTATTGTTCGTGTTAAATTTCGATGTTGAGACATAATTTTCCTGATCAATTACTGTTAATAATCTTTTAATCAGGCGTCATCAGCTTTTGAAAAGCGGTTGGGTAAGGAAGAACACCATTTCCTTTTGTTGGACAAAGATAAAAATTATTTTAAAAAGAAATTGTTTTTAGCTATAAATTCGTTGCTGATGCAGATACTCTCAAAAATATCTTTATCACTGGAATCCTGCTCCAGGAACCAATATTGAAGGCCAGCCTGCTTTCCGGCTTTAAAGGTTCGCTCAAAGTCTATGGTACCTTTCCCAACCTCGGTGAAATCTTTTGTTCCGGCTTTCATATCTTTTACGTGCCACAGAGGAAATCTTCCGGGATATTTCTCGAAATACTTCAGCGGATCGATTCCTGCTTTTGAAATCCAGTATAAATCCAGCTCCATTTTAACCAGTTCTGATGATGAATTTTCTAAAATAAAATCATAAACATTTCGGGTACCGTCAAACTTCTCGAATTCAAAATCATGATTATGGTATGCAAACTGAATTCCGGCTTCTTTTGTAGCTTTTCCTGAATTTTCAAGCAGTTCCGGAAGCTTTTTATAATTTTCGATCGTTCTTTCTTCCGGAAAAAGGTAAGAGCAAATCATATATTCTGAGCCGATAGAATGAAGATCTTCCACGGATTTTTTCCAATTATCAAGTAAAGTTCCATGGCCTTTTTGAAAAAATCCTGTCGTATGATGCGAACTGATAACCTGCATTCCTGTATTTTTAAGAATGCGCTGAAACTCCTGAGGGGCTTTTCCGAAAAAAGTACCGTCGTACCCGTAGATTTCCAGTCCGGTAAACCCCATGGCAGCCAGTCTTTCGAGTGTTTTTTCAGGGTTTGCCGACATTGCATCCCGTACGGTGTATAACTGAATTGCCAATGTGTTTTGTCTTTTTTTAAATGGAGAAATTCCACAGGAATATAAGCCCAAGAATCCCAACGATGAAAGCGTGATAAAGTCTTTTCTATGCATTACAGGAAGGGTTTCATTTCATCTTCAATCTGTGTCCGAAGCTGCATCAGCCTTATGGCATACTGTTCTTTCTGTTTTTCGTCTTCGGTTTCAGGAGTCCATTTCGGGACCGGAAGTTTTTTTCCGTTCTCATCAACCGCCACAAATACAATGATACAGTGTGTTTTCTTGTCGAATTTCGGCTGCTTAAGATTTCTGGAGAACACATTGATGGCGATATGCATGCTTGAAGAACCGGTATAGATCACCTGCGCTTCCACTTTTACAATTTCCCCGATTTTTATAGGCTCATAGAAACGGATGCCGCCCACGTAAACGGTAACCGAATAATTCCCGCTCCAGGTAGTGGCACATGCATAGCCGGCCTGGTCAATCCATTTCATCACGCTTCCTCCATGTACATTTCCTCCGTAATTAACGTCTGAAGGCTCAGAAATAAACTGAAAAGTCACAGGTTTGTTCTCCATTCTTTTAAAATTTGAATAAAGGTATTTATAATTTTTAAAATTTTAGATTAAATCTTATTTTTGAAGAAGGAAAATGAATATTTTCTGTTAACGATTAGAATATTATTTAATGAAAAAAGTTTTTCACCTGAATACGTGTGATACCTGCAGAAAGATTTTAGCGCAATTCGATTTGTCAGATTGGGAACTGCGCGAGATCAGAAAAGAACCGGTTACGGAAGAGGAGTTAGCCGACATGTATGATAAAACCCAATCTTATGAAACATTATTCAGTAAAAAGTCTACACAGATCAAATTGAGAGGCCTGGATGTAAAGTCTTTAACAGAAAAGGATTTTAAAGAATTGTTACTGGATCATTATACTTTTTTGAAGCGCCCGGTTTTTATTACCGATGATAAAATTTTCGTGGGAAATGATAAGAAAAATGTAGAAGCGTTGCGGGAGTTTTTTGGAGTGAAGCCATAGATATTCTCAAAGTTCTATAAATGTTTTTGACTAGGCTCAAAACAAACCTCACAGGTTTTCAAAACCTGTGAGGTTTTATCTTTAAAAATAACTTATAACCAAAATATTCTAACGGAATACGCAAACAGGGTTGCGGGAAACAAACTGCAAGTGACGGTAATCTGCAGGTTCATTAGCTGTCATGATTTTAGCTCCTGAAAAACAAAGCATGGCAAAACATATAAGAAATAATTGCATAAGACAGCCATTCTTTGTCCCATACCGATAATAGATTAAGACGACAATGAGAATAATTACGGCAATTATTGAAAATAGTATGCTTTTTTTGATAGTTTCCTATGTTTAGTACATCAGAATTTTTTCTTATTCAGATTTTTAATGTTAAGTTTCAAGAATAAGATTAATCCGATTATAATAAAAGGAGTTGAACTAATTAATGTAAATAATGAAAAACTGTTATCTAAAAAATCGTAGGTAAAGAAAGTTATATTTAAGAAAGCCAGAATTAATGCATAGTTTAAAAGCCTTTTCTTTATTTCGGACTTTACAAAAAATGAGATTATCAAAAGTAGATGAACGATTATTGAGAAAAAGGAAAAGGGAATAATCCGCTCTTCGTAGTTTCCCAGCATATTTATTTTTAGGTCTTTTGAAAAATCAAATACAAATGTCAATATTTCAATAAATATTACAGGTCCGAATCCATGCCCCATACCAATTAAAATCAGTCCATTGAAAATTAAAGTTAAAATAGTAAGGGTTTTTAAAGTTGTCATACATGCAAATAAAATGAATAAAATTGAAATGCCGGATAAAAATGTGCTAGCCCGGATAGAAACGGCATCCTTTTGTTTTGTTTCGGCGGGAGCGAAGCTCCCGCCGAAACAAAACAAAAGATATAGTGGATAGCCGGATTAAGCTCCTGAAAAAATAAAACCTGCAAAAAGCAGGTTTTACGGTATCTTTAAAATTTGTCAAAGTTGAAAATCTTTGACAAATTGCTGCTGAAAGATTATACGAAAGGAGCCTTCACTACTTGGGCAGGAATATTTTTATTTCTTACCTGGATGAAGATTTCGGAACCTATTTTAAAGTGAGGCTTATCTACGTAAGCAAGACCTAACCCTACTTTCTTCATGGGAGACTGTGTTCCTGAAGTTACTTTCCCGATCACGTTTCCTTCTGCGTCTACAACAGGGTAGTCGTGTCTTGGAACCCCTTTGTCTGTTAATTCAAAACCAACTAATTTGCGGGTAATGCCTTCTTCTTTTTGCTTGGCGAATGTTTCTTTGGAGAGGAAATCTTTATCAAATTTGGTGATCCAGCCCAGTCCAGCTTCGATTGGAGAAGTGGTATCATCGATATCGTTTCCATAAAGGCAAAATCCTTTTTCCAGTCTCAAAGTATCTCTGGCGGCCAATCCGCAAGGAATAATTCCTTCTTCTGCACCTGCTTCGATAATTGCATCCCAAAGCGTTACCGCATCTTCATTTTTAAAATAAATTTCAAAACCACCACTTCCGGTGTATCCCGTGTTGGAAATGATAACATCGCTTACTCCGGCAACAGAACCTACGGTAAAGTGATAATAAGGAATTTCTGAAAGATTGGTTTCCGTTAATTTCTGAAGAATCCCGGTAGCTTTCGGACCCTGAACTGCCAGTAATGACATATCATCAGAAGCATTCGTCATGTTCGCTCCGAAAGTATTATATTTTGAGATGTGATCCCAGTCTTTATCAATATTTGAAGCATTCACAACCACGAAATATTTGTTGTCTTCCATTTTGTAAACGATAAGGTCGTCCACAATTCCTCCGTTTTCGTTAGGAAGACAAGAATACTGTGCTTTTCCGTTCTCAAGGGCATCTACATTATTGGTAGTAACGTACTGTAAAAGTTCCTTGGAACCTGCTCCCTCAATGAAAAACTGTCCCATGTGAGAAACATCGAACAAACCTGCTTTTTCTCTTACGGCAAAGTGTTCTTCAGTAACTCCGGAATATTGTACAGGCATCTCAAAACCTGCGAAAGGTACGATTTTAGCGCCTAAAGATACGTGCTTGTCGTACAATGCTGTTTTCTTCATAGTTAATTTTTATTTCTATTTCTTTATTTTAAAACTGTCAAAAGCTTCATTGAAAAGCTTCATAAAATTGCCATTCCAGTACTTCTGTCCGCAGTTTACGGAAACAAGATACAGATCTTTATTTTTCTGAAACACTTTAGTGATCCAGATGAGCTTTTGCTTTTCATCAAGATATTCGTAAAAGTACTCTGTATATCCTTTTTTGCCGCTTTTCGAAATCACCTTCTTTTCCTCATCGGAAGATTTATAAAGGGCAAGGATGAATTTTTTAGTTTCGGATTTCGGCAGATTCAGGTCGTGATATTCTGAAATGGTTATGGCTCCGATCTGGCTTGGCGGAAAGATATTGATGATTTCACTGTCATTGGTAACTTTCCAGCCTTGAGGATAAACAATAGAATAGTTCTCATGATCATAAACTTCCGTAGGAATTGCCTGTGCATTTAATAAAGACGCGGCGAACAGAATAAGGACGAGAAAAATCCTTTTCATGAATTAAAATGGTGTTTGTATTCATCAAGGATAATCTTAAACCATTCCGTAAAATGATCAGGATTTTCAGACATCTCTTGATCAAGATTTTCTATTGAAATATAGCGTACTTCTTCCACTTCATCTTTATTAAGATGAAATTCATCTTCAAAAATGCCTGTAAACACGTGGTCAAGCTCATGTTCCCAGAGTCCGTTTCCAACATCAGCTCTGTAAATAAAACTGAATTTTTCTGAAAGATCGGCTTCTATTCCCAGTTCTTCTTTCAGGCGGCGTTTGGCTCCTTCGAGATAGGTTTCTTCAATTCTGGGATGGGAGCATACCGCGTTGGTCCATTTTAATGGGGAATGATATTTTCCGGAAGCTCTTTTCTGCAAAAGCATTTCACCTTTACTGTTGAACAAAAATACAGAGAAAGCACGATGCAAAAGGCTGTTGATGTGCGCCTGCTGCTTTTCCATTAAACCGAGAACCTGATCTTCCGGGTTTACTAAAACTACGAATTCTTCCATTTCTACAAATGTAAGCGTAATAAATGTATTCTGAAAATTTTTGGTAAAACATCATGATTTTGAAAGTAATTAATCAGTGAGATAAATTTTATTACCTTCTGAAAAAGAAAATTTTTAACTTAAATTATAAAAATCATTAATTATAATTAAAAATATTCATTGGAAGTTAAATTTTGATTTAAAAAATTTACATTTAATAAGTTTGGCAGGGCTTATTAATGTAAAAAACGTAACTTTGCCATTCAATTTTTTATGATGGAATTAGAGTACAAAGATCACATTAGCCCTATCCTGAAAGACGGCGTAAAAAACTACCTTATTGATATCGACGGAACCATTACGGAAGACGTTCCGAACGAAGAACCTGAAAGAATGGTTACCTGCGAGCCTTTTCCCGATGCGCTGGAAACCATTAACAAATGGTATGATGAAGGACATCAGATCTGTTTTTTTACCTCAAGGACAGAAAACCTGAAACAAATCACCATCGACTGGCTCGATAAGCATGGGTTCAAATACCACAGTGTACTATGCGGAAAGCCAAGAGGGGGAAATTACCACTGGATCGATAATCATCTTGTAAGAGCAACACGATATAAAGGTAAATTTACAGACCTTGTTGAAAAACAGGTTACGATTGAAGTTTTTAAAGAAGACGGAGAATAAAAAATTTAATTCAGAGATTAAACGATTAATTTTATTGTTAAGTTGATTCGTTAATCTGCTATAATCTACAAAAGTTTATGAAAGTTTTAGCAAACGACGGCTTGGATCAATCCGGGATTGATGCATTGACTGAGAAAGGTTTTGAAGTAATCACCACGAAAGTTCCCCAGGAATTTTTAATGGATTACATTAATGAGCATAAGATCCGCACATTGCTGGTGCGAAGTGCCACACAGGTAAGAAAAGATATTATTGACAACTGTCCTTCTCTTGAGATCATCGGGAGAGGTGGAGTAGGAATGGATAATATTGATGTGGATTATGCCAGAGAAAAAGGAATTCATGTAATCAATACCCCTTCAGCTTCTTCAGAATCTGTAGCAGAGCTGGTTTTTGCCCATCTGTTTTCCGGAGCAAGATTTTTGCAGGATTCCAACAGGAAGATGCCTTTGGTGGGAGATAGTGAATTTGCTTCTCTTAAAAAAGCATATGCGGCTGGTATCGAGCTGAAAGGAAAAACAATCGGTATCGTGGGAATGGGAAGAATCGGGCAGGAAGTAGCTAAGATTGCTTTAGGTCTTGGAATGAGAGTTGTTGCTGCAGACAGCAATGTAGGAAAGGCAAGCATTAAAGTAACCTTTTATAATAAGCAGTTCATTAATGTTGATATTGAAACGGAACCGCTTCAGGATGTGCTGAAACACTCCGATTTTATAACCCTTCACGTACCGGCCCAGAAAGACGGATACATGATCGGTAAAAATGAATTTGAAATGATGAAAGACGGCGTAGCCATCGTGAACTGCTCAAGAGGCGGTGTCATTGATGAAACGGCACTGATTGAAGCTTTAGATTCAGGAAAAGTGAAGTTTGCAGGACTTGATGTTTTCATCAACGAGCCGACACCTTCCAGAGAAATTCTGAACCATCCTAAAATTTCCATGACACCACATACCGGAGCTTCAACACTGGAAGCTCAGGACAGAATCGGGCTTTCATTGGCAGAGCAGATTTCCAGTATTTTACAGATTCAGTAATCCAGATCAAAATAAATAAAGCACTTCATCACGAAGTGCTTTTTCTTTATATAGTATTTTTATTTTTCAATAAATCCCTGATTTCTGTCAGCAACTTCTGGTCTTCGGTAAGTACCGGTGGCGGAGGTGCGGTTTCCGGTTTTTTGTTAAGGCTGTTCACGCCTTTAATAAGAAGGAACAACACAAAAGCAACAATAAGGAAACTGATAACCGAAGATAAAAAGTTACCGTATTTCACCCCTTGCCATGAAAGCTCTGCAATATTCTTAACATTAGCCTTTTCCAAAGCCGGATTCAGAAGAAGCGGCGTAATGATGTCATCAACAAAGGACTTCACAATAGCACTGAATGCAGCACCAATGATGACACCGACTGCAAGATCAAGAACGTTCCCTTTGAACGCAAATTCTTTAAATTCTTTGACAAATCCCATATTTATAGTTTTATATTATCTAAGTTAGGGTTAAATTACAAAAAATATATAATTACTTAATCTTATATTGGTGTTTTAATTGATAATTTATAAGTATATATGTTTATTTTGATTGTATATCAATTAAATTTTAGCTGTCGGTATTTTTTAAAATTACTTTTTTGTAAATTGCTGTTGGCATACCATTAAATGTATTTCAATGAAAATTTTTACAGCAGAGCAAATCCGTAATTGCGATCAATATACCATAAAAAATGAACCGGTTTCTTCCATACACCTCATGGAAAGAGCAGCAGAAGCATGTGTGGAATGGATTTCCGAAAATTGCAACAATCACAGGAATTTTGTTGTTTTTTGCGGAAGCGGAAATAATGGAGGGGATGGCTTTGCTATTGCCAGGATGCTGTACCAAAAAGGTTTTGACGTAGATGTATTCACAAATACAAAAGCTAAATTTTCTTCCGATGCTCAGGAGAATTTTAAGCATGTTAAAGAAATTTCAGGAATTACCATAAGAGAATTTAAAGAAGCATCGGGCTACCGTTTCGATAGTCGTACGGTAATTATTGATGCGCTTTTCGGAACCGGATTGTCACGCAAGCTGGATGGTGATATGAAAGACCTGGTGGAGTTTTTAAATCAGAAAAAAAATATAAAAATTTCCATCGATCTCCCTTCCGGCCTTCTGGCGGATGCTGTGTCAGATTCTGATTCAGTGGTTTTTATGGCAGATTATACCTTAAGCTTCCAGTTCTGGAAAAAATCTTTTCTCCATGCCGAAACCGGAAAGTTTGCCGGAAAGATTGAAATTTTAGATATTAATCTAAGTCAGGACTATATCGAAGAAACAGAAACCAGAGATTTTGTAATCGGTGATGAGGTCATTAAAAAGATCTTTAAAGTAAGAAGTGAATTTTCGCATAAAGGGACTTACGGAAAAGCTGTTATTATCGGAGGAAGTTATGGCAAAATGGGAGCGGCGGTTCTTTCTACAAGAGCTGCTTTGAAATCAGGCGCCGGCCTTACATTTACCGTTGCTCCAAAATGTGGTTATGAAGTTTTGCAGACTTCCGACCCTGAAGCCATGTTCATTGAGGGTGGAAAAGACTTTATCGAAAGTTTCGACATTGATGAGACAGCCGTTTGCGGGATAGGTCCCGGACTGGGAACTCATGAAAAAACAGCAGAAAATCTTTTAAAATTTTTAAAAAGCTATTCAAAGCCACTGATTCTCGATGCCGATGCTTTAAATATCATCTCTCAGAAGTCTGAAAATATACAGCTGATTCCTGAAAAATCTATTATCACCCCTCATCCCAAGGAATTTGAAAGACTTTTCGGAAAAACGGAAAATTCTTTCGAAAGAACAGAACTTGCTAAAGATAAGAGCCGTGAACATCAGATCTATATTGTTTTAAAAGACCATCATACCCAAATCATCACTCCGGAAGGTGAGGTTTTTTATAATATTACCGGAAACTCGGGGCTTGCAAAAGGCGGAAGCGGGGATATTCTTACAGGCATTATCACTTCATTGCTTGCGCAGCAGTACAATGAAAAAGAAGCAGCTGTTTTAGGAGTATGGTTCCATGGAAAAGCGGCTGAGTTTGCTGCGGAGAAGCATTCTAAAGAGGCGATGCTTCCTTCCGATGTAATTAATGAGTTTGGAAATGTCTTTTCTGAATTAAATGCTAAAGTGCAAAAGTTTTTATGAGAGGACTTTGAAGATATAGACGAATAGATAATAGATGAATGGATATTAGATTGATGATATTTGAAGTAATTTCAGGGTAGTAGTTGACATTAGAATCGTATGCGATAGAAAAAATACAAGATAACGTTAAATAAAAAAGCAAGTCTCTGAGGACTTGCTTTTCTTCTATATGTTGTTTTGATTATTAAAAACTATTCAGGTTTTTCGTTTTCTGCCTGAGTGATTCTGAACTTTTTAGATACAATCATGATGACTACCCCGGCGATCATGAATGGAATGGAGAGTACCTGGCCGGTATTCAGTCCTCCGAACTGGATGAATTCATCACCCTGTGGCTCTTTCAGGAATTCTACAAAGAATCGTATTGCCCAAAGAATGATGAAAAATAATCCGAAAAGCCATCCCTGCTGATATTTCTTATCGGTCTTTCTATATAAAATCCACAACAGTACAAACAGGCATAGATAACCGAATGCTTCAAAAAGCTGTGATGGATAACGTGGAACTGTCACTCCGTACTCACTGCTTTGCTGCGGGAAAAGTAACGCGAAAGGGGAGTTGGGATCAACCGGCTTTCCGATGATTTCGGAATTGAAAAAGTTTCCAAGCCTTACGAAAGCACCGCCCAGAGCTACAACAATACCCAGTCTGTCGTACACCCAGAAAGGATTTTTCTTAATAATTTTAAATGAATAATAGAGGGTCGTTAAAATCAATGCGATGGTTGCACCATGACTTGCCAATCCTGAAAATCCGGTGAATTTCAGGCCGTTTTTGGTGCTGATCGGTAAAAATACGCTCCAGAAATCCTGCCTGAATAATTCCGGCTGATAGAAGATGACGTGTCCCAGACGTGCTCCCAGAATCGTTCCTATTAAAGTCCAGGTGAATAATGGCTCCAGATATTTCTGATTAACATTGTCGATCTTAAATATTCTGTTCATTAAAATATACCCGAAACCGAATGCGAAAATGAACATTAAGCTGTAAAAGTGCAGGGTAATAGGGCCTAAGACAATTCCTTTCGACGGATCCCAGATTTTAAAAGGCGTTTCCAGACTTACCTGATCTGAAGGAGCAATCGTTTGGTTTGATTTTACGGCATATTTAAAAGCACCTATATTCTCTTTGGTAGCAGGATTTTCTATAAGCCTGAAGTTTTTATCTAAAAGCTGGTATTTTTCATTTTTCAGCTTATCCAGCGTAAGCGCAATGTAATTAAAAGAAGCTGGTTCCAGGTTGGATTCGTTAAGAATAATCAGTACATTTCCGTTTACTTTTCTATCCGGAAAAATATTAAGATCTGCCAGTTCCGTAGTGCTGTAAATTTTTACGGGTACACTGGATGAGTTGATCTTTAAAGTTCCTTCCGACATTCCGTCCGGATAGTTCTGCGCAAATAAACATTGGGTAATCAACGCAAAAATAACGAGGTACATTCTGAAAAAAATATTGCTCATTTCTATTTTTTTATAGTTTGTTATATTCTAAATTTTATTTTTCCGTGGAGGAACGGGATCATAGCCGCTTCCTCCCCATGGGTGGCATCTTGAAATTCTTTTGATACCCAGCCAGAATCCTTTCAGGGGACCATGCACCTGTAACGCTTTTACCATATAATGTGAGCAAGTAGGCTCATACCTGCAGTTTTTAGGAAGCAGCGGTGAAATAAACCATTGGTAGAATCTGATAAGAATGACCAAAGGAAAGGTGATGATTTTGTTGGCTGTACGTTTCAAAACATTGCAAAAATAGCGTAAAAAATCGGAAGTTGGCAGAAATATGCCAGAACTTTCAGCAGGAGGAGATTGTTTATCCGAGATGTTTTAAGGAATAAATTTATTCTTAAAATATAAATGTTACCAAACGTTTATTTGGAAATCTCTTTCAAAAGTGTTGCTAAATCTTCTGCGTATCTTCCCATTATGGGAATTGCTTTCCCGTCTTCTATCTTATAATATTCCTCAGGAAATCTGTATTTAATGTGCTCAGTGGAAAAATTAGTAATATCAAAATATAATGATTCTTCAAAAGCTATTTTTGTAGGCTTATAATTTTTATAATAATGCTCGTCTCGCATTTTGATTGGAGCTGCCCACCTTCCATTTGTTGTCTTATATATTGGAAAAAAGAAATCTTTTATTAAATCTCCGCAATATTCTCCTACAAAAAGTAACACTGTATCATAGTTTATAAAATCGTAATCATACAGACTGCTATGATCATAAGCGCTAAAAATGATTTCCGAGTGCGGATAATGTTCTGCATATTCCTGCTCAATGGTATATCTGGCCTTATACTCACTATTTAACGATATTCCACAGTATTTGGATTGATCCACCGACGCAACATCTATTTTTTTTCCAACAAAAGCATATAGTTTTGAAGGTTTTTTCTGATCACATTTTTTATACGGGATACAGGGTGCAGGAGATAAAATTACTTTGATGTTATTTTTCATTATATCTGCAACTTTATATTTTTGAGTCGTATAACGTGGTCTGTAAAAATATAAGGTATCTGTAAGCTTTGCAGTGATCGTATAATTTCCTTCAGGAAAATCAGGAGTGGTACTGAATTTCTTTATCAATTCATCATATTTATCCCAATTTTTATTTTTGAATTCTTCATCTTCAAATGATTTATCCCGAAATTTTCTTACCGTATCATTTACTGCAATCCCAATGATATTGTTAATTTTTAATGAATCTCTTGCAATCCCACGCACAACTACTGTCTGGGAGCTATAAAGACAAGTGAGGAAGGTAAAAAATAGAAAAATAATTTTCTGGTAAATATTTACTTTCATGATTCTGTATTATGAACTTGTAGAAGCCCTTTTATGCTATTGCCTAATTAAATAATAATAAAAGACAATATTCATTTACTCCTTCGTTAATGGAATGCTTTTCGTCTCAGGAAAAGTTTGCTCAAATGTATTGGGGCATTCTCCTGCTACAATATTCTGTACTGGATATATAGATAATCTTCATTTCATTAGGCGCATTAGCCTTTATTGTTAGCCTTTTCTGTTATAGGTGCCTTTCCAGGTTCCTATATACTTGTCAGGAGAATTATTGAGATCTTTTGCATTTCATTACCTTCATAGTTAGATTTATAAATTCCTATAAAAGGATTAAATTCAATTCAAATAAACAATTTATTTTGAAAACAAAAGATACAGCGAATCTACATTTTCATTACCAAGTACAGTTCTTGCAAACTCATCTTGTAAATAGAAATAAGAATATTCAGGATTAATTTTTCTCAATAAATCAAATTCATCTTCAGTTACAGGATTACCATTGAAATAGTAATGGATTTTCCTTCTTAAAAGACCTCCAGTTCTAATTGTTAGATAATTATTAAAACAAAATTGCCTGTTTTTTATTTCATCATTTTTTGAAAATATGAAATATTCATCCGAATAAGGAGGCGGCATAAGCCTTGTATCTCCTTTCTTTTTGTTTCTATATTGTATTTCTTTATTTATTCGTTTAAAACTGAAATATAAAAGATTTTGATCGTTGATATACTGGCTGGGTATGGTTATCATAAACTTCCCATAGTTATCAGATACGGCTTTTATATATTTATCTTTATGAATCCAATAAACATCAACATCACAGATCAGCTCTTTATATTCCTTAAGTAATAGTTCTCCGGAAACGATTACATTTCCATCGTTTTGTATTTGGCTTTCTGATAATAATGGTAAAGACACACTGACATCCTGTGCATTTAGGAAAGTAAGATTTAACACAAGAGCTGTACTTAAAGCTATTTTAGATGCAGATGAGGAAATTCTACCACATAGTTGATCTTCTGATTTCCTCATGATTTCCTCAATTTCCTCATCACTTTTTTGTGTCAGATCTAATACTTTTTTAGAACATTTTTCACAATACTTACCGTCGGAAATATTCTGCATATTTCCCCAGTTTTCATCACATGGCTTATCAATTTTAAATTTCATAATATTATTACTGTTTTATCAGCTCCACATTGGTAGGAACCCTGAAATCTGTTGCCTGGTTCATGTTGGGATCACGGGACGAAACATAGCCTGTCAGTTTTAAATCCCAATGTAGCTTTTCAATCCCATTTATGTTTGAGTAGGTCAATGTAACTTCACATGACATTTTTGGTCTTTTGGGATCATCAAAAAATAATGTTACTTTATTAGAATCACCGTCCCACAATTTAGCACCTGTTAATTTTGAATTTAAAAGAGGAAAATTACTTGTATCTACTATCGTAATTCCATTATTAATGTATTCGTATTTTCCTTTTAATAAATCTTTGTAGTAATCTATTATAAAAACCATTTCGACTTTTTGTAAAACTATTATAAAAACCTTTCCATTTTCGCTATATTTCCATGTTCCTGTGAATTTATTTAAAATATTGTTTGTATCCTTTATATAAGAATTTTGTGGTTTATTAATAGGACTTTGCCCTAAGGTATAAATCGGATATTGTGCTTTACAGTTTACTATCATTGTTAGTAATAATATGGCTAAAATTTGTTTCATATTTTTTATTTTTAATTGCAAGGTATTTCTTTAACCGTATCGGTTGCTGGATCATAAACCATTTTATTCCAGCTATTTAATTGATCATCTGTTGCTTTATACAAGCTGAGACCAAATTCGGGCAATACTTTTGCCACTTGTTTAATGACATCGCCATAAGTAACGTTTACTTTTTTTGTTAATTCTCCAGAATAATATTCTTTTAAATTATCTCTATTTGTCATCATTTCTCCACCTGCGTTATAAAAACGTGTAGAATTATCAACCCTCAGTGCAAATATACCAGCTTTGCTGATCACCATGATGGTCAATTTATCCAAAGATTTATGATTGGTAAATCTCTGAAAATGTATAGCATCAAAAACACCCAAATCTTCAAAGCTAAATATAGGTGACATGGTAGAACCCTCGAAATGGGTATGGATAAAAGCCGTCTGTTCTCCTGTAAATGGTGTTAATACATTAATAAAGGTCTCATTCGGGTTTCCGTCTATCGGGGTAACTGTGCTTTCTCCCTGTGCATTATCTGCTACAATCGCTCCTCTTTCATAATTCAAAGCTAAATTGGCAGGGGTGTTTAAACTTTTAATTTTATCTTTCAACCCGGTCGTGTTGTTGGTGATATTCTTTACCTTTTCACATGGATTATTCTTAGGCGGCAAATTCGGCAAGCTCGGCGAACCAATTGGACAACCGTTCTCATCGGTAAATCCGGGTTCCGGGCTCGTCGGGATGATGGGCTCAGTACACGGCGGGTCGTTGGGTGGAGGTGTGGTTCCTCCAGGAGTGCTGCCTCCGCCTCCGCCGCCTCCACTATTTCCTCCCGGATCGGTTGGGGTAATGACATCATCATTGATGTCTAAACACGTTGTGGTTACAATGACATAATTAATAGGCGGCGTCCCCTGCTCTAATCCTTGGTAAATAGGGCAGCTTTCATAATTGGAGCCGTCATGATGATGCGTGCCGCTGCACGGTGCCCAATAGCTGTACGATGTGGTGGTGCATACCAGTCTCGCCAGCTGGCTCCCTCCGTTGAAGGTGCCGTTTGCCAGTTCAGTTACCTGAGTTTTTCCATTGGTATCAATTGGCAATCCCGCCTGTAACTTTTCTTTCTCTGCCTGGGTAAGGTTATAAGCAATGAGGAATTCATTATATTTTCCATCAGGACGCGGTACCAGCAAAAGATTCTCTACCGGAGCATCTGCCGGTGCATTCTCTCTTTTAATGTGGAAAGTATAGGTATGGTAATTGGGACCGTTCTCAATATAGATCACATCATCGGTATCTATAGAAACCCCGTTTCCGTAAT
>Ga0308161_1002493_pt1 | contig 19447 bp, 15 predicted proteins | sample PhyFR2_FD_201034 | JGI IMG/M metagenome (GOLD analysis project Ga0308161, IMG submission 201034) | Phyllosphere microbial communities from UC Gill Tract Community Farm, Albany, California, United States - DLSLF.R2 | ecosystem: Host-associated > Plants > Phyllosphere > Unclassified | place: USA...
TCCATGGTCCGGGCGTCTGATCCGTAAGGGGGCAGGGCCAAGCCTAACAAATGCGCGCCTGTGCCGCTGGCGGCACAACACGACCTTGCCGGCGGTTGCCGTTATACTGCGCACCTGTTCGATTTTTCCGAGTATTTCGATGGGTCTTTCCGCTACCGCTTCACCTGAACCGCGCCGCCTGGGCGCACCCCTAGTCGCCTTGGGCCTACTGATGGCTGGCGCCTGGTTCCTGGATGTCAACGCAGGCTTCAAGCAGGTGCTGCTTCTGCTGCTGGGGGCTGCGCTGGGCCTGACGTTGTATCACGCCGCCTTCGGTTTCACTTCCGCGTGGCGCGTGTTCATCAATGAGCGGCGTGGCGCCGGCTTGCGCGCACAGATGGTCATGCTGGCACTGGCCGTACTGCTGTTCTTCCCGGCGCTTGCGGCCGGCAACCTGTTCGGCAACCCCGTGACAGGGCTTGTGGCACCGGCCGGGGTGTCCGTCGTGTTCGGGGCTTTCATCTTCGGCATCGGCATGCAGCTGGGGGGCGGCTGCGCGTCGGGCACCTTGTTCACCGTTGGTGGCGGCAATGCCCGAATGCTGGTGACCCTGCTGTTCTTCATCATCGGTTCCGTGACCGCCACGCACCACGCCGACTGGTGGTTTGCTTTGCCATCATTGCCTGCGACCTCGATCGTGCAGGCATGGGGCCTCGTGCCCGCCCTGCTGGTGAGCCTGGGCGTGTTCGGCCTGATCGCCTGGGTCACGGTGCACCTGGAAAAGCGCCGCCACGGTGGGCTTGAACAGCCTGAGCAGCATGGCCGGGCAGGTCTGCAACGCTTTGTACGGGGCCCCTGGCCGTTGGTCTGGGGTGCCGTCGCGTTGGCCGTGCTCAACTATGCCACCCTGGCGCTGGCTGGGCGGCCCTGGGGCATCACCTCGGCCTTCGCCTTGTGGGGCGCAAAGGTGCTGGACAGCCTTGGCGTTCAGGTAAGCAGCTGGGTGTTCTGGCAGGCGCCGGCCAATGCCAAGGCCTTGGCCTCGCCAGTCTGGCAGGATGTAACCACCGTCATGGACCTGGGCATCGTGCTGGGGGCGCTGCTGGCCGCAGGTCTTGCCGGGCGCTTTGCGCCGAGCCTGAAGATCCCGCTGCCGTCACTGATCGCTGCCGTCATTGGCGGCCTGTTACTGGGCTACGGTTCTCGCCTGGCCTACGGCTGCAATATTGGCGCTTATTTCAGCGGTATCGCATCGGGGAGCCTGCACGGCTGGCTATGGCTGATCGCCGCCTACATGGGCAACGTGGTCGGGGTACGGCTACGCCCTGCGTTCTTTGCAGGGGAGCGCCGCGCGACGACCTTGACCGGCTGTTAAGGCAAGGGGCTGGCCGGGTGGTTAACGACTCGGCCAATCAACGTTAGGTTGGGGGCTGCTGGACTGATAGTTAACATCAAATATAGTTCGTAACTATCTGATTAAACTAACTATCTACGTGCCACAGCATGCTGTACACATTGTTCATGGTAGGTTTTGCCGATGGCAGCCGGTGAGAGCCGCGAGCGGCTGTTATAGGTTTGCTCGGTGATGCCGAAGGCTGTCATGCGCATCCACGGCTTGGCAAACTTGCGGGCCTGCAGCTTCTTGCGCGCGGTATAGAGCGTCACGCCAGACAACTTGGCTTGTTGGGCCTGGGCTGCAATCTGGGCACCCCACGTGCAGGCTTGGCGATCGTTCTGAGTCAACGATCGCGCGCTGGCGCTGAGACCTACCGTCGCCAGCAGGCAGCCCGTTGTAATTGCTAGAATGACTCGCATGTTCCTGTCCTAAGCGCTTGAAGGAGAAAGAAGTTTGCCTCCTCCCTCCGTAGCCAGGGGCCAGCAGTTTGCCTTCAGGCCAGCGCAGCCTTGGCGCCTGTGCTGGCCTGTTCACGCAGGCTGTACCCGGCGATAGCCGCTACCCAAACCACCCCCACGCCATAATTAAGCCGCTGGTAAAGCCCGAACAACTCGCCGCTTTGCATGGCTTGGCCCATGAACCCGATGGTGATGATTGCCCAAAGGGTACATACCAGCGAGGTGACCGCCAGGGCGCGAGAGTCCGCGACGCGAGCGCCGAGCCAGACCCACAGGCCACTGGCGAGGGTCAAGGACAAGAACATCAACAGCCCTGACAGGTTGTGCAACTGCTGCGACGTGGAAGGCTGGTCAGGCGCGCAGCCCTGGTCGCAGGCGAACCAACCCGTGCCCAAGCTGCCAACGGCGTGCAGTAGCAACAGTACCGCACTGACCATGGCCAGCCGGGAGCCGCGCCAGCGCCGCGCAATGCCCCAGGCGAACAAGGCGAACAAGAGCGCTAGTGGGAAATTGTTCACCAGCGGGGAGAGGCCATGGGTTGGGGCGCCGACGGCGCCAAGCTGGCTCATTGCCAATTGCAGATGATCGTAGCCGGGGTAGGCCATGGCCGTCAGCGAAACGCCCAGAGCCAGCCAAAATGGAATGAGCAAGCCACAGCTCAGCAGTGCTCGGTCGAGCAGTTTCATGCAGACATCCTTCCATGGAAAGCCCGGACCTTAACAAACGGTGTCGTGATAGCACCAGCACCAATAACGTGGCAGCCGTATGTGATCGTACAACTGCCTGCTATCATGACAGCTGTCTTTCAAGGTGAAGCACAGGGCATGTCAGATCTACAACCACCGGCTCGGGCCAGGCGCAAGCCGCGCAGCCTGGCCCAGGAACTGGTCACGGTGCTGACCGAACGCATTCGCAGTGGTCAACTCAAGCGCGGTGACAAGCTGCCGACCGAATCGCAGATCATGGCCGAGGAAGGGGTCAGCCGCACGGTCGTGCGAGAGGCGATCTCGCGCTTGCAAGCCGCCGGGCAGGTGGAAACCCGTCATGGTATCGGTACCTTCGTGCTGGACGCTCCACCGGTTGGGGGGCTGCGCATCGACCCGGCCACGGTGGTGACGCTGCGCGAAGTACTCGCGGTACTGGAGCTGCGCATCGCCCTTGAGATCGAGTCGGCCAGCCTTGCCGCGCAGCGACGCAGCGATGAAGAGCTGGCTGGGATGCGCGCGGCCCTCGATGAGCTCAATGAAGGGGCAGCTCATGCTACCGATGCAGTGTCCGCGGACTTTCAATTCCACCTGCGCATCGCCCAGGCCAGCGGTAATCACTATTTCGCCGACATCATCAACCACCTGGGCACCAGCATCATCCCTCGAACCCGCCTCAATTCTGCCCGCTTGGCCCACGACGACCAGCCCCATTACATGAGCAGGCTGATGCATGAGCACGAAGCGATCTATGAGGCCATTGCACGTCAGGACAGCGAAGGGGCGAAAATGGCCATGCGCATGCACCTGAGCAACAGCCGGGAACGGCTGCGCCAGGCGCATGAGCGGGCACAGGTGAGCGGGGCGTGACACCATCGCCCCAGCCTCCTGGTGTCCCTCATCACGGCTAATGACTCAAGATTGTCCTTCGATCGCTTTATCACTCCACTGGCCATTCACCAGCCGGCGCAACCCCAGCGGGTTGCTGTCGCGCAGCGGCTCTGGCAGCAGCGCCTGCGGGTAGTTCTGATAGCACACCGGCCGTAGGAATCGGTCGATGGCCAACGTGCCGACAGACGTGCCCCGAGCGTCCGAGGTGGCGGGGTACGGGCCGCCGTGGACCATGGCATCGCATACCTCCACCCCGGTGGGGTAGCCGTTCACCAGGATGCGGCCGACCTTTTCCTCCAGCAGCGGTACCAACCAGGCGAACGCAGCAAAGTCTTCAGGCTCGCCGATCAGCGTCGCGGTCAGTTGGCCTCTCAGGCCCTGCAGGGCGCTGCGCAGTTGTACCTCGTCGCGCGCTTGCACCGCTACCGTCGTCGGGCCGAAGACTTCTTCCTGCAAAAGCGGGTCAGACTCCACCAGCAGGCGGGCCTCGGCCTCGAACAGCTGTGCACGTGCCTGCGGGCCTGTCTGCGGCTGGCCGGCCAGGTGCACGATACCGTCATGGGCGTGAAGATGATCCAGCCCACTGGCGTAGCTTCGCAGGCCACCTGCATTGAGCATGGTCTGGCCAGCCTGTTGATCAAGATGGCTGCCCAAGTTCTTGAGCAGTTGGGTGTAAGCGGGCGATTGCAGCCCTATCACCAACCCCGGGTTGGTGCAGAACTGTCCAGCCCCCAGGCATACGGAGCCTGCCAGTTCACGCGCAATCGCTTCGCCGCGCTTGGCCAGCGCCCCAGGCAGGACGATCACCGGGTTGATGCTCGACATTTCGGCAAACACCGGGATCGGCTGGGGGCGCTCGGCGGCCATGCGGCACAGGGCATCGCCACCTTTGAGCGAGCCGGTGAAGCCCACCGCCTGGATGGCCGGATGCTTGACCAATGGCTCACCCACGCCTGCCCCGAACACCATGTTGAACACGCCTTTGGGCATGCCGGTACGGGCGGCCGCGCGTTCGATGGCACAACCGACCAGGTCGGCGGTAGCCATGTGGCCGCTGTGCGCTTTGAATACCACCGGGCAACCGGCAGCCAGTGCAGCGGCGGTGTCACCACCGGCGGTAGAGAAGGCCAGGGGGAAGTTGCTCGCGCCGAACACCGCTACAGGTCCAACGCCGATGCGCATCTGCCGCAGGTCCACGCGCGGCAGCGGCTGACGGTCTGGCTGCGCCAGGTCGATACGCGCACCCAGATAGTCGCCTCGGCGCAGCACCTGTGCAAACAGGCGCATCTGACCGCTGGTCCTGCCGCGCTCACCCTGGATCCTGGCTGCTGGTAATGCGGTTTCACGGCAGACGATCGCCACGAAGTCATCGTCGAGCGCATCGAGCTCTGCGGCAATGGCCTCCAGAAATTCGGCGCGCCGTGCCGGTGCCAACTGACGAAACGCTGCGAAAGCGGCCTGTGCGGCTTCGGCCGCCTCGTCCACTTCGCCCTCGGTGGCTTGTACGAAGCCATGGGGCAGGGGCTCACCGGTAGTGGCATCCAAGCTTTGCAGGCGCTGTGTGCCGGCGGCGCTGCGCTGGCCGGCGATGAAGTTGTGGCCAAGAATCTCTGGCATCTGGAACTCCTCAGAAAAAAGGATCAGGTAATGGGTGCGGGATTGAACAGGGTGATGTCGTTGTGCAGGCGGTGTTGCTCAGCCCAGGTGTGCTTGCGCCCGCTGGCCACGTCCAGGTAGTAATGGAACAGCTCCCAGCCCAGCGCTTCGATGGTGCTGCGGCCCGTGGCGATGCGCCCGGCGTCGATGTCGATCAGGTCCGGCCAGCGCTGCGCCAGCTCGGTGCGGGTGCATACCTTCACCACGGGCGTACCTCGGCCGGTTGTGAACACATGCAGGTTCATCCCGGCGGCCAGTTGCAGGGTGCCGCAGACGAAGTCGCTGGCAGGTGTGGCACAGAAGATGAGCCCCTTGCCATTCACCCGTTCCCCCGGCCCGAGCACACCTTGAATGGCGCCGCTGCCGGACTTGACGATGGAGCCCAATGCTTTCTCGACAATGTTCGACAAACCGCCTTTCTTGTTGCCTGGGGTGGTGTTGGCGCTGCGGTCGGCAGCGCCCTGGTGCAGGTAGCGGTCGTACCAGTCCATTTCGCGTACCAGCGCATCGGCCACCTGCGGATCCTGTGCGCGGGAGGTGAGCATGTAGATGGCGTCGCGTACCTCGGTCACTTCCGAGAACAGCACTGTTGCACCGGCCCGCACGAGCAAGTCTGCCGCGTAGCCAAGCGCCGGGTTGGCGGTGATGCCGGAGAAGGCATCGCTGCCGCCGCACTGCATGCCCAGGATCAGCTCACTGGCCGGCACAGTCTCACGCCTGCGCTTGTCGAGTTTTTTCAGGCGGGTTTCGGCCAGGGCCATGATCTGCTCGATCATTTCCGTGAAGCCCAGGCTTGCGTCCTGCAGACGGTACAGCCAGGGCTCGCTGAGGTCGACCGACAGGTCGTCTTCGTGCATCACTTGGCTGGCCTGCAGCTTTTCACAGCCCAGGCTGATGACCAGCGCTTCGCCACCCAGGTTAGGGTTGCGCGCCAGGTTGCGCACGGTACGGATGGGGATATAGGCATCGCGGGCATTGATGGCCACGCCGCAGCCGTAGCTGTGAGTGAGGGCCACCACATCGTCAACATTCGGATAGCGCGGCAGCAGCTCATTGCGAATGCGCTTGACGGCATGCTCCAGCACCCCGGTGACGCATTGCACGGTGGTAGTGATACCCAGGATGTTGCGGGTGCCGACCGTACCGTCGGCATTGCGATAGCCTTCGAAGGTATGACCCAGCAGCGGTGGTTTCGGCTGGGGAACTGCATCGCAGCGTGGCAAATCGTCCAGCTCGGGTGGGGCGGGCATGGCCAGCTGACCCTCCTGCACCCAGCTGCCTTGGCGCAGGTCCTCCAGGGCATAGCCGATCACCTGTCCATAGCGCCGTACCGCTTGGCCCTTGGCGATGGGCACGGTGGCCACCTTGTGGCTCTGGGGCACGTCTTCTACCAAGGTAAGCCCATCGGCGAACCGGGCCCCTTCGCCCAGGCCGCCGTCGTTGACCACTACCACCACATTGTCATCATCGTGAAGACGGATGTAGCGCGGCGATTCGGAATGTTCGATCAGCTGCATGTTCGGGCCCTATTGTTCAGGTTCTCAGGCTTTTTTTACGTGCGTGCGCACTGGCGGGCAGTGCGCACGTGCTCATTCAATGACGCGGGCTGGCAAGCTGGGCATCCGCCACAGGCGCTGGTTTGGGCTCAGGCGTCTCATCGCGCAGCTCGATGCGCTTGATCGGACCGACGATCACCAGATAGCTCAGTACTGCCACCAGCGCATTGGCGCCCACATAGACCAGCGCCCACTTGAACGAGCCGGTGGCGCTGATGATGTAGCCGATCACGATAGGGGTTGTGATCGAGGCGATGTTGCCGAAGGTATTGAACAACCCGCCGGACAGGCCTGCGATCTGCTTGGGCGAGGTGTCGGCCACCACTGCCCAGCCCAACGCACCAATGCCTTTGCCGAAGAACGCGAGGGTCATGAAGCCTACTACCATCCATTCGGCATCGACGTAGTTGCAGAACACCATGGTGGTGGACAACATCAGGCCGCACACGATTGGCAGTTTGCGCGAGAAGGTCAGCGAATTGCCGCGGCGCAGCAACCAGTCCGAGATCACGCCGCCCAGTACCCCACCGATGAAGCCACAGATAGCCGGCAGCGAAGCGATGAACCCTGCCTTGAGGATGGTCATGCCCCGTTCCTGCACCAGGTACACCGGGAACCAGGTCAGGAAGAAGTAGGTGATGGCGTTGATGCAGTACTGGCCAAGGTACACACCCAGGAGCATGCGGCTGGTCAGCAATTGCTTGATGTAGCCCCACTTGGGCCCGTCGTTGCCGCGCTTGTGGTCCATGTCCACCAAGCCGCCGTTTTGCTCGATGTGTTCAAGCTCGGCGGGGCTGATCCGCGGGTGCTGGCGGGGGTTGTAGATGGTCTTGAGCCATACCATCGAAAAGAGGATGCCCAGCACGCCCATGACCACGAACACATGCTCCCAACCGAAACTGAACACGATCCAGCCCATCAGGGGCGCGAACAGGGCGGTGGCGAAATACTGCGCCGAGTTGAAGATCGCCGAGGCCGTGCCTCGCTCCTGGGTCGGAAACCAGGCGGCGACGATCCGGGCGTTGCCGGGGAACGACGGCGCTTCGGCAAAGCCGACCAGAAAACGCAGGGTGAACAAAGTGACGACTGCCCAGGCCACCGGCAGGCCGCCGACGAAGCCTTGCAGCAAGGTGAACAGTGACCAGGTGAAGATGCTGAATGCATAGACGTTTTTTGAGCCGAAGCGATCCAGCAACCATCCGCCGGGAATCTGTCCGGCCACATAGGCCCAGCCGAAGGCCGAGAAGATGTAGCCCAGGGTGACGGCGTCGATCCCCAGGTCTTTTTGCAGGCTCGACCCTGCGATGGCGATGGTTGCGCGGTCGGCGTAGTTGATCGTGGTCACCACGAACAGCATGAACAGGATCAGGTAGCGCACATGCGTTTTCTTCGTCGCTTGCATGCTGGTAGTACTCCCACTAGTTATTGTTGTGCGGGGTCTTCGAATTGTGCCGGAGTAGGGCGGGCCCACTCCGGGGGCGGCGCTGGCAGGCGCCGCGAGGGTTTACTGCGGCCCCATCTTGTCCATCAGGGCGGCAAGCATTTCATACTCCTCGGGGTTCAGGTCGGTCAGCGGTGCACGAACCGGGCCTGCGTCATGGCCGGCAATGCGGGCACCCGCTTTGACGATGCTGACGGCGTAACCGGCCTTGCGGTTACGAATTTCCAGGTAGGGCAGGAAGAAGTCGTCGATCAACTTGGCTACGGTGGCGTGATCGTCCCGGGCAATGGCGTGGTAGAAGTCCATGGCCGTCTTGGGGATGAAGTTGAATACCGCCGATGAATACACCGGCACACCCAGCGCTTTGTACGCTGCAGCATAGACTTCGGCAGTCGGCAGCCCGCCCAGGTAACTGAAACGCTCACCCAGGCGGCGACGGATCGACACCATCAGTTCAATGTCACCCAGACCGTCCTTGTAGCCGATCAGGTTCGGGCAACGCTCGGCCAGTTGTTCGAGCAAGGTGGCATTGAGGCGACAGACGTTGCGGTTATAGACCACTACGCCGATGTTGACCGACTTGCACACGGCCTCTACATGGGCAGCGACGCCATCCTGGCTGGCTTCGGTGAGGTAGTGCGGCAGCAACAGAAGGCCCTTGGCCCCCAGGCGCTCGGCTTGCTGCGCATACTCGATGGCCTGGCGGGTTGCACCACCTACGCCCGCCAGGATAGGTACCGACGTGGCGCATGTGTCCACCGCTGTCTTGATGACCTGGCTGTATTCGCTGGCAGCCAGGGAGAAGAACTCGCCCGTACCCCCGGCGGCGAACAGCGCACTCGCGCCGTATGGGGCCAACCATTCCAGGCGTTTGATGTAGCCAGCCTGATTGAAATCGCCCTGCGCAGTGAAGTCGGTGACAGGAAATGACAGCAAGCCGTGGGAGAGGATGGATTTCAGTTCTTGTGGGTTCATTGTTATAGGCATCCAGACACTTGGGTGGGAGCGGTGCGGTTTGTACGAGGTAAGTTATCGTACAACCTAACTCAAGAACAGTCCCCTCTGGATTTTTTTTTCGGTCTAGGTGATGAGGGATTGCATTAATGGCGCGCTATGGATGGATGGTGGAGCGCAGAAAGCGGCCTTAGACAGTTGTGTCTGCTGTCGGGTCATCGTATCTCTGGGATGGGTAGTCGCTTTACAAACGAATGAGGCGGCCTTGCGCCGCCCCATGCTTAATTACTCGCCTGTGTGCGGGTGATCAGGCCGCCTGTTGAGGCTTGCCCTGTGCCTTGCGAACCTGCGCTCGGCACGCATCGCCAAAGGCCTGGAAGAGCTTGATCGAGTCAGGATTCTTGGCAGCTTGCCACTCCGGGTGCCATTGAACGGCAAACAGGAAAGACGAAAGGCCCGGGGCATGGATGGCCTCGACCAACCCGTCTTCGGCGTGGGCAATGGCTTCGATGCCCTTGCCCAGGTTGCGCAAGCCTTGGCCATGCAGGGAGTTGACGCGAATTTCGTCCGTGCCAAGGGTGTCGCGCAGCCAGCTGCCGGGCTTGATCTTCACGCTGTGAGCCTGAGCGTACTGCACCTCGACAGGGTCTTCGGGGTTTTCACGGTGATCATTGAAACCAGGCTCGGCGTACACCTTCTGGTAGATGTCCCCGCCCAGCGCCACGTTGATTTCCTGCATGCCCCGACACACGCCGAAGATGGGTAGGCCGCGCTTGATCGCCGCCTTGACCAGCGGAATGTCGAACAGGTCACGGTTCCTGTCCTGGCCTTTGCCTGGGGTTTCGTTCTCCTGGCCGTACAGCGCTGGGTCGATGTTGCTGCCCGCGCCCGTCAGGTACACGCCGTCGGCCATGTCCAAGTAGGTCTCCAGTGCCTCGATGCCACAGCAGGTGGGCACCAGGACCGGGACGCAATCGGCGAAATCGACCAGCGGGGTGATGTATTTGTGGGTCATGACCTGGTAGTCATGGCCTTTGCGCTCTTGGGTGCCCATGGTCATCAGAACGATGGGTTTGCGCAGGGAAGGTTGCTTGTTGCCAATGTTGCTGTTGGACATATGTCACCTTGGGACAGGTTGAACCTGTCGTTGTTGTGCAGGTGCACGGCGCGCGGCGCTGGTGCAACCTGAGGCCCCGAGCACTGCCGACTCGTCGGCGTCGACGATGCCGGTCGGGACTTGGTGTTAGATTGCCAGAGCCGTTCGATATGTCAAACGACCGCAGCAGGCCTCTGGGCCCCAATCACGGGGCCTGGCGGGCTGAAAGGCAGTGGCGGCGCGGGTTTGGCTAGGGCGATGGTCAATAATACTTAACGACGCAGTCGACTCATTGCAGCGGCGCAATGTTCCAACGGTTCCAGGGGCTACAGGCTGATGCTTGGCAGGTGACTCGACCGGATCACGTGGCCCTGCCAGCAGGCGTGGGTTAGTCTTCCGAGCTGTTGCGGTGCAGCACATCCCTCCATGATCAGAAGAAGGATATTTTGATGGCCATCCCTAGCAGCGAGCCCGTCACCCATGTTCCCTTTGCTGAGCTCAAAGCCCTGCTTGAGTCGATCTTCGAACGTCATGGCTGTACGCCGGCAGTTGCTCGGGTACTGGCCGCCAACTGTGCCAGCGCCGAGCGTGATGGCGCGCATAGCCATGGCGTGTTCCGCATGCCTGGCTACGTGTCGACCTTGGCCAGCGGTTGGGTGGATGGCAAGGCTACTCCCGAGGTCAGTGATCTGGCGGCCGGTTATATCAGTGTCGATGCACGGGGTGGTTTTGCGCAGCCCGCATTGGCGGCTGCCCGGGACGTGTTGGTGGCCAAGGCACGCGCCGCTGGGATCGCAGTGCTGGCCATCCACAATTCCCATCATTTCGCCGCATTGTGGCCGGATGTGGAGCCGTTCGCCGAACAGGGCCTGGTTGCCCTGAGCGTGGTCAACAGCATGACATGCGTCGTACCGCACGGTGCGCGCAAGCCGGTGTTCGGGACCAACCCGATCGCCTTCGCTGCGCCTTGCGAAGGGCATCCACCCATCGTGTTCGACATGGCCACCAGTGCGATGGCCCATGGCGATGTGCAACTGGCTGCCCGTGCCGGGGAGCCCGTGGCCCTGGGGGTGGGCGTGGACGGTCAGGGCCAGGTGACTCAGGACCCGGCCAAGATCCTGGACGGCGGTGCTCTGCTTCCGTTCGGCGAGCACAAGGGCTCAGCCTTGTCGATGATGGTGGAATTGTTGGCGGCAGCACTCACGGGTGGGCATTTTTCGTGGGAGTTCGACTGGTCTGGCCATCCCGGGGCCAAGACGCCGTGGACCGGGCAGTTGCTGATCGTCATCGATCCACAGATCGCACAAGGGCAACGGTTCGCACAGCGCAGCCGCCTGCTACTCGAGCAGATGGAGGCGGCCGGCGTCAGTCGCATGCCAGGTGCCCGGCGGCACCTGGAGCGTGAACGGGCGCAGCGCGAAGGGGTGGCAATCGGCATCAGTACCCTGCAGGCGCTGCGCGATCTGCTCATCTGATCGCCGCAGGGCAGGGTAGGCGGCCCTTACCCGATCATGCAGGGTTGCATATACCCCTTGCACGATAGTTGGTGCCCATTCTCAGCCAGTACGGGTATGCTCTTGGCTGCCTTTTTGACTCGTCCTGATCCCAAGGAGCTGCACGCTGTGTTCAAACATGTCGAAGCCTACGCCGGCGACCCGATCCTCTCGTTGATGGAAACCTTCAAGGCCGATCCACGCGCCGACAAGGTCAACCTGAGCATCGGCCTTTACTACGACGAAGCCGGAGTAGTGCCGCAGCTCGCTGCAGTGGATGCAGTGGAAAAGCGCATCGCAGGTCAGGATCACGATGCTTCGCTGTACCTGCCCATGGAAGGCCTTGCCAGCTACCGTCAGGCCATCCAGGCCTTGCTGTTCGGGGCCGACCACCCGGCGGTTGCCGACGGTCGCGTGGCAACGGTGCAGACCGTCGGTGGTTCCGGAGCCCTGAAGGTCGGTGCCGACTTCCTGAAACGTTATTTCCCGCAGGCGCAAGTCTGGGTCAGCAACCCCACCTGGGACAACCATCGCGCCATCTTCGAGGGTGCGGGCTTCACGGTGAACACCTACCCGTACTTCGACCAGGCCACCCGTGGCGTGGACTTCGAAGGTATGCTTGCCACGTTGCACACCTTGCCTGCCAACAGTGTGGTGCTGCTGCACCCCTGCTGCCACAACCCGACAGGTGCCGATCTGGACCAGGGCCAGTGGCAGCAGGTGGTGGAGGTGGTCAAGGCCCGTCAGTTGATCGCCTTCCTGGACATCGCCTACCAAGGCTTTGCCCAAGGGCTGGTCGAAGACGTGTTCGCCATCCGCGAAATGGCCAGCGCAGGCGTGCCGTGCCTGGTCAGCAACTCGTTCTCCAAGATCTTCTCCCTGTATGGGGAGCGTGTGGGCGGCCTGTCGGTGGTCTGCGACGATGCGGCCACGGCGCAGAGCGTGCTTGGCCAACTCAAGGCCACCGTGCGCCGTAACTATTCCAGCCCACCCAACTTCGGTGCCCAACTGGTCGCAGGCGTGCTCAACGATCCCGTCCTCAATGCCCAGTGGGCTGCGGAAGTGGAAGTCATGCGCACTCGCATTCTGGACATGCGCCAAGCGCTGGTCGATGCGTTGGGCGTGTTGCTGCCGGGGCGTGATTTCCAGTTCCTGCTGCGTCAGCGGGGCATGTTCAGTTACACAGGCTTCAGCGTGGAGCAGGTGCGCCGCTTGCGCGATGAGTTTGGCGTCTACCTGATCGACAGTGGGCGCGTGTGCATGTCAGGCCTGCGGCCGGCAAACCTGCAGCGTGTTGCCGAGGCATTCGCGGCTGTGCATCAGTAAGCGCCCACGCTTAACGTTATGCAACGACGATGGCCGAGGCCGCCCTGCGGCTTCGGCCATCGTCATTCTTTATCCGTGTCCTGCCCGCAAGGACGCCTGTGCCAGTCAAGACCTTCTGCACGCGGAGCGTGCTGAGCAGCCCGGCTGCACCTACCGCTTGTACAGACAAGTGCAACCGCCCCTCCGAAAAAGGCTTCGCAAGTGCAACCTTTCCGTGCACAATCGCGCCCCTCTTTTTCCGGTTGAGTAGGGCGCAGCCAACGCTTCGTCATTCTCAGCCTGTTGCAGTCTTACGAGTGGAGCGTCACCCGGATGAATGAGCAGGCCTCAAGCGTAGAACAGCGTTACGAAGAAACGACCGCCGGTACCCTCGGCAAATGGTCCCGTCAGGACACCACCTGGATGCTCGGCCTGTTTGGCACCGCCATTGGCGCAGGTACGCTTTTCCTGCCGATCAATGCCGGGCTTGGCGGGTTCTGGCCATTGCTGGTGCTGGCGGCGCTGGCTTTCCCGATGACGTACTACGCCCACCGCGGGTTGACCCGGTTCGTGCTCTCGGGGCGCGAAGGGGCAGACATCACCGACGTGGTCGAACAACACTTCGGCATCAAGGCAGGCGCCGTGATCACGGTCCTGTACTTCTTCGCCATCTTCCCCATCCTGCTCATTTACAGCGTGGCCCTGACTAATACGGTCAGCAGTTTCATGGAGCACCAGTTGCACATGGCGCCTCCACCCCGTGCACTGCTGTCGTTCGTGCTGATCCTGGGCCTGCTTGCAATCGTACGCTGCGGCGAACAGGCCACCGTCAAGGTCATGAGCCTGTTGGTCTATCCGTTCATCGTGGCCCTGGCGCTGCTGGGCCTGTACCTGGTTCCGCACTGGACCGGCGGCATTCTCGACAGCGTCCACACCGTGCCCAGCGGTTCGGCCTTCCTGCACACGGTATGGCTGGCCATCCCGGTGATGGTGTTCTCGTTCAACCATTCACCCATCATCTCGGCCTTCGCGGTCGACCAGAAACGCCGCTATGGCGATCATGCAGACGCCCGCAGCGGCCAGATTCTGGCGCGTGCGCACCTGCTGATGGTGGCCATGGTGCTGTTCTTCGTCTTCAGTTGCGTGCTGACCCTCGACAGCACGCAGCTGGCCGAAGCCAAGGCGCAGAACCTGTCGATCCTGTCGTACCTGGCCAACCATTTCAGCAACCCGACCATCGCCTTCGCCGCGCCCTTGATCGCCTTCGTCGCCATCGCCAAGTCATTCCTGGGCCACTACATCGGCGCCAGCGAGGGTCTCAAGGGCATCATCGCCAAGACCGGCGCGCGCCCGGGTGCCAAGGCCCTGGACCGCGTGGTGGCGGCGCTGATGCTGGTGGTGTGCTGGATCGTTGCCACGCTCAACCCCAGCATCCTGGGCATGATCGAGTCTCTCGGCGGCCCGATCATCGCGGTATTGCTGTTCCTGATGCCCATGTATGCCATCCGCCGCGTGCCGGCAATGCGCAAGTACAGCGGGGCGCTGTCGAACGTGTTCGTCACCGTGATCGGCCTGGTCGCCCTGACTTCGGTCGTCTACGGCCTGTTGGCTTAAGCGCCCAGCTGCAGGCCCGCCCCGGTGCTCGGTACGTGCGCCGGGGCGGGCCAATGCTTCACCGCCAACAAATTCACGTTGCCCCATAGGCACATGCTGGCCTTCATGGTTAACTCTTGATCCTTTTCCCAACCCAAGATCAAGGATTTTGTCATGGCTCAAGTGACTCTCAAAGGCAACCCCGTCCAAGTCAATGGCTCGCTGCCACAGGTCGGTGCTCAGGCGCCGGCGTTCTCCCTGGTAGGCGAGGGGCTGGCCGACAAGTCGCTCAATGACTTCGCCGGCAAGCGCAAGGTGCTGAACATCTTCCCAAGTGTCGATACGCCTACCTGCGCCACGTCTGTGCGCAAGTTCAATGCCCAGGCCAACGAGCTGGCCAACACCGTCGTACTGTGCGTTTCCGCCGACCTGCCATTCGCCCAGGCTCGCTTCTGCGGTGCCGAAGGCCTGGAAAACGTCAAGAACCTCTCCACCTTGCGTGGCCGTGAGTTCCTTGAGCAGTACGGTGTTGCCATCGCCGACGGCCCATTGGCAGGCCTGGCTGCCCGCGCCGTTGTGGTACTGGACGAGCACGACAAGGTGCTGCACAGCGAGCTGGTCGCTGAAATCGCCGACGAGCCCAACTACGACGCCGCCCTTGCCGCGTTGAAGTGACGGCGCCGGGCAGGGATCGAACCTTCCTCCTGCCCATTGCTCCAAGCTATACCCTGTAACGGCCCGGAACGCTTTTCCGGGCCGTTTTCGTTTAAAGTTCAGGGTCTTGGCAACGTCAGGCAAAGGTAAACCTCTGGTAAAGGCGCTTTGCTTGGCTGTCGACAGTGCTTATCGTTCACCCTCCTGAATCGTCAATCCGAACAAGGTTCGTTCAACCCATGCAAGCGCCTACATCCCGTTCTCCCCGTCGCTGGCTCGTTATGCTGCTGATCGTGCTGCTGGTTGCAGTGCTGGCCTGGTGGCTATGGCCTGCCGCGCCAGCCACCGACCAGGCTGCTGGGGGGCAGGGCGGCAAGAGCGGGCGGCCCGGTTTCGGAGGGTCTACCGACCCTGTCCCGGTCAGGGTGGAACCTGCACGGGTGGGCGACTTCCCGCTTTACTACAAGGCGCTTGGCACCGTGACCGCGACCAATACCGTGAATGTGCGCAGCCGTGTAGGGGGTGAGTTGGTCAAGGTTCACTTCAAGGAAGGCCAGCAAGTAAAGGCCGGTGACCTGCTTGCTGAAATCGACCCACGTGCCTACCGTATTGCCCTGCAGCAGGCCGAGGGCACCCTGGCCCAGAACCAGGCGCAACTGAAGAATGCCCAGGTCGACGTCGCTCGCTACAAAGGGCTGTACGCCGAGGACAGTATCGCCAAGCAAACCCTGGACACTGCGCAGGCGCAGGTGGCGCAATTCCAGGGGCTGGTCAAGACCAACCAGGCGCAGGTCAACGATGCGCGCCTGAACCTCGAATTCACCCAGATTCGCGCGCCCATCAGCGGCCGTGTCGGCCTGCGCCAGCTCGACCTGGGCAATTTGGTGGCCGCCAACGACACCACCGCCCTGGTGGTGATCACCCAGACAGAGCCGATCAACGTGGCGTTCACACTGCCAGAAACCGAACTGGGCACCGTTCTTGAGCGCTATCGCACCGGGGCCAGCCTGCCCGTGGAGGCGTGGGATCGAGGCGACAGCAAGCTGCAGGCCACTGGCGTGCTGGGCAGTATCGACAACCAGATCGACATTGCCACTGGCACCCTCAAGTTCAAGGGCCGCTTCGAGAACAAGGACCTGGCCCTGTTCCCCAACCAGTTCGTAAACGTGCGCCTGCTTGCCGATACGCTCAAGCAGGTGGTGCTGGCGCCAGCCGCCGCCATCCAGTTCGGGAACGACGGGACGTTCGCCTACGTGGTCAACGGCGAAAATACCGTCAACGTGCGCAAGCTGAAAGTCGGCCCCAGCGACGGTGAGAACAGCGTGATCCTCGAAGGCCTGGCGGCCGGTGATCGCCTGGTGCTCGAAGGCACCGACCGTCTGCGCGAAGGCACCAAGGTGGACGTGGTCGATGACAGCTCCCAGGTGCCCACCACGCCCGGCCAGCATTTGCAGGGCCAAGAAAGCAGTGCCCCGGGCCAGGCCGACAGCACCGCAGGCAAGGCGGGCGCATGAACCTCTCGCGCCTGTTCATCCTGCGGCCAGTCGCAACGACCTTGACCATGCTGGCCTTGGTACTGGCCGGTCTGATTGCCTACCGCATGCTGCCTGTCGCCGCGCTGCCGCAGGTGGATTACCCCACGATTCGGGTCATGACCCTGTATCCCGGTGCAAGCCCCCAGGTCATGACCAGTGCCGTTACCGCGCCACTCGAACGTCAGTTCGGCCAGATGCCCGGCCTTGAACAGATGGCCTCGACCAGTTCCGGTGGCGCGTCGGTGCTGACCCTGCGCTTCAACCTGGACATGAACATGGATGTGGCCGAGCAGCAGGTGCAGGCTGCAATCAACGCCGCCAGCAACCTGCTGCCCAGCGATCTTCCGGCGCCTCCTGTCTACAACAAGGTCAACCCGGCCGATACGCCAGTGCTGACGCTCGCCATCTCCAGCAAGACCATGCCGCTGCCCAAGCTCAACGACCTGGTCGACACCCGCGTGGCACAGAAGCTGGCGCAGACCAGCGGGGTGGGCATGGTCAGCATCGCCGGGGGCCAGCGCCAGGCCGTGCGCATCAAGGTCAACGTGGATGCGCTGGCAGCCAACGGGCTCAACCTGGAGGATGTCCGCACACTCATCGGGGCCTCCAACGTCAATCAGCCAAAAGGCAATTTCGATGGTCCTACCCGCGTCTCGATGCTCGACGCCAATGACCAGCTGCGCTCGCCCGAGGAATACGCCAACCTCATCCTGGCCTACAACAACGGCGCTCCGCTGCGTTTGAAGGATGTGGCGGAAATCGTCGACGGCGCGGAAAACGAGCGGCTGGCGGCCTGGGCCAACCAGAACCATGCCGTGCTCCTGAACATCCAGCGTCAGCCAGGTGCCAACGTCATCGAGGTGGTGGACCGCATCAAGGACATGCTGCCCTCGATCACCGACAACCTGCCCGCGGGCCTGGACGTGTCCGTGCTCACTGACCGTACCCAGACCATCCGTGCCGCCGTGCGCGACGTTCAGCATGAACTGCTGATCGCCATCGCCCTGGTGGTGATGGTCACCTTCCTGTTCCTGCGGCGGTTCAGCGCCACGATCATTCCTTCGATTGCCGTGCCGCTGTCATTGGTCGGTACCTTCGCCGTCATGTACCTGGCAGGGTTTTCCATCAACAACCTCACCCTGATGGCGCTGACCATCGCCACCGGTTTCGTGGTGGACGATGCGATCGTGATGCTGGAGAACATTTCCCGGCACATCGAGGAGGGCGAAACGCCTATGCAGGCGGCGCTCAAAGGCGCCAGGCAGATTGGCTTTACCTTGATCTCGCTGACCTTCTCGCTGATCGCCGTGCTGATCCCGCTGTTGTTCATGGCCGATGTGGTAGGGCGCCTGTTCCGGGAGTTCGCCATCACCCTGGCGGTGGCCATCCTGATTTCCCTGGTGGTCTCGCTGACCCTCACGCCGATGATGTGTGCCCGCCTGCTAAAGCGTGAACCCACCCCTGACGAGCAAGGCCGCTTCTACCGCGCCAGCGGCGCCTGGATCGACTGGCTGATCAAGCACTACGCCAGCGCCCTGCAATGGGTACTCAAGCGCCAGCCCCTGACCCTGCTGGTGGCGGTGGCTAGCCTGGCGTTGACGGTACTGCTGTACATGGTGGTGCCCAAGGGGTTCTTCCCGGTCCAGGACACGGGCGTCATTCAGGGTATCTCCGAAGCGCCCCAGTCCACCTCGTTTGCGGCCATGAGCGAGCGCCAGCAGGCCCTGAGCCGCGTTATTCTGCAAGACCCTGCCGTGCAGAGCCTCTCATCCTACATTGGCGTGGACGGCGACAACGCCACGCTCAACAGCGGCCGCATGCTCATCAACCTCAAGCCTCATGGCGAGCGCGATGTCACTGCAACCGATGTCATCAAGCGCCTGCAACCCCAGCTCGACAAGCTGGTGGGCATCCGCCTGTTCATGCAGCCGGTGCAGGATTTGAGCATCGAGGACCGGGTCAGCCGCACGCAGTACCAGTTCACGCTGTCATCGCCCGATGCCGAGCTGCTGGGGCAGTGGAGTGGCAAGCTGGTCCAGGCCCTGAACCTGCGCCCCGAGCTTGCCGATGTGGCCAGTGACCTGCAGGAGAATGGCTTGCAGGTGTACCTGGTGATCGACCGGGACATGGCCAGTCGGCTAGGCATCAGCGTATCGCAGATCACCAACGCGCTTTACGATGCCTTCGGCCAAAGGCAGATATCGACCATCTATACCCAGGCCAGCCAATACCGGGTGGTGCTGCAATCGCGAGACGCGGCCGTGATCGGGCCCCAGGCACTGGAGTCGATCCACGTCAAGGCCAGTGATGGCGGGCAAGTGCGACTGTCCGCGCTGGCGCGCATCGAGCAGCGCCAGGCGCAGCTGGCCATTTCCCACATCGGTCAGTTCCCGGCGGTCACCTTGTCATTCAACTTGGGGCAGGGCGCGTCGCTGGGCAAGGCCGTGCAAGTGATCGAGCAGGTTCAGCAGGACATCGGCATGCCGTTGGGTATCCAGACCCGTTTCCAGGGCGCGGCGCAGGCGTTCCAGGCATCGCTGTCCAGCACCTTGCTGCTGATTCTCGCGGCGGTGGTGACCATGTACATCGTGCTGGGTGTGCTCTATGAAAGCTATATCCATCCGGTAACCATCCTCTCGACGCTGCCTTCGGCTGCCGTGGGTGCGTTGCTGGCGCTACTGATCAGTGGCAATGACCTGGGCATGATCGCCATCATCGGCATCATCCTGTTGATCG
>Ga0308161_1002494_pt1 | contig 19439 bp, 25 predicted proteins | sample PhyFR2_FD_201034 | JGI IMG/M metagenome (GOLD analysis project Ga0308161, IMG submission 201034) | Phyllosphere microbial communities from UC Gill Tract Community Farm, Albany, California, United States - DLSLF.R2 | ecosystem: Host-associated > Plants > Phyllosphere > Unclassified | place: USA...
TGTCCTGCACGTTGTCTCCGCCGTCTGGTGTAAAATCATGCTCATTATGCCTGATTCAGCAGCGCTTCTGGTACAATTGCGCCAAAGTCAGTATTTACAGAGTGTTATCTGCATGAAAATCGGTCTATTTTGAGTGCAAATTAAAATATTGTTATTTTCCAATATAATATACATTTTTTTATTTGTGATTGGCGGCAAAATGGCGGCAAAATTCTTAACTTTCAGGCAGAAAAAAACCCGCATTTGCGGGTGTTTTTTTTCGCTTTTTTTTATAGCCAAAGCATTTGCTGATGATTTCTACCTGGATGCGGAGGCACTGGCTTCACATCACCCGGAGTCATTATGATTGATGACACGGTTTCTAAAGACTTAAAGGTGCAACTGCAGTTGATATTCTGGCACTGGTTATAACGCTCTTTAGTTTCCTTAGAGATCTGAGTGCTGCTGCGAGTATGAGCCGCATTCCCGCATATTGGACAATTCATCATTATTTGATACACCTCGCAGTTGAACTCTTTTACGAACTTTCCGATGAATTGTAATGCTTTTGAGTACTTTTGAAAGTGTTATTCCATTTCTAATGAGTCAATTTTGACTTCCAGTTCGATACTGGTAGTAAATCCACTATCGGCGCTCAGGCTGTGCGTCAACGTTGTGATGATCCATTCCCCGGCATCAATCTGCTGCTTGAACCCGCTGACCTTCACCGGCATTTCCGTATATAGCTCCGCGCGCCCCTTTGCCAGCTGAATAGAAAACGTCGCAGCACCGCGCTGCAGGCGTTCCCACTGCATTTTGGCAGCACGCTCTGCGTTGCCCCGGTTTGCGTAAGTGCGGCTCAGTACCAGCACGTTTTCATCCGTGCCGATCAGGTAATCCCCCTGCTTCGCCTCCGGCTCTTTCTTCTTCTTCGCCGTGGTTTTACGTCGCCTGCGCTTCACCTTCGCCACCGGCTTCTTTGCCGGTTCGCGGGTGTGCAGCCAGCTGGCGATCACGCCGGTGTAAGAGTCGCGGTCCGCCAGCGTGAAGCGGTGGCTGTCCCCGTCCCTGCGCTGAAGGGTGATCACCGGCAGCGCCTTACCGCTTGCCGTCTTCCCCTGCCCCTGCCGGATAAACAGCAGATTGCCGTCCTTGACGCAGGCGACTGCGCCACACTGTTTAGCCAAGCGCATCAGAAAGCTGGCGTCTGATTCGTTGGTCTGATCAAGGTGGTCAATTTCTGCGGCGGCCATGTCTTCACCCATTGCCGCCTTCAGCTTATGGCGTCCGGCGATGTCCCGGACAATTTCGCCTGCGGTGGTTTTGTGCCAGGACTTCTCCCGCTTCGTGTTCAGGGTCTGCCGGAAGTCCGCGCTGCGTGCCCGCAGCGTCAGGCGGTCAGGCGTGCCGCTGTGCTCGATTTCGTCAACCACATAGCTGCCTTTCGGAAAAAGCGCCTCTCCCTGCCAGCCCAGCGACAGCGAGAGCACGACGCCCCGGCGCGGCAGCTGCAGCTGGCCGTCCGCATCGTCCAGCTCGATGTCCAGCTGATCCGCCTCAAAGCCCCGGTTATCAGTGAGCGTCAGGCTCAGCAGGCGCTTTTCCAGCTTCTGCGTGATGTCTGCCCCGTCCATCGTCAGACGGAATGCGGGGGAATTTTGCTGGCCGTTAATCCACGGGCTGGTCATCATGAAAATAATCCTCCCGCTGCGGCGCTCACCTTACCGGCGGCGGTGGCGGCTGCGCCCTGCATGGCAGACAGCTGATCGCTGAGGCTGCCAAACATCTCGCCCAGCGATTCATCGGTGCGCTTCAGCGTCAGCGTGAATTCGATGCGGCGGCACACACCGCTGCTGAAGAACTCCGCCTTGGTCTGGCTCAGGCTTTCAATCACGAACATGCCATAAATCGTCCCGCTGCCCTCGATAAGCGGCCACGCGCGGCCCAGCTCCGCAATCTGCTCCAGCGCGAACAGCGACAACCTGCCGCCGGTAATCTCCGGCAGCAGCACGCCGGAAAGCGTCAGCGTGTCGTTGTCCGGGCCTAAGAACTGCAGCGATGGCCTCACGCCCACACGGCTGTTTGACGGGAAACGCCAGCTGCGCTGATACTGCAGCTCCTGATAGGGCACCGTCCTCAGCATGAAAACAAATAAGCCCAGCGTCATCATCATTACTCAAACCCTCCCCTGTCCCGGTAACTGCTGCGGGCGCGGGCCTGCGCCTGCCGCTCTTTTGCCTCTATCCTGCGCATCACCTCATCAACCAGATCCTGCTGGCTCTGCCCCGGCTGCTGCACAATGGTGAAGGAGGCGTGAATCTGCGGCGCAGCTCCCTGTGCAGCACTGCCACTCATGCGCGGTGCTTCCTGCCGGTACGCCTGAACCGGCAGGCTGAGCGGGTGCAGCGGCTTAGCCTCCGCCGTCGCTCCGGCACCGCCCAGCGTCAGCGCAGCCAGTGCTGCCAGCCGTGCAGTGCTTCGGCGGCTGGTCACGTTCGCCGGACCGCTGACCAGCTCCGGCCCGTTTTCACCGGCCACACCAAACTTGCCGGACGGAATAAAGCCGCCGCTATCGTACATGCCCGCAAATCCGGGGAACCCGCCCGGCGGCAGGGATACACCGCTGCCCGTTTTTACTGTCGCCGGTCGCGGCAGCTGCGGCCCGCCGGTCTTATCACCGCCCGGCTTCAGAAAGTCCGGCAGGTAGTCGGTCAGGGACGACAGTTTATTTTTAATCGCATCCCATTTCTGGCTGATGCCCGCCATCAGGCCGTCAATCATCTGTGAACCTGCTTCCTGAAAACGCGCGGGCAGCGCCTTCGCGTCGGCGACAATCTCCCCCAACTTTGTGCTGATGTAGGTGCGGATCGCGGTCCAGATACTGCTGACCTTTGTGCTGATAGCGTCCCAGATGGCGGCAAGTTTCGGTCCCAGCGTGTCCCAGTTCTGCCAGATAAGCAGCGCCCCGGCGGCAATCAGCCCGATAACGGCCAGAATCGGGTTTGCCATCATCAGCCGTCCCAGCCACAGCACGCCGTTACCCACGAAGCCGATGGCACTTTTAATCAGCCCAAAGGAGCTAAATGCTTTTATCCCCAGCACGTTAAAGCTGAACCTGAGCAAAGCAAGCGGTCCAAAAAAAGCCGCGAGGCTCACCAGAAAAGCCCCGGCACCCAGCACAAGTAATGAGAGAATAGCGGCAGTCTTAACCAGCGTTCCGGCCAGCTCCTTGTTATTTTCCACCCAGCGACGGGTCACGCCGGTGACTTTCTTCACCATGTTCATGATGTCCATCAGAGGCGTGCGCAGCGAATCGCCCAGGCCGCTCATGGTGTTGGAAACGCCGGTTTTGGTCAGCATCCACTGTGCAGAAAGCGAGTCCTTATTGATGTCCGACTCTTTCTGCATGGAGCCTTTCGCCCCGTCGCCCTGCGTCAGCTGCAGCTGACGCCTCAGCTCCGGCATGTTGTTAGCGAGTTTGGCCGCATCCTTGCCATACTCCTTGCCGAAAACCATCGTCATAGCCGTCAGGCGTTTGTCTTTCGGCAGGTTGTTGACCTTTTCCAGCACGCGCTGGATGGTGCCCATGGCGTCCGTGGTCATCTGCTTTTCAATCTTCGCCGGGTCCAGTTTCAGCAGATCCATGCCGTCCATAAACCGGTCGCTCTGCATGGTGGCTACGGACAGCTCGCGCACCATGGCGTTCGCTGCACTGGCGGCGGTTTCCGACGTCGCCCCCAGGCTGAGGAATGTCGAACCAAGCGCGGCCGCTTTGCGGTAGTCCAGCCTGTCAGCCACGCCGCCCATGCGCTGCAGCACGTCGATGATGTCTGAACCTTTGGACATGGCGTTATCGTCCAGGTAGTTCAGCGCGTCGCCCAGCTGTTCGATGTTGCGCGTGGGGATTTTGTACAGCTGCGCAATCTTGCCCAGCCCTTCGGCCAGCTCACCGGCAGGCAGCTCAAACGCGGTCGAGGCCTTCGCCGCCGTGGTTGCAAAGGCCATCAGGTCGCGTTTCTGGTCCTCATAGGAGTCGTTCTGGTTCGTCACGCCCATGCGCGCGCCGCCCTCAACCAGCGCGGCGTAGTCAATCGCGCCGTTTTCCATCGGCAGCTGCTCACTGGCGGCCTTGATGGCGGCCTGCATGTCATAGAACTGTTTTGTGCGGTTTCCTTTGTCGTCGCGCAGCCCGTTAACCTGCTTTGCCACGCCTTTCATGGCGTCTTCCATTGCCGCTGAAGATTTCACGGCGGCCAGTACCGGCGCACCCATTGCCAGCCCGGCGGCAGACGTTGCCGCTCCCGCACCGGCCACGCGATCGCGCACCTCAAGCGATCGGGAATATCGCTCACGTACCGCGCTCAGCTTTGCCTGCCGTTCTCCCAGCTTTTTAAGCGACTGCTGCTGCCGGTCAATGGCGGCGCGCGCCTCGTCAGACTGACTTTTAAGTTCGCGCTGTGCCTGGCTCAGTTTCTTCGTGTCGATACCGGCAGCGCCCAGCGCCTCACGCTGACGCTGCACCGACAGGCGCAGCCCGTTGTAAGTCTGCTGCAGCTGGCTGGCGCGGTTTTTTGCCTGCTCCAGCACGCGGGCCTGTGCAGCGGTGGGCCTGTTTGTTTCCGTAAACTGTACGGCCAGCCGCGCCGCTTCTTCGCGCGCGGCTTTAAGGTTGTTCGCGGTGATGGCAAGCTGTGAGCGGGTTTTACGGAAGCCGTCAATGCGCCCGGCCTGTGCGTCCAGCGCCTTGAGGGTGTTGCGCGTGTCGCGCAGTGTGCCAGCCAGCTCGCGCGTGCTGTCGCGGGCGCTGCGGAAGGGGCGCGTCAGCTTATCGACCGCGCCCAGCACGACCTGTAAGCGCAGATTTTTATCACTCATCGCTGGCCCTGTGTCTCAGGATTGCTTTATGCCGCCACTCCAGAACCTCGGTCAGCGTCATGGACTCGGTAACGGAGGGCGGCCAGTGAAAGACGGTGGCGATGTCCGCCACCAGATCGTCTACCGTCAGGCCGTCGCTAAATCCGACAGGACCGACTTCTTCAGCAAAAAAGTGACCACCTCCACCGACAGGCTGACCAGATCGGCAGGGTCCATTTCGTTAATTTCCGCCGTGGTCAGGGCCGGGGTGGTGATACGCGGCAGCACGGTGATCAGTGCGTTCACGTCCATGTCCAGCAGCGCCTGCAGGCGGGTGCCGCGCAGCGCACCGGACTGCGGCTTGCGCACGGTGACGGAGGTGATTTCGGTTTTGCCGCGGAGGATCGGGGTATCCAGCTCGACGACTTTTTCATTTGGAGCGGTTTTATCAGTCATGATGCTTTTCCGTTAAAAAGAGAGATAAGCGGCAGGCGCGCGGCCTGCCGGTGTGATTACAGGCCCAGCGCGTTGCGGTGCGCTTCCATCAGGTCCTTTCCATCCACGATGTGGATCATGTTCACGATGTCGATCTCGTAAACCACTTCGCCGTTAATGGTCAGCTTTGCGTAGCTGTTGGTTGCGGACACTTTGGTGGTGCTGGATTCACCGGTTTTCCATTCGCCGGAGTCCAGCTCCTTATAGCGTCCGCGCGTGACCAGCTCTACCGCCTGCACTTCGCCGGTATCGTCGCGCTGAATGGAGCCGGTAAAGCGCAGCTGGATGCCGTCCACGGTTTCGGTGCCAAGCTGCTTAAACAGCAGCGCTTCAGTGCCGCCTACAGTGAACTCCGTATCCAGCGCACCATCGTCCAGGCCCATGTCGATGTCCACCGCACCGGCCATGCCACCGCCGCGATATTTTTCGAACTTACGGGTGACTTTCGGCAGCGTCACGGACTCAACCAGCCCCTGCCAGTTGTTGCCTGCGTTGAACACGTTCAGGTGCTTGAGTTTGCGGGGTAATGCCATCTTTCAGTCTCCTTATGCGCTGACGCGGCTGCTGAAATCGACCAGGTACTGGTCAGTGATGCGCTGGCGCAGCAGCAGGTTTTCCAGTGGCGGCACCGGCGTGTAGTCGTAATCGATCAGCAGCTTGCCCGCCTTGAGCGTGTCTTTATCGTTCACGCTCTCGTCCAGCCAGCAGTCCGCGCCAATCAGATAGCCCTGATTCACCAGGCTGCGCAGCTTCGCGCGGATGCTTTCGATGATGTCACGGGCCAGTGACGGGTTCAGCGCGCCGTCAACCGACCACATCTGCGCTTCAGCCATCGTGTCCATGAGCACCTGCGCCGTGCGGGTGTAACACTCAAACTGAAAGAGCGCGTCATCACTAAGGCAGCGGGAACCCCAGAAGCGGAAGCCGTCTTTGCGGATCAGCGTGGTCACGTCGTTCTGGTTCAGCAGGCCCGCATCAGTGGCCGGATCCTGCAGGTCCCAGAAGACGTCTTTTGAAATGCCGGTGACGCCGTTCACGCCGACGTTTGACAGGGATTTATGCCAGCCGGTCTGCTCGTCGATTTTGGCACGCAGGCCCAGCGCGCGGGCGGTAGCGTAGGCCGTTGCGTCCGCCTTCAGCACGGTGTCAAAACTGATGAAGTCAGGCCAGATCAGCATCCCTTCGCGCTGGCTGAAGTTGCTGCGGTAGGCAATCGCCTCTTCAACGCTTTTGCAGCCATACGCGGACAGGTAGGCAAAGCCGCGCAGGCTCTGCGCCACGCTCAGCAGCTCGGTGGCAACGGCTTTTGTGTCGTGCCCCGGTACACCCAGAATGCGGGGCTTTACGCCGCAGACGGACTGCGCGGCCAGCAGCGCCTTCATGCCGGTGCGCTGGCCGTCGGTCACGCCGCCGATGATGTTAGCTGTGGTTTCCGCTTCAGTTTCGCCCTGCGGCACGCGCACAACGACGGTGACGGGTTTTGACTGATCGGCGATGGCGTCCAGTGAGCGGGCCAGCGTACCGGATTCCCCGGCCTTACCGCTGGCGGTGAGTACATCGGTTAACAGCACCGGGCGGTTTAGCGGGAAGGTGGCCGCGTCGGCGTCGTCGCCGGTGCAGACCAGCCCGACAATCGCGGTGCTTACTGTGGTGATGGTTCGGGTGCCCTCGTTGATTTCCTCAACGCGCACGCCGTGGTGATAATCCTGTGCCATGTGGCGGTTCTCCTGTGAAGGGGTTCCGCTATGGTCTATGGTCCGCTATGACGGGGCACGCGCTGGCTGTTGTGCCGTACCTGACACAACAGGCGCGCCGTTTTCACGCAGGGTTTTCTGTTCCGGGGCGGGGATATAGCGGTAAAGCGTTTTCACTGACACGTCCAGCACCAGTGACACCTGCAGCAGCGTTGCGCCCTGCGCCAGCATCCGCCGGGCACGCTCCACCGTTTCCGGCGTCATCTTCCGCCGCCTGCCGCCGATGCGCCCTTTATCACGCGCAGCGGCCAGCCCGGCGCGGGTACGTTCTACGATCAGCTCGCGTTCCATTTCCGCCAGGGCACCCATAACGTGAAAAAAGAACCGGCCCATCGGCGTGCTGGTATCGATGCTGTCAGTCAGGCTGCGAAAATTCACGCCCCGTTCCCGCAGCTCTTCAGTCAGCATCACCAGGTGGCGCATACTTCTGCCGAGCCGATCCAGCTTCCACACAACCAGTGTGTCCCCGGACTGCAGGCAGCGCAGCGCCTTTTTCAGCCCCGGCCTGTCGCTGGTTTTCCCGCTTATCCTGTCCTCGAAAATCAGCTCACAATCTGCGCTCTGCAGCGCAATCCGCTGTAAGTCCGTGTTCTGGTCATTTGTTGACACCCTGATGTAGCCAATCAGCACGCTGAGTTCTCCGCAAATGGCCGCAAGTGTGCCAGCGCCGCCCGGCACAGGGCCAGGCGTTTGTTTCTCAGAAACCTCGGTTTAACAGAAAAGTTTTCCGGGCGTTTTATTGGCCGCCAGATTTTTACCACGCCTGGCGCTATCAGCTACAAACCCACACATGGTACTAAACGTGCCCGGATCATCGTTACCGGTGGCGGCGGGCGCGGTTATGGGTTTCTGGGCTGGGGCGATAACTACCGCGCACGCGGTGGTGGCGGTGGCGCTGGCGGTACGGTGATCGCAACGCTGGACATTGATGATTCTAAAACCTATGCGGGCATTGTTGGTCAGGGCAGTAATGAAACAAAATCGTCAACCAGCAGCACGTTCAACGGTCAGCTGACAGCCGCAAACGGTGGGAACTCTGCCGGTGATGCCGGTGGTGGTGGCGGTCTGGCCGTAGGTGGCGATCTGAATATTCAGGGAGGAGACGGCAGCGATGCGCCCGGCGTGGTCAGCGCTTCATCTAACCCCTACAGGGGCGGATCGGGTGACGGTGGTGTCAGCTATTGGGGAGGCGGCCCGCGTAGTGCAGAGGGAACCACGTCAGGTGCTCAGGCGACATTTGGTGCAGGCGGCGGCGGTAATATTCGCTCAACACCATATATTGGCAATTATGGTTCAAACGGGATTATTTACATTGAGGAGTTCAGCTGATGAAAACTTATGCCCGGATTGAAAATCAGTGCGTTGCTGAAATCGTCTCGCTGAATGTGAAGCCTGAAAAACTCTATCATCCGTCACTGGTATGGGTGGATATTACCGCGCTACCCGAACAGCCCGATGTAAATTATCGCTACAGTGACGGCGTGTTTAGCGCCCCGGCTACAGAAGCTGAGAATGCGGTACTGATTGCCAGTAGCAGGCTTGCCGCTGAAATGGATGTGGCAAACCGGACAATTGCGCCGCTTCAGGATGCGGTCGATATCAGCATTGCAACAGATGCTGAGATAGCCCGCCTGGCAGAATGGAAGCGTTACCGGGTGGCACTAAGCCGGATTGATACCAGTAAAGCGCCAGACATCGAATGGCCGGTCATGCCGGTATAAACGAAGCCCGCTATGCGGGCTTTTTTTTATGCGGGCTGTTCAGGCCAAATGATATTTTCCACGTCTTTCGTATTAATCCGCATCAGCATGACGCGGTATTTTTTCCAGGCGACAAGCTGGCTTGCCTCATCATCTGTTGCTATCCCCAAATCGCTCGCATCCTGCAAGGGTTGAATGGCCGTATCGGATTCAGATCTCAACCTGCTGCGCTTGTCTTCGGCCTGGCTGATAAGTTCTTCTGTTGTTGGCAGCGGCTGATCGGTCAGGCACGGAAGCATGTCAGCACCGCAGGCAATCAGCTTTCCATCTGCCTGTCCGGCGAGTAAGTCAGCCCATTTTTTATCAGTGATTTTTACGGCATCATCAGGGATAACCAGATTGATGCTGGTATCGTAAAAAGCATTTGCAGATGGTGAATATTTTTTCATTCAGTACCCCAGCGCCAGCCATGTAATTCCCTGAAGAGTTGAGTCAGGGCCTGTATTTGTGAGATCAAAAGAGGATTTATTGCGAAATCCCGCCCCTAAGCCATATTCGCCGGACGACGGTAAAGCCGATCCCTTACAGGCGATCACGACGACACCCGCATTAGGGAATTCAATCGGCAGAACAACGGTTGTGGTTGTTTTCTGTTTAAAGCCGCCAGAACCCCACTGCAGAATCACACCGTTTGGTAGCCGGGTGTAACCATTGCCCGATTTCACAGCGGCGAAGAAACTCATATCAGGCAGCTGATCAGCGCCATTACCGACACTCTTTTTTGCTGCGTCGCCTAAACCGAGGTTTTTGAGAACGTCAGCAACCAGCCCGGCGTCTTTGATTTCTGCCAGGGCGCTTGCGATCTGCAGGTACTGGCTGTGTGGGTTTTTAGCATCGGTGTGAGTTTTCATTACGCTGTCAGCGTAGGCTTTCACCTCGATAACAGCATCATCAACATATTTACGCGTTGCCAGCACCACGGACGGGTCAATCTTAAGGGTGATGGCGTCGGTGCTGTTGATAATCAGAATCATGCGCACGGTCTGCGTGCGGCCACTGCCTTCCTGCAGTGCAGGTTTGTAGGTTTCCGGCGTGTTACAGACCGCGATCAGCGTGCCGTCGGCATCAAACAACCCCATTTCTCTGATCCAGAATCCGCCCGATGTTTCGGGGATCACCTGTTCGGCTATCATCTGGCTGGCGTTGGCCGGGTCAATGCTCAGCGTGTTGATGGCTGCGCGGCGCACCTCGTTAACCAGCTTTGTCTGGCTGGCGTTCGGTGTCGGCAGCGTGCCCCCGCCGTCACCCACGGCCATCTGTGTGATATTCAGTTTTGTGCCGAGTGCGGCAGCGTTGGCAATTTTTGCCGCGCCCAGGTTGGTTACGATTGCATAGTATTTTTGTGTCATGGTCCCACTTCCATCAGATCAATAACGTGAACCGCCGCGCCGCCATAAACTGCACCGCTGACGGAAATAAGTTCCGGGGTATACGGATAAACGGTCAGGTCATCACCGTCATAACTGGCCGCCGCCATGCGTGTTTCTCCACTGACCTGCAGGTTAATGGACATCCCCAGCAGGTGACGGCTGCAGGGCTTCGCATCGCTGATCAGCCGCTCAAGTTCCTGATAGGTTTCTTCAGTTATGCCCTGGTCCTGCACGCCGATGTCCAGCCGGAACGTGCCCGGCGCTTCACCGTTTTTCCACCACTCAATAACGCGGATCAGGAAGCCGAAAGGCTCCACCACGCGGCGGATGGCGCTGATGGTGCCCTTGTGCTGATGAATGTAAAACGCATCGCTCACAACTTGACGCTTGACGCTTTCCGCCCAGCTTTCGTCCCAGCGGTCCACCGAAAACGCCCAGGCCAGATAGGGCAGAAAGCTCACCGGGCAGGTGGCCGGGTTCCATAAGTCGCGCAGCGGCACGCTCAGCCCGGAAATTCCGCTGCAGGCTTCTGCCAGGCGGCGCTCAAGCGCAGACGAACCGGGCGGCATCAGGCTGCTGTTGCTCATGTCACCCCCTGATCGCCCGCTACGGACACATCCGTGCCGGTGCAGTAGCCCGCCTGCGTGCGGTCCATGATGATGTCCTGCGCCGGTTCGGTGATTTCCACCCAGTCCACACCGGCCACGCGCATCACCGCCCCGTAAGACTCACGCCGCACGCTGCGGCCCAGCTTTTTCTGCTCGGTCAGGTAAGCGGCCAGCTTCGCGTTTGCCGCCTCAAGGCAGGGACCGGCGGCCACCCCGTCAAACAGGTGCAGCCTGGCCTTCACGCTGTAGCTACGGATGGTCGCCCCCTGAACCGTCACCCGGTCGGCTACCGGGCGCACGCTGTCTGCGCTCAGCGCGATGTTCACTGTGGTCAGCAAATCCGCTGCTGCCGTGCCGTCGCCTTCGCGACTCAGGACGGTGATCAATACCGTCGCCGGTGACGGGCTGGTTGCAGACACGTCCTGCACGCGGCCATCGGCGCTTTTTGCGTGGAACTCATACGCGCCCGTCGGCCCGGCCACGCTCAGCCCCTCAAACGCCTCCGGCACGCGGACGCGCAGCGCATCGTCCGATTCCATTACCGCATCCACCGGCGGAACCGCATCGGGATTCGCAGGTGTAATGGTTAGGCGCTTCACGTTATTGCGCGCGGCCTGCTGGTCCAGATCGCTGCCGATGGCGTAGGCCACCATCACCGCCTGCGCCGCCTCGTTAATGCGCTGGCGCAGCAGGATTTCCCGATAGGTGTTTTCCTGCAGGCTTTTTACAATCGGCTCAGACTCCAGCGCTAGCACGCGGCGCATGGCGGCCTGTTCATCCGCCGGATAAAGCGCAATCAGCGCCTCTTTGCGCTCTGCCAGTAGCGTTTCAAAGTCCGGCACCTCAATAATCTGCGGTGCGGGTAGCTGGGAAAGATCAATTACCGCCACTGTTAACCCCCGTTGGTACAGACATAGCAACCGGCGAGCCGTCATCCCGCTGACCGGTCAGTTCAACCACCATAGAGCCATCAAAGTCGCTGGTAAGGTTTAGTGTGCTGAGCCTTACGCGAGGCTCCCAGCGGCTGACGGCGACATACACTGCCGCCATCACCTGCAGGCGAATCACGTCGTTCTGCGGCTGGTCAATCAGCACGGACAGCAGCGAACCGTAAGCGCGCCGGGCGATGCGGCTACCTTCAGGGGTGATCAAAATGTCGCGCACGCTCTGCCGGATATGATCGATATCGGTAATAGCTTCGCCGGTGTCGCGGTTCATGCCGAGGTACATCATTGCGGCCCCCCTGACTTATCGCTGCCACTCTTAACTTTGTTGTGTAAGTGCTTATCAGCAATCACGCCGTTAGAATTCATTGAGCCGCCGCCGTGGATCACATCGCCGTTCATCGTGGTGTCACCGTTGATCCGTGTCTGGCTGGCCTCTATTCCCAGCGCATCGGTAATCAGCTGAATGCCGTCTACCGCTTCAATGCGCACGCTTTTAATATTTTTTATCAATAGTTGGCCGTTTTCCGGCTCGTACTGAAACCAGCCGCCGTCTTTAAAAACGGTTGTGGTGCCGTCTTCTGAATAGTCGGGCGGCGGGAAGGCTTCGGAATAAATGGCGGGCAACGCAAAGGCGGTTTCCAGATTGCCGCCCAGGCTCAGCAGCACAACCTGTTCCCCGACAGTAGGTTGCCACCATATGCGTGTATTACCGGCACGCAGGGTGAGCCAGTTGATCCAGTTGGTTTCGAGATCGCCTGTTTTCACCCGGCATAGCCAGTTCACCGGGTCCACTTCGGACACGGTGCCGGTGCGGATCAGGTTTGTGATAAGGCGCATGATTTCGGTGAGTTTTTCGTTCATTGAAAAAGGATGCCATCTATCCAATGAAACTAAGAGCATGTAAGGTTGTACTAAGGTTGGCACAAAACAAATTTTATCGGATAAGGCTCATGTTACAGATAAGCAATGGCAATTTTTTCATTGGCGACAGTTTTAATGAAACAACTCACAGATCGCCTCTATATACCAATATGCAATTCTTCACAGATTCGTTCCCCCTTATAATTGGGAAAATATATAAATCAAATAAATTTCATGATAGCAATATTGTAATTGCAGAAGTTTTTGAGAAGCAAGAAACCCATGACAGTCATGGCAATTTGAATGTGCTCATATCAACCTCTGGTCATGAAATGATTGATGATTTCTCATTGTTAATATCATTCTACCTCAACACTCTTTGCACAACCTCTTATATCCAAGCCACAGAACTATTAAGGAAGGGGCAAGCCTCCCATAGACACATAGACCCAAGAAAATACATTCATAGATTTTTTGATGAATCAAACTTTATTCAAGATGAAGAAATGCAAGAACTGAATGAGTTTATGTATAAGTTACTAAATACAAGTCGAAGTAGTTATGAAACTTCTATGAAGGCAATGCGTCGATATGTCACCGCAATGGCAAGGATTGCTGATGATTTCAACGCAGCATATGCCTTGCTAGTAGCATCAATTGAATCGCTGGCTCAATATCACACCAGTTATGAAACAGGCTGGCAAGATTATTCAGATGACAAAAGAAAGCCTCTTGATAAAATACTTAATACGATTGATGAGGATATTGCCAATCAAATTAGAAGAACAATTATTTCTCAAGAGCATCTAGGAATCAGTAGGAAGTTCTATTCTTTTGTGATGGATGGCTTAGATGAAAATTTCTACAAAACTACTGATAGCGATAATTTTTCAATTATCGGAAAAAGAGACTTGGAGATAGCCATAAAAAGTGCTTACGGGATGCGCTCTAAATACATTCATACTCTGTCTTCACTACCAAAAGAAATAACACACCACCCAACTCTTAACTACATGACCTATGTTAATGAAAAACCGTTCCTAACTTTCAACGGTCTTGCTGCCATTTCTAGAGAACTGATTAAAAAATTTGTATTAAAACAAGATGAATGTAAAAAAGAAAAAATTGATATTTTATCAATCCTTCCAAATGTAATTACTAGTAAATGGGCGGCAGAGTATTGGATCGGTAATAAGGATGAGTATATAAAAGGGAAGTACGATATTTTCTTAAAAGCTTTGCTCGACAAGATAGAACTAATATTAAAAGGTCATAAAGGAATAATAATACCTGACATGCTACCTGTTCTCAGCAAGATCGAAGTTGAGATAACAAAGACAAAAAACAGCCTTGACAAATGTAGCATGTTAACCTTTTATTGGTTGTGTGCAATATATATAATCCCACAAAAAAAAATAGCTGAGTCAACATTTATAATTGATCACATTCAAAATCTTCATGAAACCAACATCTATTCATTGTTAATGTCAGCAATTTGTAGTCAAGAGGATGTTAAAAATGCAGAATCAGAATGGGAGTTCTTTAAAGTTTACTCCCAAAAAAAATATAACATTAAAAATCTAGCGCTTTCAGAATACTTCGAGTCACTGATCGCCATGAATTTTATAGCAGCATTTTCTTTGTTAGGTAACGAGGAAAAAATCGAAGAAATTAAAAATCACATTGCTATAAATTTGCCCAATGCAAAAGAAGTAAATGAATTTATGAGAGATTATAAGTTCCCAGCAATTATTAAAGTGGCTGACCTCTATCCTAAAAATTTGATTGAAGAATAATAACCTTCCTTCAGTGTGGCTATATCAGTTATATAGCCAACTAAGAAGAATATTCCTAACACTTTTTTCAACTTCGTGGTTAACTCCCAGCAGCGATCGTTCAGCATATTTCACCACCGGGCCGCGACGGCTTACCCTGTCGCGCAGTCCGAAATGATGGACGCGGGCCAGCTTCTGAACTCCTGGCACAAAGGCAACCTCAGCGAATTCCGCGCCCGCCTGCACCTTCAGATATTTTGCCGTTTTCAGCTTCGCGAACATGCCGCGACGGATGCGGCCTTTTTTGCTGCGGGCGCTGACGCGGCGCGGCTCCCATGCGGTGCCGTCCGGGGAACGCTGCGCGGTGATGTTCGCCTGCTGAATGCGGCGCACGTCGCGTGCTACTTCCCGCAGCATCTTTTTCCGGGCCGCCGGCTCCAGCTGTGACAGCAGCGCCGCCAGCCATGCATCCACTTCATGCAGTTCAGCCACGTTTCACCGTCCAGACTTCCTCCGGCGCGTCCGGCTCGGGCGTCGCCTCAATGCTGACTTTACCGTCTACAGTGGTTGCTACCACGCGCTCGGTCAGCTTCAGGTCCATACTGATGTCGCAGCGGTCATTCCCCAGAATATCGACCTCAAACGAAAACAGCCTTTCGCTCGCCTCACTGTTCTGCAGCGCGTCGGGCTGATTTTCCCGCAGCCACAAAAGCACCGGGGCCATCAACAGGTTCTGGTCGCCGGTGAAGTCGGTGATCACCACGTTCAGGGTGTAGCGATACTCCCACGACAGGGACGCGGCGGACGTGGCGACCAGCTGGCCGCTGTCCACGAACAGGTGCAGGCGGTCCGGGTTGTCGGCCACATACTGGACCGACTTATTCAGGGCGCTGCGTAAGGACTGCGGCTTGTTCATTGTCTTTTTCCTGACAGCTGATGATGGTATCGACTTTACCGGCACACGCCGCCCAGGCGGCCTCCGTTTCGTCCAGCAGGGCCAGAAGGTCGCCGTTAGTGCGCGGCGAGGCCGGGTCCAGCTGGCAGCGGGTGATTTTGGGACAGCCACTCACGGTAAGATTCACCTCCTGAGAGGGCCGGTCGCTGGCGCAGCCGGACAACAGGATCAGGCAGAGCGGCATCAGCCCAGCGGCGAAGGTCTTCATTTTCACGTTTCAGTTCCTCAATTTTTCGCTGTCGGTCACGCAGCAGCTGGCCGTTGCGTTCGGCGGCGGCATAAAGCTGCGTCTGCGCCTGGCTGCTGGTCTGCGTCAGGATATTCAGGGCAATCAGCTGGCTGTTTTTCTGGCTCAGCTTTTTGCCCTGACCCTCAATGGTGGTCTGCTGCGCATCAATCCTGCCGTGGGCGCTGTTCAGCCGGTAAGACTGCACGCCGGTGACAAGCAGCAGGATCAGCACGATAACTGCCAGTGCGCGCGTCATGCCGCAGCCTGCTTAAGCTCTGGCCTGATCATCCAGCGATAAAACAAGGCGTTCAGGCTCATGAGCACCGTCAGCTGCCATCCCGCTGTCCACATCACCACTGCGATAACTACGCGGTGATACCACCTGAGCGGCACGCGGTCAGCCAGCTGCGCAAACCGCAGCAGCCAGGCAAAAGTCTGCCTGCGCTCCCTGCCGGTTAGGGTTGCGGCGCAGCACAGCCCGGAAAAACCGATGAAAGCCCATGCGATAAACTCCGCCCAAAGCAGCGCCGCCAGCGGATAGCCCGCAAAGCTGCCGTGACTGATACTGACCAGCGTCAGCAGGACGGTGAGTGACGCAGTAAACCACCATTTTTTAACCATCTGCATTTCAGACTCCTCTAAGGCACCAGGCCAGCTCACGCCCGCGCCGGTTATCCAGCCCCTGATTGAATACGCCTTTCACGTACACCCAGCGCGGCAGCTGATAACACGCATCGCGCCATTTACCCTTTTTCAGCAACGCCACCATTGTTGAGCCGCACACGTTGCCGGTTCCCACGTTGAACGCCAGCGACACCAGCGCGTCATAGACCTGCTGCGGCATGGAAACCGCCACGCAGCGCGCCAGTGCCGCCTCAGTGCGCAACACGTTGGTAATGAAATTCCCCGCCGCCTGCCGTTCCGTGATGGACTTACCCGGCACCACGCCGGACGTGTTGCCTATCCCGTCGGTCCACTTTCCCGCGCTGCACTGGTACGGCTGCAGGCGGCAGCCCTCATAATCGGCAATCAGCCGCAGCCCCTCCACGGAGGTGTGCAGCTGCTGAAAACCGGGCAGCGTGGCGGCCAGTGCCAGCACCACGCCCACGGCGCAGCGCTTAACGATCTGCAGATTCATACTCCTCCCGCGTAATGCGCCCGCTTGCCAGCAGCTGATAGGTTTTGTGTTTGTAGTACCAGCTGATAAGCGCCATCAGCAGGCCGATAAGCACACCGGCCACAGTGGACATGTCTTTCAGGTCCATGCCGCCCAGCCACGCCATTACCACCGCAATGCACCAGGTTAAGAAGGTGCTGATTTTTTCCCACATGATTCAGTCCCAAAGCTGAACGGCCTGCACGGTGGCCGTCGCTGTCACGTCCGGCAACTCCACCTCCAGCCCGTGCGGTAAGAGGGGGCCGTGCTCCGCCAGCCCCGGATTTGCCTGCAGCACCTGTTCCGTCATGCCCTGCGTGCGCCCGTAGTGACGCCAGCAGAGTGCGTCCACCGTGTCATACTGCTTCGCACGCACTTTCATCAGATAAGCTCCACGGTGCAGTGCGGCATGTCCTGCACGCGGCTGACGGCCCAGCGCGCATCGCGCCAGAGATCGCCGCTGGCATTACTCAGTTCTTCGCCGCGCTTAACCGCTGTCGCGGTGGCGTCAAAATCCTGATAACGCTCGTTCAGCACCGCGCGGGTCCAGCACCACAACGCGTTCATGTAGTGATGCAGGCGCACGCTCTCACCGGCCAGCTTCTCAGCCGGAACGTCAGCCAGGCCGTTATGACCGGCCAGCTCCTGCCGCTCACGCCACGGGTAAAGCTCCGCGTTTACCTCCGCCATCGCGGTCAGCACCACCTGACGCAGACGCTCCGGCGTCACGGTGCCGTCAACGCGCATGACGCTGCGGAACTTCGCCAGATCAACGTCCGGCCAGAATGAGTTATTGGGGATGATGTCCGGCGCTGCCGTCGCCTTCTGTGGCGCGATAAATTCCATTGCTCTGTTACTCCTGAATAGGTGGGCGGTGGACGGGGTTTTGATGCGGCGCTGCCTGTCGCCACCCCGTGCCGCCCCGCGCGTGGGCACGTCCGGTTATCAGCTGGCGTTACGGATTTTCCGCTCCAGCTGCTCAATGTCTTTTTTAACGCCGCATTTTTCGTCCAGCTGCAGGGCGCGCTTCAGATGGTTCAGCGCGGACGCAGGGCTGCTTTCCGTCAGCACCCAGCCGATGGACTTATGCAGACGGGCGCGCGACTGATCGGGCATGTCGTGTGCGTCGACTACCTCCAGCGCCTCCAGCAGCAGGGCCGGATCAAAAGGCGTCTTTGCCAGGATGGCGGCCTTTGCCGCGTCGGCAATTTCTTCGGCCAGCACAGTCGCCGTGGTGCGTTGTCCCAGCGGCATCACCCAGCCGTGCTTCAGTGCGTGGCGGCCAATCGCCAGCGCACCGGCATAGTCACCGGCGTCAACGCGCCAGAGCATCACGTACATCAGCACATCGTCCTGCTGTGCGCCGTCCGCGCTCAGCACGCCCTCAGCCCAGGCGGCGTACTTCGGCAGCACCTCCACCTTGATTTCAGCTTTTCGGACGTTGGACTGAATGCCCTTAAGGCGGCGGCGGTCTTCGTTCAGCTGCAGCAGCATCAGGTCATAGCCCTTTGTGCTGCGGCCACTGCCGCCCGACCGGGCGGCCTCCTGTGCCTGAATAAAGCGCGTATGCGCGCGGAAAGGGTTAGTCACGGGTTACGCTCCGCCTTTGCTGTCGCCACCGGTCTGCGTGGTGTCCGCGCTGGCGGCTGAACTGCCTGCATCATTCATGGACTTGACCACGCTGGCCGCCACGGTGGCGATGCGTGCGATTTCCGCTTCGCTCATTTCACCTGACGTTTTTTCCGGCTCCTGCTCTTTTTCCGGCTCCTGCTCCAGCAGCTCGATGTTTTCCACCAGGCAGGTACAGTCGTAGTCCTCGACCACGTAAGCCTCGTTGACCGACTCAAGGTTTTCGATGCGGTCACGTTTCGGGTTGTCGATGATGGAGCGGCGGCGCGTCTCTTCCTGCCAGTAGATGGACAGGTTATCCAGACGGGTGATCAGCAGCGCATTCGCCGGGAAGTACGGCGCACGGACTGCCTGCAGGCCGCCGATGCGCTTCTGACTGATGATCAGATCAGCGGCCAGCGCTTCGGTGTTGGGCTGGCTCTGATTGACCAGCGGGAAATACTTATCAGCCAGCAGCTGGCGTCCGCAGATAACCACCAGTTCGGTGTCGTCCTGATACTGCACGCCGATTTTTTCCGACACCGCGCCCATCACCACGGCATCCAGGTTACGGAACAGGCCGTTTTTACCCACGGTGATTTTGTCCGACACCACCTTGCCATCGTCACCGATGTGCTGACCCAGCACCTGCGACGGTTTTTCCTGGCGGATTTTCTCCAGCCAGCCGATATTCACGTCCTGCAGCAGCGGGTTCTGTACGCGGTTAGAGGTTTTCTCACGCTTCAGGCCGTTGAAGCCGATCATGATGCGGTCCAGCGCCTGACGCTTCACGATGGCATCACGGATGCGCACCTGGAAATCGCTGAACTTCGCCCACATGTCCAGCTTTGAATAAGGCAGCGCCGTGTCAAAGTTGGTCTGTGTGCATTTATAGCCGTCGCCGTCGATGTAGGTCGGATCGGTAGGCTCGCGCTCTTTCTGGGTGGTATCGGTGGTGCCCGCAATGGTGGTGCCGATCCCCAGCCCCAGCCGTTCGCCGCTCTGCTCACTGACCGGCATGATGTTGATGGCCTGCAGGAACGCGGACGACTCCTGAATTTTGCTTTCCAGCGTCTGCGACACGGACG
>Ga0308161_1002495_pt1 | contig 19438 bp, 21 predicted proteins | sample PhyFR2_FD_201034 | JGI IMG/M metagenome (GOLD analysis project Ga0308161, IMG submission 201034) | Phyllosphere microbial communities from UC Gill Tract Community Farm, Albany, California, United States - DLSLF.R2 | ecosystem: Host-associated > Plants > Phyllosphere > Unclassified | place: USA...
GACTGAAGAAGCGGGTCCAGATGAGACGGGAGGAGGAGGGGGAGGGGCAGCGGCAGCAACTGGAGCAGCTCGAGGAGCAGGAGCTGAAGCCGCGGCAGCGGCGGGTGCAGGTGCATCTCCTCCAGATTCGTCGTCGAGTTGGTAGTAGATCTCCTTGAGTTGTTTGGCGATACAGTAGATCGAACGCTTGATACCGAGAGCACCATCGTGAGAGTCGTACTTGAGCTTCTGAGTGCGAGTAGCCATACCGGTCAAGGTAGGAGAGGGACCGAGTTCGATGAGTCGCTCGAATTTGAAGTCCTTGAAGAGAACATCTTGAGTTTCGATCCAGCGAACAGGAGAAGCGAATTGGTAAGCGAGGAGCTCGATGAGGCTGTAGATGATTGGTGTCAGCACAAGAGTCCATGGGAAGAAAGAAGAAAGCGAGACGAACATTGCGTAACCGAGCTTGTTTCGGTTCTCATAAGCTCCCCAATTCTCTTCGTCCCAAACCTTGAGAATCTTCTCGAGACGAGGAGATGAGGTTTGAGTGTGGATGCGTTCGGCGTACTCCTTGGTGACCTCGTAGGGAACGGCAGTCAAATTGGGAATGTATCGACCAACGAGAAGATCGGCGTTGAAGTGAGAAAGCTTGACCTTCTTCGACAAGTCTGAAGGACGGGAGCACAATGGAGTCAGTCAAGTGAGACGGTATAGTCGACAGTGAGAAACTAGACGTACAGGTACGGAAAGGCATGACACCAGCCCACAAATAACGAGAGTGGAAAGGTACATCGATTCCAGGAAGAGGAATAGTACTATTTAATCGAGGATCGTCAGCTGAGTAAGGTAGAACAAGAAGAGAGAAGACTCACGCGAAACCACGCTCGAGGACGATGAAACCGGTCTTTTCTTGAAGATCTTGAGCCTTTTGAACGCACTCGTCAACAATCTCGCAGAGGTGTTCCTTGACTTGATCGAGCGACATAGTCTCGGTGAGCTTGGCGAGATCAATCTTTTGAACCTTGAGGAAGTTGAGGACGTTGCTATACGGTCGAAGAAGCGAGATTAGTTTTCGAGCTAAGAAACCAAGGTAGCAGAAAGTCAGGCTCACGTGAGCGATTGAAGACCGACGAGGTGACCAGCAACGACGTATTGTTGACCTTCGACGTTGTAGCTGGAGACGAGGTGAAGTTGTATCAGCATGAATAGCGAGTGAAAGAAGACGAGAGTGAACTCACTTGACGACTTCGATGAGGATGTTTCCACGACGAGCGATAGTCTCGACAACCTCCCTGAGAGCGGCATCTCCGAAAGACTTGCCAATCCTCGAAGGGTTGACAGCGATCATACCGTAACTCGAACGGTTCTGCGAGTCACGTTCGACGGCACGTTGCATCGTGATACCTCGGTAGAAGACGACATCGACGAGCGCCGAGACGGGGAGGATATCGGCGATCGAAGCGAGGGCAGAGTACTCTCCGAGAGAGTGACCAGCGAACGCGCACGAAGGTTGAACGAGTCCCTTTGAACGCATGTCCTCGAAAGCGGCCTTCTCGGTGACGACGAGAGCGATTTGTGCGAACTGAGTAGCGTAAAGGAGACCGGTAGGAGAGGAGAAGGTGTAACGAGAAGTGCGAAGATCGATATCTCCGAAGAGAGGGAGAGTCTTGACGTTTCCATCCTTGTCGGCTGCGGTAGAAGTCGAGGTCAGTCTCGATTTCTGAGAAGGGAGAGAATGCAGTCCGTGGCTCACTCGTAGTGTAAGTCATTTCCATGTACTTTTGCCTAGTAGCTTGACCCTTGAGTCCACCGAAGTGAACAGTCTTCTCCTTGGGGTTGGTACGAACGATCTCGAGGATAGAGAAACCGTAGACTTCTCCCAAGTGAGCATCGGCTTGATCCCAAACGGCACGAGCGACGGGAGAGTTGTTGTAAAGTTCCATTCCCATTCCAGGTTCTTGCGAACCTTGACCGGTGAAGACGTAAGCAGTCTATCGAGAGATAAGAGAGAAGAGTCAGTGACATTGCTGAACGAGATAGGGAACAGATGATAGGACGTACGGGAGCTTGAGAGACTTCAGCAGTACCGGAAAGAACGATCGCTCCAGATTCGAGATCGACGGTTTCAACCTTGATGAGGCGGTCTCCACCCATAGTCATACCGACGTGCTTGAGACGAACCTCCATCTTCTTGTCGGGGAGACACATGGCGGTGAAACCGACATCGTACTTGCGAACGCGAGCTCCAATGTTGTCGGCGACGATTTGTTCGACAAACTTGCGAGTGCGAGCCGAAGAGTGCATACCGTGAGTGATGGTACCGGGGAGGGAAGCGAGAGAAGCGAAGTAAGGGTTGGTGTGAATAGGGTTCGTATCTCCTGAAGTGAGCGAGTAATCCAAGTTGGAAGCGGGAGTCCAGAAAGTGCATTGTCCTTCCTTCGTGAGCGAGTAACCTCCTCCTTCGAGCATGACGGGTTGTTCGAGAGCGGTTCCGTGACGTTTGAGGTATTCGAGGACGGGGTCACCTTTCGTAACTCCCTCTCCTTCGGAAGTGTATTCGATAGTAGCGACCTTGACCGAAAGCTTTTGTTCGGGAGTGATGATGTAAGCGGCTCCAGAGACCTTGACACTCGAGAAGGAAGATTTATCGGCGTAGACGTAGCTCGAGTCGACCTTGAAACGAAGATCGGTTCCAACGGTGAGAGGTTTCGATTCGTCGTCCCATTCGAACCACTCCTTGGATTGAAGGACAGCGAGAGCTTCGGGAGAGCTGATGGGGACCGAGTGTGTAGGAGAGTCGACACGAGAGAATGTTTGAGCGTAGTCGGTGAATTTGCCTCGGTAGAAGAAGGAAGAGGAAACTTCGAGGACGGGAATTCGTTCCGAGGTGGCCTCCTTGCCCTTGGCGGTCGAAGAGAGGAGGAAGACGGTACCCTTGACGGAAACGGTCTTGCCAGTGTCCGAGTTGGTAACGGATTCGATGCGAGAAGTCGAAGTAACGGTATCTCCCGGTTGAAGAACGGGAGCTCCAGGAAGAACACGGAAGCCGTTCGAAAGGTGAACGAGCTTGAGGAGATCTCCATCGATCGAGTTGGGGAAGATGGGTTTCATGATAGACTGGGAGCGTTCGAAGAGGTTCAGTTTCTCTCCGCTAATTTTGGCGAAAACGATACGAGATTGCGACTTACCTTCCATCCGAGTTTGATGGCAAAGTCCATAGGGAACTGCATACCAGTCTTGTATCCCTTCTTGTAAGCCTCACCTTCGTGACCGACGACACGGCAGAAAGCCTCGATTTCATCCTCGGAAATAGTAACCTCGTCTCCTTGGAACTCGTCAGAGATCTTGAGTTGCGATAGTCCTTGAGTCGAGGAAGCGTCGAGTTGCCAGAGATCCCAGTAGTGCTGTGAGGATGAGATGGCGCTATCAGTTTTCGCTCAATCTGGCGAAGATACACGCATTTCTCGACTCACCTGCTTGATCCTTTGGTTCCGATCTTCTACAATCTCTTGAATAGGAGCGTAAGGAGTCGAAGGGTCGTATTTGTACTTGAGTTCGAGAGGAATAGCGGGTTTCGAAGATTCAGGTTGGTTGAACAAAGTCATTGAAATGGTTGAAGACTCGGGAGCAAACGAGATGCTCAACGCGAGCGGTAATTCGGGAGCTGCGACCATCTTTGTCGAGCTTATTGTAAGGTAAAGCTAAGGGGTAAAGAGTTTGAGGACTGTTGAGGGAAATAATTCGGATCAATTCTCGCTCTTCTCACAAGTCTTGCTAAGGGTTGTCGCTTCGTCAAAAGTCGTAAGAGTAGCTCAATCGAGTATGTAGAGATGGAGAGCTCCTCGGGTGGTGTAGTTGGAGTGAGATGGGGATATTGAGGGGTTCGAGCGGGTTGAGGTGGAGGAGAGCGAACAAGAGGAGAGGCACTCACTATGAGGTGTAAGTAAGGTAGCGAGTAACCCAATAAGCGAGTAAACCTAGAAAGAACGAGGAAACTGCTTGAGATGGGAGAGTTGTAAGGGAAGAAGAAGGGAGGGAGTCTCGCTTCCCAACAATTTTTGAGGAAGTGTCCCCTGTCTTTCGCTCTCTCTTTGACGAACGCTCAAGGGCAGGATAGAATAGGATGCATGGTATAGGTATTGCAACCCTTGTACTTTTACTACAACTCGTACGAAAAAAGAGAACAAGTCGTTCTCGCTCATGCTACTTCACCCCAAATCTTGATCGTTTTATCCGCTCCTCCCGTGATGAGTCGAGAACCGGTTTGATCAAACACAGAACAAAAGACTCCTTGCTCCGCGTCTAGAGACCCGGGTTGAGCCTGGTGTCGTATAATGAAGGTCAGTAAGCTACGAGAGACTTGTAGCGAATAAAGTGAACTCACCAAATCTTGACCAGTTTGGAAGGGACTAAACGATACAGTACAGTTAGAAGCCGTTCAGTCACGTAGAGAGAGAGAGTAGACGAGACGCACAGTCCAGTTTTGTAATCCCAGAAAGTCATTGATCCATTGTCCGCTCCCGAATACATCACTCCATCCTGGTTAACCGAAATCGTATTGATGATCGCATCGTGACCGCTAAAGTTGTGTACGAAAGTACCCTGAGGACACGCCCACTTCTTGATGTTGTTACCTCCCGAACTGGCGGAAGCGAAAGAGTATTCGGTTGGGTGAATCGCGAGGGATCGAACGGATTTGTGATGGTGAGTCAAAGTGGTCATCGTCTTTCCTGCTGCGAGATCCCATAATCTATACAACGAGGGCGAGTCAGTATCGAGGACGAGGCGAGAGTGAGAAGAGAGGTGAAACGTACCGAACTGTCGAATCCATACTCGCTGTGATGACTTGAGGATCTGATTCTTGACATTTGACATCGGCAATTGTTGCTGTGTGACCCGTGAGGACGTGCACTTGCGCTTTTGTTCGCATATCCCAAACCTAACGAAGTTCGACGAAATCAGCGAAATCCATTCAAACGAGATTTCGTCTAATTCTGAGCGAGAAAGGGTACGAGAGACTCACACGAGCAGAAGCATCTCGACCGGCAGTAACGAGAACATCCAGAGTAGGATGAAGACTGTGAGAAAGACGAGGAGGACAATCAGCTTTACTTTCGCATACGATCACTTTCTCTCATTCGACTCACGACAGAGAGTAAACACCAGACAGATGCCCATGGTAATGACGAATAACCTTGTTCGTTTCCAAATCCCAACATTTCACCATCTGCAAAAACGAACGAAATCAATATTCGCTCCAAACACCTCGATTCAGATAGTGGGAACTCACCTTATCTTCAGCACACGAGAACAAATATGGATGTCTCGAAGATACTGCCAACCCTCTGACCGTCGAAATGTGTCCCGTCAACGAAAGTTTCAATTCACCCGAAGCCAAATCCCAGATCTAGTCTCTCACGTCGAACTCAATCAGCTCTGAATCCTTCCTGAGAAGAGAGAGTTAAATTACCTTGATCACACGATCTCCCGCACCCGTAGCAAACCATTTGTTTCCCGGTTCGACCGCAACACTCCTCACCCAACCCAAATGACCCGAAATAACTCTCATCAATTTCCATTGTGCGTGATAGTCGGGTTTGACTTGTCTTGCTTCTCGTCTTCGGATCAGGGATTGGGAGAGTAAAGTAGGGGCGGCGTGAGAGATAGGAGTGGTTCCATTTTGTGTTGTCAAGGCTTGAGAACTATCGAATCCGGTAGTTTGTCAGTCAGCGATAGATGAAGAGGCAGAGTATAGGAAAGTATTGGACTCACGATAAGTTCTCTACTGTTTGACCCATAGCGGATTGAAGACCTAATCGAAGAACGATATTTAAATACTTTCTCACGTTCTCACAGCAGAACGATGGCTCAACGTACCTTCAATCATCTTTCTACCATTACTCTGAGTCGCTGGAGTGGGTCCATTCGGTCTCTGAGGTCCTACACCACCTTTCTGCTGAGCCAACAAAGCAGCGGGGAGAACTTTGGCATTCCTATACTCTGAATCGATCTTGCTTGATAATCTCACTTTCGTACTATCTCGCGAAGCATTCCAGGGGTCAGCTGGTCGATCAGTGGCGAGGGGAGGGAGAGAGATGGAGGTGGATTTACCTAGGTGAAGTTGCATCGTCTGTGGAGGAGAAGGCTTGATCCGCTGAGAAGAGAGAGTGGGCTCGTTTAGCTGATCTTCGTACTAGGTGATCGATAGGCGGTAAAGAGTCTGTCATATTTTGGTGAGGTTGGATCAGAGGAAGAGGGAGTGAAATCCCACCTCTTGCTTCTTGACCATAACCTCTCGTTTCAAAGATTCGCTCAGATTGACTCCCAAGCTAGCTTAAGATGCTCCAACTATCGCTCTGCTATCTTCGGAACGCTTCAGTCGCGTAGCCGCTCCTCCAGCCGCCTTCTCCCAACCGTTTCGCCTTACAACTCCTTCACGCCCTTCGCCAGGCCTCAAATTAGCACGTTGACTCTCGATTCTACTTCACTGATCGGTACCCTACGACTCCATCGAGATCTGCTTCGATCTCGTAAGTTGCGGAGGGTTTATTCCCCAATCTCGCTTTCAAAATCAGTTTGTATCGCTGGTAAGGGTCTGTCCTCCGTCCGTAGACAACCTCTGGTTGACGTGGAAGCTACTCCAGACTATGTCAGATGTTACCGGCTCCCTAAGATTTCGTTTCGGGAGCGAGGACGACTCAATTCTGTTTTTACTCTCTCGAAATCGTGTCGCAACCAGTACCTCGCTCTCGCTCAGCGCTTTGCCGCTTCATTTCTGGATGAACTGGATGCACGCTCTCGTCTACAACTCACCCGAACGTCCTCATGACCGTCGACGTGCGTCGGCTCAATCTTTCGGACCGCAAATTTTTACGATCGTGTAGCGCTCGTTAGACGGCTCCCAACCGCTTTGCCCGCGGTAGACTCGCTATCGAGGACGTTACAAGCTTTCTGCGCCTTGTCTCGCGCCAGCTCACCTGGCACAACGAGAGCGACGAAGCAGCGAGGAAAAAACCGACATGCTTCGCTTATCGAGTGGCAACTTGACATTTTTCGCTTCAATTGTGATCCACTCAATAGACGTGTAACGGTACGATGAACGAGCAACGACTGTAGAAAAAGATTAAGGAAAAGACTTCGGTAAATCGCCGAGAAAGAAATTTGGGCGGAAGTCGAACGAGGGTTCTGTCAAAGTCATCCCACTCCCTCCCTCACGCAGCACTCCCTCTTTCTGATTCTTACCATATACAGCTACTACAGCACATCTCTCTACACCACCTCAAACCCGACAGCAGACAATCCCTCAGAGCAACGACAGCAGATCAGAAAAAGAACAACACGAAAACAAACTTCTCACTCTTCAATCTCGCCACACAGCTCTACTTTAACGTAGGTTACATTCTCGATAACATTCATCTCGTACTCAGAGTGTATATGAGGCAGCAAAGAAGCATAAAGGGATAAGAAAGGGATTGAGCGGAGTTTGGGATTTCAGAGCGGAACCCAACGCGTTTTAGGAGAACTCTTCATTATTCGAACTCGGGAAGGGCAAGGAAGGGTCGGAAAAGGTGTCGAACGATCAACCAAAGTAACATCACGCTTTCAATCAAGAGCAGTTGAGGCTGACCTCCTCTACTCTATCCTCTGCAGCTTCTTCGGCAATGGATATCGCATTACATTACTTCGATGAATACGTAGGAGACCGGCTGTACTCGGTACTCGACAATCCATTCTCGAAATACGCACCAACAGCAGCGTCGAAACTATCCCTCGACACTTCTTCCCCTTCCGCCCTTCTCTCTTCCGCCGCTTCCTACCTCGGTACCCTCCCTTCCCTCTCTTCCCTCGACAGAGACAGTGTCGTTCGACAATTGATCTCCTTATTCACCCTCACCTACGTCGGAATCTTTGTCCTATACTTCTCCGTCGCCACTTTCTCGTATTATTACATTTTCGACCACCGAATGAAACTTCACCCACGGTACCTCAAAGATCAAGTCAGAAAAGAGATCTACTTTTCATTGGAGGCGTTCCCTGGATTGATCCTCTTGACCCTGCCATGGTTCTTGGGAGACGTTCGAGGGTACTCTCAATTGTACGATACGATTGAAGAGGGTCCGTTCGGAGAGAGAGGTGGAGTCTTACCTTGGGTTTACATGGCTGGAAGTGCGGCGTTCTTTTTGTGGTTCACCGATTTCGCAATCTATTGGGTTCACCGATGGCTTCACATCCCTTTCCTCTACAAGCGCCTTCACAAACCTCATCACAAATGGATCAGTAAGTCTCGCTCCCTGTCTTGTTCATTCCTTGAACCGCTCACTGACTCTCGTGCTCTGTTCGACAGTTCCCACTCCTTTCGCCTCTCATGCTTTCCACCCAGTAGATGGATACCTTCAATCAGTTCCTTACCACATGGCATGCTACATGTTCCCAATTCACAAGTACATGTTTGTCGGACTCTTCTCCTTTGTCAACTTCTGGTCAATCTTTGTAAGCTCCCTCTCCTTCTCCCCTCCCAAAATACCTTCCAAAACTCACCTCTTGACATCGTCTCCAATAAATCTAGATCCATGATTCCGATATGTTATGCGGACACCCCCTCGAGCACTACATCAACGGACCCGCCCACCACACTCTCCACCACATCTACTTCACCTGCAACTATGGTCAATACTTTACTTGGGCCGACAAATACTTCTCTTCTTTCCGAATTCCTGCCAAGGGCGACGACCCACTCATCGCGGTTCTCGCTCAAATCGAGAGGAAGAAGATCCTCGATGCAGTGGAAGCGGCAGAGAAGAAAGGAGCGAAATTGGTGAATGATCAAGGGGAAAAGATTACTGAGAAAGACGTGGTGACGGAAGTGGTACAGGTTATCGAACCTGAAGTTGAGGTTGATTCACTACTCGAGGTCGAGGCACCACCGATGGAAAGGAGTCAATCGGCGAGTGATTCAGGGATTGGAAGTGAACCCGATTCGGAGGAGGAAAAAGAGAAGAAGGAATCTGTCAAAGTTGCTTCAGCAGCTCCTCCTAGACCTCCGAGAAGGGAAGGACTGAGATCACGCAAGCAGTAGGATCACTCTCCTTCTCTTGATACCGTTATCGTCCTTTTTTCTCTTTCGAACATAGACAATTCTCTACTTTCCCCCTTCGTTCCGTCTCCTCGCTGTTCCTCACCTTTCGCCTTTCTACTCTGCACACTCCTAGCTGTCATTATTCCCCCTCTTAATCCCCTTACAATTACTTTCCTCTCACATTTTGCGTTACCCTCATTCAGTCACTCGTTTTCACTTTCCCCTCACCCTCACATCGCAAAGAAAGTATCTATTTTTTCACTCTTCTGCGACGACCTGACCGAGAGAAAGAGAGTGGGATGAAGTGTACTACTGATTCGATTGATTGCAGACGATTTCGGATTCAAACAAGAAGAGAAATAGAAAAGACAGAGAGGAGAGGTATCGCAAAAGAACGAGAGGGGGTAATCTAGAGCTTGGCTTGAGCACCCTGTACTCGACACAGGCATTATATAAGTCGAGTGAATGGTTAAAGAAGAAAGGAAAGGGGTACGCACCTTGAGAACGGTGTCGAGTTTCGTCGCGAGCATGATGTTTCCCTTGACCTTTAGCTTACCACTCATGAATGCCTTTTGTCCGTTAAGCTTGCCGTCCGCTAATTGTTGGAAAGTATCGTCGGCGAGGGAGATCGTGACTAGTTCGAGAGAGAACGGAGGGAAATTAGCGACCCTCCTGCGAAATCGGAGCAAACTCTTCCTCGAAACTGCAACTCACCATCAGCCTTGGGCTTAGCGTTTCCTTTGTACACTTTCGCATCCTGTAGTCCAACATATAGGATCAGTTTCCTGGTGCAAAAATTGAAAGGAAAGTCGCCGAAGAGTTTACCTTTTTAAGGTCGATAGTCCAGATTTGTTCCTTTCCTTCCTTGTTCTTGAGTCGCATCTCAAAGATACCATTAACCTTCTTCATGTTCTCCTTCTTCTCGGCATCGCTCATCTGTTCAGTTGGAGAGAGGCGGGTTCGAAAGAGGCAGGTGGGGAGGAAAGAATGACGAGGAAATGAGCGAGGTGGAGGCTCTGTAGTATAGTGAAAGAGTGCTTACCTTGCTGATACCATCGTTGATAGCATCGAAGAGCTGTTGAGAGTGGAAGATGGCACGAATGAGTAGTTGCAAATGAAATCAGCGACAGATGAGAACTCACAGTGGAAGCAGGGTAAGCAGAGTCAGCGAGAGCCATTGTAAGTATATATAGAGTGTTTGAGGAAGAGAAGAGCTAAGATGAAAGCAGTGAAGTGAAGGAAGAGGAAAGGAAGAGAAAGCAAAGTTCGCCGCGAGTTTGTCAACTCGATCATTCGCAACTTTCGGATTCATACTCTTGCCGACGAGAAAACAACGCTATCAACACTCATCTTCTCTCGGTCGACGGGCATTCGAGGTATACTGACTCGGAATCGCACTGACTTTGCGGAAACGAAAAAAACTCGGGTACGAAAATATGGAACAAGCAACAATGGCAATCTGAAAGGAAGTAAAGGGTGTGGGTACTGATGAGGGGTATATCGACTAGAATGCGAACCGGAAACCTGAAAGAGAGATTCACTTCTTTCCTTTTCCTTTCGCAACTATTTTGACTTTCGAAGGTTTCGTTGATCCAAACAACCTGGCTTGCTTGTTCTTAGACTTCTTCTTCTTGCTCTTGCTGTCTGCATCTGTAAGTCAAAGTCACGGGACATCAGCGCGGAGACTAAACGAGATGAGAGAGAAACGAGAGATGTACCGATGCAATCATTGACATGTTTCTGGAATGCTACTTCACTCCCGAGTAACTCGCGTTGACAGATCATACACTCCCTCTTTTCCGATCGAAGTTGAGGAGGAGGCGCAGAATCCGAATCTCGTTTGATCTTTGGTTTCTTTTCGGATTTGACCGTCGTCGAAAGTGGTTCGAGAGAACTAGCTTTGCGTTTCGTCGTCAAAGAAGAGGAGGAACAAGAATCGGAGTCGTTGCGAGAGAGGTCTGGTTTCTTGTCGTTGTCGTTGTCGTTGTCGTTGTCGTCGTCGTCGGAATCTTCGAGAATCATTTCCTCGACTCCACCGAATCCCAACTTGATCCTCTGTTTCTTGACTTTGGCTCCCTTCTCCTCTTGCTTCCTCTTCTTCGCATTCTCCTCTTCCACGAGGTATCCATCAACAATCCAATCCTCCTCCGGATCCTGCCATCTCGCACTCGGTAAAGGTCGATCATTCTCCTCGTCTTGTTCAGCATCTCCCAACAAGAACCCATCTTCCTGAGTCAAAGCCGCTCTAGTGAGTTTCTCCAATTGACTCCTGCCTGATTGTTCTTCGTCTTCGTCACCCGAGAAATCGTCCCATGCGTCTCGCTCCATCTCTGAATCGCTCGTATCACTCAATTCTTCCTTGACTTTCCCTTTCCCTTTGTCCGTACGTTGAATGAACTGTCAATCAGAGAGTCACTCGATTTGAGTATCGTTTTTGATGAGAATCGCAGGAGAATATTGACTGACCCCATCGAGTTTGTTCGCTTTCTTCTCCTCCCTCTCGTCCCTCAAGTTCGATACCCTCAATCCCAACAACCTAGCACAAAGAATAAAGTTCTTCCCTCCCTTGACTTTCTCTCCTCGAGTGATCGCAGCTTGTCGATCTTTCATCTCTTTGTGAAGGAGTTGCAATCCGTAGCTGCTCACGATTCATCATGAGTCTCTTCCTGATCGAGATGGGAGACAAAAGGAGACGTACTGGTAGATATCCTTGCAGGATTTGATCCAGATGTTTCGTCCGGGAGTGAAAGCTCGAGTGACAGTCTCATAATTCGCATGTTTGATCTTACTGTGAACCAGTTCCAACAAACGACGATCAGTAGCATATCGAGCTATCGTAGATGAGTGAAGAGGCGTACAGAGTGATGGTTCTCCCAGCGAACTCAGCGTGAGCAAGATCTTTCGCCAAAGATTTCGCAATCTTGCGAAGCTGTGGATCTCAAGGAATCAGCGCATCTCTTCGAAAACAGACATGCAGAATCCACCACCCACGATCTCGTCCAGTTCTTCCTTCTTGTCGGTACCTCTGAAAGTTTTCCTGTTCAAAATCGAATGATATCAGTCCCGACACGGGGAGAGAATTTGCGAAAGAGAGAAAGAGAGGTGATCACGTACTCGACACCATAAGTTTTCCTATCTCCACGTTTCGCACGTACTACTCTATTCGAACCGAGACCCAAGTAGAGCGACAATAACCATTTGAAAGTCGCTTTTTGACCAAGGTGATTACGCTGTAGATCAATCCTAGCGCGATCAGCGAATCTCCAGGTTCGATGATGGAGCGAATCAAACTTACAACGAGGTACAAATCAGCTCTCCTCTCCCACAAATCACCAACCGTAACGAATCCAATCTTGTTCAATAAACATTCCGTGACTCTCCCCAATCCAAAACATCGTCTCAACCTAATATCCTTCATGAACGCCATACACCCTTCCCTAGTAGGATCAATGACGAATTGACCGTTCGGTTTGTTGACGTCTGCACAGATCTTCGACAGAGCTTTGTTTGGTGATACTCCGGCGGAAACGGTGAGACCTGTCGACTCGAACACTTCTTGACGGAGGCGAGAGATCGCTTCGGAGGGCGTAACGTGCTGAGTCTCGCAGTAGGAGGTAAGGTCGACGTCTGTTGATTCTCGAGAGAGAGAGAGTCAGTTTTCGTCGCACGTTTGGGGAAAAAGATCCGAGACTCACAGGCTTCGTCGAGACTCGCAGGAGAGATAGGTCCGTACTTGGCATAGATCGTCATCATCTGTTTGCTCGCTTTGACACTGTAAGCGGGTAGCAAAGGCTGTACGATCAGTCGTCATCGTCGAAAATCGTAAACTCCTTCTTCCGACTTACTAGAGTTCAGGTTCCAATTTGAGCGAGACCAACTGAGGGCACAATTTCTTAGCGATGAAGAATGGCATAGCTGAACGACATCCATAAGCTCGTGCAGCGTAACTAGCCGTAGTCAATATTCCACCTCCTACTCCAAACGGAGTACCTTTCAATTCTGGTTGAACCAATTCGTGACAATTAGCATAGAAAGCATCTATATTCCTTCACTCTTGGTTCAGTCAGGAGTCGCAAACGAGGAAAAAGTGGAGAGAGTAAGGGGAATAGAGAGAAAACGTACCTGCGTCGATCAAAGCGATTACTCGACTCAAATCTCGTTTCTCTTCCAATTGTTCAATGATTCGTTCTACTGTTTCTGATTCTTCTCCATTCGCTGATGCTTTCTCTTCTGCTAATCTCGCTTTTAATCGTTCTCCTTTCGCTTCAACTTCTTTGTCTTTCCTAACTTGATCCTCTGTGCATCCCTCAAATCGGTCAGTCAGCCGTCCACTCCTTTGGGCATACTACTGAGAGCTTACTGAAGTATGTCGAGCCTGTTCAGAGGGTTCAGGTGTCAGTAAAGTCGTTGTTCAAGTCAGAGAATGTTGACTTACCTTTGCTATTTTCATAGATGATCTTCTGAACCTCCTCAGGGTCCCTCTTGCCTAGTCCAGCTTTCAAATCCGAAGGTCCTCCCATTCTGCGAAGCATAGATGTACTAGGAGGAGCTACTGAGGTTTGAAGAGGCGCCGAATTGTTTGCTGAATCTAAACCAACCGGAGGCTCTGATAGCGGCGGTGGTGGATTTGCAGCCATCTTAGGCGCGTTAATGAGTTCTTGCGATGTGACTAGTCGAGTTCTGAGGTTGTCGAGTGCAATATTGGTGAGAACTTGAAGTTGAACAAAACAATTCGCCATTTTGACATCTCTCAACAACTTGCAATATCTCTTGTAACTAACAAGCTAGCTGAGTCCATCTAGCACCACGGTTCGAGCATGTACAGAGTGCGATTCGGCTGCGAATTCGGATCCGAAAGTTATTCTCTTGAGATTCCTGCAACTTGAAGCCGTTTCTTACTCTTCAATCGTCGCCCATACTCTCCGCAACTTGCTCAGGACTACGACAATACTCCAACAGAACCACAGAGAAGCGCCCTGTCGCCTAGGAGGGCGAGAGCCTTTCCCTTTCCCTTCCTCTTCATCCTTGATCTATCTCGCTTCTCTCAAGCCTCAAACCACACCCTAGGATGTCAGCTCTCGTAGCTCAATCATCCCTGAACGTTATACAATCGGGTACCGTACTCCTCGCAGTTCACGGTGGATTATTCGTACGTCTCTTCCTCTCTCTTCCCTCTTCTCGGAAATCCATTTAACTCTGACCCTCCTTTAATATTTCATAAAGGGTTACTTCCTAACTGAAGTAGGAATCTATTTCGTCAGGTTCCCGAATGATAGAGTAGGGTTCAGATGCCTCGTTTATTGGTTAACTATCGTTCAGATCGTTTATATGGCTGTTAAAATCGGAGTGAGCGATCTCTCTCTTATCAAGTCCTCTGTATTGATGGGAAGCTGATTGAGAAGAGGAGAGAGTAGAACTACGTGACAATCATTGATAGGGCGTTGAACAATCGAAATATAGACGGAAATGGACTTTGGTTGACGTTTTCTCCTGTTTTACTCACTGTCTTGATGGGTACGTCTTCACTCAGTTCCCTCATCGATGAAATACGGACTCTGAACTACGGACTCTTGAACATCGCGCGGACGTGCTTAGAAGCGACAGCGGAAGGATTCTTCTGCTGGAGGTTATGTGCCGTTTCAAACAAGCCATGGATGAAATCTGTCGCTTGTCTACTCTGGTCGTTCAGTACGATCTCGCATATCATTTGGGTCGCAATGCTCGGTACGGCACGTCAAGCAGGAGGTCCGGATCCACCTAGAGTCAGTTTCACTACTCTCTCTCTCTCTTTCCGGTTGATATCGCAGTTTCGCTGATTCTTACACAAATCTATAGCTTCGAGTCATGTTGATGTGTTCATTTTGGGGGACCGCAGCCGAAAACATCTGGATTTCCAGTTGCCTAATCTACGAGCTCGCCTTCTCTCGGGATCGCAAAGCGTTGAAAGGATCCAACAACGGATCGATCTCGAAACTCGTTTCACTCGCAATGAGGACCTCGGCAATCTTGATCGTCTTCGAATTGATGGTTGCAATCCTCGTCAGTGTCGGGAACCAGAATCCAACGACTTTGAACATTGAAACTAGTTTCGCGACTGCGATTTATACGGTACTCACTTCGATCGTTGTTTTACATACTCTGTAAGTCTCCTCGTACCTCCGACCGCGACGTAATGATGATTGACCACCGAAATGCGAGAATTACAGGAATTATCGAACAAAAATTCGAAACGCTTCACCCACATTCTCGAGTCCCGTCTTCTTCGCACCGACGAAATCCGTCTCAAGTGGTAGCGGAGCGCGAAGTAACGACCCCAGCCTCTCACCGTCCCAACCCATCTCAGGAGGGAAACGATCGATTGAACTTTCCGAGCGAGAGGGAGAGGGAGAGGAGAGTAGTAATTCTGGAAGTCAGGGGAAATGGAGAGGTAGTATGATTAAAGAGAAGATGAGGGAAAGGGAGAAAAAGAAGGAGAGACAGAGAGAAGCTTCGAATGGAGAAGGAAGTGGGACTGGGATTACGGTGCAGACTGTCAGTTGGGTAATGGAGGAGAGGGTGGATACGGTCGAGGGAGGGAAGGAGAAGGCTAGGAGCGAGAATGAAATGGTTATCGAACGAGGCAAAAAGGTGAGTTTTCGAATTCATCGCTTGATCTGGAGTGCGTTACTGACTTGCCTCGCATGAATAGGACACACCTACAAAACCACATCGCTTACGGAATGAGATGCCAAAGCTAGGCTTGTATCAATCATAGCATCACTTCTTCCGATTGTTGTACAATAAGGAATATCCTCTTCATGATTTCTGTTGATTGTAAAACTTGCTCTTCTTCTTCTCTCTCGTAACAGCTTCCCATCCGCGAGAGAATACGTGAACAACAATGCAAACAATGATCTAAATGGAAAACTACTCTTTCCTATCCTGCGTTGGTAACCTCTCATACTCTTTCCCACCACTCGCTTTTCCTCCACCAACATCTCCCATCTCCATCGTACTACCAAACCTATCTCTCGGTACACCCATCGACTGCGTCCTCCCATGTCCACCTCCACCTCCTATCGATGGAAGTTGTGCGGTACCCCCTAAATGAGGAGTCATATCTTGAACTTGGAAACCTTCTCTCATTTCCCTCCTCACGCACATTTGTTCTGCCGTGACAATCTGAAAGATGACTGAAACGGTGAGAATGAACCAGTAGAATAGGGAGGATGGGAACGAGTGCGAGTAGTAGGTGGTTAAAATCGTGTGATTGAAGAGGAGGGTTAGGGAGAAATCGAGGATGTGTGTAGGTCGTCGGATGAAATGATACAGGTAGAGAATACTGTCCGCTCAGAAGATCAGTGATAGCTCATGTTCCCAGAGAGAGAGAGAGAGAGAGATGGGGACAAACTCACTCGACGAAAGAAGTCAACATCCAAGCCAAAGCAACTGACCAACCTCTCATTGAATCCCACTCTACCACCCTCACTACACCTTTTGAAACATCTTTGACATCGACACTCGTCACCATCTCTTTCACTAGTTTCTTGGTCGCAATTTCGAAATTTGCGAATCCAGGGTTCAATATCCGACTCGCCGGAACTCCAGAAACTGTTCTTCCCGTGAACGCTCTCCAATCCATCGCTAACGAAATCGATGAACTACCTCCTTCATAGGCCAACAAGTCGGGGGATGCGAAGATTGAGAGGAAGAGGGGGAGGATCAAGGCGAGGATTAAATAGTGAATCGCTTGAAATGCTACGATCTAATCAGAAGGGAAGGAGATTGAGCGGTATTCTGAGTAGATTAGAAGGGGTTGTGCTCACTTGTGAAATGATTAGGACTGGATCCCAGCCTTGAACTCGAAATGTCACGGGTGCGAGGGAAATTGATTGATTCCGTCGAGCTGGTAACGAAAGTCGAGCGGCAGGTGACATGACTCGGGCGGTATTGAATCAATAGTCTGTAGGGATACGAGAAGCTACAGTTAGTTCAGAGGTCTACGTCGTTGCAGCCCAAAACGAGAGAGCGAGATCAACATGTTGAAACATCGTTGAACGGCTGCCTCGAATTCAGAGGTAGGACTCGCGTACTCACAATTGAGCCTTACGCTATAGCTATGTACCGCTCCTTTGAGTGCTATGAGTCTCCCTCGCTGACTTGTTTCCCAATTAAATTGATCAAGCGAGAGAGCGAGCCTCCTTCGTATCCGTACCACTTGAGACTTGCTGTACGCACTTTGGAGGATAGCCGGTGAGGTTCAAAGTGGTCTGATAGGCGTCAAGAGCTAGTCGAGTGAAGTGTTGATAATGAACTTCTCCTTCAACTTTGAATCGCTTCTTTCCCTTTTCCCAAACACTCTCCATCTACAAATGACCGCTCTACCATCTCAAGGCGAACTAAGAGATCTCCTTAGACGGCAAGACTCAATCAAGGAACAATTGAATGCCCACAAAGATCTCTCGGAACGGTTGAAGGGAGTGATTCAAGCGAGGAAGGAAGGGAATGCGAGGATGGACCTACCTGTAGAGTTGGGAAATGGGACAGGATTCACTTCGGAAGGAGTCGTGTAAGTTCTCTCTCTGATCATTCTCGAACAATATCGGATTTCGCTCATTTTCCGATCGTTTCTCAAGGGAGGATACCAAAGACATTATCGTTTCTAGTGGTCTCGAGGACCTCTGGCTGGATCTACCCGTCGAAAGTGCTCAAACGTTTGTACAGAAGCGGATAGCTATACTTGAAAGTGAGTAGAGCTCCGCAAGATTCCCGTTCAAGTCGTAGCTGACTGCCTCTACCCGACTACACAGAGCGCGCGGCTGAATTGGAGAAACCGATAGCAAAGCTGAAAGAAGAGCATGCGCTTGTAAGCTACTCTACCACGATTCCCTTGAGACTGCAGGTACTGAGAATGTTTTTGTTGTTTTGGAAATACTCGCAAACAGGTCGCAAAGACGCTGCGAGATGCTTTCCAACTACCTGATGCGCCCGAAATGACAGCTTGAAGATTATCTCCCCGATTCAAGCAACCTTTACTCCATCAACGTTGATGTTTCGACCAGCCTCGGCGACGGATTCTTGCTCGTTTCGTGAATATCGACGATTCTGGCCTTACACTGCAACAGGCCTCGTCCATCGATAACCGGAATAGAATCGTTGTATTGTCGTATACCCCTGCCTGCCTTTGATACCTCTCGCGAAACACCCAGCTAGTCAAGCATTGCAAAAACGACTTTCGCGAAATTTATCTTTGTTTTGTCGAGCGGTCTATTTCTCTACGACTTGTAGCGAGGCTCGAGACTGCGACAATGTCGTCCATTAATAGAGCCTGAATGGTGTTCGAAGAGAAGACTCTTTTCTACCTCGAGATTTCCCCCCTATCCTTCCTTCCTCTTCCCTCTCTTGCCTCTCCTCCAACTACAAATGAGCCGTTTACCCTCACACAACGAGCTCAGAGAGCTACTCAAACGGCAAGAAGATATCAAGGAACTATTGGACCGTCATAAACTTCTCTATGAAGAATCGCTGAATATCCTTGCCCTCCAAAAGGCAGGCAAGTTCAGGATGGAGCTACCAGTCGAGTTGGAGAGTGGAACAGGATTCACTGCTGAAGGAGTCGTGTGAGCTCGCCTTTTCTGACCTTTCACTTGCTGAGATTTCGCTCATTTCTTCCGTTTCCAACAGCGACGACACGCGTGATGTAATGTGCCACGTTCACATTGGCTTCGACGACCTGTGGCTGAACCTTACGATCCCCGAAGTTCAAGCATTCACGCAGAAACGGATAACTCTACTCGAGAGTGAGTCGACTGAATTTTCCGCACCACATTCCGCTCAATTGTCCATGACTGAATCGGTCTCGTTGGCTTTCCAGAGAAAATTGCAGATCTCGAAACCCCGATAGCCAAGCTGAGAGAACAGCATCGATTGGTGAGTTGGCTCCTTTCTTCGATTGAGAACCGACAAGTACTGAAAACGACTTGCTCGCAAATAGGTCGCGAAGACTTTAGCAGATACCTTTGAACTGCCGATGGTGACAGACGACACCGCCTAGTCGGCTCTGATGCACACCTATGTCGCTCAGATCTCACACCTCCTGCCTTTGTTCGACAATAGTGTCGAAACTACACTGCAACATCTCAAATCCCGACTGTCCCAGCCTCGCACTGGCTCTCATCACCGTAGTTCGGCGCCTCTACATGGTCATTCTGTCGTATTGTACACTTTCCCGCTCTCCGATACCCAGTTCGAGCCCAGCAAGCTTGTGTAGCATTCACGAAATCGAGTTTCGTAGAATATTGCCTCTCTCGAGCGGTCTCTTCCTTGCACCATTCTAGCGAAACGCGAGACCTTGGACAGCGCTCCCCAAGGACATCCTGAGAGAACTTCGAAAAGAAGGAC
>Ga0308161_1002496_pt1 | contig 19436 bp, 18 predicted proteins | sample PhyFR2_FD_201034 | JGI IMG/M metagenome (GOLD analysis project Ga0308161, IMG submission 201034) | Phyllosphere microbial communities from UC Gill Tract Community Farm, Albany, California, United States - DLSLF.R2 | ecosystem: Host-associated > Plants > Phyllosphere > Unclassified | place: USA...
CGTTTAAGTCTGAGTGACGTTGAAGTTGGGCAGATTTTACAATCGGTCGATGTCTTATAGTTGAGATCGGCATATGCAAAAAGGAGTCAAGCAGCAGCTACAACAATGGATTGCGAAGCGCTTTCAAGTGGAAGGCAGCAAGGTCTTATTGCAGAAAGATGTGTTGGTGTTTATTTATAAGCAAGGTTTCTTATATCTGGTTCTAATTGTCATTACATTTATTGCAGGGATCAACTATGCAAATAACCTGATTCTTGGTTTTTGCTTTTTAATCAGCGCCATTCTCTGTATCAACTTTTATCTGACTTTTAAGCAGCTGCATGGCTTAGAGATTGAACTGGTCGCGCCAGAGGTTGGGCAAGTGAGTCAGCCGCTAATCCTAAAAATTTTATTTAAACAATCTGTCCAGACGGTTCGATATTTGCGTTTGGATTGGCAAGAACAAGAACATTTTCTGTATTTGGATCAAACTCAGCATAGCCTAGAACTTGCTGTTCTGCCTGAACAACGAGGTAGATATAAATTGGATGCATTGAAAGTTTATGCGACCTATCCTTTGGGATTGGTCCGTGCATGGACGTATTTATATCCAAAACAAAAAGTCTGGATTGCACCGAAAGCCTATGATTGGCAGAAAGAACATAAGAGTCAGCTGACTTCGGCGCAGGATAGTCTGGATGAATTTAAAGAACTGAGAACTTTCCAGCATGGAGACTCTTATCAGAATGTGGCATGGAAGCAGGTTGCACGTGGGCAGGGTTTCTTTATCAAAATGTTTGAAGCGCAGGCCAATCATCAACATGTAGAAATTGACTATCAGCAAATACCCGCATTAGGCCATGAGGAAAAATTAAGCTTTATGATGGGACTGATTGAACAGTGTGAACAATTAGGGGATGACTATGCTGTGATTTTGCCGCATGCCAGACTGGAAAGTGGGCAAGGCCAAATCCAATTGATGAAAGCCAGACTTTTACTTGCGCAGGCTTAAACATGACCAAAGCCATCTATTTTTGTATTTTAGCTGCTTTAGGATTGATCCTGATGGGTCAAGTCAGTTTTATTCCTGCTTCATTAAGTGGATTGTGGGGCATCGTTTGGTTGACTTTGGTATGGCGCTATCACAAGCAAAAAATCACAGCATTACCTAAACTGCTTTTAGTGGCATTTACCTTATTATCGATTGCATTGATTTATATTCAGTATCAAAGTTTACTGGGTGTCGAGGCTGGGGTTGCATTTCTAACAACCTGTTTATTTGCCAAAAGTCTTGAATCTAAAAGCACTCGTGATCTGCTGATTGTCTTTAACTTTGCCTTATTTGTCAGTGCAAGTTTGCTGTTATATAGCCAAGCATTCTGGATGGCCGTGATTGTCTTTGTGGCATTTGTGATGTGCCTGATGGGCTTGTATCGGATTCAAACTGGTTTATTTAAACAGAAGAATCAGACCAGCAATCAGTTAAAACAAGATCTGAGGCAAATCCTAAAATTTGTCGGGATAGCCACACCATTTTTTATTCTGCTGTTTATTTTCTTTCCACGTTTACCACCGCTTTGGGCGATTCCCATTCAACAGAACCACGCGACTACAGGCATCAGTGATCGGATGTCACCGGGGGATATTGCTCAATTATCTCAATCGTCTGCCTTGGCTTTTCGTATCATCGCACCGATGTATGATTTGCCTAGTCGATCAGAATTGTACTGGCGAGCGTTGGTTTTAGACGAATATGATGGAACCACATGGAGCAGTAGTTTTTATAATCAGCATTTAAAGCGCATCCCTGTCTCAGCGCGCCGTGTGAGTTATCAATATTTACCTGCTGATGAGCAAGCCAACTGGATCATGGGACTGGAATATTCGATTCCCCAAGAGCGTTATTTACAGCTGCATCAAGACGATAGTATTCGCCCTTCTAAATTGATTAAACGCAATCAACCCATACAGATGCTTTGGTTGGGGCGAACAGTAGCAGAGCCCGTTTTTCTGTCACCGCGTCAACTTGAGCTGAATACCCGATTTGATGAGGGTAAAGACAAAAAAGCACAACAACTGGCGCAGCAATTATTTGAGCAGAACCAGAGACAGCCTGAAAAATACTTACAATCAGTGCTGTCGTGGTATAGGAAAAATGGCTTTACCTATACGTTGACGCCAGGCACTTTGAGTGGAGATCGGATTGATCAATTCCTGTTTTCTAGTCGCAAAGGGTTTTGTGAACATTATGCATCTAGCTTTGTCATGCTAATGCGTTATGTCGGGATTCCTGCACGGGTGGTGACTGGTTATCAAGGTGGACAATTGGCGCCAGACGGACAAAGTTGGGAAGTACGCCAGCTGGATGCGCATGCATGGAGTGAAGTTTATCTGAATGGAAAATGGCAAAGGATCGATCCAACTGCAATGATTGCACCGCAACGAATTGATACGGGTATGCAAGATTATCTGGCGCAAGATCAGGCTGTATGGGGCGAAGGTCAAACTCAGGCTTGGCGTTTGCAGCAATTTAAATTTTTGAAAAATGTACGCATCTGTAGTGATTATTTAAGTTACCAATGGCAGAGCAAGGTGGTTGGCTATGATGCAGAAAAACAGAAAAACTGGTTATCCCGATTAGGTCTGGATTCAAGCTATGGCTATGTGATTGTTTTAGTTATTGGGATTGGCAGTATTTTAATCATCTATACAGGATGGTACTGGTGGAGACAAAGAGGGCAGCAACATCGGTATCAACGCATGATTATTCAATTTGAAAAACAATTGCCCAAGCATTTGCATAAATATTCAGCTGAAACTTTTCAAAGCTGGATGCTGCGACTCTCTATGTTGGTTGAGGAAAAAGATTCATTTAAACAAGTGACTGTGTTATATCAAAAAATCGTATTTTTAGAGCAAAAGGATAAGGTAAATACCCAAGAGTTTAAGCAGTTGCTTAAAGACTGTGCGATTGTAATAAAACAGTCGCAAAAAAACTTGTGAAGCGTCAAAAAAATGAATATGATGCTTCTCATTCTAGGTGTATAGCTCAGTTGGTTAGAGCGCTACGTTGACATCGTAGAGGTCTCCAGTTCGAGTCTGGATATACCTACCAAAATATTAAACTTATATGTCGATGTATCACGACATATAAGTTAAAAAGCCCTAAATATCATTTATTTAGGGCTTTTTTATTGCTTTATATAACGTTATATAAAGACGCATACTACTGCCTATGATGTATCATATAGTGTATCATTAATAAAAACCTAACTCATGATACAAAGCAAATGAAACGAAATGCCATTAAAAAAAGACCTTTATCTGACACAACTTTGGCAAATTTAGAACCTGAAGACAAAGATTATCGTGAACGTGATACAGGGGGATTGCATTTTGTCGTGCAAAAGACGGGAAAGAAGTCTTGGCAGTTGCGATATAAAAATGAAAAGGGAACTTGGTCTTGGAAAGGACTAGGTGCATATCCAAGTGTGAGTGGTGCAACAGCAAGACGTAAAGCGAATGAACTATCTCTCAAAATAGCAAATGGCGAGCTTATAGAGACACGGAAACAAATCAAGAATAAGAAACAAGAAATTGCTCAAAGGAAGTTTAATGTTTTAATGAATGAATGGCTAGACACTAAAAAAACCTCTTGGGGTGAAGAAACATTTGATAAAGCGAAAAAGTCGATTAATCGGCATATCATTCCCCAATTTGGTGAGCGAGATTTTACCGAAATTACACCTAAAGAGTGGTTTGACTTTTTTCAAGGCTTACAACGTGAATTGAACATTTATACCCAAGTTGAAAAATTAACATCATATTGTCGTAATACTTATGATTGGGCTAAGTTTCAAGCAAAAATAAATTTTAATCCGATTGAGGGTATGACTAAACATTTAGATAGAAGCGTTGGCGGTAATATGAAATTTGTAGAGATAGATGAATTTCCAAAATTAGTTGCAGATATTCGTACTCATCACCAACGTAAATTGGCGATTGGCTTAGAACTAATGGTTTTATTATTCCCACGCCCCGTAGAGTTACGTTTTGCGACTTGGGATCAATTTAATTTTGAAAAGGCAATTTGGATTAAGCCTGCTGAAATTATGAAAAAAGGCATTACTCATGCTGTACCTTTGCCTAGACAAGCCATCACATTGTTAAAAGAGTTAGAGCAATATAGAACGGAATCTGATTTATTATTTGCAGGTCGAAATAGCCTAAGTCAACCTATTTCGGATAACACCTTTAATATGGCATTAAATCGTATGGGGTATAAAGGGCGTCAAAATCCTCATGGCTTTAGGCATATTGCAAGTACTGCATTAAACAATCAGTTTAGTGATAAAGAGCAAGTCGTTGAAGCTTGTTTAGCCCATATGAAAAAGGGTGTAAAAGGTGCTTATGATAAAGGATCACACCTTGAGGAACGTGTTGGAATGATGCAATGGTGGGCAGATTATATTGATCAACTATTAGAAGAACAAACATTAGTTTAGGCTGGATTTTTATAACTTTAGCTTTGAGGTACTCTTATATGAAATTGTTTTTTAAAGATTTAAGACTTTATGATGGCATTCGAAAAGTTGAATTCTCGAATATCCATAAGCATGAAGAAATTATTAATGAACTTGATCCAGAATCGATAATGGCTGAATCAACTAGTGAAAATGAGATAGTGTTGATTCAGGCGGAAAGAAACTGGTCAGGCTTTGGGCTGTTTTATCCAACGCAGAGTATGATAGCTAAGTTGGCATTAATGAAGAATATACCTAAGATTTTTCTATTAGATAGGCATGATTCTGCTATTAGTTTATTCAACGAGATTGGCAAAGTTGTATTTGATTGCGCAGAGTACGAAAGGGAAGTAGCTAAATTAGTTTTCTATGGGGCATACATTTATGATGAAGATGAATAGGTAGACAGTTTAATGTGAATTTTAAATTATGTGAATAAGTAGCAAAGACGCTTGATAATTTTGTAAGTAAATAACAAGAAAATATTAAATAAAAAATAATTACAAATAAAATGGATTTTGAAAAATTTGACAAATATGAGAAGTACTATTAATATGCGCCACCTCAGAGTGATAGAGTTATTAATTTATTTCTACTAATACTATATTTAAGTAATTAACAATAATAAATTTTGAAGTTGAGAAATGTAGTTCAATATCAATTTATATCTATATTAAGAGTACATTTGTGTCATAAAGAATAATTTAAAACTATATCACTAATTATTAATCATCTACTTAAAGAGACCTTATTATGAAAAAAGAAAAAATCCACATCGATAAAATATCTATTAAAATTGAAGTTAATCATGATCCAAAAAAAATATCATCATGTTATCAAATCTATAGTAATGATAAATATAGTTTTGAGAACGCAGTTATTTCATACAAAGCAAAGAAAGTAAGTTCTGAGTTTGATAGTGTTATTAAGATTCAATCATTTTGCACAAAAGATGAAACTAACACAGGTCTAAAGCTTTCGGGTAATCTATACAAATTTTTGTATGGCCATAATGTGACAGGCAGCAGTGATATAACTGATCTAATTCTAAAAACTGTAGATAAATTAAAACAAATGAATTTAGTTCATCCAACAGAAAAACAGTTAGAAGCTATTAGACTCGGTCAATTTAGAATTCATAGTATTGATATTAAAAGAGATTTGGTTTTCGAAAGTAAGCAAAATGCTTTGCAGTATTTCTCTCATCTTAAGAAAAATGCTACTTATACGCATAAAGAAAAAGCAATATTTGAAAATGGTATCTATTTTGGCCTTGGCTCTAAGCGTTGGCATATTTGTAATTATTACAAGGGACGTGAAGTCGAAGTAAATGCAAAGAAATCTAAGACAAGTAAAGAATTAAAAGCTTTAGCAGATTTAATGATTCGCCAAGAAATAAGAATTCATTCAAAACAACTATCAACATGGGACTTGAGGTTTGGTCATCAATGGTTGAACTTTAAAAATATTGATACTTTTTTTAGTAACTTACTTGAGAAAACTCGTATTTCAAAAATAGAACTAAAAGATTCAAATAATATTATCACTGATAAGAGTGATAGAGTGTTTTACAATTGTGTTATCAATGGCGACTATGTAGATAATTTTTCAAAATCAACTATCAATAGAAAAAGAAAAAAATTTTTAGAAGAATATAACATAGACATCAAAAGCTTATAAATAGAGGTATCAAATAATGAAGAAAATAAGAATAACAAAAAAAGAAGTATGCTATATGCTTTCAATAAAAGCAGATAAGTTAAGAAAGCTAATAATAGAAGATAATACTTTTCCTCGTCCAATTAAAGAGGGTAATACCAGACAAGCAGCAGTATATTTTGATATGAATGCGATTGAAGAGTGGTGGGGTAATAAATTAACTAATTCAGTTCAATTAATTTAATAAAATGAAAGAGCAAGATATTTGTGTATCTTGCTTTTTTACTAAAAACTATATTAAGCATAATTGACTACTTATCAGATAAAGCGATGATCATATCTCTAATAATTTTTTTATGCGATGCTGAAAGTTTGAGATAAGCTTCAAATACATCTTTATCTCTGTAGCCTAATTCTTTTTGCCACAACTGATCACGTTCTTTTATTGCTTTTTGGATATTTTTTTCAAAGACCAGTTCTTCAGGCGGTACTTCTAACCATTTTGCAAGTGTTAATAATTTATCACCAGATGGTATTGCTTCACCTATCAGCCATTTACGAACGCCGTGCAGAGTCATCGGTTTACCAGAGTAGTTCAAATTGAACTCTCTTTCTAGAACCGAAGCTTTTGCTTCATAGCCTTTTGATCGCATTGCTAAAGTTAAGCGCTTTGCAAATAAGGTTTTTTCATCATCATCATTTTTCATCTCCTCAAAATAAGCAGCTTAACTAATAATTACGTAACTATTGATTGAAATTACGTAAATATGTAAACTTTGATTACGTTTGTAGTTTAGCCTGTTCGCTTGGGGAAGACATGATTAAAAACAGTCCATTATTTATTCAAAAGATAACGACACTTACTTTGTTTTCTTTATTTTTTTCTTTACTCATATCATTTCTTGATCAGGTGGGCTTAAAAAATGAATCAAGTGAAGTATCAATTTTAGCGATATTAATAGCTAATATCATTATAGGCTTAATATTTTTTACTTTAATTTACTTTTTATCAAAAAGAAAAAATATAGCAAGATTCTCTTTAATTTTATTATTAGTGCTAGGTGTATTGGCATATGTATTTTCACTAATAGTTGATCATTACTCAATTTTTCAAGGATCACTATATATATTATCTATATTGATAGATGTTTATACGTTGATTCTATTAATTGGTAGTGATGTAAATAGTTTTATTAAATCTGGATACGTGAAGAATGAAGTCAATGGTAGCTATAAAGCATGGCTATCAGTAGTATCAAGTATACTTTTTATTATGGTTGTTGGTGCGAAATTTTTAAACAAATATGACTCTGGAAATCAAGATAATATCGAAGATAAAAATACTAAACAACTATCTGTAAATAAAACTATAGAAAACCATACTGAATATGATTCAACAAAAGAAAGTAGTTTTGAAACTCAAGGTTCAGCATGGGAGGATGATCCTAACTTTAGAGATGAGGGGATAGATGATGAAAATAATTCAGACCAAGGAATTTTTTCGAATAAACTTGGAGAAGGTCAGCCAATTGAAGTTAGATTTAGTATTAATACTTATGCTACTTCACTCTATGATAAAGAAACGTATAATATTGTTATACAAGCAGTATCTGATAAGGAAGTGACTATATATGATGTTATTTTAAATAGAGGTAATAAATGCAGACTTTCAGAGTATGATAAAAATAATAAACTTCCAACTACTTTGAGATTTGGGGAATATACAGAGTTATCTATTGGGAATTGCGATGCCCAAATGGTTCGTGAAATAGTAATAAAAACGGACTTAGGGAATTATCAATTTGGTTCACAAAGCTAATTTTAAACAAAGATATTGATTAAATAGGAGAAGTAACAAGATGAAGAAAATTTTTATACTTGGCTATCTAGCATATTTTTATTGCATTCCAACTTTTGCTAATAAAGAAGCCCTAAAGCCAGCAAACGGCGAGCAGCCAACTTATTGTGAACAAATAGTTTCATTGCATGGTTTATTGAGTCGCGCTCAACTTCAATGTGGTTATAGTCAATATAATCAAGAACTCATTGATGACTCTCGCAAATGCTTTGAGCATGAATTGGGAAGTAAACGCGGTACTGAAGTATTAAAGTTTGGTATGAGAGAATTTGATAGAAATGAATCTAAGCAAGGTCGTAAGGCTATCTGTGCTGATTTGTTGAAAGCTTTTCCAGAGTATATTCGAAAATAATTTTATTTATATGAAAAGCAAGATTGATAAGAATCTTGCTTTTGCTTATTTATAAATTTTATTGCTAACATCTACCTTTAGAAATTGAAGTAATATCATCATTAGTAGTGTTTAATTTCAAACAGATAGTAGCATTTTCAGTAATATTTGATTCACCTTTAATAGAATTGATCCCACCAGCATTATAGATAAAAAACTCGTTACCATCACGAGTTGTAAATGAATAGCCATCACCAGATTCACTCATTCCTAGATGCTCTTTTACAACGACCGTCATTTGATTGCTTTTTTCAGCTATTAGATAAAACAGTCTACTTCCCATTCTATTTTTACCTTGATCTTTTATTGTGAATTTGCCTTTTAAATTGCCAGTTCTTTTATTCCAAATAACATATGGCGAACACTTTCCAATAGTATCTTCTGCATTTTGATTATTAATTTTGTCGCATTCGACAAATGCTTCAAAGTCTTGTTTTCCAATTGGCGCAACATAGAAAGTTGGGCTAACACCTCTATACCCAAAAGTAATATCATCAAATTCATTAGGATTTTTAATAATTAAATCTAATAAAACAACTTTGTTTTTGTTATTTTGTAAGAACTGTGCGAACTGAGGATCTTGTTTGGGTATGCCTTTATAGCTATTCAATGGATTGGCATAAATAGTGAAAGATGATGTAGCAACTAAATTTAAAAGAATAAATTTTACATAATTTGAAAATTTCATAAGTATTCCTGATAGTGTTTTAAAGTAGTTAATATTAGAAAATTAATGATCTGTTATTAATTCGTTGGAAAATACATTTAATATTATCAGTAGGTTGGGTTGGATTCAAGGTTGACATTCTTATTATGGCCGAACTAATTTTTAAGCACCCTATAGACTGTTGCTACACCATATCCTACAGCTTTAGCTATTTCTTCTTTCGTTAAGCCTTTTGCATTTAGCTCTTTGATTCTAGCATGCTTAGCAGTATCAGCTTTTCTACCATTCGGCTTATAGCCACTTCTTTCTAACCCTTGTTTAATTCGTTCTCTACGTTTGTCATTGTCTAATCGAGCCATAGTCGCCAATAAGTCGATGAGCATATTGTTTACTAGATTTAGAATTGAGCTTGTAATAGTATCTGTTGAACTGAAAAGCATGTGTGTTGTTGGTAGATCAGCAACTACTAGCTTTAATCCTTTCTCTTTTATACGTTCTTTCAATACATCAAAGTCAGCTTGAGAAAGCCTAGATAAGCGATCTACACTTTCAACTAATAATGTATCGCCGTGGTTAGATTCAACTAATAGTTGATTTAGTATAGGTCGCTCAAGTTTTGTTCCTGATTCATTCTCGATATACTCGCTCATATTACTTTCAATTGATTTAGCAAACTCTCTTAAATCATCTAATGCTCTTTCAGCATCTTGATCTTTGGTACTGGCACGGACATAAATTCTAGTAGTCAATTTATTATTTAGCCTTAAATCGTTGAGTAATATGATAATACTATCATTTAATTGAATTTTAAAGTCTATTGATAGATTTGTTGTTGTTTAATTCTATTATTTTTTAGGTATAGTATTTTAATAAATGTACAAACATAGATTTGGATTTTCATAATATCGCAATAAATTGATATAGAAAAAGAATTAGCTGAAATATTGAGTGAGTCCCGTTCAGCACTGTTTAGCCAGCCAAATACTATATTAGGTTAAGATGATTATGAGAATTTCTTTCATATGAATAAGGAGTTCCTGTATGGTATGAGGAAACCCTTATTGATATGGAAATGATGGATTGGCAGGTGTCTGTGAAACTGTATTTAATCTTTAGTTAAAGATTTGATATTATCTGTTTAATCCCATTAAAAAATTATCAATTTTATCAAAAAGGTAAACATTTGGATCATCACCCTTATCTTTCCAATTTAAAAGTGTAATCAAGTCTTGTTCAGATAAAGAGATGATAAGCTTTCCATGCTCTCTCATTGCACCATCAATAACAGTCTGTGCAGAAGAGGAGACTCCTTTTCGAGAGATTATAAAGCAACAATTGCGTAAAGCCATGGGATATAAGTAACGCTCAGTAGTTATGATTTCTCTCTGTGTAATTTCATCTTTATAGTTCTTAAATTCAAATACTATATACCTGCTTCTTAGGGTATGTGAAATAAATTGCCAAACCTCTGTTTGAGAGTCTTTTACCCGACATACAAGATCTCGTCGCTGTAAACCATCTGTTGTTGAACTTTGTTCTTGCCACCCAGTTAAATATTCAAAAAATAAATACTTTAAAGCTTCGATGCACCAGTCTTCAAATCTTGAAGCATCTTCTCTGCCTTCAGAAATTAATGAGATTTTTTCAATGATTTGTTTTGCTACAAGCAAATCGTTTGTTTTTTCAACGGCAATTTTATGAGAAGGGTCAAGTTCAAAAAGATCAACTATTTTATTATGAATGTCTGGGAATTCTTTAGCTATACTAAGTATCTTATCTAAGTCCCATATCGTTATTTTTGGGTAGATTTCCTTATGAATTTCATAATTTAGATTTGTTGAGATGGCTAAAATACCACTTTTAAACTTATCAGAAGATTCTAAAAAACTTTGAAGTCGTTTTACTGCTTCTTCGATGACTTGCATAGATGGCTTAGTTAAAGGACGATAAGCTTTTATTTCAACGATACTTAAGTTGTCGAATTCACCAAATAAAATGTCTGCTGACTCTTTGGTTGATATATTGACATTTTGCTTTACATTTTCATGGCCGAGTTTGATTAACAAGTCTTTGATTAGGTCTTCAAACATAAAACCTCGCTCTACTTGTTTTCTATAGCTATTAACAAAATCGTTACTATTCATATCTGACCCCTAAAAAATGTTTTATTATTAATAATATATAAGTTTAAAGAGTATATTATTTAAATTTTGGGGTATTCTTCAATCAAATCTTCGAAAGAATTTACACTATTTAGTAAAGTTGTTTTAAGTATGCGAAATTGAAAATTTAATTTTTTACCAGAATGCTCAATATTTCTACAGATGCCATAATCTTGATCTATATAGCTTTTTTCTTCATTGATTAGTTCTAATATAAATAGTTTTGCATTTTTGGCTTTTTCATACCCTATTAAATCTTTTATATCAATTAATATCATAACTAAGGAGTTCATTAGGTTCTCAAGTGTAGCCAAAAGACAAATCTTACAATCTTGGTCCATTAATCTAGGTTTTACAGTAGTCCATGCTTCAAAACTGGCTAAAAGGCTTTCTTTATCTAAATTTATTTCTAATGATAGTTCTATTTCATTTGAGTTATTCATTTCTTGATTTATATTAAAACTTAATTTTGGCATACCACAATGTTGAATATAGTTTCTTAACTTATATGAAAAAGCATAAGAAAATTCTGTATCATATTCTCTACTTAAAATTTTTTTTAGTTCTTTACATTCAATAGAGTCTTTACCAAAATTTCTTTTAATTCGAGTTTCTAAATGTTCAATCATTGCTTTAAAAGAAGAAAGAATGTTTAATAACCATTTATTTGTAATCCTAATTAACTTCGAAAAATTTTTCGAATCTAAAATATTTCCAGTTGATGAACTATTTTTTAAGTAAAACTCTAAGTCAGATTGAAAAGACTCATAGTTATCCATGACACATTGTAGAAGGCTGAAGTCTTGATCAAAATTAAACAACTCTTCTTCGGCTTTATTTATTTTTATTAAAGTTTCTTGATCAAGAGTCCTTATTTTTTTAATTTTATTATCTTTTGTGCTGATTAAATCATTGTTTTTGTACATTTTTTATCCACTTGTGTTTGGGTGTAGCTTACATTACAGTATAAACTTATAATTCAAATAAGAAACGAATCGTAGGAAGAATTTTTCTTCTAGATTTATATAAATCGTATATGATAAAGCGAGAACAACAGATAATTTTCTAAAAATTTAAATATAGTTTTAGATACTTGGGATGAAAAATTGATTGAAAAATGCTTCTATGGGATTTGTTTCTCATCTTTAAGTGCAACTGATCCTAAATTTTTTGGCTTTTCCGAATTTTTAGCAGGACTAGCTTTAATGATTTTAGCATGGACAATTGCTGATGTTCGTTATCACTTTAGAATTAAAGTAGCACCTTTGCCTTTGCAGATGATTACTTTTTCTGTAGTTACTTTTATTGGAATTTTTACCATCCTTACAGATTTATGGCGTGCATCTGAATGGTTTGTCCTCAGCCAAACCTTCATAACCTCTGCAATCTGGCAAGCATTTTTAGCTATTACATTTTTAGCTACTTTTTTAATATGGATTTGGTTTGCTTTTATCAGACCTCCTATATTTAGTAAATTAAATTCAAAACGTTATGTTAATACCATTTATAAATATATCGTTGAAGGTGTATCGACTAATTTAGCTGTAATCGCTGATGAGCTTACTTACTCTGCCTCAAAAATTATAAAATACGCGCCTGAACGAGGTCGCTTCCAAGAAAGTGAAAATGTGGGGAGAGGAGAAAATATAACTAATGTAGAGTTGTATGCTCATAATTTATTGGATTTAATTGCTGATAAAAGATTATGTAAGGTAATTATTGAATCATCACCTATTACAGCTTTAGCTTTATTTGAAGAAGTTGCAATTCAAAATAAATATAAAGTAAATATACAAATTTTTTCTAGAAATATTGTAAATGAAGCAATAACTAATAAGGAATCATTTATATATCATGAAGCTGAATGGCACGACTCTGGGTTAATAGGAGAGACAAAGCCTATTACACAAGCTGTATTTTCAAACTTTGATATGGTGGAAAGTATAGGTACTATGTTTGATACACCTCTCTTTAAGTGGGATGCAGAGCAATGGGATGCATATAGTCGAGTAGTGTTAATAACCTTAGAAAATCTGTTAGAGAAAAGATTTATAAATCATCATCATACAATTTATCTTGCAATGCATAATTTGGAGATGGCGGTTAGTGATTTATATAAGTTGAATGGTGTTACCAATATTTGGGAGAATGATACTTATCAGCGATTAAGAGTAGTAATTAGTTTTATAGAGAAATTTCTAAAGTTGCTTGAGGAAAAGAGAACAAATGAACGAATCGAATTTCGTAGTTTAGATAAAGGAAATTATATTGATAGAACAATTTATGACTACCTGGTAAATATGTTGTTCGATATAATATGTAAAGCATCTTTTATCAAAGGCTCATCTACAGAACTTTGGGTAATTCATCACAATACTATTTGGAGAAAATTCTTTGTTACTCATGGTTTTAACTCGTATGTAGGCAGAATTTTTAAATTTAAATTACGCAGAATTATATATAATGAAATTTTAAAAATGGATGAGTTTCCTAATTTTCAAGGGGCTGCTATTTTAGGATTCTGTTTATATGTTTTGGGTTTGAAAATTAATGATATGGGCTCCAGTTATTATGATGTAAAGGCCTTACATAAAGTAGTTTTAATTTGGACCAAAAGAAATTTTTCAGCATTATATGAATATAATCCGAAAATTGCTGAACAATGTTTAATAGGTAATCTTACTTATGATCATGATAAACTTAGAATAATTTATCCTTTTTTTGGAAATCCTTTAAAACGCGAAATAACTAATATTTATTTTGATGTGGATCCTCCGCATGAAAAATTTAAATAATTTTTATGTTTATTGTTTAAGTGTATGTAATTTAAAGAGTTTTATTGTAGATTTTCATGTGTAAAGGTCAAGGGTTTAAAGTTAAAGTGCTATTCTTAAATTCACTTAGTAGGCCTAGCTTAAATTAATAAGCTCAACTTTTATAGTAAGGTTAGTTATGTCAGAACAGCAATTAAGAAAAGTTAGGGGAATTTGGTGTAAATTTAACAATCAAAATAGAATGTCAACGGTTACCCTTGAAGAGATACGTATATGTTGTATAAAAAAGGGGGTAGAGATAATTGAGATTGAAGAATGTACTTTTGGTTTTAACCTTAGTATTCCAGCAATTAAGATTACAATTGTAAATAATGTAACGGCTTTATTACCTCGACAGAAACTATCAGAAATTCAAATTTATCAGAACAATATTATACCATTCCAAAAGCAAGAAGAATTCTGGGCTAAAGTAGACTGGTTCCCACCAGTCTTTATGAATCGAGAACAAATAGGTGAAGGCTTCAAAGTAGCTAATTTGAAAATTGGTTACCACGAGTTTTTGCCTAAAGAGGAGTTACAAAAACGTTTTCAAGAGTTTTTCCCAACTGTATATAATTTCTCAAACATTATTCCAATCACTGTACAAACTTTTTCAGACTCAATAGCTATATCAAAGCATGTACCATTAATTAAAGAATCAATTTTAGCATTTCATAGCGGAATGAGAGTAGCCTCTATTGCATCCTTAATTCCGATGATCGAAGATATTTTAAATACTATCATTGAGGAATCCTTTAAGACTCTTGATTTAAAAACTAAAGTTGATCGATGCATAAAATGTGCTAAAGAGAATATAAAACATGATCATATATTAGGTTCAGATTGGATTCCCGAAGAGTATGTTCAAGATGATGTGCTGAAAGTAATGAATGAGCGTATTAGAATTATTGAACTAATAGGAAACTGGCTTAAAAATAGTTTTTATGAGAATACCGAAAACTACCAAAATACTTCAGGATTTAATCGACATTTTTTTGCTCATGCTAAATCTGAAATTTGGCAAAATCAGTCTAATTTTTTTCGTGCCATGGGCCTTATTCAAGCATTGGCATTTATTGAATGTTTTGCAATGAAAGAGTCTAAATTATCAATTTTCCCACCAACTCCAGATATAAGATCAGAATCTTTTCGTAACGATGTTTTTGCTTGCTTAAACTTACAAGCCATCAAAAATACTCTTTTACAGCAATTACAAATCAATAGGGGCTTACCTTTCAACCCAACAGCTTCAGATGATGGTTGGTTAAGTCGTTCTGCAACTTTATCAACTAAAATGAATGATGAAATAGTTAAAAGTCTTAGAGATAATGGATGGCAATGTCATTCTTTTGGGCAACCTGTTAAATCTGGTGAATATATAACAGTAAGAGCATCAAAGCTTGGCAAGGAAATTGGTATAGCCCTATTGTATAGTTGTGCTACAGATAATAAAGTTTATAAAGAGTTGGAAATAACAAATGACTATATTCTCTATCAAGGAGCACCCTATCACCAAGAATCATTTACATATGGAATCAATAAGTATGTGGGCCCATTGAATGCTTGGTTAGTTCCAGATTAAAGAAATTCTCACGAGAAAAGTTGTATTTGGATCTTAATATTGTATCTAAGCACCAGATCAGTAAGTAACAGAGACTAGGGCTGATATGTTGCAATTGCTTTGGTACTTTTAGCCCCTATAAAAAAGGGGCTTCATCTTTTAAATTTATTCATTATTTAGTGCATTGAGGAGTCTTTGGAACTTATCACCGATAGTAGCAGAAGAAATTAATTCAGATAAATTACTTTCAAAAGACATTTTATCTAAAGCAATCAATTTATTCCCATCTAGAAAAATTGTACAAGGGTATCCTTCGCTACCTATTTCAACGATCGAAAGTAACTCTTCATCACCTTGCGAATTGACAGCATATATAGCCTTATCTTTTGGCTTTTCATCCTTGGGTTTATCATTAATCTCTAATGAACTGATCGCACTACCTAAAACACTAAAGGCTGCTAAATGATTTCGCTTTGCAGGTGATTTATATTGAATTGAGATTTGATTATTAGTAGCTTGAGATATTTCTAATTTTAATTTTTCAATAATCTCATTAATGGATGATAAATTTTTTGATTTATTTTCTGACGCTTGTAAACCAGCCTTTAAGGCTTGGCCAAACAAACTATTCTCTAAAGAATTAGACATATTAATTTATCCTCGTAATTAAAGTGCTTAATGGCCAATGGTCAGAAGGATTTTTAAATTCTTCATCTGATTTAAATAGTGTATTCAAGTCAATAATGGAAGTTAAACTATCATCAAAAGACCACTGATTTTTCAAGAAAGAACTTGAAATTAATATTTGATCTATTACACACCAAGTATGAAAATTGCCTTTAGTGTAATTGTAAGTACCCTTAACTCTTACATTTGCATCTAAAGGTAAGAACTTCCAGCATGGATTATAAAAGATATTTGACTTTTTTAAGACAATATCTCTATCTCTTGATGACTGTAAATGATGAACCATCTCATCACTAAAAGGCTCAACATTGTAATCACCCATCATGATAATTTCCTTATTATTATCAAGATCTTTTTCAACTTCAAACCTTAAGCGCGCTGAAATTGTAGCTGTATTTAAACTGTTATCTTGTAATCTACTTGGCCAGTGAGACAAATACAGTGAGAGTAAATTACCAAATTCAGAATGTATGAACTCATACCTTTCAAAGATTTTTAAATTACGGCTTCCAAGCCCCATGGTTGCAAATTGACAATCATCCCTATTGTACTTAATCAATTGATGATTTTTTTTATAAAAAATAGCCGTATCAAAATATAAACGACCTCGCTTCTGTGCCCCAATAGCATAATTGTATTCAGTTTTTTTTAAATTCAAATAGCTTGAAATATAGCTTATATCCTCGATGCTGACTTCACCTAAGCATATAAAGTCATATTTCATGTCCATAAATTTTTTTAAAACAGTTGCAATACATTCTTTTTTAACTTGTGAAGCTAAATTTCGTTTTGAACTCATGGGCGGTGAAAGGCTAGTATTCCACCATATGATTGATAAATAATCTTTCATTAAAAATAGTTCACCTATTTTTTAAAACCATATTTATATCTAAAGGATTGGAATGTCATTCATACCAACTATCTGTATTAATGCCCACTCTATGCACTATTATCTCTTCTCCAAAAGGTTGTTGAATTATAACTGAAACTTTTGCCTGAAATGGAAATGATGGCTTTATTACAGTTCCATCCCCTTTGTTCCATTCTTTTCTAGATCCATATTCGAAATGACAATTAGCTGTACCATTGACAATAAAGATTACTTTATTAGATAGTATCTTTATGTCATCAAAACCCTCTACGTACAATTCTTCGATAGAAGCTCTATTTGCTAAAATTTCAATTTCTTCACAAGACTCAAAAATAGTGGATTCTAATAAGTGAGAATCTAGAGTATCTTCGATTTTGTCAAATACAGCTTGTTTGATTTGATCAATAATAGAAATGATTTCTATCACAGCCTCGATGCATTCTTCAACTAATTTTGCTGACTCATCTAACGATATTCCAAATGTTTTGGGTCCAATATGTGTGAAGGAATCTAACCTTTTTTGCTGGGATAATAGATTGTCACATGCATCATTAATTACTTGCACTAAATCTAATTTTTGTAATAAATATGCCCCTAAGCCTCCATGAATCATGTATTGAAGCCTTTGTCTACGAGTTATTCCAGATCTAGATGTAGAATCATATTTATACCAAGTACATTGAAGTATTTCTTCATCTGGTGCAGATCTATGTAATAGATGCCTTATTAATTCTCGCATAGCATAGGCGAAATTATTGAAGGTTAAGGAATGGTATTCCGCATCCAAGTTTTTCCTAGCCGCAAAGAATAAATCTTTCTCAAATTCATCTTTCAAAAAGGAATTAAGTTTTTCTATATATTTTTCATCAATCATTTTAAACCCAATTGTATACAGGACTCAATTAGTATTGGAGGTTGATATTAAGTTATTGAAATAATGAAAATATTTTTCCTAACATTTATTCGCCTTGATAAGCTTCAAGTGGAAAGACCTTTTAATAATCTCGAAGCCATATACATCGTTGGTTAGCTCTACTCTGATAATTTGGATTTTAGCAATGTACACCAAGAAAAATAAATCCGTTTCATCACAAAAACTTGGCTGGGCTTTAAATCTTATCAAGAGCAATGTGCTATTTCCACTAATTTGTCTAAGTAAGTCTATACATCTAAGAAGAGTGGAAAAATAGCTGTGTATATTGTTGTACAAGACAGGTGTAATTTACTTGGACGGCTCTATTTTTTTTTACCTCGTTCAAATACTACTGAAAGTTCTATAGATTAAGCACTATCGGGTTTTTTTAAAAGAATTGTGAAAATGAACTTTTGTCCAAGTAAATCTGTACAGCTACGTACAACAAAAACGTGATTTATATTCAATTCTGTCTAAGTACGTCTAAGTAAATTTTGTTTTACGATGATTTATATAAAATATGCATGCACACCATGCGCCATCAGGGTTTTAGCTTTTTTCAATTATCTATCTCGTAAAGCTATGTAAAGCAAAGAGATAAATAACTATGTAACCTCAAAATTTTAATGGTATCTGAAACTCTATTCGTTAAAGTGCCAAGTATGGATGAAAGACGATGAATAGCTGTATGGTTAAAGTTAGATGGTAATAAGTAGGATTTTGAAGAAGTGATGAGTTTTAGTGCTAGGCAAGTGCCAATTTTTTTGTATCATAGCTTGTATCATTAAACTGTTTTGTGTTTATTAATTTATTTATATCAGTGCTTTAATGGTTATTTTGGTATTGGATATACCTACCAAGATTAGCTGATAAATCAGCAACTTAAAAAACCGCCTTAATCGGCGGTTTTTTGTTTGGGGGCGTTTTGGGGGAACTTGTTCACGTTCTTATATGGAATGGTGTTGCACTTCATTTGAGAATCTAAGAAATTAAAAACAAGCTTGGGTACACGGACAAAAGAGTCAATAGGGATAGGCGAAATTAATAATAGAACCTGTGAAGCTGTTGTGTTTTTGTAGTTTAATTTTTGATTTTAATGAAAAAATTATAAATCTTGCCTGTTGTGAACTATTTCCCCTGTAAAATATTAATGTCGTAGCTTAATTCTCCTGTTATAAGGATGTGAACAGATTCTACGATAACGTTTTGGAATTGTTTTTTTATAAAGACTCAAGCGCAATAAAAAAGCGCTGTGAGGATAGCGAAATTAATGAAAAATTTTATTTTAAAGAGTGTAGCTGTAATTTTTGCAGTCTTTTCTACACATACGATGGCTGCTGATTTTGTTGCAG
>Ga0308161_1002498_pt1 | contig 19434 bp, 15 predicted proteins | sample PhyFR2_FD_201034 | JGI IMG/M metagenome (GOLD analysis project Ga0308161, IMG submission 201034) | Phyllosphere microbial communities from UC Gill Tract Community Farm, Albany, California, United States - DLSLF.R2 | ecosystem: Host-associated > Plants > Phyllosphere > Unclassified | place: USA...
CTGCCCCTGCCCGCACACGCGTGGCAGGCGCCCGTATCCGACTGCCCGGTGCCGGCACAGCCCTTGCACGTGCTGTCGAGCCAGTACGCAAGCGAAAACTCGGCGACCGTGGCATACAGCTTGTGCGCGGCCTGCGCATCCCACGCCGTGTTTTCCGGCACCCAGCGGCGCGCGCGGCCGCGTTTGGTCACCTGCGCCGTCCACAGGCGCAGCAGCTGCGCCAGGTTGGCCGTGTTGCCTTCGAACGCCCGCACGGCAAGGCGGTCCGCGTACTTCACGCGGTACAGCAGCAAGCCGATGTCGCCCGTCGATTCGGCGGCCGCGAACGCCGCCGCCATCAGCGGGTCCACCTGGTGGTGCCGTTCGTCGTTGGTCAGGTTCGGCGCGCCCAGCGCCCGAACGTAGCGGTCTGCGAAACCCATCACTTTCTCCTTGTTCTCCCGGCCACGCCAGCCCCCGCCGGCACGACGCCAGAATGTTGTGTCTTGTCGTTATCGGTCCTGCGCCGGCCCGAACAGGGCAGCCACGAGCGGATCGCGCCGGCCGACGGCCGGGTAGCTGCACACCGTCGCCTGCGACGGTGCGAGCAATTCGGCTTCGGCATCGCCGGCCCCGTCGCGCCCCTGCACCGGCACCGGTACCGGCAACTGCGCGGACAACGCCGCCGGTCCGAGATGCCAGAGGTACTGCCAGCGCGGCTGGCCCAGGTGCACCTTTTCGCGATGGATGCGCTGCCGGTGCAGGAGGTTGTCCAGGCGCAGCCGCGTCGCCGCCAGCGAATACCCGGCGTCGCGCGCGAGATCGTCGGCCAGGCGCGGCCCGGCACCCAGCAGCGACTCGATCGCGGCTTCCAGCGGATCCGCCTTCCCGCGCGGGCGCCGTTCGTGCATGTGTCCCATAAAACCCTTTCAAAGGTTTAGCATTTGACGTACAGTATAGAACTCTAAACTGATCTTAGTCAAGAAATCTAAACCCAAGAAGTTTAGGACACTAAACATGAATCTATTATCCGAACGCCTCGATCATATCTACCGCATCACGCCGCAACTGGAAGGAGAACGCGGCCAGACCGGCCTCGTGAAAGCGTCCGGCGCCTCGAAAAGCGTCGTCAACCAGTGGCTCACCGGGAAGATCAAGTCGATGGACATCCGCTACGCGCTGGGCATCGAACGCGAGCTCGGTTTCTCGCATATCTGGCTGATGACGGGTGAAGGCGACCCGCGCCAGGCGCCGCTGCACGGGCTGAAAGACGGCCTGGCGGTGCGCGCGGCCGACAACGACGATGCGGACTTCGTGCAGATCCGCATGGTCAAGCTGCGGCTGTCGGCCGGCATCACCGGCTTCCAGACGGAGCCGGAACGGCGCGACGGCGGCACGCTCGGCATGCGCCGCACGTGGATCGAACGGCACAACTACCACCCCGACCACTTGATCGCCATCCTCGTCAAGGGGGAAAGCATGGAACCGTCACTGTACGCCGGCGACATCGTGATCATCAATACGCTCGACACCAAGCTGGTGGACGGCGCCGTGTACGCGTTCAACTATGAAGGGGAAGCCGTCGTGAAGCGCCTGGCGCGCGACGCCGGCAAGTGGTGGCTGACGTCGGACAATCCGGACCAGCGCAAGTACCACCGCAAGCTGTGCCAGACCGGCGCGTGCCTCGTCATCGGCCGCGTCGTGCGCAAGGAAAGCGACCGCATATGAAGCTGGACGTCGCCGTCACGGAACTGAAAGGCGTGCGCGTGGCGCTGGCGTTTCCGCCGCCGGCGTGGGTCGCCCCGGGCGTCGGCGACGTGCTGCTGGCGCGCCTGCGCCCCCACTTCCCGACGCTGCCCGTCATGCTGGTGGCCCTGCACCGGGGCGGCGTGCGCGCGCATGCCGCGTTCCAGGCGGCGGCGCTGGTCGAAGGTGCCGACCTGACGCGGCTGCCGCGCACGCCGCTCGACCTCGACGTGCCGCCCGCCCCGCCGGAGGTGCCGCCGCCGTTCTGACGCCGTCGCCCGGGCACCGGTACGCTACGGCGCGTGCACGTGTTCGAGCGGATTGGCCAGGCCCATGTCGCCGCCGAGGCGCGTATCCCAGTCCGTCGGCGCCAGCGACACGCCGTCCGGCATGCGGCCGCCGTGGCGTCGGTAGATCGCGATCCAGCCCGGCAGGCGCCCGGGCGCTTCCTGCGCCAGCCCGGTGAGCGCCGCAACGGTCGACGGATCGCCGGCGCCGCGCACGGCAAACGCGACGAGGCGGTCGAGCGGCGCCGCCTGCACGTCGAAGATCGACGCCATCATCACGAGCGGCGCGGCCGCGAACAGGTGGTAGTGCAATGCCTTGGGGCCGCGTTCGAGTTCGTGAGGGAGCGCGCCGTCGGGGCGGACCTGCGCCAGCGCCGCGTCGAACACGCCGTGCCCCCAGTTGCGGCAACGCGCGTCGCCCGTGACGGCCCCGGTCGCGGCCACGGCCAGCCCCTCCCAGAAGTAGTGATTGTTGCGCACGCCCTTGTGCGCGTCGGCGTGGCGGATCGTCGCATCGGCCAGCGCCAGCAGCCAGGCGTCGATGCGGCGGCGCTCGTCCGGCGTGGCGGCCGGCTGCACGCGCGCGTACGCGAGCGCGAGGCCGGCCAGTGTCCATTTGCGCGAGATGTACGACTGCTCGGTCGCCATCGTGCCGAGCATGGCGCGGCTGTCGGCCCAACTTGCCAGCCAGCCGAGGGCGCAGCGGGCGTCGGCGCCGTCATGGCGGCGCTGCCACGCGACGGCGGCCCGGGCCACCCCGTTCAGGTAGTCGTTGACCGGCTTGAGGGCCGCGTCGTTGCGCGCCTTGCGCACGGGGTCGACGTGCGCGTGGTGGCTGTCGCCGTCGCTGTAATAGCTGTTCGCGTCGATGTCGACGACGGCCGGTGGGGGCGCGCCGCAGGCGCACGCATTGCCCGCGGCCAGCGCCGCGAGCAGCAGGATGCTTCGCATTCGTATCACCTCGTTGTCCAGGCAGGATGACGCCGATGATACGCGACTGCCCCGCTCAACCGCTGTTGCGCAGACCCGCCGAGATGCCGTTGATCGACATGTGCAGCCCGTTGCGGGTCGCGTCGTCGTCCACGCCGGCGCGGTAGCGGCGCAGCAGCTCGACCTGCAGGTGGTTCAGCGGATCGATGTACGGCAGGCGGTTGCGCAGCGAGCGCTGCATCTGCGGGTTCCCGTCCAGCAGTTCGTCCTGCTCCATGATCTGCTTGAGCACGCCCACGGTGCGCGCATGTTCGGCGCTGATCTGGCCGAAGATGCGCTCGCGCAGCGCCGCGTCGACGACCAGGTCGGCGTAGCGGCCCGCGATCGCGATGTCGCTCTTGGCCAGCACCATGTCCATGTTCGACAGCAGCGTGGTGAAGAACGGCCACGACCTGTACATCGTGCGCAGCAGGGCCAGGCGCTCGGCCGGCGCGTCGGCGAGGAAGCGCTCGACCGCGCTGCCGAAGCCGTACCAGCCCGGCAGCATCAGGCGGCACTGGGCCCAGCTGAACACCCATGGAATCGCGCGCAGGTCTTCGATCGCGCGCGACTTCTTGCGCGACGCCGGCCGGCTGCCGATGTTCAGCGCGGCGATTTCCGAGATCACGGTCGACTCCCAGAAATAGGTCTCGAAGCCCTCGGTCTCGTACACCAGGGCGCGGTAGGCGGATAGCGCTTCCGTCGACAGGCGGTCCATCGCCGCGACCTGCGCGACGTCCGGCTGCGGCTGGGTGTGCGACAGCAGCGTGGCTTCCATCGTCGCGGCGACCAGCACTTCCAGGTTGCGCCGGCCGACTTCCGCATTGGCGTACTTGGCGGTGATGACTTCGCCCTGCTCCGTCAGGCGGATGCGGCCCTGCACGGCGCCGGCCGGCTGCGCCAGGATCGCCTCGTAGCTCGGGCCGCCGCCGCGGCCGACCGAACCGCCGCGGCCGTGGAACAGCTGCAGCTTGACGCCGTGGGCGCGGAACACGTCGATCAGTTCCAGCTCCGCCTTGTGCAGCTCCCAGCCGGACGTGACGTAGCCGCCGTCCTTGTTGCTGTCCGAGTAGCCCAGCATGACTTCCTGCAGGCGGCCGCGCGACTGCAGCAGGCGCATGTACTGCGCCAGGCCGAACGCCTCGGCCATGATGCCGGGGCCGGCGCGCAGGTCGTCGATGGTCTCGAACAGCGGGATGATGTTGACGTCGAGCGTGCCGAGCGTCGGATGCAGCAGGCCCGCTTCCTTCAGCAGCACCGCCACCTCCAGCAGGTCTGAGACCGAGGCCGCCTTCGAGATGATGTAGTTGGTGACGGCGTCGCGGCCGTAGGTCAGGTGCGCGCGCTTCGTCGCGCGCAGGATCGCCAGCTCGGACGCCGTCTCTTCGGAGTACGTCTCGAACGGCGAGACGAGCAGCCGGGGCGACCGCAGTTCGTCCAGCAGCACCTGGCGGCGCCCGGCTTCGTCCAGCGCCAGGTAGTCGGCGCCCGGACGCGCCTGCGCCAGCAGTTCGGCGATGACGCGTTCGTGCACGTCCGAGTTCTGGCGCAGGTCGACCGGCGCGAGGTGGAAACCGAAGACGTTCACCGCACGGCGCAGCAGGCGCAGGCGGCCGCGCGCCAGCGGACGGGCACCGCTCTCCACGAGCGATGCGTGGATCGTGTCCAGGTCGGCCAGGAGCTCGGCCGCACTGGCATACGCACCCGCTTCCGGCTGGTCGGCACCCGCCGCGAGCCACGCGCGCGTGGCCTGCAGGCGCGCATGCATGCCGTACAGCGCCTGGCGATACGGCTCGTCCTGGTGGTGCGGCGAATTGTCCGGCGCGCGTTCGGCCAGGACGCGCAGCGCGTCCGTGCAGCCGCACAGCGACTGCGCCTGCGACAGTTGCGACGCCAGCGTGTGCAGCTCGGGCAGGTAGAAGTCGAGCGCGCGCGTGGCCTGCGCCTGCAGGGTGGCGCGCAGGATGTCGGCCGTGACGAACGGGTTGCCGTCGCGGTCGCCGCCGATCCAGCTGCCCACCTTCATGAACGACGGCAGTTCGGTGTCGGCCCAGGCGGCATCCTTCTGGGCCAGCGTGTCCTCCAGCGCGCAGTACAGGCGCGGCAGGCTCCTGAACATCGTGTAGTCGTAGAAGGACAGGCCGTTCTCCACCTCGTCCAGCACGGACAGCTTGGCCGGGCGCAGCAGGCGCGTCTGCCACAGGGTCAGGATCGCGCGCGCCAGCGCTTCGTCGTTGTCCTGCTCTTCGTCGGGGGTCAGCTGGGTGCGGTCGCGGTCGCCGATCAGGCGCGCGATCGCCATCTGGCAGTTGAGGACGCTCTTGCGCTGCACTTCCGTCGGGTGCGCCGTGAACACGGGGCTGACGTGGGCGTCGTCGAAGAACGCGCGCAGGGCGTCCATGCGGCCGGCCTCGAACACGCCTTCGACGGCGTGCGCGATGCTGCCCTTCTTCGGCGCCGAGCCGGCCGTGAGGTGGGCGCGGCTGCGGCGGATGTGGTGCTGGTCTTCGGCGATGTTGGCAAGCAGCGAGAAGTACGTGAAGGCGCGGATCAGCTGGGTCTTTTCGTCGGCCGAGATGTCGGCGAGCAGGCCCGCCAGTTCCTCGTGCGCGCTGCCGTCCTCGTCGCGGCGGAAACCGATGCAGCTGCGGCGCACGGATTCGATGCGGTCGAATACGGCATCGCCCTCCTGGGCGCGGATCGTTTCGCCCAGCATGCGGCCCAGCTGGCGGATGTCCCGCCCCAGCAATTCTTCCTTGAAGTTCCGTGCCTCTTCAACGCTCATTCCACACTCTCCAGATCAATTCGTCGCCAAAAACTGTAAAGAATTTACAAACACGCACCGGAGGCCGCCTTTTAGCAAACAGGCTCCGTTGTATAGACCGATGCCGATGGGGCGAATGGCAGCGCGGTCGGCGCAATGTTATGAAATTTTACTACGAACATTGATGAGTTCCGCGCCCAGGTTGAAAAAATGCTACACGGCGCGCGGCAATGCCGGCCCGATGACATTGAACAGCTCTCCCTGCAATGACTTTACAATGTTGAAATTTGTAAAATCAGAGGGCATCCGCGATGGAGAAGATCGATTTTCGAAAGCAGCTCAAGCACCTGTACATGCCGTCCACAAAGGCCTTCTCGTTCGTCGACGTGCCGCCCATGCGCTACCTGATGGTCGACGGCAGCGGCAACCCGAATACGGCAGGCAGCCACCGGGAAGCGATCGAAGCGTTGTATGCGGTCGCCTACGCGCTCAAGTTCGCCGGCAAGAACGAGATGGGCAAGGATTACGTGGTCCCGCCGCTGGAAGGCCTGTGGTGGGCGGACGACATGGCGTCGTACACGAGCGGCGACAAGGACGCCTGGCACTGGACGATGATGATCATGCAGCCCGACTGGATCACGCCGGCGGCGATCGCCGATGCGGTCCGCAGGGTCGGCCTGAAAAAATCGCTGTCCGCCCTTCCCCTGCTCCGGGACGAGGTGCTCGACGAAGGACGCTCGGTGCAGATCATGCACATCGGCTCGTACGACGACGAAGCCCCGACCCTGGCGCGGCTCCACGACGAATACCTGCCGCAACACGGTCTGGTCCCGAACGGCAGGCACCACGAGATCTATATCGGCGACCGCAGGAAAGCGGCGCCGGACAAGCTGAAGACGGTATTGCGGCAGCCGGTGGCGGCGGCGCGCTGAGGCTTGGGGGCCCGCGCCGCCGCGTCAATAATAAAGATCGACCAGCAACCTCACGTCGCTGCGTTCCGGCAGCGCGCCGAAACGCGTCCATGGTTCGCCGCGCTGGCGTTGCCACTGCAGGGACAGGCTGAAGCTGTCGTAGCGCTTCCTGAATTCCAGCCACGCCTGCCTGCCACCGTTACCCCGGTCCGCCTGCACGAATCCGGCCAGATCGAGCCCCTGGACCAGGGCGTTGCGGGCACTGACGTACGTGAAGAACGCCTGGCGCGTGACGGGTTCCTGCAGGTTGTACGACCATGCGAGCGTGTTGCCCCAGGCAAGCGGATTGCGCGCGCCCAGGGTCAGGTCCTCGCCTTTGGCCACGCCGGCGCCGTTCGTCTGCCATTCGAATGTCGTCGTGATGTCGAGCGGCCAGGTATAGGTGAGGCCGACCGCGCTGCGGGAACGGAAACGCCGATCCTGCTCCCGGTTGTTCGCCAGCGCGTACAGCGATGGCGCACGCCCCCCGGCCCATTCGCCATAGACGATGGCGGACTGGCCGAGCAAGGTGTTCAGGTTGAGGCCGAACTGCGGCGAGTGGCCTTGTTCGCGGTAGATCAGCCACTGGGGCCGCAGCGTCGCGCCGATCTGCTGGCTGCCCGTCAACAGCCAGCGGTTGATGCTGTTGGTCTTGCTCAGCGCGTCGTCCGCTTCCGGGTCGCCCGGCTCGCGGCGGGCGGCCAGCCGCGGCGACAGCAACAGGGACACCGAGCCCGAATCCCACAGCTGCTGCCCCTGCACCATGACGCTGCCCAGCCGGTTGGTGCGGCGGCTCACCGGATCGGGGCTCGAGGTGACGACCGATCCGGACTTGAAGAAGTCGGTCGGATTGAAGCCGGTCGCCACGCCGAAGCGCTGGTTGATGCGGCCGGCGTCGACGACCTGCGCCGCGCCCGGCTGCCAGCTCAGGTAGGCTTCCTTCAGGTTCGGGCGGGTGCGGTACTCGGCCGTCAATGTTTCGGCCGTGCGTTCGATGCGGGCGCCGACGACGGCGCGCAATTCAGGCGCGAGGCGATAATTGACTTCGCCATCCAGGGCGTACCGGTAGCGCGTGGCGGAGGAACCGTCCCAGCGCTCCGACCGCTCGGCGCCGCCTTCGACGTTCAGCTTCCACGGACGCGCCGCCGCCACCGGCGCGTCGGGCGCCGCATCCGCCAGCGCGAGCGCGGCGTCGTCCTGGGCGGCGGCGCAGGCGTGCACGCACGCCAGGGCGACGGCGATGGCCGTCCCCGATAAGCGAAGCGCGCTCATTCCGGATGAAAACGCGACAGGTAATCGCGTTGCAGCCAGGTTTCGGGGATGTCGCGCCAGGCATAGGCGTCGAAGCGCATGACCGTCACCCAGCTCGGATCCAGGCCGTCGATGATCACGGTTTCCGTCGGACGTTCGACGCCCAGCTCGTTGCGGTAACGGCGGTAATAGGCCGTCTTCAGCAGGCGGTCGCTGTCCGAATAGAACTTGGCCTTGACCGGGCGCGCATCGCGGGTGTCGAGCCACAGGTCGATACGGCGGTAATTGACGCCCTCGGGGGTGGTCGCGACCAGCGCCAGCTTGTGCGCGTGGCGGGTCTGGCGGTCGCCGTCGGTCACGTCTTCCTCGCCCGTCAGCTGGGCGCGGTAGTCGCGCGCCAGGTTGATCGTCGCCACGTCGCCGTTGGACGCCTGGCCCAGCAGGCGCTGTTCCGGCGAGATGCGGATGCTGGCCTGGTTGGACGGATCGTAGAACCAGAGGTCGTTACCGTTCTTGAGCATCAGCTTTCCCGTTTCGCGCGCCGGCGCCACGAAACGCACGAGGGTCCGGTACTGGCCGCCCGCGGGGTCCGGCTTGGAATAGATGGCCAACGTATTGGTATCGGTCTGCTTGCCGGCGCGGTATTCGATCAGCGTTGCCGTGAGAACGAAGGATTTGGTCGGGTTGCGGATGGCGTCGCTCGCAACGAGCAGCGCCTTGGGATCGGCGGCGGCATGCGCCATGGCAGCCAGGCCCAGGCTGCACGCGATCAGGGCGAATTTTCGGAACATTGTGCCTAACGGAAATTTTTGAAGGAAGACCGAAGATTACACGTGCCGCAATGCGTCGACAATAGGTTGCTTCGCAGCACCTTTGGCCGGCAGCCAGGCGGACAAGGCCGCGACCACGGTGAGCCCGACGAACGTCAGGACCATCATCCCCCATTCGCCCCAGACGCGGACCGTCAGGGGAATCGGGTCGACGCGCGACGGCGGAATCCAGTTCAGGCCGCTCACGTTGACCGCCGAGGAAATCACCAGCGCGATCACGACGCCCAGCGCCGAGCCGATCATGCCCAGCACCGCGCCCTCGATGATGAAGAGCGCCTCGATCCCCCTGCGGCGCTGCCCGATGGCGCGCAACGTGCCGATTTCGACCGTCCGCTCGTAGATCGTCATGCTCATGGTATTGCTGACAACGAAGATGACGATCGCGCCGATCAGCACGAACACGAAGCCGAACAGCGCGGAAAACATGCGGTTCGTCTGGCCGTAATAGGGATTGAGGGTCTCGAAATCGAGGATATCGAGCTTGGCATCCTTGAAGTCCTTCGCCAGCAGCTGTTCGATCCGTGCGCGCGCCGGCGCGATCTGGTCCGTGTGCCGCAGCTGGACGATCACGGCCGTGACCTGCGGCGCCTCGCGTCCATAGACGAGGCGCTGGGCACCTGGCAGGTGCATCGCCACGTACACGTCGTCCAGTTCCTTGACGCCCTGCTGTTCGGCTTTGACGACGGTGAAGCTGCCGACGTTCGGCGCGCCGTGGACATTGGTCGCCAGGACCTCGATCCGGGTCGCCTCGTTATGCACCGCCGGGCCTTCCAGCGCCGACAGCGCCGCGAGATCGGGCGGCGCGTCGTTGGCGGCCGGATCGGCCGCCTTGGGCTGCGCGTCGCACATCGGCACCTTCAGTTCGGCGCACAACTGGAGTACGCGGGCGACGCCTTCGCCGATCACGATCGCTTGCGGGTCGGCGCCGTCCAGCGGCAACGGGCGCGGCGCGATCGGGAACCCGTAGTCGTTCCATTTGCGCAGCTGGACCTGGTCCTGCGCCACCATGCCCTGCACCATCACCGTCCGCGATACGCCGGCGCCGAAGTTGCCGGCGATGCCGCCGAGCTGCAGCGTCGGCGTGGCCACCACGACCATCGGTTTCAGGACCGGATCGTTCTTCAATGCCGCGATCAGCTTCTCGTAACCCGCGATCCCGTAGGCGGCGGAATTGCCGCTGCCGTAGAGGAAATAGCCCTTGCGCTGGATCTGGAGATGACCGCTGCGCTGGACGAAATCGGTCTGCATTTCGTTGGTGATGTCGTGGCTGTAGCCGCCGAAGATCAGGATGGCGTTGACGCCGACCACCATCGCCAGCAGGGTCGTCAGCGAGCGCTGCCGGTTGCGCGTCAGGTTGCGCAAGGCGAGCACCAGCGTGGTCAGCGCGCGCTGGTGTCTGCGCATCAGGTTGCGCACCGCATGGGTCAACTTCTGTTTCATGCCGAGATGTTTCTGTTGATGCGCTCGAATCCGGTAATGCGGCCGTCGCAGATGTTGAAGACCCCGTCGGCGGCGTTGATGACCTTCGGGTCGTGCGACGAAAAGACGAACGAGACCTTGTACTTGCGCTGGATGCGGCGCATCAGGTGGATGATCATGCTGCCGGTTTGACTGTCGAGATTGGCGGTGGGCTCGTCGGCCAGCACGAGCGCGGGCGACAGGGCCAGGGCCCGGGCGATCGCCACCCGCTGCCTTTGTCCGCCGGACAGCTGGCCCGGCCGGTGGTTCGCCTTCGCCATCAGTCCGACCGCATTGAGCAGTTGCTCGACGCGCGCGCGCCGGCTTTCGGCCGGGATACCCGCCATGACGAGCGGGTATTCGACGTTCTCGTAGGCGGACAGCACGGGCAACAGATTGAAGGTCTGGAAGATGAAGCCGATATGCCGCGCGCGGAAATCGGACAGGGCATCGTCGGACAACTGGCTCACGTCCTGCCCCGCCACCAGCAGCCTGCCGCTGTCGGGGCGGTCGATACAGCCGATCATGTTCAACAGCGTGGTCTTGCCGCTTCCGGAAGGGCCGCTGAGCACCGTAAAACAGTTCGACGCGATCTGGATCGATACATCGACCAGTCCCGGGACTTGCACGTTGTCGAGCTGGTAGGTCTTGTTGAGGTTTTCAATGACGACTGCGGGCTTGGTTTCCATCGGGTTCTCAGTCTGGTGGCGGGAGCTCCGGCAGGAACGCCATCCGGGACAGCGCGCATACTGTCTCAATGGCCGAGCTCACCGTACAGTGTACCATCCGGCAACGGCCGGCAGGCTGCCGATCGCGGCGGCCTGTCGTGGACATGCCCTGCCGCCACGGCCGCTTCCGCCAGCTGCCGCTTCAGCGCCGCGCCGTCGAGAGCGAGCCCGAATCGCCCGGCTGCACCGGCAGCGTCTTGAGTTCCGGCTGCTGCGCGACGAAGGGGCGGATGCCGAGCGCCGTGTGGATCTCGCGCGGGTAGATCAGGTAGCCGCGCGTGATGACGGCCGCCACCTTGCGCACATCGCCGATGGCGCGCGTCGGGTCGCCGTCGACGAGCACGAGGTCGGCCAGCTTGCCTGCCGTGACGGACCCGCGCTCGTGGCTCGTGCGCGTGTAGCGCGCGCCGTTGCGCGTGGCCACCTGCAGCGCCTGCGCGGGCGTGAGGCCGGCCTTGACCAGCATCTCGAGTTCGGCCTGCAGCGTGAAGCCGGCCAGTTCGTCCGTCCCCGCCACCAGCGGCACCCCGGCGCGGTACAGCATGCCGACGAACTGCACCATCTTCGCGTACGACTTTTCATAGCGGTGCAGCGTCGCCTCGTCGGGGATCTTCATCGTGCCCACGTAAAAGCCGCGCTTGACGTCCGGCGGCATGTGGTCGGCCACCGGCGCGAACGGCTCGTTGATGTCGCCGTCCTTCTGCTTGAGGAAGGCGAACGTGGCGAGCGTCTGGTCGATCACGGTCTGCTGCTTCGCCAGGCGCGCGACGAATTGCTTGACCTGCGGCGACTCGAAGTCCAGCGCCGCCACCTTCTCCGAAGGCAGCACGAAGCGTTCGAGCGTGCGCGTCTCCGTCTGCGGCGTGGCGAGGAAGTTCAGCATCACCTGGTTGATGTGCTGGATCTCGTCGTAGCCGGCGTCGAGCGCCTCGAACGCACGCAGCCCGGCCGGGACGTGGCCGGACACGCGCATGCCGCGGCTGTGCGCATACGCGACCGTCTCCTTCAGGATCGCCTTCGGGAAGGAATTGTAGATCTTCAGCTGGGGGTAGCCGTGTTCGGCGTACCAGTCGACCGCGCGCCTGGCTTCGTCGAGCGTCTTGATCACGAAGCCGCCGTTGGACGAATACGGGCTTTCCCCTTCGAGGAAGCCGGCCGGCACGATTTGTGGACCGAGCAGCTTGCCCTGCGCCGTCTCGTCGAGCATCAGCTGGAGCTGGGCGTTGTCGTTGCCCATGTCGCGCACGCTCGTCACGCCGGCCGCCAGATTCAGGCCGCCTTCCCAGCGGCTGACGTGGGCGTGCATGTCGAACAGGCCCGGCAACAGCACCTTGCCGGTCGCGTCGATCTCGTGGTTCACGCCGCGCATCGGACTGCCGGCCGGCAGCACGGCCGTGATCCTGCCGCGCAGGACGTAGACGTCGGACGGCCCCGTGAGCACGGCCTTGTCGCTGTCGAACACGCGCGCGTTGCGCACGACCGTGAGGCCGTCGAGCGGATGCTGAAGGCGGGCCGCGAGGTCCTCCAGCATCTTCTGTTCGGCCACTTTCTGGCGCTCGCGCATCGGCTTGACGGCGGCTTCCCAGCCGCGTTCGACGAGAGCCATCTGGCCCGGCTCGATGGCCGCGAACAGGCGCGGACGCGCTTCCCGCGTGGCCCACACGAAGCTCGGCGACAGGCCGATGCCGGTGGTGGCGACGAGTTGCACCGTCTGCGTCTTGCCATCGGCTCCCGTGACCTGCAGCTCGTCGAGCTTCTTCTGCGAGAGCAGGCCGTTCGGGAACAGCGGCAGCGTGCCGCCGGGACGCGCCGCCAGCGCGCCCAGCGCGGCCGACGTGGTCTCGAACGAGCTGTTGAGCGGCACGTACATGGCCGTGCCGTCGACCCGGGTGTGCCCCGTTTCCGTGGTCGAGTGCCAGCTGGCCGTGCCGTCCTTCAGCTCGAAATGCTCGTCCACGCTGGCGCCGTACGTGGAAGCGCCCTTGACCTCGTATTCCGTCATCGTGCCGTCCGGCGCGTAGCGGATGCGCTCCGTGAGCTCCGGGCCGCGGCCGTTGTCCTTGAAGACGAACTTCACGCGCGTCAGGCCGTCGTCGCCGCGCTCCACCACCTGCTCGCCGGCGCGCTTGCCGTTCTCGACGTAGATGTCGTAGGTCGTCACGCTGGCCGCGTGCGCGCTGCCCCAGGCGGCCAGCAGGGCCAGCATCAGTCTCGTTTTCATTTTCATGGTGTTTTCTCGGGGTTGCGGGCGCCTACTGCGGGTAAACGTGCACGTATCATCTCTGGGAGACGATGCAGAATACCATGTTGTCAAACCGCAAAACTCACGGACTGTCACCGCCGTTCGCTTGCGCCGTGGTCGCTTACCTGGTGCGTTCGCGTACCTTGTCGGAGGGCGTCAGGACCAACACGACGAGCCAGGCGGCAAACGATAGTCCGCGCTGCAGGCCGGCAAAGCACAGGACGTAAATCACCCATCCGGAAACGTGATAGGGATGCGTGATCCCGGCGCTCTCCATGACGTAGGCGGTCAGGAATGCCGCCATGGCGCATACGGGAAGCTGAAACCACCATGTTTGTTCGAGCTTTGATTTCATTGTCAGATCCGCAAGTGACGAAAACCGCAGCGTACTTCAATGTCCGTATAACTGGTGTAAAAATTGCGGCTTGCCCCGGCGTCAAGGACGAGTTCGGCTGTAAACGAAAAAGGCCAGCTCGAAAGCTGGCCCATCTCTGAATTCCTTGGTCGGGGCGAGAGGATTCGAACCTCCGACCACCTGCACCCCATGCAGGTACGCTACCAGGCTGCGCTACGCCCCGACTCGGCCCGCAATTATAACAGAGGCACGCAGGATGACTAGCATTTTGTCATGAAGCATCTTGGCAACGTGAAACAAGTGCTCACTTCCAGTCCCCGCGCAGTTCCAGCACATCCTCGTACAAACCCTCCGGCGTGACGTCCTGCGGCGGCACCGGCCGGCCGACCGCGAGCGCCAGGCGCGAGCGCAGGCCGCGCGTCAGCGAACGCTCGAACACGTTCGACGGATCGCGCGAAAACACGCTGCCCCACAGGCCGCGCAGCGCCATCGGGATCACCGGCACCTTGCTGCGCGCGACGATCTTGGCGATGCCGCCGCGGAATTCGCTCATCTCGCCCGTCTTCGTCAGTTTGCCTTCCGGGAAGATACAGACGAGTTCGCCGTCGTGCAGCGCGTGGGCGATGTCGACGAAGGCCTTTTCCATCAGCCACGGGTCGTCGTGCGCGGGCGCGATCGGGATCGCCTTGCCGGTGCGGAAGATGAAGCCCAGCAGCGGGGTCTTGAAGATGTGGTGGTCCATCACGAAGCGGATCGGGCGCGGGCTCGCGGCCAGGATGACGATGGCGTCGACGTAGCTCACGTGGTTGCAGACGAGGACGGCGGGGCCCTCTTCCGGAATGCGTTCGACGTCCACGGTCGACACGCGGTGGATCGTATGGATCAGGAGCCAGGCCAGGAAGCGCATCAGGAATTCCGGCACCAGCGAGAAGATGTAGATGGCGACGACGGCATTCAGCAGCGCGGTCGTGAGGAACATCTCCGGAATCGTGAAGCCGCGGCCGATCAGGAACACGGCCAGGCCGGCCGACGCCACCATGAACAGCGCGTTCAGGATGTTCATGCCGGCGATCGTGCGCGAGATGTGGGCCGGGTCGCAGCGCGTCTGGATCAGCGCGAACAGCGGCACGATGAAGAAGCCGCCGAACACGCCCAGCAGCAGGATGTCCGCGAGGATGCGCACGATGCCCGCCTGCGCCAGTATGCCGGCGACGTCGACCGTCGCCGTGTTCGTGTAGCCGTGGCTGGCGAAGTAGAGGTCGATGCCGAACAGCGACAGGCCGATGGCGCCGAACGGCACCAGGCCGATCTCGACCTTGCGGCCCGAGAGTTTTTCGCACAGCAGCGAGCCGGTGCCGATGCCGAGCGAGAACACGGTCAGCAGCAGGACGAACACGCTGTGGTCGCCATGCAGGTAATCCTTGGCGTACAGCGGGAACTGGTTCAGCACGAGCGCGCCGTAGAACCAGAACCACGAATTGCCCAGCATCGACAGGAACACGGTACGGTTCTTGCGCGAGAAGTTGATGTTGCGGATCGATTCGGCGACGAAGTTGGCGCTGATCTTCAGCGCCGGCGCCGGTGCCGGCGACGCCGGGATGCGCCAGCTGGCGGCCAGGCCCAGCACCGCGACGGCCACCGTCCCGATCGCGACCAGGTGCACGCCGGCGGCGCCGCGGCCGGCGAGGATCGCGCCCATCACTTCGCCCAGCAGGATGCCGACGAACGTGCCCATTTCGATGACGCCGTTGCCGCCCACGAGCTCTTCGGCTTTCAGGTGCTGCGGCAGGTAGGCGTATTTCACGGGGCCGAACAGCGTGGAGTGCACGCCCATGCCGACGACGGCGGCGATCAGCAGCCACAGGGTATGCGTCCACCAGCCGGCGGCGGCGACGGCCATGATGCCGATCTCGAGGACCTTGACGAAGCGCGCCAGGCGGCCCTTCTCGACCTTGTCCGCGATCTGGCCGGCCGTGGCCGAAAACACGACGTACGGCAGGATGAACAGGCCAGGTATCAGCTGGTTCAGCAGCGCGGCAGGCGCGGTCGTCCACGACAGCGCGTCGTAGGTCAGCACGACCAGCAGCGCCGTCTTGAACAGGTTGTCGTTGAACGCCCCCAGGAACTGGGTCCAGAAGAACGGGCCGAAGCGGCGCTCGGTCAGCAGGGAAAACTGGCTGGGGTGGTTCGGGTGGCTCATGGGTGGTCGATGCGGAGGTCGGGGATGCGACAATCTACAACACAACCGGCACATTGAACACACGATGTTGCTGTGCGCGAATCAATGGTCGCGCATTTCGCTACCCGAATGGCATCGTCGCGCGACTTTCTCCTGGCAAGTCGTGGCTCATGTTACCCGGCCGGCACCGGTGGCGCGTGCCCAGGCGCGGAACAACGGCCCGATCCCGAGCACGACGACGACCATCCGCGCGACGTGGAACGCCGTCACCACGGGCACGCCCAGGTGCAGCACGCGCGCCGTCAGCGCCATCTCGGCGATGCCGCCCGGCGACGTCGCCAGCACCATCGTCCCCGGATGCAGCCCCGTGACGCAGGCCAGGCAGAACGCGAACGCGCCCGCGAGCGCCAGGGTCGCCAGGGTGCACGCGGCCACGCTGGCGAGATAGCGCGGCGCCGTGTGCACGAACGCCGGCGTGAAGCGCGTGCCGAGCGAGACGCCGATGAACAGCTGGCCCGTGCGGATCATCCACTCCGGCAGGCGCGAGAGTTCGACGCCGGCCGCCGTCAGCATCATGGCCACGACCAGCGGCCCGATCACCCAGGCGTTCGGCAGGCGCATGCGCTTGAGCAGCAGCGCGGCGCCGGCCGTGAGCGCGACGAGGATGGCGAGGCCGGGCACGTCGACCCGGCCCGCCAGCGGCACGAACGGGTCGAGCCCCTCTCCCCAGCCGTGCACGGCGAACCAGCGCACGGCGAACGGGATGGTGCCGACGACCATCATGATGCGCAGGCTGTGCGCGGCCGCGACGCGCTCGACGACGGCGCCGTGGCGCTCGGCCTGCACGGCCATCTCGGACGCGCCGCCGACGGCCATCGCGAAGAACGCCGTGGCGCCGTCGCTGCCGGACAGACGCCGCAGCAGCGCGCCGCCGGCGAGGCCCAGGCAGACGGCGAAGGCGACGGCCAGGACGATCCAGCCGGCGTGGCGCGCCAGTGCCGCCAGCACGGGGGCGCTGAAGTACAGGCCCAGCGCCGTGCCGATGGCCCACTGCCCCGCTTCGCGCGCCTGCACGGGGGCCGCCAGGCGCGCGCCCAGCATGCACGCGATGGCCGTCGCGAACAGCGGGCCGATCATCCACGGCAGCGGCGTGTCGAGCAGGATGCAGCCGTGCGCCGCGGCGAACGCCAGCGCCAGCGCGGGCGCGAACCCGCGCAGGGCCGGCGGCATCGACAGGCGCATGCGGCGCTCAGAAGACCCAGAGCTTCTCGGCCGGCATCTCGAGCCAGTAATTGCCCGGGTCGATGCGGTGCTTGGAATAGGCGCGCACGCTCGCGTTGCCGTGCCTGAACAGGCATTCCCAGCGGTCGCCCAGGTACATGCAGGTGGACAGCGGCAGCTGGATGCCGTTGTCCACCGGCGTGCGGCCGATGCGCACTTCTTCCACGCGGATCAGCGCCGCGGCGTCGACGTCCGGATCGGACGCGCCGCTGCCGCGCGCCGTCGCGTTCAGCGCCATGCCCTCGACCTGCAGCCGCGCCGCCCCGCCCTGGCGTGCCACCACGCGCGCCGGCAGGCGGTTGTTGCTGCCCATGAACTCGGCGGTGAACAGGGTGTCCGGCGCCTCGTACATCGATTGCGGCGTGCCCTGCTGCTCGATCTTGCCGTTGTTGAGCAGCAGGATGCGGTCCGAGATCGCCATGGCCTCGGCCTGGTCGTGCGTGACCATCAGCGCCGACAGGCCGAGGCGCACGATCAGCTCGCGCAGGAACGCGCGCGCTTCCTCGCGCAGCTTGGCGTCCAGGTTCGACAGCGGTTCGTCGAGCAGGATCACGGGCGGGTTGTAGACGAGCGCGCGGGCGATCGCCACGCGCTGCTGCTGGCCGCCGGAAAGCTGGTGCGGGAAGCGCTCGCCCAGGTGGCCGAGGCCCAGCTGCGCCAGCACCTCGCGCACCTTCGGCTCGATGTCGCGCGCCGCCAACTTGCGCAGCTTGAGGCCGTAGGCGACGTTGTCGAACACGGTCTTGTGCGGCCACAGCGCGTACGACTGGAAAACGAGGCCCAGGTTGCGCGCCTCGGCCGGCAGCTCCAGCTTGCGGCTGCCGTCGTACACGCGCCGGTCGCCGATGTCGATGGTGCCGGACTTCGGGCTTTCCAGGCCGGCCACGGCGCGCAGCAGCGTGGTCTTGCCGCTGCCCGAGGGACCGAGCAGCGCGACGACCTCGCCGCGCTTCAGGTGCATCGACACGCCCTTCAGGATGGGGTTGGCGGACGCGCCTTGCCCATAGTCGAGGTGCAGGTCGTTGACGGTCAAAACGTTCATGATGATGTCTCGCTTTTTAGTGATGGAGCTCAGTTGTGTAACTTGACGCCGAAGCGCAGCGCGATCCCGAGGCCGATGGCCACGAGCGTGATGTTGATGAACGAGAGCGCGGCCACGAGGTCGGTCGAGCCGCCGGCCCACAGCGACACGAGCATCGCGCCGATCACTTCGGTGCCGGGAGACAGCAGGTACACGCCGGTCGAGTACTCGCGCTCGAAGATCAGGAAGACCATCAGCCACGCGCCCAGCATGCCGAACTTGATGAGCGGGAGCGTGACGTCGCGGGTGACGCGGCCGCGGCTCGCGCCCACGGCCCGCGCCGCCTCTTCCAGTTCCGGCCCGACCTGCAGCAGCGACGTCGACACGAGGCGCATGCCGTAGGCGAGCCACACGACGGCGTACGCGAGCCACAGCGCGAAGATGGTCGAGCGCAGCTGGCGCAGTTGCGGGATGAAGTGCTCGGACAGCCATGCGGCCACGCCGTTGTCCATGCCGCGCAGCAGGCCGTCCAGCCAGCTCGGCACGAACAGGAACACCCACAGGAACGACAGGCCGGCCAGGAGGCCCGGCACGGCGCGCGGCACCAGCACGCTGTAGTCCAGCAGGCGCGTGACGCCGTCGGCCTTGCGGTGCATGGCCAGCGCGATCGCCGTGTAGCAGGCGACGGCCAGCGCGCCGCCGATCACGCCGATCAGGACCGTGTTGACGATGCCGCGCACGAGCGACGGCTGCTCGAAGATGTCGCGGAAGTGCTGCAGGGTGAGCACGTCGGCCAGTTGCACGCCCTCGCCCCAGTACTGGACGAACGAGCGCAGCACGATGCCGGACAGCGGCAGCACGACCGTCACGAGGATCCAGGCGCCCAGCAGCGCCAGCGCCATCCACTTCCACTTGCCCAGCGCGAGCGGCTTCTGGCGCGCGCCCTTGCCCTTGATCGACACGTACTTGTTGGCGGACTTCAGCAGCCAGCGCTGCAGCATCACCAGCGGCATCGTGACGGCGACGAGGCAGACGGCGACGGCGGCCATCAGGTGGTACGACGGCGTGCCCAGCTTGTTGGTCAGCTTGTAGAGGTAGGTGGCCAGCACGAGGTGCCCTTCCGGGTCGCCCAGCACGAGCACGAGGCCGAACACCTCGAAGCCGAGGAAGAACACGAGCACGCCGGCGTACGCCAGCGCCGGCATGATCATCGGCAGCGACACGTTGAACATCACCTGCCACGGCGACGCGCCCGACACGCGCGCGGCTTCCTCGACGTCCGAGCCGAGGCTCTTCAGCGCGGACGACGCGTACAGGTACACGTGCGGCACGTGCGTGAGGCCGGCGATGACGACGATGCTGGTGAACGAATACACGTTCCACGGTACGAAGCC
>Ga0308161_1002503_pt1 | contig 19424 bp, 26 predicted proteins | sample PhyFR2_FD_201034 | JGI IMG/M metagenome (GOLD analysis project Ga0308161, IMG submission 201034) | Phyllosphere microbial communities from UC Gill Tract Community Farm, Albany, California, United States - DLSLF.R2 | ecosystem: Host-associated > Plants > Phyllosphere > Unclassified | place: USA...
AAACCGCAGAGGAGGAAGAAGAGGAAGAGGAAGTAGAGGATGTACGTCTCCAACCCCCTCTCACTAGAGTGTTGGCATCCTTTCCTTTGATCAAAATCAGCGAATCCCCGAGTTCGCATCTCTCAAAACACGTTACATAGGACAACGGGATTGTATTGGAGGATTAATGGAGGTAGTTAGGAGTGGACAAAGACCAGATCGAGGCAGCGGAAGCATGTTCCCTCAGTCTGTCGAATTCATCGAAGCAAGCGGTGTCGATCAACTCTCTCACCTCCCTGCTCTGTTGCGATGGGACGGAACACGAGCACAGTCTGACTCCCGATCGCCCCAACCAAACACCTCCTCTTTTCCGCCGACGAACTACATACTGACATTTTCCACTTCCTCCCTTCTCCTCCTTCATTTCTCACTAAAACAGCAAGCGGAAGCTATCCGAGAGGGTACGTTCCTTTCTTCTTCCCTTCCCTCTCCTCTCACGGCCCCACTGACAAGGACTCGAGTGGTTTTTACAGCATGCGGTCAAACCAAAGTGTGTGCGAATTTCAAACACCATTTCGAAGAGTGTGGAGAGAGGCTCGCGGCGGGTAAAACGATCGTCGATGGTGAGACTTGCGTAGAGGAGTTATGTAAGTCACGTCTCTTGCACTCACTCGAAGGAAGGAAGAAGGAAGGGGATACTGATACCTTTTTTCGAATTTGATGGTTGGAAATCGTCTAGTCCACTACATGCATTGCGTTGATGATTGCGTACGTTACTCCTCTATATACCTTTAGCTAACCACATCGGATTCGGGGATTCAACTGATGCTGTCTTTCTCCCTCTCCTCTCTAGGCCGCACCCAAAATCTTCGCTGCTCTCAAGTAAACCAACAATGGAGACAGTCGGAGGATCGCGATAGGAAGTGCGAGAGGAGAAGCTGGGTATATCATGAGGGAGAGAGGGAGAAGAATCAGGGTCGAGTTCTATTTAGATAACGAAGTTGTAGAGGAGGAGGGATTTTAAAGGTTTGAAACGAAAAAAAAACAGTCTGTTACCTTTCCTTCCGGGCGCCTGTTCTGGTTACAGCAAGATAGTCTATCGCTGCTGATGTCGAGGCAGTGCTTGAGGGTGGTCAACTCGACGAGTGTAGCCGCGTCGTTTAATTCGGTGTTTTCGCTTCTCTCCCTCCGGTCCTGAGTTCTGCCAAACCAGAGTCGCTGCGCCTCTTGAATGCCGGACGAGTTCGACTCGAGGCTCGACTGTCGACTGTTGAAGCAGAGTCTAGCGAGATTCGAAAGTGAATTCTGAGTTGCGAGATTTCACTTTTCGACCTTACGCTCCTCCTGCTCACTTGACCCTTCATCTCAAAGGATGTTGACTCATCTCCTTTCTTCACGGTATACTTCGTCTTGCCCACCCTTGATAGTCCTCTCGGATTCACTTCTCCAACCGGGTCTTTCACTCCTTGATCAACTCTTACTCTCTTCATCATCTTCAACCCAAACCATCTATCTATGCATAGACCAACCACCTTCACTCTCTATCCCACCAGGATTCGATCAAGCTAGATTACAATCAATAGATTTAACAGTGGATAAAGATTTCCCATTTGCTTCAACTTCAACTTGTCACCCTCATTCGCAGGTCGACCTCTCGAGTCAAGGAGCGCAAGAAAAGGTGGAAGGAATGTTGGAAGAGGCAGTAGCGAATGCGAAAGTGAGAGGGGGAGCGGTACAGGTTGTGATTGATGGAATCAACTCGCTAGGGGATCAACTCGGAGTCAATGGAGTTTGGAGATTGGTCAAGAAAGGATTGAAAGCGATCGAGGGACTACCAAGTGAGTTTTGACACTGTCTTTCACCTTGTTTTTGCTCGTCGGAACCAATTCGCAACTTCCGCTCTCCCTCTCTCTCTCTCTTTTTCGCATCGTTCCTTCTGACACTTTCTCTCGCTGCTATGATCACTCTCCAACCATTCATTAGTCGGTTCAAGGTTCCTCTTATTACATCACGACCATTTCCCTCTACTCCCAACCTCCCCTCCCACTTCCTCGTCTTCACTTCTTTCCTCCCTCCTCTCACCTCTCCTCTCGCCCTGTACGATCCACTTAACCTTGCACCCAACCTCGCACTTTCACACTCTCGCCTTACGATACTCCCTCGTACTCCCGACTCCGAATTCCTTCGACGACCCAGATTTGAGAACTACAGATTTCCTTTCACGTTTGAGAGAACGGGGGTTGGGAGATCCATTGAGAAGACCAGAGAGGAGTGACGAAGATGACGAGAGGGTCTTGATGGATGAATTAGGTGTAGGAGAGGGAAAAGCCGTGTTGGGATGGAATTGTCGAGGCGTCAATATGGGCAAAGTTGCGAGATCGAACGGGGTGGGTTCGGGCGCAGGGGATAGAAAAGTTGTGAGTTGGGGATTCGAGGGCGTGAGGAGAAAAGGGGAGGAGGGTACGGAGGTCGAGGAAGTAGAGTTGGGAAGAGTCTTGGATCCGAGAAAGATGGGGAAAGTTAGAGACGATGCTGTGAGTTTGACGCATCCTCTCATTCATCGCAGGGAATCAGCGACCGATGGGTGGAGCTTTTCGTTCCACAGCTACTATCACCGCCGATACAACAAACTTCGAATTCCGCCTCTACCACCTCGAACCCTTCTTCTTCCTCTACCTCTACCACAGTGCTTCCCTTCTCGCTCTCCCTAACACCCTCACAACTCGCCGCACGCTCACTCGTTCAAAATCCTTACGAAGGATCGAATCAACCAATCTTTGGGGAAGCTGGTTATACGGGTAAGATGGATGATCAGAACCCAGTGAGAGGTGGTGGTGGATTGAAAGTTGAGTACACGGCGGATAGGGGGGATGATTTAGATGAGGAGGAACCGGATGAGGATTTAGAGATCTGAAGAAATTCAACTTGACTACTTCGATAACTTGGATCTTTGCTCGTTCAGATGTTCGGTCTAACCTCGCTCAGGAGCGCTCCGACCACGCCCTTCCACTCCGATACGGCTTGAGAACGATCGATCTTAATTCGGCACACAAGACACCATACCCTCGCAAAAAAAGTTGTTCACTTTGCTCCAGAATTCAATACTCGATTTCCCATTTTCGGACAAAATCCTCAAAGAAACGTGCTGATCGTCTCTCTATACTCTTCGAGTAACCTCGCATTACCCGCTTTGGATTGCTTCGATCTTCGGGACGCATCTCTCGGCTGTAGGAATCGATTCAGAGGGGAGTGATTCGTTCCACTTGCTTCCTTCCTCCTCACCTGAGTGCAGCACGACTCGCTAACAAAAAATCTGCACCACAGCTTCAAGGTATCGTCAAACCGTGAACGCTTTCATCCCTTAAACGCAATTGCTCAATCTCTTCTCGACTTCGCACATCCTCTTTTTCAGCCTCCTCGACTTTCGAAGCCTCCTCAACCTCTTCCACTTTTCATCCCTCGACCCCAAAGATCTCCCTGATCCATCATGCCGACTGAATTAGAACGACTTAGAAGCGATGTGAGGATGTCACAAGAATACTTGATCGTTTTCGTAGCCATCATCATTTGGGACACTGTACGTCTTCCATTCTCTCATACTCCTTTGTTAGATCTCACCGGCTGATGTCGGGTAGGAGTGAGCGAGTAGATCGCGACTTGGCCGGGAGAGTATAGGTATTTATGGAAACAGAGTTGGACTTCTCTCAAAGGTGTCTTCCTCGTCAAGTACGTTTGCCTTCTCTCCGTTTGCCCATCTTTGAGCAGGAAACGATGTGTGCTGATCAAAGTGAGATTGATGCAGTCGGTATTGGAGTATCATTGCTCAAATCGTCACGATGAGTTTAATCCTCGCTGAAGTACCGAGTGGTGAGTCTACCTTTTTGCCGCTGCGGAGATGATCGCAGTGACTGATCAAGAACGTGAGACGTACAGGTGCATGCGAAAAGATCTTCTGGCTCGAAATCTTCAATAGTCTCAGTATGATGCTGTAAGTCTCCTCCCCACTCTCTCCCGTTCCGTCGCGCCGAGCACCTGCTAATGTGATAAGGTTACAGTCTTGCTGGTGTGCTTGTCTGCTATCGAGTCTACAAGACTTATGATGAGAATCGACGAATCCTTTACTTGTGAGATTTGAGCTTTCTTCTTCTATCTCAATGGTGCACTGCTGACACCGATTTTGTGCACAGCTTTGTTGGTCTACTCGTGACCCAGATGCTAATCATGACTGGTGCTGCTAGTCAGTACAGAGGTGAGCTTCGAAACAACGTGATTCGTTCGTATTCCTGGTTCTAGCTGACTTTCACTACTATCGACAGCTTTCGCGTATCCCGCAAATCTCGTCGACTATCTTGGCGCACCTGGATGCAATTTGGGTAACACGAGGATCAACAGGCGTCTCGTTGCCGCTCTCTAGCAAGTCACCTTGACCTCATCTGAACTTGCATCCCAGTTTTCAACTTACGCCTGACTTCCGATCGCAGCTGGACACCTCCCCTCATCTTTCACGCCGCGGCGTTTGCAATGGTTCTCTACCGAGACATCACCATGACTCGCAAAGCCGGAAAATTGACTATGGCGAAACGACTCGCTGACGAAGGAGCTTTCAATTTGTTCGTCATCGTCGCGAGTCTTATTCCGAACATCGCGCTCTTCATTCGTGCGTCTCTTTCCTTTCAAGTGCGCTCTTGAGCGCCTACGTGCGACTGATGGATTCTCGTTTTACCTCGCAGAATCGAACGAGAACCTGATCTACTTGAATGCTCCCGCCTCGCTCACTCTCACATCCCTCATGTGCTCTCGTATGGTACTTGCTCAATTCAACCCGGCAACATCCAACTCTCTTCAAGTTCCTACAACCGCTTTCCGACCCTCAGGAAATCATCCTTCGAACGGTACTGCCGAACCCTATAGTATCACTCTCAACAGTACGATGCAACCCAACACACCCAACACGAAACCTGGGAACGGATCGAACCGGGATCTCGAAGGGAATCGAGGTAACGGAGAAGACGAGGAGGAACTCGAGAATGATGTTGTCGTAGCATCTTATACTCCCGTCTTGGGTAAGGACGATCGACCAGCTACTTCATCTTCGTCAGATGGACAAGAAGAGGAGAAGGACGAAAAGGATGAAGAGAAACCAAACGTAGGATTAGGAATGTCAGTTTGAAGAGAGAGAGGATTCTCGTATTCAGTGTCGTAGCTCTTCTTCTTCTCGTTCTTTCACCAGTGCCCTCGATGGGCTTCTCTTTAGATCTTGTCTCACATACCCTCTCCAGTCGCTTCTGTTTGTTTGTTCGTTCTTCAATACTGTACTTAGTTTCTTCTCTGTAAACTCTCTCCTCATCGATCTCTCTCAGCCGTCACTATCTCCGTCTGAGTGAGAGAGAACTTCTAGATATATTGTTGATACAATGCGGGCCCAAACAGCTCGCGACAATGAAAATACAGCCCAACCTCCTAAAAATGAAAAAAAAAAGACAGAAACACATAAAACGGCTTCCTCCCTCGACTGCCAAACCCCACAAGGACATATGGCTACGATCGTAGTCTCTACTTGGCTCCAACAGCAGATTCGAGTTTGTCTTTCGCTTGTTTCGCTTCGTCTTCGAGTCGGATCTTGGCTTGTTCAGCAGGAGATTTTCGAGACCAACTATAATTCCATCCGCTCGAGTCAGCTCAAGAGAGACGGTACGAGTAGAGAGAGTGAATTCGGGACTTACTCCCACGCTCGGTAGAGACTGGTGATGCCAGTTCCAGCGACGAAGCAGTTGACAGCTGCCAATGAATAGTTGACGGGAGTGATCACGAATGAGTAGCGGACCCAAATCAATCCGGTAGCAGTGAGGGCTACGCACATGGGATCGACGTCAGCTACAGGAAGAGATCTCGAGGGGGAAAATTGCGAAGTGCGTACCGAGATTTTGAGGAACTGAGATGACTTCAGCTGGTCGGGAAAGATCTTTGAGACCGGCTGCTACGAGACCCCTATCGACAAGTTGAGCGTGAGTGAGTATATGATCACAAGGAGAGGAGTAAGAAAGGTTGTGAGAGAGCGAACCATTTGAACATTGGAGCCCAGAAGAAGACGGTCCTGTTCAGTAGAAACGCGAGCTGATCAGTTACAGAGCTTACTATAGCCTATAAGAGAGTACGAGAGGCTCACTTGGGACCTGTGAAGATGAGAGATGTAGAGTTGAGATGAGTTGTTGAGCCCTCGAAGAATAGAACGACGAGAGCTTACCTGCTGGTGAGTTGAGGAATTTTTGGAACTTTGAAGATGTGACAGCAGAAGCGGGAGCGGCCATGATTGCTTGGGAGGTGTGTGGTGAGGTTGAGGAAAGTTGAGAGATATCGATGAGTGAAGGGAGACCAAGTCGTAGTCAGCGGGATTTGTGCAGCTTCCCCTGGAGTTGAAAATGCTGGACGGAAGGAAGCAGTTAATTTGGATTTGAATGTTTGATTCAATGACGCAGAACTCGCAGTTTCTGGCCAACCTCCCCTGCTCCCTCCCTCTTCCTCCTCACCCTTTCACTTTAACTAGAGCTCGCTTAAAATGAGCTCATACGCACCTGAACCTTCTCCTGCACCTACTCTAGCTGGTGTACCAGGTTATTTCCCTCCAACTCCCGATCTCACTTCTTCCTCCTCGGCCCACCCCGATCCATTCTCTTCAACTTCAACTGCAACTGAAGATGACACTATCCAACACAGAGTGAATAACGCTGCTGGAGTATTGATGGGAGCTGCAGCTGGATTAGTAGCAGGAGGGATAAGCGGAGCCGCGACGTTGGCTGGAATCGTCGGACTAGGCGAATTGGAGAACGATGGACTCAAATCCAAATTAGCTCAAGATGAAGCGACTACTCCTACCGAAGAGAAGAAGGAACCTTTCGATACTCAAGGAGAGAAATCGCAATCTGCTCTCGAAGAATCTCCCGCTCAAGAACTCGTCAATTCGGAAGGTGAAGATGGATCGAAATTGACGGGAGCTGGTGCTATGGGAGGAGCTTTACTTGCTGGTGGAGCTGGTGCGAAATTGGCAGAGAATGAAGTATCCGAACCAGTCAACGAAGATCATTCTCTCACTCCCACTGCGACTCGAGATGAAACCGAAACATCTCGTTCAGTACGTCATTCTCTTTTCCAGTTTACGGAGGCAGGCAGTAGACTCATGACGACGATCCACACTCTCTTCTCACAGGTTGAACCCTCTGCTCCCGATTTTGGAACTCCTGCGATCGAAAAGGAGCAAGCAGCTCTCGCCGATTCCCCTGCTCAACGTCTCCTCGGAAGTCGATCCGATTCAACCATCGGCGCAGAGAACGTCCTCTTGGCTGCAGGAGCAGGAGCCGTTGTACCTGAACGTGAACTCGAAGAACCTGATCTCGAAGCACCGAAAGAGATTCCAGGTGGAGCCATGATGTCGCCTTCCGAGAGTACCAGCGAGCCTCTCGAACGTCAGGTGAGTCCAGCTTGCTGCTTTCGAGTTGTCCCCTCGTTATCGAATTCGATACTGACTTCATTCGTTTCATAGATCTCTTCCGTACCCAATCCTGCTCCCGAAACTCCTCGTCCCGGTATGAACACCCAAGAGTCATCGACAAGCTTCACCGCCGCCGTCTTGGCTGCTTCGAGGGGTATCGACACTCCCACGAGAGAAGACGTTCCTCTTTCGATGAGCGGATCTACCGGAGTTGTGAGTCGACATCCCCTCTTCAGTACCGCGGCACAGTAGGGACTGACGTAGCTTCTTTCTGACTCACAGCATCCTCTCGTCAAAGCTTCGGATCAATTCTCGAACGATGATCCGATCAAGTCGACGATTCCTGAAGAAGGATCTTCTCCTACTTCAACCAGCACTCCTCGTACTCACCCGAACGTACGTTCCTTCTCTTGTTCTGAGCATCTGACAAGGATAGCTCTGACTGAACTTGCTTCTTTAGATTCTTCCCGTCTTCAATCCCGCTGGGTTCATCAATCGTAGAGGAGGCGACGAGGTGAGCCAACTTTTCTCGAAGGGTACCCATGTATAGAGATTGACGTCTTGTGACCTATAGTTGCCTCGAGCTGAAGAAGCATTGCAAGCTGAGCGAGCTGAACAAGCCGCGACAGGAGAAGTAGTTCACAACCCTCCTCCTCAGGTATGTTGCTCGAGTTTCCCTATTTCAACATTCAGTACTAATCTCGCATAATCTGTATAGACCCTTATCGCTCCCGTTACCGAAACTCCTGAAACCGTCTCGCAGCCTGAAGATTTCGAACCTTACACTCCTCCCATCGTCCCGCAACAAGAGCAAGATTTCACCACTCAAGACAAAGGGAAAGGTCGAGAGGTCGAAATGATCGGTGCAGGAGTTGGAGCAGGAGCAGGAACCGCTTTCATTGCTCACGAACTTCAAGACAGTCGCGACTCTTCTGAACGTCCTTCGTCTCAACCTGGTTCAGTCTTCCGAGAGGTCTTCACCCCTCAACCTCAAGCTGTCGAATACAACCCTCTCGCGATTGAGAATCAACGAGCAATCCCTCCTCAACAAGCTCAAGGAGATCCAGTTCTCGTACTCCCCGTCGTCGACAAGGGCAAAGGACGTGCCATCGATCCGGAAGATCTTCAGAACGTTCCTTCCACTACGGCAGAACAAGCTGGTTTCGCTCCTGGTGCCGAGAGGACCGTCGCTTCGGAGGAATTCGCTCACCTCAGTCAACCTGCTCCTCAAGCTGAAATCGCAGCTCAACGAGAAGTTCCTCAAACTACCGCTGTACCCCTTCAATCGGAACCCAAGGAGAAGAATGTCTCTAACGTTGCGGTTCCCGCCATCGCTGGACTAGCGTACGTTTCTCACGTTCTATCGGATGTCGAGCGAGCACTGATAGATTTCGTCTGTATCATAGTGTCGGAGCCGCTGCGCCTCTCGCTGTGAACAACAACACGACTTCGGCTCACCTCTCGCAGAATCCGATGGCTCCCCTTCAGCAACCTCCTGCCGCCGTTCGAGAGACTGTTCCCGTCAAGCAGCAAACCGTTCAGCAAACCGTTCCCGCGGTTCAACAAGTTCCGATTGCTCGTCAAGCTGCTCCAGTCGTTCAACAAGCTCAACCTATCGCGCAACAAGCTCAACCTTCCCGAGTCTACGCTACTCAGCCTACCCCAGTTCAGACTCAATCTGTCGCTCCCGTTCAACCTACTCTCGTCGCGAATCACAGTCCTACTTCTCCTCAGGGTCACGGAGGACTCGCCGAAGGAGTAGAACGTTCTCCTCACATGAAGATCCAGACTCATCACGACGACTCGGGACACAAGAAGTTGCACCGAAAGAGTTTGGCTGCTGATAGGAAACCTTTGGCTGGAATTGGAGCTACGAAGGCTTCGAAACCTGATAGGTCGATCGAGAATGAGGGAAGGAGGGAGAGAATGATGGATGGAATCAGTGGTGTACCTGGTAAGTCTCTTTCTTTCGTTGTCTGTATTTAATGGGAATTGATCTTCTCGTTCTCGCTAGACCCTACTCGTCAACAACCCATCATTGTACAACAACCCATGCCTGTTCAACAACAACAAGGTATCCCCGTTCAACTCCAGCAGCAACATCAACAAGGTGTTCCCGTTCAAGTTCAGCAGCGTCAACCTCAATCGGCGGTTCACTACCAACAACAACCTTCTCCCATCGCTCGTGGACCCGCTGGATCGAACATCAGTGCTGTCCCCGTTCAAGCTGGACCTCACCAGGTTGCAGGAGTTACATCAACGGGAATCGCTACTCCTCCCCCCGTCGGTTCCGGGCTTCACGGTCAACCTCAGCAACGTCAACCTCAACAAGTCATGACGACTTCGAACCCTTCCTCCCCTGTCTCTCCTACTGCTTCTTCGCCGGCTCACAACGAAACCGTTCATCGCAAACTTTCGAAATCTCGTCCTCGCTCCAAGAGTAACGCTTCGAACGGAAACACCTCGGATCGCGAGAAGAGCGGATTCCTGAACAAGGTGTTCGGAAGGCACTCGAGGGGAGGAAGTGGAAGTAATGACGGTGGAAGTAACAGAGGTAGCGTCGAATTACAGCGACCCGCTCAGTAAAATGTTCGAATCCATCTTCAAGCTATCCTTCGTATGTGTTTTGTTCTGTCTCTCTCTCTCTCATTATCCCATATACATCCCATGTTACTCTACACGCTTCATGTTGCCTCTCTTTTAGTTGTTGATATCCCGATTTCCTCTCCCTCTCCCAAATCTCTTTACTTCTCCCTCTCGAGAATCATAAAACTACTTGCTGTCAAAGTTCTGTTCCTCTCCATAGCTCTCGTCTTCCCGCTTTGTGTGATAGTGCAAATACATGAATTTCGTTCTTAATCGACACAACAAGTTTCGCAATCGTTCGAGAGATCATCAGAAAAAGCTGAATCCTGAATTCGCTCCATTCCCGTTCATCCCAAAGTTCATTCCGTCTCCACCGAGTGTGTTCCAGTCGAAACCGTGATCGAGGCTGAACAAACTATCTGCTCCCTCTAAACCTTCTGGCGAAACTCCACTCAGCAAAGCAGCGAAAGGATCTGCTTGAGACGAAGTAAAGTTGTTGATTCTCGGTGATCCCATAGGAGTAGGTTGATAGGAGGTGGAGAGAGAAAGGTCGAAATTGGCAGCAGGATTTGAGGAATCGGAAGTTTGTTGCGAAGGAAGGGGGAAAGTAGGAGGTTGAGGAGGTAAGATGGTGTTACGAGAGTTTGGTATCGTCGGAGGGAAAGGTTGAGGTGTAGATCCATTTGAGAGTGTGTGCGATGGAGTCAAGCGAGGACTGGAAGGTGCAGAAGTAACCGATCTTCTACCACTGACGGCGGCATCCCAAACTTTGCGAAGGAATGCAGCTTGTTTGATCGCTGGATGCGTGGGACTTGGTGAGATAGCTTCGAGGAGATCGGCACCGAATAGGAAGAGTCGACAGAGTTTGTCGGTGGGAAGCATCGGAGAGGGTACGAGAGTTGGCGATTCTGCTGCGATGACAGTGAGATCGGATCGAAGAAGTCCTTCGTTGGCGAGCTTGGCGAGGAAGATGAGAGGATAGCTGAACATCTGAGAATCGGAAAGCGGGAGAAGGGTTAGGATATCGCAAAACGCGAAGCAGTGCAATCGGAACTTACAACGCAAGTCAAACTATCACTAGCCATCTTGAGTGATTCGACGACAGCTGGGTCCGGTTGTAGTGCCTGTCCTCCTCCGTTCCACAGCGTGTCTGGAACTCGCTTCCCTAATCTCCATTTCTTGCCCTCGGTCGAAACCGCCAACATCATTTCCTCCGCCATCTTCGCCGCTCTCGCTATACTCTCCCTCTCTTCCGCCGACAGTACGGGTCCTTTCCCGCCTACTCCAGCTTCGTAACCTGCCGCTGCCCTCGCTCTTCGATCCTCCTTCCAACGATTGAACGCGAAACCTCGCACCGTCAACCGCGAGAAGGATGCGTAAGGGTAGAACACCGACCATGCTAGAGGATCCTTTGCGCCTTCTGCCGATAGTAGAGGTTCCCAGTATTCCGACCAAGCGTCCATCTCCTCCTCGTACTTCATCAGGTCCGCTTCTTCCAGGATACCGTTCTCGTTGCGAGAGCTGAGCAAAGTCGAAAGGGTCGCCACGAGCTCAACACTCGCCGCTAGTCGTACGTCGGAAGCTTGCTGTTTGAGTGCTGCGAATAATCGAGTAGTCCTGCAGGCGTCTTGAGGGTTGAAGTTGGCGCTTTTCCCCGATTGAAGAGCTCCATGCGATTCGTGAAAGACACAGCCGAGATAGAGACGTTCACGAGCGATGATCTCGTCTGGTATCGGCGCATTGTGTTGATTTGCGAATGCTTGAGCGAAGCTGTGAAAGCGAAAAACGAGTTCAGCGACGGGAGACTGCAGACAGAGTGAGACGCGCAAGACTCACGTTGTAGCGATAGAGGGTAGACCAATGAAAGCCGAAACTCGAGAGACGAGTAGTCGAAGTAGCCAACTTGCTCGAACGTTCATCTTGCTTGCCGATTCGAGGAGAACTGGATTTGCGATTCCTTTCGCAGAGAGAGCGTTGTACTGAACTGGTTTGTAGAGGAGAAGGAGATGTATCGCTCGGACAAAGTCGAAGGAGAGGGTATCAGGTTGAGGTGAAAGGATCTGAGGTGCGAGGATGGCATCGAGAATTGAGGAAATGTTTCGATAAAGGAGCAAGTTGTCGGGAGTACGAGGTCGATAGTAAACGGTGATGAGAAGTATGGCGTGGAAGAGGAGAGGTGAACGTTCGCGAACGACGAGAGGTTGTCGATCAAGAGTGGTCGAAAGCAAGCAAGTCCAAGGTTGAATTTGGTCGAAATACAGTCTGAATTCGGCTTCACATTCTTCGACTCCCATCATTGATCTCGATATAACATCTGCTCTCGAAGGATCAAAGTCGGTGGTCGCTATCGGTCTTGAGGGTCCAGACAGATCGACTAATCCTTCGATAGCCATCGCTTCGCCAGCTGCCTCGACTGCGTTTGATCCTTCGTGATGTAATTCTTGCTCTTGGCCGGGCATAGGCGAGATGTCGGATCCAGTCTGACTGTGACGTTGAGCGGAAAGAGGAGGAGGAGCGGCTGGAGGAGCTGGTGGAAACGAAATTGACGGTGGGAATTGAGCGCGAGAGAGTGCTCCTTCGAGTGATTCCAATCTTTCGTTCATCATTCTCAACCTATCACTCGGTTCCGTCAGTTCAGACATTGATCTCGGCGGCAGTAAAGAGTGGACTGACTGTTCGGCGACATTCGAATCGACTGTCGAACTTGAGGCTGCTGGTGTCGAAGCTCGCGTCGTCCTCGCGGTCGCTGGTCCGCTAGCTGCTCTCGAAGTAGTCGATTTGGACGGCGTAGGTCCAGCAGCCGAAGGGAAGACGCATTCAGTACCCCAACTAGCGAAATCTCAATGTCAGCGGGGAATGACTTGAGAAGATTTTGAAAGTGAGGTACGCACGTTGTACATCGATGACAAGGGCCTGGTGGACCGTCACAACGTCTGCAGTGTCGCTGAGAATCAGATTACACCGCCCAAATATATCGAACTCTGAGAAGAGAGACTGACTGTTTCGCCTTGTGACATGCTGCACATGCCGCTCTAGATCTTGCTAGTCTAGCAGGTTTACCCGTCTCGCGTTCCTTCCCTTTCCTGCCCTTCCTAGTGTTGTTGTTGTTCTCTCCCTCTGTGTTTCCCTCTGTATTTTCCTCGTCACTCATCTCTGTTTGCGCGGTTCTTCAAGGGTCGTAGTGGGTGACTATGGAGCTCTTCTGACGAGCTCGAGGCAGTATCGGCTGAAGTGAAATTTGGTGGAAGATTGAAAGTTCTTCCGTCGCAAAACTTGCATTGAAAAATCGCAAGTCCAAGAAATGAAAATTCCTAAAATTCTCAGCGACACTCGCTTCAAGAGCTCTCGAGGGAGTGGGCTCGTGAGAGAATCAGAAGGACACCTATTTACAGTATCAAGACCCAATCGTACAAACGAATCCATTTCGTAAAATTCACAAGCTCAAGATACACTGATCACGCCTTCTTCTCAGCCTTCTTCCTCTTCTCCTGCTCAGCAAAGTAATCGATCCCTCGCTCACCATCCGAACGAATGGCAACCTGACCGTAATCTCGCTTCTCGAAACCATTTTTTCCCATTCCCGAAGGAAGAATGTCCCGGTCGAAGATCTGGGTCGGGATTGACAGAGTGACGCAAGCATTGGGAACATCGACGAGAGCGGCGACGTGGGACTCCGTAGGCTGTCAACGAGGAACTTTCAGCTTTTCTCGCAAGACGAAAAAAAGACGTTGACTCACGGCAGCACTGAGGAGGATGTAAGCTTGCTCGAGCGTGTACCCAAGGTTTGTGAGGTAGTTCAACGTATTGAGAGCAGCTTGTTTGAATGCTGTAGTCGCGCACATGCTCTTTTGTTCTCCGTTTCCGTGCACGTCGACCGAAATCCCTTGAAAAGTGAGTTGTTGGGTGTAGAGGGGGTCGACGGGAGAGGGCTGAATGTGTGGAGGCGACTTGATCAGCAGATGAGACTGAACCCCGAACAGAACAAAACTTACGAGGAAAATTGGGTTAGTGAGCTTGAGCTTTTCGACTCCTCCTTTGAGCACCGTACAGCGGAGAGTGACGATACCAGACATCTCGATGGCCCCGCAGAAGCTCATCTCCGAGTCTCCTTGTGAGAAGTGCAAGTCCCCACAAGATACGTTTGCTCCTTTGACGTAGACAGGAAGCCAGGCAGTCGATCCCCTGCTAAGGTTCTTGATGTCTGCGTTGCCACCATGCTCTCTGGACGGTATAGTCCTGTCCATGAGGAAGGGTGATGAGGAAGGGTGATGAGGAACGGTGAGCCATCGTTGAGAAAGAAGACAGAGAGAGTATTTACCTCGCACCCTCTCGTGCGATCTTTTCCAGTACGTCAGGTTCAAGATCTTGGCCGACGTAGGTACCCTTAGGCTCAGGAGGAAGTGCGACAGCTGGGGAGGCGCCAGGGTGAGCGTCGATGAGAGCTTGCTCGCGACGGTTCCATTCGTCGAGAAGTTCTTGCGAAGGAGCAGTTCCGATGATACCCTGTTCCTCTATGGAGTCAGCATAGCATGTAGACGCAGAGATCGAGCTACATACAGGGTGAGGGATTCCTGCGAAGCGAACTCCGGGGACGTGACGAGAAGAAGCGTAAACTCCCTCGAGGGACCAAATCGCTTTCGCAGCTTTCGTCTTGAACTCGGTAGCGAAGAGTCCTCCATCCTTCTCCTCAAAGATGCCGGTGTAGCCCCAGGAAACGTGAGGGAAGCTATTGCGGGAGAGAGAATGTCAGAAATGAAAATCTCGAAAATTTGACGGAAAGAGACTGACTAGTTGACATCAAGGATCTCGACCTTGAGCGCATCTCCAGGCTCAGCTCCTTCGACTGCTACAGGTCCCGTGAGGTAGTGGATTTGAGTCAAGTCAACATTTCGAATATCGTCGGAATCGTCGGTATTCTGTCATGCTCGTCTATAGATCAGCTCCCTGAAATACCCTCGACGCCTGAGAGAGAATCGAAACCTTAATCTGCGACCCAGTCCATTCCAAGCAATCGAGCTTAAAGATCTCTCCCTGCCTGCAGAAGGAGAAAGCGAACAAAATTAGCGAAGAAGAAACAGAATAAATCTGAGCTTTCACTCACTTGACAGTCGCTGCTGGAGGTATCAATGGATGCCATCGATTCATGAGCCCCTTCTGTCCAATCGCAGGCTTGAGAGGATCGATTGAAATCAGGGTCGGATGCGGGGCATCGTAGTTTGTAGCCATCGTGGTCGTTTTTCGTGGCTTGTTGCTTTTTCTGAGTGCGTCTGTTACGTCCGAAGCTTGTCGTGAAGGCGAGATCCGGTTCGAAAGGAGGGGACTAGCAGGCAAGGAAGAGGAGAAGTAACGGATTCCGAAGCAGCGAGGGATACTGGATACCGTCGGAAGTTTCCAACGGCTTCCGAAGCATATCTAGGCACCAAGAGGGGAAGGAAGCGGTGTGATTTGAAAGGAAGAAAAAAAGAAATTCGAAACTTTGATAAGCATCTCCTCGCCTCGTCACACCTCCTGTCCACCTGAAGCTCTAGCAGTACCTACCTGAAGATCTAGCTCACACTTGTCGACCGAGAACACCCGCATCAAACGAGCTCTTTGTCGAAGAAACCAAGTTCAAGATGAAGACACATTTCCCGACTTCGCGCCCTTGCGGACTTGCATAGGAGTACCAAACTCGGCCGTGATGGATTGGAATAGCTATTGAGCGTTTCAGATAAGGTCAGTCCGTTCTGGTCATCTAGATTCGTCGCTGCTTCGCGCAGAGGATACATTCAAGTCGGGAGGATGAACGGTATCAGCTGCTCTGCAGGGTTCACCGAACCTCGATGATCTATGGCTGCTGAGGGTCCCGAATGATGCAGCGAAAGGAAGCGCAATCTCGCGACAGAACGAAAGTTTGCGAAGAAAACACTTCCACTCCACAGCTTCGCGCTTAAAGTGGGCTCTCACTCTCGCTTCGGACTATTTGTAACAAATTCTCTTATCGGATGATAGGCCCATCTCGGAGACAGCGGAAGACAGCCTTATCTTTGACTCGCTTCACTCTGCGGCTCCTCCTTCCTCTTTTTCACGCTCCTCAATCCTCAATTCGCTCTAACCTCTTCCAAACCCTCAACAAGCATGTCTAGTACAGCTGTACTCTCGCCGGGTGTCGGTTACGGTATCGTGTGAGTCTCCTTTTCAATCGAAGAGTCGCGATACGATCCTGACTTTCCTTGTTTCCTCCTCAGAGTCGGCATCTCTCTCGGATTCGCCGTTCTGATGATCGGTCTCACTAAGCTACAAACAAGATACACAAAGTTCAAAACCTCGTCGTTGGCTGAGTTCGCCTCTGCCTCGCATTCGGTTAAGCGTGAGTCCCGCTCCTTTCTCTTCTTCTCCCGTTCTCAACGTAGTACTGACTTTCCGGACTCCCTCTCTCTAGCTGGATTGATCGCGTGAGCTGTCGAGTCGTTGATCGAACGAGAGGACTCGTCGCTAACTTCGGATCTGTTGTTTGGCAGTTGCGCAATTGTCTCTTCATGGACTTGGGCTGCTACTCTTCTCACAAGTAGCGCTCAATCTTATCGTATTGGCTACGGCGGAGGTTGGTTTTACGGGTGAGCGCTTTCTTCCGCCCCTTTTGCTTCGCTCCTTTTCTCTCCGTCTTTCGTCGCTTCCTCCGATTTTGGCTGAGCATTACCTTTCTATCCACAGTGCCGGAGCCACAGTACAAATCTTCCTCTTCTCGATGAACTCGGCCAAGATCAAGCTGAACGCACCGAGAGCGCACACTTTCCTCGAAGTCATCCGAGTTCGTTGGGGGAAAACCGCGCACATCGTCTTCCTCTGCTTCTCCCTCGTCACAAGTCTCCTCGTATCAGCTATGCTCGTCACTGGAGGTAGTGCGACTGTTACAGATCTCACCGGCGCCTCGACTCGTAAGTTCGATACCGTTTGACCGCTTATTGCGCAAACCGCTGATGTGATCCTTTCCTGCCCGACAGAGGCTATCTGTGTTCTTATGCCAATGGGAGTTGCGGCGTATGTATTAGTTGGAGGTCTCCGTGAGTTTGAGCTTCCCTTTTTACTGAGTCTCTCGCCTAACCTCGTCTTTATCGTTCTCGCTTGCAGGTTCCTCGCTACTCGCTGACTTTGCACACACTGCCGTGCTCTTCGCGATCTTGATTTACTTCATGGTCTACGTGTTCGCTACCTCTCCGAAAATTGGATCTATTTCGACGATGTTCGAAAAACTGCAACAAGCTGGACGAGACTACCCGATCGAAGGCAACCTCGACGGGTCCTATCTCACCTTCCGCTCGAAGTCAGGTTTGATCTTCATGGGTGTGTTCCATTCTCGCCCCTTCTCTCCGGACTCGCGCTGATATAGCTTCATTTCGTTTCAGTCATCAATCTCTGCACAAACTTGGGTACGCTTCCTTTACTCGTTCTTCCCTGCTTCCTTATGCCGTCATATTGCTCCGTTGCTCCTGAATGCTGACTGGCTTTTTGACTGCGCAGGCACCGTCTTCAACGATCAAGCTTACTGGCAACGAGCCATCGCCTCTCAACCTTCAACCGCCGTAAAAGGTTACATGCTCGGAGGATCAGCTTGGCTCTCAGTTCCGTTAGGTTTCGCGACCTCGATGGGTTTAGCAGCAGCAGTCCTACGAGATGATCCTCTTTTCCCGACTCTCTCGGCTGCTCAAGTCAGTGCTGGACTCCCTGCCGCTGCAGCTGCTCAAACTCTTCTCGGCTCGTCGGGGGCTATTATCCTCTTAATGTGAGCTTCCTCTCCGTCTTCTTCCCCAAATTCGAGAACTACCTTTTCCCGAACGACAGCCTCCTTTTCCTCGCTGTCACGTCTGCAACTGCCGCCGAACTCTGCGCCGTATCTACTGTCGCAACCTACGATATCTTCCTTCCCTACATCAAGCCGAACGCGACCGACAAGCAAACCCTCTTTTTCGATCATTGCGCTATCGTCGCCTACGGAGCCATCATGGCAGTCCTCGGTATCGCCCTGTTCTACGCTGGAATTAGCTTGGGATTTTTATATAACTGTACGGGGGTGCTCGTAGCCTCAGCAGTTCTCCCGAGTGGGTTCTGATTGAGTTAGTTTTTATCCTCGAAAATCTCGCTGACTACTCGACTCTTCGTTACAGTCGCACTCGCAATCATGTCTAAGAAGGCAAACAAGTGGGCTTGTATCACTGGTGAGAGTTCTTTCGCTTCGCATCTGCGAGCGAAAACTCAGACGGTTCTTTCTTTCGCCAGCCGCTCTCTCAGGATGTTTCCTCGGAGTTACTGGTTGGCTCGTCTCGACTTCCGTACTCAACAATGGATCTGTCACCGTTGAAACAGCGCAACAAGACTACCCCATGCTCATCGGAAACGTCATTTCCCTCGGATTGTCAATCATCATCTCCCTCACCGGCACCTACATTTGGCCCGAGAACTACTCCTTCGACGAGACTCGAGCTCTACACGCTCACACTGAAGCGAGTGAGGAGATCGATCCTCAACCTCACGCCGAAGTTGACGAGAAGGAGAAGAGTACGGTTACTCCCAATATCGAATCGGAGGCATCGAGTTTGGTCGAAGCTCGAGGAGGTGAGACGGAGGCTTCAATCACTAGAACCTTCAACTTGGCTCGTTGGATCAGTATTCCGATGTTTGTCATCCTACTCGTGCGTTCCCCTACCTCTCTTCCCTCTTGTAATGTCCAACTAATCTCGATCTCCCCAGATCCTCATTCCGATTCCCCTCGCAACTGCAGGAGGAGGTTACATCACATCCTTAGCAGGCTTCCAAGCATACGTGATAGTCTGTTTCATTTGGATCTTCTGTACGTTCGTTTCTTATTTACCGTCTATATCCGAAAACTGATCAAGCTCTCTTCTCAGATGGTGCGGCTGCTGTCGTTTTGTACCCGATCTGGGAGTACCGAGAAGCATTGAGGGACCTCTCTCGAAACATTTGGGATGATTGCAGAGGGAAGAAGATCTCGCAACCCGCTTGATTTCGAAGTTGATTCGTTTGGTTTCGTCTCGGTTCTCGTCGGAAAGTGTCAATATTGGTTCTTGTTTAGAGTATAGAGGGTTCCCAGTCAGCCTTGTTGCAAGTTTTCGTTTTTTCTGACGAGATTTGAGAGAGAGAACAATCGACTCTCGCTTCCCCCTCTCGAGCTCGCTTTCTCGCATTCGTCGGACTCTCGAGGACCAGGGGTTTCCGAAAAGATGAGATTTTGCGATTAAAGTACAGAACAAAGATGAGGAGAGACTCAGAACGAGAGAAACGAAATCACGAGAGTCAAAAAAAAAGGAGGGGATCCACGAAAGAGACGAGAACAAGTTCTAGAGAGATCGCAGTCGCAAAACCAAACCTCAAACCC
>Ga0308161_1002505_pt1 | contig 19415 bp, 17 predicted proteins | sample PhyFR2_FD_201034 | JGI IMG/M metagenome (GOLD analysis project Ga0308161, IMG submission 201034) | Phyllosphere microbial communities from UC Gill Tract Community Farm, Albany, California, United States - DLSLF.R2 | ecosystem: Host-associated > Plants > Phyllosphere > Unclassified | place: USA...
CCTTGCCCACCCGGCTGTTCCGGCGGCTGTAGCCGAAGTAGATCGCGAAGCCGATGACCAGCCACACGATGAAGCGCAGCCACGTCTCGACCTCGAGGTTGAGCATGAGCCAGAAGCACAGCACCGCCGAGAGGATCGGCAGCACCGGCACCCACGGCACCCGGAAGGCGCGGGGTGCGTCCGGCCGGGTCTTGCGGAGCACGACGATGCCGATCGACACGAGCACGAAGGCCGACAGCGTGCCGATGTTGATCATGCCCTCGAGGCGCTCGACCGCGGTGAACCCGGCGATGAACGCGACGATCACACCGGCGACGACCTGCACGCGCACGGGCGTCTGCGTCTTCGGGTTCGTCTTCGAGAACCAGCGCGGGAGCAGACCGTCACGGCTCATCGAGAACACGATGCGCGAGAGCCCGAGGAGCAGCACCATGACCACCGTGGTCAGGCCGACGAGCGAGCCGATCGCGATGATGCCCGCGGCCCACGGCAGCCCGACGATGTCGAAGGCCGAGGCGAGCGAGGGGGCGTCCTCCTGCGCGAGCCGCTGGTACGAGACCATGCCGGTGATGACGATGCTCACGCCGATGTAGAGCAGCGTGACGATGCCCAGGCCGATGAAGATGCCGCGCGGCAGGGTCTTCTGCGGGTTCTCGGTCTCCTCGGCGCTCGTCGCGACGACGTCGAACCCGATGAACGCGAAGAAGACGAGCGACGCCGCGGCGAGCAGCCCGAACACGCCGTACTGCGCGGGTGCGGCACCGGTCACGAAGGACACGAGCGACTGCGTGAGGACGCCGCCCTCGGCACCCTTCGTCGGCTCGGCCGGCGGGACGAACGGGGCGAAGTTCGCCGCCTTGACGAAGAACGCGCCGGCGATGATCACGAAGACGACGATCGCGACCTTGATGACCGTGATCACCGCGGACACCCGCGAGGACAGCCGCGTACCGAACGCGAGCAGGAACGTGAACACGCCGACGATCAGGACCGGTCCCCAGGTGAAGCCGATCGGACCGAGCTGGATGGTGTCCGGGACGTCGATGCCGAACACGCCGAACGCGGTGCTCAGGTAGATGCCCCAGTACTTCGCGATCACGGCGCTGGCGGTGAGCGTCTCGAGGATGAGGTCCCAGCCGACGATCCACGCGAGCAGCTCGCCCATCGTGGCGTACGTGAAGGTGTACGCGGAGCCGGCGACCGGGATCGTCGACGCGAACTCGGCGTAGCACATGATCGCGAGACCGCAGGTGACGGCGGCGAGCAGGAACGAGATGATGACGCTCGGTCCGGCGAAGTTCGCAGCGGCGTTCGCGCCGACCGAGAAGATGCCGGCGCCGACGGCGACCGCGATGCCCATCGCGGCGATGTCGAACGTCTTGAGGGACCGCTTGAGCGAGCGACCCTTCTCCTCGGAGTCGGCGAGGGAGGCCTCGATCGACTTGATGCGGAGCGGTGATGCCATGGGGGTTCCCGTCATCGGCTGGCGGTGGACCCCGTGAGGGTACTGGTGTACCAGGCCGTCACGCAAACGGTGATGTACCGGGGCGGACAGCGGACGGGAGGCGCGGTGCGGCTCGGCGGGCGGGCTGCGGTCCGCCGTCGGGGCGGTCCACCGCCGCGGGCTGCGGTCCGCGCCCGGGGCCGCGAGCGCGGCCTGTGGCCTGTGGGCTACGGCCTGTGGGCTGTGGGCTACGGGCTACGGGTCGTGCGGTTCAGGCGCCGCGGCGCCAGTCGGCGAGGAAGCGGGCGCCGGCCTCGTCGTGGATGACCCCGTCGGGCGCGGTGAGCACCGGGTACGGCGTCTCCGGGACCCCGTCGGCGGGACGGACGTCGACGTGCGCGACGTCGTGGCCGTTCGCGTGCAGCCAGTCCGCCATCGCGTAGTCGCTGCGGGAGTCGCCCATCGTCCGCCAGGTCACCGGGAGCTCGCCGTCCTCGGCCAGCAGCTCGAGGGAGCGCTCGGCGCCCATGTCCTTGCCGGAACGGTCGGACTCCACGTCGGTCGAGATGATCGTCGGGTCCACGCGCCACTGCACGGCACCGGTCGCGTCGGGCCGCACGTCGTCGAGCCGTCGGACACCGAGGCCCCGGCGCTCGAGGGCGGCCATCGCCTTCGCGTCGAACTCGGCCTGGCGGGCGAGGTACGTCGCGTTCGGCACCTCGACGCGCTGCTCGATCGACACCATCGCGCGCTTCGTCTCGTCGAAGAACACCAGGTCGGCGTACTCGTCGCGGACCAGCTCGCGCATCTCGTCGGCGAAGTCCCGCGGGAGGGCGAGGTCCTCGGCGACGGTCAGCTCGCCCGTGCCGCCCTCGTACTGCGGACCGATCGAGCACCAGACGGCGCCCTTCTCGCACACGGCGTGGACCCGGCCGCCGGCGGCGAGGCCCCCGGCGAGCAGCGGTGCGACGACCTCCTGCCGGATGAAGGCGTCGCTCCGACCGGTGTTGAAGACGATCGGGACGCCCTCGGCGGCGAGCGCGACGAGGTCCGTGACGATCGACTCGATGGCGATGGTCCGGGTCACGGGGCTGGCGAGGGGGCCGTCGACGTCGAGCAGCAGGCCGAGGCGGGGAGCAGTCACGGTCCCATCCTCTCGCAGTCGAGAGGCGATCGGGCGCGGGCAGCGGCCGACGGCAGACGGCAGACGGCAGACGGCCGAGTACGACCGACGCCCACAGGCTCAGCCGGCTGCGCCCACCCCGGCGAACCGGTCGACCAGGTCGGCGAGCACCGCCGGGTCCGGCACGTGGCCCTGCCCGTGGACGACGAGGTGCCGCGACCCGGGCACGGCCTCGGCGAGCGCGGCGGCCGCGGCGCGCATCCACTCGGGACTCGCGTCACCCGCCGCGACGAGGACCGGGACCCCGATCGAGGAGGCCACCCGCTCGGGGACGGCCAGGCCGCCGAGCACCCGGACATCCCGGGCGAGCACGTGCGCGTCGGTCAGGAGCGCCCGCCACAGACCGGACCGCAGCCGCAGCGCGGTGACGTGCCCCATCGGCAGGCCGAGCACCTGGCCGAGGAACGCGCGGACCGCCTGCGCCCGTCGGCCCGCGGCGACGTGCTCGTCCAGGGCGTCGGCGAACAGGACGTCGTCGGCGTGCGGGTCGACGGTCGCGCGGTACGGCGGTTCCCAGAGCACGGCACGTCGGATCGGGACACCGGCGGCGAGGGCACGGACGAGGAGTCCGGCACCGACGCACATCCCCAGCGCGTCGACCGGCCCCTCGACCGAGGCGACGACCGCCGCGACGTCCTCGACCTCGCGCTCGATCGACCACGGCAGGGTGTCGCCGCTCGCGCCGCGCCCGCGGCGGTCGACCGTGACGACCCGGTAGCGGTGGCGGAGGGTGTCGACGAGTGCGTCGAGGGCCGGGGTCCCGTGGTGGTCCCACGCCCCGCCGAGGACGAGCAGTGTCGGCCCGGTACCGGACTCCGAGACGGCGAGGACCGTCCCGTCCCGGGAGACGACCGTGCGGTCGAGGGGCCGGTCGACGTGCATGGTGTCCTCGTGGTCGTTCGGTGGTGCTGCTGCGGGGGTCTTCGGGACGACCGTGCGGGTGCCCCCGAAGCATGACAGGCCCCCGCTGTGCCGTCACCACCCGCGTCCAGGGGGAGACCGACCGCACCGTCCGCACCCGCACCGCCCCGGTCAGACCAGCGCCGCGACCCCCACGGACTCCCGCTCGAGCAGCGACCGCTTGACGTCGAGCCCCCACGCGAACCCGCCGAGGCTGCCGTCCGACCGCAGCACCCGGTGGCACGGCACGAACAGCGCCGGGGCGTTCCGCGCGCAGACGCTGGCCGCGGCGCGCACCGCATCGGGTCGGCCCATCGCCGCCGCGAGCTCGGTGTAGGTCAGGACGGTGCCGGCCGGGATCGCCCGGAGCTGCCGCCACCCCTCGGTGAACAGCTCGGTGCCGGCCTGCCGCACCGGGACCTGCATCGCGTGCTCGACCTCGCCCGCGTAGAACGCGTCGACCGCCTCGGCAGCGGCGACCCGGCCGTCGGTGATGCGCTCGGGACGGTGCCGTTCGGCGAGCCGACCGACGATGCGCGCGGCGTCGTCGGTCCACCCGGAGGCGAGGACGCGCCCGTCGGCGTCCTCGAGCACGGTGAAGGGGCCGTCGGGGGTGTCCAGCGTCTGGATGGTCGCGTCGTTCATCGGGGGTCCTCCTGCGGGGTCGTCGTCGTGGTCGTGGTGATCGCACCGGTCGGCGCCGCGACCGTCGCCGCGGCCCGCTCGGCGGCGGCACCCGCGCGGTCGACGATCGGTCGCCAGCAGTGCATCGTCAGGTAGCTCCGCCACGGCGCCACCTGCTCCGACCGTAGGGACAGCTCGCGCGCCGCACCGGGCAGCCCGAGTTCCTGTGCACCGTTCCGCACCGCGAGGTCGCTGTGGAGGAAGACGTCCGGGTGGTGGCGGACCCGCAGTGCGACGTAGTCGGCGGTCCACGGCCCGATGCCCTTGACCGCGAGGAGCCCGGACCGCAGCTCGTCGAGGGACTGCCCGGCGTCGACCACGAGCGACCCGTCGGCGAGCGCCGCCGCCACCCGCAGGATCGTCTCCACGCGGGCCGTCGGGCCGCGCAGGACCTCGCGGCCGCGGGCGGCGATCGTCGCGGCGTCCGGGAACAGCAGCCCGCCGGGCAGGATCTCCTCGGCGACCGGGGCGCCGAGGGCCGCGACGAGCCGGGTCTGCGCCGTCCGGGCGGCCGCGACCGACACCTGCTGGCCGATCAGGGTGCGGAAGAGCACCTCGTGCGCGTCGACGTGCCCGGGCAGTCGGATCCCGGGCACCCGGTCGACGGCCGCGGCCAGCTCCGGCAGGGTGGCGAGCACCGCGTCGACGGCCAGCGGGTCCGCGTCGAGGTCGAACAGCGACCGCACCCGCGCCACGAGCGTCGGGAGGTCGGACAGGGTGGTGAGCCGCACGCGGAGGGCGACCCCGGTGCGCCCCGCGCGCGACCCGGCCCCGTCGGGGACCGCAGCGGAGGCGGTGAAGCGGGCCGGCCCTCCCGGCAGTGCCACCAGCCGTCCGTAGGCGGTGACCCGCCCCGTGGCGTCGCGGTCCACCTGCTCCAGCCCGGGCAGGGCGTGCAGCGCGTGCCAGTCGAGCAGGCCCTGCACGTCGAACGGCGCACGTGCGGGCAGGTGCACGTGCAACCAGCCGTCCGTCGCGGGCTGCAGGACCCGTCCGGCCCGCAGGGCGGTCGGCGTGACGGCGAAGACCTCGCGCACGGTGTCGTTGAACTGCCGCACACTCGCGAACCCGGCCGCGAAGGCGACGTCGGCGACCGGGAGGTCGGACGAGGTGAGGAGCGTCCGCGCGGTCTGCGCCCGGTGCGCCCGGCTGAGCGCCTTCGGTCCGGCGCCGAGCTCCGCGGTCATGATGCGACCGAGCTGCCGTTCGGAGTAGCCGACGCGTGCCGCGAGGCCGGGGACGCCCTCCCGTTCGACGACGCCGTCGAGGACCAGGCGCATCGCCCGGCCGGCGACGTCCTCGCGCAGGTCCCACTCCGGGCTGCCGGGGGTCGCCTCGGGGAGGCAGCGCTTGCAGGCGCGGAAGCCGGCGAGGTGCGCGGCGGCGCTCGTGCGGTAGAACGTGACGCCCGTCTCGCGCGGGGTACGGGCGGGGCAGCTCGGTCGGCAGTAGATCCCCGTGGAGTGCACCGCCGTGACGAACTGGCCGTCGAAGCGGGCGTCGCGCGAGGCGACCGCGCGGTACCGCTCGGCGTGCGTGGCGTCCGTCGTGGTGCTCATGCGGTCAGCCTGGCACGGGCCCCCGACGGCCACCGGCGGGAATCGGACACGGCAGCGTGGGCGGGGAGGGCAGGGCGCGACGCCGTCGGCGCGGGCCTGGCGGCCGGGGGCCGTCCCGTCGGCGCGCGTCTCGGGGCGGTCGCCGGGGGACGGACGGGAGGCGCGGCTAGCGTGGACGCGTGACGAGCGTGGACGACGTGGCCGGCCCCGGCGACCTGCCGTGCACGACCGACGTCGAGGTCGCACTGCTGCTGGTGTCGCCCCGGCACCGGTACGCGGGGCGCCCGGCGGACGGTGCGCTGCCTGCGGAGGGACCGGAGCTGGTGGACCGGGTCGTGCTGCGTGCGGGGCTCGGCATCGTGGGCGACCGGTACTTCGCCGCACGGGCACACGTGCACGCGTCGGTCACGGTCGTCGGGCTCGAGGGCCTCGAGGACGTCGCCCGTGCGGTGGGCGCCCCGGTCGACCCGGCGGCGACCCGGCGGAACGTGTTCCTGCGCGGCGCCGACATCGAGGCGCTCCGTGGGGAGCCGTTCTCGCTGCAGAGCGCCGGCGAGGACCCCGTGCTGTTCCGCGGGTACCGCGCGGCGAACCCCTGCGCGTGGATGGACCACGAGGTGGCGCCGGGGGCGTTCCGGGCGATGCGCGGGCACGGGGGCGTCCGCTGCGACCCGGGGTCGGACGGCGTGCTGCTGCTCGGCCCGGCGGTGCTGCGGACGGCGCGGCCGGTCGCGCTCGGGTGAGGACGACCGGCCGCGCCGTGTCACGGGGTCAGGCCGTGCGGGCCTGGCAGCGACGCGGGGTCAGGCGGTGAGGGCCTGCTCGATCGCGTCGACGAACGCCGGCAGGTCGTCGGGGTTGCGCGAGGTGATGAGGCCGCCGTCGACCTGCACCTCACGGTCCACCCACTCGGCGCCGGCGTTCCGCACGTCGGTCTGCAGCGACGGGAACGAGGTGATCGTCTTCCCCGAGACGACGCCGGCCTCGATGAGGGTCCACGGGCCGTGGCAGATCGCGGCGACGGGCTTGCCCGCCTCGGCGAACGCCTTGACGAGCGCGACCGCGTCGGTGTCCTGGCGGATGGTGTCGGCGTTGATCGTGCCGCCGGGGACGACCAGCGCGTCGTAGTCGCCCGAGCCGCTGACACTCCCGATGGTGGTGTCGACGGAGACCGACTTCCCCGGGTCCTTGTCGCCGACGAGGGTCTCGATCGAACCGGACTCCTGCGCCGCGACGGTCACGTCCGCGCCGCGCTCGCGCAGCTGGTCGGTGGGGACGACGATCTCGTCCTGCTCCACGCCGTAGTTCGTCGCGATGACGAGGATCTTCTTGCCGTCGAGGGATGCCATGGTCGCTCCTTCCGCGGCCGAGCTCCCGGCCGCACACGCCTGCCGGGGGTTCCGACAGCTGCCGCGCGCCGGGCTCGCCCCGGTCACGCGCGCGGCCGTGGTCCCGGCCGCGGGCTCCACGGTCGTCGGCGTGCCCTGGACGCGTTCGCAGTCCGGAGCCGACGCTCAGCCGCGGACGCGGAAACCGGCCCCCTCGGGCGTGACGGTGAGCCCGTCGTACCCCGTGATGCACTGTCGCCTGTTCCAGTTTGAGGCTAGTTTGGGGCTGCTCAGAAAATCTCAATCGACCCAAAGGATGCTCAAACTCCATGGTCCACGTCGAATCGCTGCTCGCTCAGATCCACGACGCGCAGGCCACGGCGAACGAGCTCGAGAACGAGACCCTCGACTTCAAACGCGAACAGAAGTCCAAGCAGGACACCGCGCACGACATGGCGGATGCTGCGGCATGCTTCGCGAACGCGACCGGAGGGACGATCGTCCTGGGAGTCGCAGACGACGTCAAGGGGCCCGCCGCGTTCATCGGAACCGACCTCGACCCCACGTACCTCCGTCGACGGATCTACGACGTGACGCGCCCGTCCCTCGACGTGTCGGTGCAGCCGCTGACCCATCACGGCGTGACGTTGCTGGTGATCGAGGTTCGAGAGGGACTCGAGGTCTACTCCTCCCGACAGAAGATGCCGACGAAGCGCGTCGGGGACCGCTGCGAGCCGATGAGCACTGCCGACGTGAGCCGCCTCGACGACGAGAGACGTGGTGGGGACTGGAGCGCCGCTTCCTCCTTGCGACCGCTCGCGGACATCGACGGAGATGCTCTGTCCCTGCTCCGGTCGTACGTCCGTCGTTCCTCCAGCACAGCACTGAGCACACTGGCCGGATCTGGGACCGAGGACCTGCTCGCCGCTCTCGGTCTCGTCCACAGCCCCGGCATCCTCAACCGAGCTGGCGCGATCCTCCTGAGTGCCCCCCGAGACGGTCGCGAGGTCCTGTCGTACCAGCACCGCATCTCTGCAGGAGGCGAAACAGACCTCGGCCGCCGTTGGAACGGCCCGTTGCTGACTGCTTACGCTGAGCTCGTCGCCCTGCTCGAGGCCAGGATCGGTACGACCCCGGTGAACCTCCGGTCCGGCCAACAGGTCCAGATCGAGGACTACCCGTTGACTGCGGTTCGCGAGGCGCTGACCAACGCCGTCATGCACGGGGATCACCGCGACCATCAGCCCATCCAAGTGGAGCACTCGCCCGAAGCCCTGACGATCATGTCGCCCGGAACGCTCGTTCCGGGGATCTCACCCGAGAACATCCTCACCCATCCGCCGAAGTCCCGGTTCCCTGCCCTCGCGGATGCTCTCCGCTCGCTGGGGCTCGCAGAGCGGTGGGGCCAGGGCGTCGATCGCATGTTCCGCGAGATGATCAGGAACGGGAGGTCGGCCCCCACGGTCGGCGTCCGGACGGGCGAGCGGCCTGAGACGATCGTCCAGCTCGCGGGAGGCCCGCCGAACACTCGGATCACGAAGTTCGTCTCTGAGCTGCCCGACCGCGACCAGAACGACACCGACGTTCTTCTTCTCGTCTCGTACCTGACGACCAACAAGACCATCACTGCCGCCAAGCTGGCGACGGTGGTCCAGCGACCCGAAGAAGCCGCTCAGAACCTGTTGACGAGGATCGCCAACGACGAGGAAGGGTTCCTCGAGCCAACGGCTGGCACCAAGAACGCTCGGAAGCCGACCTATCGCTTCCGAGGTTCTTCGATAGCAGCCCTCGGCCCGGCGATCACGTACCAGGCGCGCTCCGACACCGACCGTGCCCGGAAGGTCACGGACCATGTCCGCGAGTACGGAACGGTCAACAACGCCACGGTTCAGCGACTCTTCGACGTGGATGTGTACGCGGCTCGCGATGTGCTGCGCGACCTCGTCGACCAACGGATCCTCGTCCGGGTGAGCGAGCAGAAACGAGGCCCTTCGGTGAAGTACGGCCCGGGCGAATCCTTCCCGGAGAAGGCGTCTCGACGAGCACGATGAGGCTCAGTCGCGGACGCGGAAACCGGCCCCTTCGGGCGTGACGGTGAGCCCGTCGTACCCCGTGATGCGCGGCAGTCCCTCGGTGACCGGGGCGGTGAGGGTGCCGACGACGACGGTCGTGGCCCCGGAGGCCAGCGCCGCCTCGACACCGGCGGGGGCGTCCTCGAACGCCAGGCACTGCTCGGCGGACACCCCGAGCAGGGCGGCCCCGCGGAGGTACCCCTCGGGGTGCGGCTTGCTGCGCTCGGCGTCCTCGGACGGCACGAGGGCCTCCGGCACGGGGACCCCGGCCGCGACCATGCGCTTCACGGCGAGCTCCCGCGGGGCGCTCGTCACGAGGGCCACGGGCACGCCGGCGTCGAGCAGGCGCTGCACGAACGCTGCGGCCCCGGGGACCTCGACGATGCCCTCGGTGTAGTCGATCTCCGCGGCGATCATCGTGTCGACGATCGCCCGCTGCTCCGACGACGGCAGGTCGGGCAGGAAGCGCTGGACGGTGTCGATCGTCTGGCGGCCGTGCGAGAACCCGAGGATCTCGACCGGGTCGAGGCCGTGCTGCTCGCCGAACCGGGTCCATGCCGCCTCGACCACGGTGGTCGAGTCGACGAGCGTCCCGTCCATGTCGAACAGGACCCCGGACACCACGACGTCGATCACACGACCGACCCTAGCCCGGTGGACACCGCGGTCGGCGGAACCGCCGCGTCCGGCGGTCAGGCCAGCAGGCGAGCAAGCGAGCAAGCACGCAAGCACGCAAGCACGCAGGCACGCAGGCACGCAGGCAGCCGACTAGCGCGCCCGCACCCACCGCGTCAGCAGCACCCCGCCGTCGCCGAGCAGCACGTGCGCCGGACGCATCCGCCGCAGCTCGGGTGACGAGCCGGTCGCGATCCGCGGTCCCGCGCCGCCCTCGAGCGACGGGTCGATCGTCAGCGTCAGCTCGTCCACCGCGTCCGCCGCGACGAGCGCCCCGAGGAACGACGGCCCGCCCTCGCAGTGGACCCGGTCGAGCCCCCGCTCCGCGAGGGCCGCACGCAGCGCACCCACGTCGACGGCCGTGTCGCCGCACACCACGACGTCCGCCACGTCGGCCAGCGCACGCCCGGAGGACGACGCGGCGCCGGTCCCGGACGTCAGCACGAGCGGCCGCACGGGCGCCTCGGTGAACACCCGCGAGGACGCGTCCACCGACCCCGAGTTCGTCACGATCGCGAACACCGGGTGGTCGGGCATCCCGTGGGCCCGGCGCCACGCGACGTCGGCGTCGTGCAGCACCATCGGGCCGTACTCCTCGTCGCGCACGGTCCCGGCGGCGACGAGCACCACGTCGGCCACCCGACGGAGCAGGTCGAACACGCGCAGGTCGTCGTCGCCGCCGAGCGCGGCCGTGCGGCCCGAGGCGGACGCCGATCCGTCGAGCGTGGCCACGAAGTTCACCCGCAGCCAGGGCCCGTCCGGCACGTCGGCGGTGTAGCGGGCGAGCAGCTCGTCGTCCGACAGGTCGGCGATCGACGCCGGCAGGGCGGGGGGCAGGTCGCTCACGTGTTGTGCCTCGCTTCCACGGGTTCGCGCCAGCCGAGGACCGCCTCGACCATGCGCATGGCGTCGACGCTCTCGACGACGTCGTGCATCCGGACGATCCGCGCGCCGAGCATCGCACTCACGGTCGCGGCGGCCAGGGACCCGGACAACCGCTCGCCGCGGGGACGCCCGAGCGACTCCCCCACGAAGTCCTTGTTCGACACCGCCGCGAGCACCGGGTAGCCGAGCGCGACGACCTCGGGCAGACGTCGGGTCAGCTCGAGCGTGTGCACCGTGTTCTTGTTGAGGTCGTGCCCCGGGTCGACGATGATCCGCGACTCGGGGATGCCCGCGGCGAGCGCCCGGTCGACCCGCTCGCGCAGGAAGTCGACGACCTCGCGGCCGATGTCGGCGTAGCGCGGCGGCTCCGGCAGCTGCTGCCGCGGTGGGGCGGTCGAGTGCGTGATGACGATCGTCGCGTCGGAGTCCGCGACGACGGCCGCCATCCGGGGGTCGGACAGGCCGGTCGTGTCGTTGACGACGCTGGCGCCCGCTGCGATCGTCGCGGCGGCGACCTCGGGGCGGAAGGTGTCGACCGAGATCACGACGTCGGACTGCTGTGCGAGCTGGGACACGACGGGCAGCACGCGGTCGATCTCGTCCTCGGCGGAGAGCTCGGGGCCGGGGGCGAACTTCACGCCGCCGATGTCGACCCAGTCCGCGCCCTGCTCGGCGGCGCGCACGGCGGCCTCGACGGCCCGGTCGAGTGCGAAGGTCGCCCCCTTGTCGTGGAACGAGTCCGGGGTGCGGTTCACGATGGCCATCACGGCGACGCGGTGGTCGAAGTCGAAGGTGCGCCGGCCGATGGTCCGGACCGGGTCGCGCAGGTCGGGCACCACCCAGCCGGGTGCGGTGGACCCGGGACGGAGGCCCGTGGTCGGCTGCTCGTGCGTCATGCGTCCGCCTCGTGGTCGGTCCCGGCGCCGGCTCCGGCACCGATCAGTGCGATCGCCTCGGCACGTCCCGCGGCGTCGGCCAGGCTGCCGGTCGCCGCGACGGTCACGGTCGACGAGCCCGACTGCCGTTCGCCACGCGCCGTGACGCACTGGTGCCGGGCGTCGAGCACGACGAGCACCCCCTCGGCGTCGAGGCCCTCGGCGACGGCGGCCGCGACCTGCTCGCCGAGGCGCTCCTGCAGCTGCGGACGCGAGGCGACGGTGTCGAGCACCCGGGACAGCGTCCCGAGGCCGATGAGCTGCTCACCCGGCGCGTACGCCAGGTGCGCGACCCCGATGAAGGGCAGCAGGTGGTGCTCGCACATCGAGCGGAACCGCACCTCCCGGACGACCACGAGCCGACCGCGCTCGCCGTCCTCGGAGTGCACGGCGCCGGAGCGGGCGATCGCGGTGGCGTCCACCCCGATGCCGGCGAAGAACTCGGCGTAGGAGTCGGCGACGCGGGCCGGCGTCCGCTCGAGCTCGGGGCGGTCGGGGTCGTCGCCGACGGCGAGGAGGAGCTCACGCACGGCGGCTTCGATGCGCGCGCGGTCCAGACGTTCGTTCACCCGTTCATCCAACACCGCGCCTGGCCGCAGAACGCGACCCGGCACCCGAGGTGCCGTACCCCGTCGAGGCGAGCCGCGCCTCCCGGCCGGTCGTGGTGACCACCGACCAGCGCGACGCGCCGCGCTCCCAGGGTTCTGTAAACTCTCCCGGTGAGCGCCCAGCAGACCGACACCCCGCCCCGGAACCGCTTCGCATCCGGCCTCGACCGCTACTTCTCGATCACGCAGCGCGGGTCGAGCATTCCCCGCGAGGTCCGTGGTGGCCTCGTCTCCTTCGTGACGATGGCGTACATCGTCATCCTCAACCCGCTCATCCTCGGTGGGTTCAGCCAGGACCAGGCGCCGCAGGACGTCCTCGGCGGCTGGCTGCAGAACGCGCAGGTCGCCGCTGCCACCGGCCTCGTCGCCGGTGTCATGACGATCGCCATGGGCCTCGTCGCGAACCTGCCGTTCGGCATCGCCGCGGGGCTCGGGATCAACTCGTTCCTCGCCGTGAGCGTCGTTCACCAGGTGACGTGGGCCGAGGCGATGGGCCTCGTCGTCATCAACGGCGTCGTGATCGTCATCCTGGCGTTGACCGGCATCCGGACGATGATCTTCACGGCCGTGCCCGCGCAGCTCAAGGCCGCGATCACCGTCGGCATCGGCCTGTTCATCGCGTTCATCGGACTCGTCGACTCCGGCTTCGTGCGCACCACGAAGAACGCGTCGCCGCCGCTCCAGCTCGGTGAGGACGGCTCCGTCGCCGCGCTGCCGACCATCGTGTTCCTGATCGGCCTGGTCGTCATCGGCACGCTCATGGCCCGCAAGGTCAAGGGGGCGCTGCTCATCGGCATCGTCGGCACCACGATCGTCGCGATCATCCTGCAGGCGATCTTCCAGGTGCCGACCTCGGTGAGCTCGCCGACCGGCTGGAACCTCAACGCCCCGGGCCTGCCGAACGCGCTGTTCGCCCTGCCCGACCTGTCGCTCGTCGGCCACGCGGACGTCTTCGGCGCCTTCACCCGCATCGGCCCGGTCGCCGCGTCGATGCTCGTCTTCACCCTCGTCTTCACGAACTTCTTCGACGCCATGGGCACGATGACCGGCCTGGCGAAGGCCGCCGGCGTCGCGCACCCGGACGGCACCTTCCCCCGCCTGAAGTCGGCGCTCGTCGTCGAGGGCGTCGGCGCGGTCGCCGGTGGTGGTGCCTCGGTGTCCTCGAACACGGTGTTCATCGACTCCGCGTCGGGCATCGGCGAGGGCGCCCGCACCGGCATGGCCTCGGTCGTCACGGGCCTGCTGTTCCTGGCGTCGATGTTCCTCACGCCGCTGACCCAGGTCGTCCCGCTCGAGGTCGCGGCCGCCGGGCTCGTCGTCGTCGGTGCGCTCATGGTGGCGCAGGTCAAGGACATCGAGTGGACGGACTTCGGTGCTGCGCTGCCGGCGTTCCTGACGATCGTCGTGATGCCGCTGACGTACTCGATCGCGAACGGCATCGGCGCCGGGTTCATCAGCTGGGTGCTCATCAAGCTGCTGTCCGGCCGCGGCCGCGAGGTCTCGTGGCTGCTGTACGTGGTCGCCGCGGGCTTCCTGCTGTACTTCGCGCGGGGGCCGCTCGAGGCGCTGCTCGGGGTGGGCTGACGCCCGGACCCCGCCGGGTACCGGACGGGCGGTCCCCCGCAGCGCTGTGTCGCTGCGGGGGACCGCCCGTTCTGCGTCCGGTGGGACGGTGCGGTCCCGGCCGGGGCGGTCTGGAGGCGCGGGATCAGTCGCGCAGGTCGGCCGGCTTGGCCTCGTGGCGGCGTCGGCCGTCGGTGCGCCGGTCCTCCTTCATGCTCGCCTCGTACAGGTGGCGCTTCCCGCCGACGAGCTGGTCGCGAGCGGTCTTCTCGAGCTCCTTGGCGAGGGCGTAGTAGTTGTCGTCGTAGTCCTCGACGATCTGGAACGTCCAGCGCCCGTCGATCACGTTCCGCCCCACCAGCTCGGTGTCGATCCGCTCGGCCAGCTCGGTGTGCCCGGCCTTCCGGAGCTGCTCGACGGCGTCGCCCAGGTTGAGGTCCGCCGTCCCGGTCAGGCGGTGGAACCCGTAGAGCAGGCCGCGGGCGTGCTCGAGCACCTCGACGGCTGCCGACAGCGTGCCGAGGGCCTCGACGGTCGCCTCGGACACCCCCTCCGGCACCACGTGTGCGTCGTCGGGACCCTGGCCGTCGTCGTGTCGCTCGTCAGTCATGCACCACGTCTACCGGAGGGGCGCTCGTGGTGCTCCGAGGGAGTCGGTGCGGCGGGCGACCCGCGGCGCGGGGTGCTCGCGCACAAGGCAACCCGCGGCGCGGGCGACCCGCGGCGCGGGGTGCTCACGCACAAGAGGAAGCACGTCGCACCACGCGATTCCGTGGTGCGACGTGCCTCCCGTTGTGCGCGCGACAGCGCCGCGCCCCTCACGGCACTGGGACGGGCGGCGACGGGGCCGCCGGCGACGCCGCGGGTCCGCGTTCCATCGCCCGCCACGACCCACCGAGCAGCGGGGTCAGCGTGACGAGGGTGTAGACGACCGCCACCACGCCGAACGTCGCCGTCACCCCGATGCCGTCCGCCGCGATCCCCCCGAACAGCCCGCCGAGCGGGATGCCCGCCCACGACCCGGCCGACAGCAGGCCGAACACGCGGGCCCGCATCGGTGCCGGGATCCGCTCGAGCTCGACGGCCCCGAGGATCGGGTTGAGCGCCCCGGCAGCGAGCCCGGACACCACGCACGCGCCGAGCACCCACGGCAGCCCGAGCCCGAGCGCCGGCACCACGAGCGACGGGCCGCCCGCAAGCACGAAGCAGACCACGAACGTGATCCTGCGCGGGACCCGGTGTGCGACGTACCCGAAGGCGAGCGACCCGAGGAAGGCCGCTCCGCCGAAGGTCCCGCTGACGATGCCGAGGGACTGCGCCCCGTCGAGCACCCGGTCGGCGTAGAGCGGCAGCAGCGCCGTGGAGCGAGCGGCGTCGAGCAGGTTCGTGACGAGCACGAGTGCGATGACGAGGCGGAACAACGGGTCGCGCACGCAGAACCGCAGCCCGGCGGCGAGGTCGCGCCAGTACCCGGCCGACGGTTCCACGGGTGCCGCGTCCGGTGCGGCGCCAGGAGCGGTCGTCGACACTCCGCGGAGCGTCAGCACCGCGAGCACCGCTGCGGCCGCGAACACCACCGCGGTGACCGCCAGCGCCGGCAGCGGCCCGACGGCACCGACGAGGAGCCCCGCCGCCGGCGCACCGAGCAGCACGGAGAACCGCACCGACGCCTCGAAGTGCCCGACGGCCCGTTCGAGCGGGATGCCCGCGGCCGCGGCCAGCCCGGGGAGGAGCACCCGCCGCCCGGACTCCCCCGGGGTGTCGAACAACCCGCCGAGGAACACGAGCACGAGCAGCCCCCACGACGGCAGCCCGACGGTCCAGGCGAGCACCGGGATCGCGGCGAGGGTCAGAGCGCTGACGAGGTCGGACACGACACTCGACCGGACGAAGCCGAACCGCTCGACGAGCACGCCGCCGAACGCCCCACCGAGCACGATCGGGACCGTCGCCGCGAAGGCCGCGATCCCGACGTCGGTCGCCGACCCACCACGCGCGAGCACGACGAACGGCACGGCGATGGTCGTCGCGACGTTGCCCGTGCGCGAGACGACCTGCACCGCGAGGAGCGACCGCAGCCGCCAGTGCGCGTTCACGGCCGGGCCGACCGGTAGCTCTGGACCACTGCCGTCACCCGCTCGGCACCGTCGCCGGCCACGTGCTGGTCGCTCACGGCCTCCCACCGGTCGAGCACTGCCTGCAGCTCCGCGCCGAGGTCCCGGAGCTCGTCGACCGTCAGCCGCAGCGCCCGGTCACCGCTGGTGGACGCCGCCACCCACTCGCGCCCCAGCGCCGGCACCGCGTCGATGAAGGCGCGGTACTCGGCGGCGTACGCCTCGGCGACCGTGTGGTCGAGGGCGGAGGCCGCGAGCATCCGCTCGGGGTCGTCGAACGCGTCGGCGAGGTTCCACGACGTGTGCTGCGCGACCGCCCGCCACCAACGCTCGCGCCGGTCGGTGCCGAGCTCCGGGGCCGGTTCGATGAAGCCGGCCCCGGCGAGACGACCGCAGTGGTAGCTGATCGTCCCGGGCGCCTCGTCGACCTGCTCCCCGAGCATCGCGGCGGTCTGCGGCCCCCCGGAACGCAGGAGACCGACGATCCGCAGCCGGGTCGGGTGGGCGAGCGCACGCATGTGCGCCGCGTCGTCGAGTCGCTGGGTGGACATGGCTCGAGCCTAGGTGCACAAGAAAGGTTGCGCAATGCTTCTTGCGGAACGGACGGGAGGCGCGCCATGCTTCGGTCCCGCACGCTACGGTGCCGACATGGCCAGGTGGGTCGCGCTGCTGCGCGGGGTGAACGTCAACGGGATCACGATCCGGAGCGCCGAGCTCGCGGCGCTGTTCCGGGAGCTCGGGTACACCGACGTCCGGACCGTGCTCGCGTCCGGCAACGTCGTCTTCACGGCAGACGTGGGCGCGGGTGACGCCGGGACGGTCAAGGCGGCCGTCGAGCAGGGGCTCCGCGACCGGTTCGGGTACGACGCGTGGATCGTGCTCGTCCCGCACGACCGGCTCGCGGCGATCGTCGACGGGTTCCCCTTCCCGTCCGGTCCCGATCGGCACGACTACGTCGTGTTCGGCTCGGATGACGCCGCGCTCGACGCGCTGCTCGAGGACCTGACCGTCGACGAGTCGGTCGAGCGGGTGGCCCGCGGCGACGGCGTCGTCTGGTGGTCGTGCCCGAAGGGGTCGAGCACCGACACCGTGTTCGCGAAACGGGCCGCCGCCGCACGCTTCAAGCGCACGACGACGACCCGCAACACGAACACGCTCCGGAAGCTCCTGTGAGCCCCGGGCGCTCGGTCAGGCCTGGGCGGGCTGCCCGTTGCTCGCCGTGGTCCCACCGTCGACGGGGAGCACCGCGCCGGTGATGTAGCTCGCGGCGTCGCTCGCCAGGAACAGGATCGCGGCGGCGACCTCCTCGGAGCGACCGCCACGGCCCAGGGAGACCCGCTCGGCGAAGGCGTGCTGGAGTTCCTCGTCCTCGGCCTGCTGCTGCGTCATGTCGGTCCAGATCAGCCCCGGTGCGACCGCGTTGACCCGCACGCCGAAGTGGCCGTTGTCGAGTGCCGCCGCCTTCGTGAAGTTCGTGACCCCGCCCTTCGCAGCGTTGTACGGGCTCATCCGCCAGTCGGCACCCATGCCGGACACCGACGACGTGTTGACGACGGATCCCTTGGTCTCGCGGAGGAACGGCAGTGCCGCCCGGGTGCCGTAGAAGACGCTCGACAGGTCGGTGTCGATGACGCGCCGCCACTCCTCCGGGGCGATGTCGGTGATGTCCCCCGAGGTGAACGTGCCCGCGTTGTTCACGAGGACGTCGACCCGGTCCCACCGGTCCACCGCGTCGGCGACGATCGTCTCCCACGCTGCCGGATCGGCGACGTCGGCGCGCAACGGCACCGCGCGCCCGGTCGGCAGGCTGTCCGCGACGGCCCGGACCTTGTCCTCGACGCTGTCCACGAGGAGCACGACGGCTCCCTCGTCGACGAACGCCCGTGCCGTGGCCTCACCGATGCCCGAACCGGCTCCCGTGACGATCGCCACCTTGCCCTCGAACCGCTTGTCCATGGTCGTCTCCTCTCGCTGCACGATGCATGCCGCAGGAGTCGCCATCGGCCCGGGGGCACGAGGGACCACGGTGCCCGCCGGCAGCTGGACGCCCGTGGAGGTCGAGCGGACGCCGACCGACGACCGCCCCCGCCCGACGCCACCACGAGCGGAGGCGCGGTGCGGGGCCACCCGCACCGCGCCTCCAGGCAGGGCCGTCAGGCCGTCGTCTCGTCGACGTCGAACATCCGGTCCAGCGAGATCGTCGGGATCGACGCCGTGATGACGGACCCGTCCGCGCGCAGCGTGCCCTGGATGTCGCTCGTGGTGGGCGCGTGCCCGGACATCCGCGGGCCGTGGTGCGGCAGCGGCACGACGGTCGGCTCCCCCGGCAGCACGTCCCACTGCTGGTTGTGCACCCACGCGGTGAAGCCGTCGCCGGTCTCGACCGTGAACGTCATCGTGGCCTCTTCGAGGTCGACCCGGATGCGCGAACCGTGGATCGTCAGCCGGTAGGTCAGACGCTCCCAGTCCTTCGGCAGCCGCGGGTTGAACGTCATCCGCCCGCCGTGGTCGCGCATGCCCCCGAAGCCGTTGACGAGCGCGCCCCAGATGCCGCCGGTCGAGGCGATGTGCACCCCGTCCGAGGTGTTGCCGTGCAGGTCCGCGAGGTCGACGTACAGCGCCGTGAGGAAGTACTGCGCCGCGAGGTCGTGGTACCCGACCTCGGCCGCCATGATCGACTGCACGACCGCCGACAGCGTCGAGTCCCCGGTGGTCAGGGCGTCGTAGTAGTCGAAGTCGCGGCGCTTCTCTGCGGCGGTGAACTCGTGGCCCTGCAGGAACAGCGCGAGCACGACGTCGGCCTGCTTGAGCACCTGGAACCGGTAGATGACCAGCGGGTGGTAGTGCAGCAGCAGCGGGCGCTTGGACTCCGGCGTGTTCTCGAGGTCCCAGAGCTCCTTGTCGAGGAACTGGGCGTCCTGCGGGTGGATGCCGCGGTGCGGGTCGAAGGGGATCTCCATCGACTCGGCGGCGTGCTCCCACTCGACGACCTCGGACTCCTGGAGCCCGGTCCGGCGGACCATGCGGCCGTACTCCTCGGGGTCGTCGACCGCGAGCTCGTGGCAGGCGTTGACGGCGAACCACAGGTTCGCCCGCGCCATGACGTTCGTGTAGAGGTTGTCGTCGACGACCGTCGTGTACTCATCGGGTCCGGTGACACCGTCGATGTGGAACTTCTTGTCGCCGTTCGACCGCCAGAACCCCAGGTCGGACCACAGTCGCGCGGTCTCGACGAGGATGTCGATCGCGCCGCGCTTGAGGAACTCCCGGTCACCTGAGGCCCGCACGTACTGCATGAGGGCGTGGGCGATGTCCGCATCGATGTGGTACTGCGCGGTACCGGCGGCGTAGTAGGCGCTCGACTCCTCGCCGTTGATCGTCCGCCACGGGAACAGGGCACCGCGCTGGTTCAGCTCACGGGCACGCGACCGCGCGGCGTCGAGCATGTTGTAGCGGAACCGCAGC
>Ga0308161_1002508_pt1 | contig 19404 bp, 16 predicted proteins | sample PhyFR2_FD_201034 | JGI IMG/M metagenome (GOLD analysis project Ga0308161, IMG submission 201034) | Phyllosphere microbial communities from UC Gill Tract Community Farm, Albany, California, United States - DLSLF.R2 | ecosystem: Host-associated > Plants > Phyllosphere > Unclassified | place: USA...
ATAAATTCTATCGAAGTTTACGCACTGCCTCTACCACGATTAAAGGCATGGAAGCCATTCGAGGATTATATAAGAAAACCCGAAAAGAAGGCACTCTCTTCGGGTTTTTGGTCTGTACTGAAATCAAGGTGTTATTGGGAATCCCAGCTTAAATCATAGATACCGTAAGGGATTTTATTCTTTATTTAAAACTTTGCAACAGAACCGAATATGGATATTGGCCAGGCAAGGGAAAGGTTTTTAGATTCAAATTATCGAAATGGGCGCAGAGTATAAGGAGAATTTCACCAATTCAACTTTTCTTTCCCTGGCGTTCATTGTATATTTAGATGAAAGCGTATTTAGGAGGTAGATCGAATGGAAAATAAAGGAACCTCAGTCAGAAGTCTTTTGTTGCGCTATTTAAATAATCAGAAAAAACAAGACAATAATTACTTTATTGCACAGGCGATTCTAAGAAGTTTTTCGAAAATCCCTAAGATGACCATTTATGAACTCGCAGAAGAATGTTTTGTGTCGACTGCAGCGATTTCGCGATTCACTCGAATTTTGGCTTTTTCGTCTTATACGGAATTCAAACAAGCGGTTGAAAAAGAGATCGATATCGTCAGCGATTATTCCAAAAAAGTGATCCAGCCCGTGGAACAATGGGAGGAATTTCTGGACGAATTCACCTCAAATCTTTTGATCAATTTGAGGTACGCCAAAGAACAGCTCTCGGTTTCAGAAATTGAAACAGTGGTCTCTGCGATTCATGAAACAGAAAATGTTGCTTTGTTTGGCTTAGAATTTGCTGCTTTTATGGGACAGCATTTGCAAAGCAAATTAGCAAGCATGGATAAAATTATTCGGATTGGTTTTACAGTGGAAGAGCAATTAAAAATTGTGGAAGAAAGCTCGCCAGATAGCTTGGTTTTGATTTTTTCGATGGAGGGTGGTTTCTTTTACTTTAGTGAAAAAGTGATTGCAGCATTGAAGAAAAAGGGAATCAAAATTATCGTCTTTACGTTTAAGCATTCTCCAATCATTGAGCGAAGTGCAGACCAAATTATCCTCTGTGGAGAGATCAACGAAAACACCGAAGGACGGATTGCTATTCTATACACGATGGAGTTACTGATTTATATGTATATGAAAAAGTTCTATTTGCCTCAATAGTTTCATATTTTGAAACAAGACCTTTGGATCTGAAACCAGAGGTCTTGTTTTGTTGTCGTTAGAATTAATTCTGAATGGTATCGTTTTCTTATAAGGGAAAGGTGGAAGGAACAATGGTTAAAAAAGATTTTTATTGGGGGGCATCAACCTCAGCATTTCAAGTAGAAGGAGGCTTTGGTGAAGGTGGAAAAGGGATTGCAACAACAGATGTGCGTCACGTACCGGAGGGAATTGCAGATTCGAAGATCGCGTCCGATCACTATCATCATCTAAGCGAAGACATTGAATTAATGGCAGACTTAGGGATCGATCTCTATCGTTTTTCGTTCAATTGGACACGTGTCATGGGTGATGGTGATCAGCCGAATCAAGAAGGCATCGATTTTTATAATCGTTTGATTGATGGGTGTCTTGAAAAAGGAATCACACCTTTTCCTACCCTCTATCATTTTGAAATGCCGCAAGCATTGGTAACCAAATTTGGCGGATGGAAATCAAGAAAATGTATTGATTACTTTGTTGCTTATGCAAAAGTTTGCTTTCAGCATTTCGGTGATCGAGTCAAGTTGTGGGGAACGATCAACGAGCAATTGATCGTCACAGCAGCTTCTGATTTAAATGGCAATCACGAAACGGATGCAGATGAAAAAATGAAGCAGATGTATCAAATGAGTTACAATATGTCGCTAGCTGAGAAAAAGACAATTCAAGTTTTTCGAAAAATCGTAAGAGATGGGAAAATTGGACCGGTGTGCTCTATGCAAGTTGTTTATCCAGAAACACCTTCGCCAAGGAACATCTTAGCAGCTAAGAACGCCGAAGACTTTTTACAAAATTGTTTTCTCGACATGTCAGTATTCGGCGAGTACCCGAAAAGCTACTGCAATTATTTGAATGAGAAAGGTTGGTATCCAGAAACGGAACCAGCTGATCAAGAAATTTTGAAGAAGAATAAACCAGATCTTATAGGGATAAACTATTACTGTAGTACCTGTATACGTGCCGTTGAACCGGGAGAAGATACAAGCAAACTACCACCATTTTATCGAAATGAGCGATTTACCTTAGGGAACAATCCTTATTTAACGAAGACGAAATGGATGGAATTTGGTATTGACCCTGAAGGATTATATATAGGTATGCGGTCGATTTATGAAAAATACCATTTACCAATGATGGTGACTGAAAACGGTTTAGCGTATTCTGATCGTATTGAAGATGGGCAAATTCACGATGTCTATCGTATTGATTACTTAGAACAGCATATTAAGCAATGTGAGCGTTTTATGGAGGAAGGATATCCTTTATTGGGTTATAGTCCTTGGTCACTACTTGATCTGGTTAGTTCACACCAAGGGTTTAAAAAGCGATATGGTTTGATTTTTGTTGATCGCACAGATGAAGATCCAAAAGAATGTCGACGAATTCCCAAAGACAGTTACTATTGGTACCAAAATAAAATAAAAAACACTAAAAAGGGGTAAGAAAAATGAATGCATTTATCCACTTTATGGAAAAAAGATTTATTCCCGTTGCGAATAAAATTTCTTCGAATCGCTATTTAAAAAGTGTAAGTACAGGTTCGATGTCATTACTAGGCGTTATTATGTTAGGTGCCATCTTTACAGTTATTTCTAGTTTAAGCTGGGAACCGTATCAAAACTTTCTATCAGTGACCAACATTGGTACAGTAATGAATTATATTCCAGCTTACACAATTGATTTATTAGGTTTGTATATGGCATTTAGTATTGCCTACTGTGGAGCAGGAATATTCGGGATCAAAGAACAAGCCTTGGGGACGGGGTTCATCTCATTGGTATGTTTCCTGTTATTAACGCCACTCACTGAAAATCCCGAAGCAAGAGCTTCATTTTTAAGTACCAATTATTTAGGCGCGCGCGGGGTCTTCGTGGCAATTTTCGTTTCACTGATCACGATTCAACTGATGAAATTGTTTGTGGAAAAAAATATTACGATCAAAATGCCCGATGGGGTGCCAGAAATGGTGACCAAGTCATTTACTTCTTTAATTCCAGCAGTTGTGATTGCGTCACTTTTTGGAATTGTTAAATTTGGTTTTAGCGTAACTAGTTATAATTCAGCGACAGATTTTGTTTATACATTGCTTCAAGAACCATTGCAGCGATTGACGGGTTCCTTAACTGCCTTTTTGATTCTTATTTTGATCTCGAATCTCTTATGGTTTTTCGGGATTCATGGTTCAATGACCGTATTGCCGATTCTCATGCCGATTTTCTTGGGTTATCTTGCAGACAATAGTGCTGCTGTGGCGGCGGGAGAAGCAGTCCCTCATGCCATTAATTTTGGGTTATACGATTTGGCATGTTTAGGGGGGAGCGGTGCAACGATTGGTTTAGTGACTGACATGTTTTTATTTTCCAAGAGTAAGCGATACAAATCATTTTCAAAAATCGTATTTCCAAGCGGTCTTTTTGGTGTAAATGAACCAGTTATCTTTGGAATGCCGGTAATGTTGAATGTGATGCTTTTGATTCCGTTCTTATTGACGCCATTAGTGATCACTTCTCTTGGGTACGCATTGATTTCTATGGGAATCATTACCGCACCGATTGGCATCCTAGGGTCGGGCTCGTTACCTCCGCTGATCCACGGCATCGTTCAAGGGAGTCTCTCTTTTGGTATCTATCAACTATTTGCAGTTGCTATTTCTATGGCTATCTATTACCCGTTCTTTAAAACCTTAGATAATCAAGCAGTTCAAGAAGAACGTTTAGCACAAGAACAAGCTGGATAAGAAACTCGCACAGGATTTACAGTTAACCATAATAACAACAAACGAGCGCAAGAGTGAAGTGATTCTTGCGCTCGTCGTATGTGAAACTATCGATTGGAGGACAACTCAGTGAGAGAGACAAGAGAAACACTTTTCAAATTTACAGAGACAAGGAAAAAACAAATTCAGAAGATCGTAGAAAACATGTCAGTTATGGAAAAAATTGGTCAGCTTTTTTTCGTGATTGGACAATCAGGTTCTGTAAAGGAATTGACGGCTTTTATTAAGAAATACCAACCGGGTGGAATGATGTATCGCCCCGACAATGCTGAAAAATTGAAGGATCAGCTAAGAGCAGTCCAAGATGCTAGCACAATACCGTTATTTCTTTCAGCAAATTTAGAGTCAGGTGGGAATGGTATTCTTACGGAAGGGACATGGGTCGGTAATCCTATGCAGATCGCCGCTACAGATTGCACCGAAAATGCCTATTACTTAGGAAAAATTGCTGGGCTGGAAGCGGCTCGAATTGGTATTAATATGGCTTTTTCACCGATTGTCGATATTGATTATAACTTCAAGAACCCAATCACGAATACTCGCACATTTGGAAGTGATCAAAAACGAATTATTCGCATGGCTCAAGCGCAGATAGACGGTTTTTCTGAGAGTAACATCATTCCAGTGATCAAGCATTTTCCTGGGGACGGTGTTGATGAAAGGGATCAACATTTACTGAGTTCGATCAATTCACTCTCCGCGAATGAGTGGATGGAATCGTATGGGACTATTTATCGCCAGTTTATTGAAAAAAACGTCAGCTGTATCATGGTGGGACACATTTATCAGCCTGCGTGGGAGCGAAAACTTTCACCAACTATCAGAGAAACCGAATTGATGCCTGCTTCTTGCTCGAAACTTCTAGTTAACGGGTTACTAAGAGATACACTGGGCTTCAATGGTTTGGCTATCACTGATGCAACACCAATGGTCGGTTACACGACGATCATGCCTCATAGAGAGCGACTCGTTGCTTCAATCAATGCAGGAATCGATATGTTGCTTTTTAATAAAAATATTGATGAAGATTATGAAGTGATCGCATCTGCTGTAAAAGAGGGAAGCATTCGTATGGAACGTTTGGATGAAGCAGTCGCACGAATTTTAGCAGTCAAGATGTACCATGGTTTATTTACTGAAGTAAGGGAAGAGACAGTCAATAGTACTCCTAAAAGTGTCATCGATCGTACTGAATATCAGTGGGTAACGAAAAAAATTGCTGATGAGTCGATTACATTGGTCAAAGACAGAGAAAAACACTTACCACTCACCCCACAACGATACCATCGAATCCGTCTCGTTATTTTGGGTGATTCTGACGACGGTGGATTTAAAGAGGGAGGACGAGTGGGTCCGCTTTTTAAAGCTGGATTAGAAGCTGCTGGATTTGAAGTCAACCTTTTCGATAATCAACAATTGGATTTCCAAGAGGTTTTCGAGGCAGGGGTTGAGGATCTTGGAAATAAATTTGATTTGGCATTGTATGTTGCTAATGTTGAGACCGCCAGCAATCAGACAACAGTTCGTTTGGATTGGAATCATTTGATGGCCGCAAATGCTCCCTGGTATGAAAAGGATCTCCCTACCATTTTTGTTTCTACTGCCAATCCCTATCACTTATTTGACATCCCTTATGTTTCAACTTTTATCAATGCGTATACAGGAAATCCAGAAACAGTGGAGGCTGTAATCCAGAAATTGCTAGGGAAAGAACCGTTTAAAGGTAAGAGCCCGATCGATCCATTTTGTGGGGACTTTTTAGCTAGAGCAAAATAACTTTTATAAGAAGGAGGAGAAAAAATGAGACAAAATCGATTACTGAATGATGGCTGGCAATTTCACTTAGGTGAGATAGAAGAGCCAATGAAAACAGTCAGAAAAGCCGCAGCTATCGGTGGCTTGGCAGCTCCGCTTGAAAATGAAGCGGGGGATACTGTTTTGATAGGTGCTGGTGGAGAACATTTTCTACGGCTGATTGCTCAAGGTGATCGTGAAAAAGGCTTGAGAATGTTGGCGAACACTGCTTTGGAAAGTGAACTTGACGAAGATTGGGTATCTGTTGATCTCCCCCATGATTGGAAAAATGAACTTCCGTATGTTAATGATCCCGATTTACTGATGAGTGGATCAAAGCCAGATGGCATTGCCTATTACCGTAAGACTTTTGCGTTAACTCTAGATGAAGTGAACGAAAAGCAAGTGACTCTCCACTTTATGGGCGTCATGCGTATGGCATCTGTCTGGTTTAATGGTGTATTTCTAGGTGATCATTACAGTGGATACTCTGATTTTTCTTTTGATGTCTCTGAACTTATACGCATCGGCTCAGAGGGAGTGAATGTGGTGTTGATCAAAGTGGATACGACGAAAGGCGCGGAAGGCTGGTGGTATGAGGGAGCAGGTATATATAAGGATGTATATTTAGAAATAAAACCAAAGCTTCAGATTGTGGCAGAAGCATCGTTTATCGAAACAACTGAAATAAACCAGCAGGAAGCGCTCCTTAAAATCACCATTGGTCTTGCTAACCATCATTTTGAGAAAAAACAAAAGATAACGATCAAAAGTCAGGTGGCTGATCAACAAAATATCCATGAGTGTAACGTAGATCCTTTGGCGACAACAGAATGGAGTTATTGCCAAAAAATCTGCGCGCCTCAGCTATGGTCTCTCGAGAATCCACATCTATACCAAGCTACTTTTCAACTATTTGATGGCGAGAACCAAATCGATGACTATCAGCTTTGTTTTGGTATTAGGACAGTCGCATATACTACGAAAGGTTTTCTGCTTAATGGGGAACGTAAAGAATTAAGAGGGGTCTGTGAGCATCAAGACTTTGGTGGTCTAGGTGTCGCATTACCAAAAGATATTTTACGGTATAAGCTGTTGAAAATGAAAGAAATGGGGGTAAACGCCTATCGCAGTGCACATCACTTTGCTTCCAAAGATCTCCTTGAATTATGTGATGAATTAGGTATCATCGTTATGAACGAGAACCGCATCTTGGAATCTAGTGAGTGGCGGACAAATGAGCTGGTAAAAATGGTGAAGCAAACACGTAATCATCCTTCTCTTTGTTTTTGGTCCCTTTGTAATGAAGAGGTGATTGGTCATACGCCGCTTGCTTACCGAATGGCACAAAAATTAGCAGCTGTGATCCGAACCCATACTTCGCAAAGTCTCATTGTTTCAGCGGAATTACTTAATCCTGCTGGTCAGGTGGATGCTTCTTATATGCGTATTTTTGATGTGAACGGGGTCAATTATCCTGAGTCTGCTGTAAATGGGACAGGTTTAGTTGCTGTAAAGGAAAAGTATCCGCTATTTTCATATCTTAGTACGGAAAGTGCTTCTTACTTTTCGACAAGAGGGGTCTATCAAGATAACAGCGAAAAATGTCATACTTCAAACTTTGGTTCTCTTTATTCTATGGTCTTACCTGGGAAACGAAAGCCTGAAGAGCCAGGAACCGGTGGTACGGCTAAACCGAAAGAAGTACTGCGTTATTTAGAAGAACATGCCTATATGGGAGGTGTCTTCTTGTGGACATTTATGGATTACTACGGTGAGCCAGCACCGTTTCACTGGCCTGGAATCAGTTCTCAATTTGGTATTACAGATACGGTCGGATTTGAAAAGGATTCTTTTTATTATTATCAATCAAGGTGGACTGAAACACCAATGGTTCATGTGTTTCCTCACTGGAACAAAGAAGGGTTAACAATTGACCAAGGGGTTACGGAGGTGAGGACTTTTTCTAATTGTCATACTGTTGAGTTGTTTCTGAACGGGAAGAGTTTTGGAAAGAAAAAAAATGATAAAGATGGCCTATCTTGGCATATTCCTTATGAACCAGGTTGTTTAAAAGCCATTGGTGTCAAAGAGGAACAAACAATTGAAGCAACTCGAAAAACAAGCGGTCCGACTGATTCTGTCACAGTTAAAGAACGATTCTGTGGAGCGGACTACTCTCTATTTGAGATTCAAGGAATCGATTCAGAAGGGATCGAGGTGCCAACTGCAGACGAACTTGTAGCGGTTTTGGTAAAAAATGGAACAATCCTCGGACTTGCTAATGGCGATCCCGCAGATCTAGACGGGTATAATTGCCAAGAGAAAAAACTTTTTTCAGGAAAATTAATGGCAATCATAAAAAAAGAACCAGGAAAAGTACCTCTTATCCAAGCAGCACTAAAAAAAGGAAAATAGCATTATAAAAATGTAAGTAATTTGAAAAAGTCAATGTTAGATGGTGACTTTGACGAAGGAACCATTACTATTTCTACTGGAATAGAGTTTATTAAGTAAATTAAGAGTTGTAGTGATATATATAAGAATTAATGGGCGACGTTAGAAGCAGAAATTATAATTGAAATTTAGGAGAGCAAGTGGGTATAGACGATAAGTCTATTGATAACAAGTTACAAAAGGTGTTCAGAAAATGATGATATGCTCCCTATAAAGTAGACAAAGAAAAACAAAAATTCTGGACTTGGTATAATAAACTAGACAATAAATTAAGGGAAAGAGAGGATCTAGATTATGCCAAGACATTCATTTGATAAAGCATTTAAAATCGCCACTGTAAAACTGGTAACTGAAGAAGGATTTTCTGTTAAAGAAGTTAGTCTACAGCTAGAAGTTCACGCTAATAGCTTGTATCGATGGGTTCAAGAAGTTGAAAAATATGGAGAAAGTGCGTTCCCTGGAAAAGGGAGCGCACTTTTTGATACCCATTATGAAATAAAGAAACTCGAACAAGAATGGGAAGAAAGTGAAAAGGAAGTCGAAAGTTGGAATATTGATGACTCAGATCTTCCCGACTGGTTAAGACAATATATATAAATCTAATTAATTAGTTACTGTACTAGTTGATAAATATGATTCCAATTATACTAAACTAGAAAGCCCCTAAAATCGATTTTGGGGGCTTTATTTAAATATAAAATTTTATAGCTTATAATTAAATGGAATTGGAGGAGTTCTATTATCAAAAAGGAAGAATTTCTTAAAGCAGGATCGCTATTCTTAATTAAGAATGATGTGGAAACACTAAAGTATTTAGGTCTTCATATGAAATCGCCCGCAAATTTAATGTTGCTTCCTTATATTTGTTTATGCTGCAATGAAGCGCTAAATTATCTAGAGTATAATTTTGAGCCTAATCAATTATCTCAATCGCCAATTAGTCATACGCAAGTCCGAAATAAGCTCAAACTATTCAGTGACCGTTATGGAAAATCTATAAAGCAAATTAAATTAGTAGATTCTCAACAGGATGAAGAATTCAAAGAAAAGTTGAGGTTCAAGTGGTTGCAATCTAGGAAGATGCATTATAATCTTGGAATTTATTGTAATGCTGAAAGACATATTGTGGGGAATACACAATATATTAGCTTCTTACTTCAAAACCCTTCTTTTACTATTAGGGAAGATAACAGCCAGAATATTTATGAATTCGCTGTTTTTCTAGGTTCAGCCCTCCAAATGATCTCTCAAGATTTAAATGCTTTTAAATCAGAGATTTTTATTCAAAAGAATGAAATTTCTATGGATTGGCTTTATAAAGATTATAATACTGATAAAAAATTCAATCGCTTTCCTCATATACACGACGGAAAGGAAGTTACACTTTTTTTATTACATCTTTTGTCGACAATAAATTTTGTGAAGTATGAGCTTCCCCTATATATAGATAGTAAGAATTCTTGGTTTCTTCGAATCCAGTATGTTGCCGCTTACTATGTAAACGAGAGCTTGAATCGTTTAAGAAAAATAGAAATTCCCTATAAATCTACACTCATGGATGAAGTGAATGATAGAGCTTTATTTGATAGTAGTTTTCGCAGTTGTATGATTCATTATGGTTTTTACAATAAGGGAATATGCGCAGTTAAAGATGAATATCTAGTGGAAAAGCCATTTTTTGGTCTAATCGAAAGTTGCTTTGAAGGTATATCAGGTGAGGATTATCAGGAATTATTAGACAATAAGATTTTTAGACTCTCCAAGGCTATTGAAAAAGTGTTAATCATATCTACACAGGGTTATCGTCCTTTCTCTTCCTAGTAGTAAAATGAGATAATTAAACTTTAAAAATTAGGAAAATAATGAAAGCGCAAATTTCAAGTAGAACTTAGCCACCTATTGAGATTCGCTTGTTATTCAGTTTGATGTTCCTTCTAGCAAGTGCTTGATAATGAGCTAGGGCATGGTAAGTGATTGGAACTGGGATAAAGCACATATTTCTCCAAAAAAATTATACTTACTGGAGGACACCCTAGAAAAAATGTATGTTAAATAGTTTGGAAAAGAATTTGAAATGAGAAAGTAGTTTTTTAAGGAGATGTTCCAAGTGGAGGTATTCAAAGCTATTCAAGATCGAAAGGTTCTTTTGGTTATATTTTTGTTGGTTCTGATTGTCTGTGTGGTGTTAATCATTGGTAGTTTTAAAATAAGGAAACAAAGTAGGGGAACGGCTTTATTTTTGCTTTTATTAGGAATAGTTGGTATTATCGCAAGTCTGTATGGTTTCTTTTTTACAATGTTTTTTGGGATCAACTTCTAGGAACTACTTGGATTTAGAAAAATATCTTAAAAAAGGAAGTTTAAACAAAAATAGAAAGGAGTGTGTGAGGAATGAAAAAAACAAATTTTATCGTTGTGTTTTGGTTATTGCTGTCTTTAATTGCGTTTATTGTTTTTGTATTGAATTTTGCTAGTTTATGGCAAGATATTGCTTACTGGATTGTTCCAAGCAAAGACCTTTATATGGACAAACCTGAAATCATAAGAGATTTAATCAAGGTTGTTCCAATGATTATTTTAGGAATCGTAGTTTTTGTCATTGGTATTAGGCAAGGACTGAAAAATTACTATGGCGATTATTCAGGTGACACGAAGCAACAATAACTAAAGCTATCTAAAATTAGGAAAAAAGGAGAGAATGAATGAGTACGGTTATTTTAGCTGAAAAACCAAGCCAGGCATTAGCCTACGCAAGTGCTTTAAAACAAAGCACCAAAAAAGACGGTTATTTTGAGATCAAAGACCCACTATTTACAGATGAAACATTTATCACCTTTGGTTTTGGGCATTTAGTCGAATTAGCAGAACCAGGTCATTATAACGAAAAGTGGCAGAACTGGAAACTTGAATCTTTGCCGATTTTTCCTGATCGATACGATTTTGAAGTCGCAAAAGATAAGGGAAAGCAGTTTAAAATTGTTGCAGAACTTCTCAAAAAGGCAAATACAATTATTGTTGCAACAGATAGCGACAGAGAAGGTGAAAATATCGCCTGGTCGATTATCCATAAAGCAAATGCCTTTTCAAAAGATAAAACATTTAAAAGACTATGGATCAATAGCTTAGAAAAAGATGTGATCCGAAGCGGTTTTCAAAATTTGCAACCAGGAATGAATTACTATCACTTTTATCAAGAAGCACAAACACGCCAAATTGCCGATTGGTTGATCGGCATGAACGCAAGCCCTTTGTATACGTTAAATTTACAACAGAAGGGCGTACAAGGTACATTTTCACTAGGACGTGTTCAAACGCCCACCTTATACCTTATTTTTCAGCGCCAGGAAGCCATAGAGAATTTTAAAAAAGAACCTTTTTTCGAGGTGGAAGCTAGTATAAAAGTAAACCAAGGGTCATTTAAGGGCGTTCTAAGCCCCACACAGCGCTTTAAAACCCAAGAGGAGCTTTTAGCTTTTGTTTCTTCTAAACAAGCTAAAATAGGCAATCAAGAGGGGATAATTGCTGATGTTCAAACCAAAGAGAAGAAAACGAATAGTCCGAGTTTGTTTTCTTTAAGTAGTTTGCAATCAAAAGTCAATCAGCTTTATAAAGCGACAGCGAGCCAAACTTTAAAAGCTATGCAAAGACTGTATGAAGCAAAATTATTGAGTTATCCAAGAACAGATACACCATTTATTACAGAGAACGAATTTGCTTATTTAAAGGCGAATTTTGGCAAATATAGCGGTTTTTTAGGACTTGATCTTGAAATGGTTCAAACAGAGCCTAGAAAGCGTTATGTGGACGGTAGTAAGGTACAGGAACACCACGCCATTATCCCAATGAAACAAGTACCTACAGAATCTGCATTAGCTAAAATGGACGATTTACAACGAAAAATTTATGCTTTAGACGTTAAAACGACCGTTGCCATGTTTTTACCTGATTACTTGTATGAAGAAACCAAGATACAAACGAAAGTAGCTAATTTGCTGTTTCAATCGATCGGAAAGACACCAAAACAAGAAGGTTGGAAAATTCTTTTCAAACAACAAACCAAAGAAGAAAAAGAGGACGTTCAAACGTTACCACTCGTTATCATTGGCGAACGTGCCGAAGTTGATGTTAAGAGTGTTGAAAAAGAAACGCAACCGCCAAAAGCTTTTACAGAGGGTACACTTTTAACCGCTATGAAAACGGCGAATAAAACGGTTGATAATGAAGAAGCAATAAAAATTTTACAAGAAGTTGAGGGGATTGGAACAGAAGCAACAAGAGCAAGTATTATTGAAGCGTTAAAACAAAAAGAATATATCCAAGTGATTAAGAATAAACTTGTTGTAACTGAAAAAGGAAAATTATTGTGCCAGGCAGTTGAAAGTCAGCACCTTTTAACGAGTGCTGAAATGATTTCCCATTAGCCATACGCAAGACTATTTACTCTACGAACTTGATTGAATCCTTTAATAAGCAAATCAAGAAATACAGCCACCGCAAGGAACAGTTCCAAAATGAAGAGTCGATGGAACGTTTCTTAGTCTCGTCTTTTGATACTCACAACCAAAAATTCCTAGGTCGCAGTCATAAAGGTTTCCAACAGGCCGAAGGCGAGCTCGAACAAATGCTGAGTCAACCGATGGAGAATTAGAAACAATCTACAGTAGGGAAGAACCATTTACACAAAATTATTGACGCTCCCAAGCTAAAACTCCTATTAATCGATCTACTAAAAATAAATAAAAAAATTCTTTTCAATTTTTATTTATGGTATGACATAAATAAAGTAAAGTTATTCTTCTAGGTTAATCTTATTAATACTCTTTCTCACTAGTGTTGCATGCAACACTAGTGAGAAAGAGCATTAAATATACTGCAAGGCAAGACATTTGGTAATTGAAGAATAACAAGCAAAAAATAGCAGTCAGGTCTCTTGACAAAGTATAGTTGCTATTCTTTTTTTAGGCCCTACTTTAATGAAATTTTTGTTTGGAGGGAACGACTTCATTCCTTTGATTATTTCAGTTGAATTTAATAGAGAAGCCTGGCGTCTATTAAGAAATACTTTTCTTGATGAGCGTCAATTTTTTTAACGGAAATCTATCCTATACTAAATTCAGTAAAGAAAAAGGAGGAATCAAAGAAAGCTATTTTAAACAAACCAAAATTATAGGAGGAATAAATCATGACTGAAAATAAAGCTACTCAAGAAAGAACACCCCAAGAAAGATTGCAAGAAGAACAAGAACACAAGGAACATGTTCATCATACGAAAATTAATGCAGCGGCCATTGCGGATCATCTTTTAGGCAACATGCATACATTACATGTGAAACTGCACCAATATCACTGGTATGTAAAAGGAGCCAATTTCTTTACGTTGCATGAAAAATTTGAAGAGTTGTATAACGAAAATGAAAAATGGTTCGACAAACTTGCGGAGCGTCTAATTACTTCTGGGCATAAACCTGCTTCGACAACGGTTGAATTTGAAAAATATTCGATGCTTTCGGAAGATGCAGTTAATAAATACGCTAAAGCAGAAGACATGGTTGAAAATATTATCGAGGACTTCAGAAGCACTCGTGACCTAACTATTCGTGCGATTCGTTTAGCTCAAGACGAGGGTGACGATGCTTTAGAAGATACATTGATTGCTTTTAAAAATGACTTAGACAAGAACATTTGGATGCTGCAAGCGTTCATTGGTAAAGAAGCATTAGAAGATGATGACGCTCTTGATGAGGATGAAGATTAAGGTAAAAGTAGAAGCTGATTTAGGGATTGGAATTCTTTCCAGTCCTTTTTCCATTTTCTTGATGTGCATCAATTTTTTTGTAGTAAGAGACTTATATAATAAAAGCAGCGAATATAATCAAAATAAATAAAGGGGGAGAATGAATTGACTAAACATACCCATCATGAAATTGGCGACCACGCAGCCTGTATCCGCTTGGTTCCAATATTCAATCACTTAGAGGATAGCGCGATGAATTATATTGCTGAAAAAGCCCACACGAAACAGTATCAAAAAGGAGAGTTTCTGTTTCGTTCACAAGAAAAAGAGGATACTTTATATATTATCAATCGTGGGAAAATCCGTATTTATCGATTGGCAGACTCTGGCAAAGAGCAGCTAGTGCGGATCTTGAACCCTGGTGATTTCACCGGAGAATGGACCTTGTTCAACCCGGATGCAGTACACGAGGAATATGCCGAAGCAACCCGAGATACCGTTGTCTGTATGATTCAGCAAAAAGATGTCCAAGATTTTCTGGAACAATACCCAGCTATTTCTTTAAAACTATTGGCGGAAATGTCTAAACGGTTAGAAAGTTCAGAACGTCAAACGACACAAGTAGCCGTGGAGAGTGTCATTACCCGTTTAGTTTTGTTTTTGGCAGAAAATGTGGAACCTGAAATGGGCAACTCTCCCACCATCACCCTGCCGATGGAAAAAAAGGACATTGCTTCCTATTTAGGAACGACACCTGAGACCATCAGTCGCAAATTTGGAGAATTGGAGGACGAGGGATTGATTCAACAGCTGTCTGGGAAAAGGATCAAGATTCAGGATTTAGATGATTTATTGCTTTACAGCGAATAATCGGACACACTTTTTTCTACACGTTGGTGTTCTGTCGCTCTTCATTAACAACGGGACAGACCTCAGTGCTTTTGCTTCCATCTGTCCGTTTTTGGCTTTTTTAAGACAGAACGACCTTCATTCATTGGAAAAATAAAAGTACAAACATGATAACCCTCAAGTTTTTTGTTTTATATTTCTTTAAGATAGGGTTGCCGAACAAAACGTAAAAATAAGTAGAGGTGAATGTGCATTATTTTTGGGTGATAGTTGCCATCATGTTGTCAGCAGCGGGTGCATTCTTTGTCGTCCCTTTCACCAAGAACACGATTGGCGGCGAAGCAAAAACGTCTAACGTTGTTGAGGCAGATAGGTTAGCTATGGAAAAAGAAGAGGAAGTTGTAAAAGGAGCCGGCGTAATCGGACACGGAAAAGTGGTGTATTACGAAGCGAGTGACCAGGGAGCTAAAAGTGAATTCACTGTTTGGTTTCCATGGAGCTTAGCCGGAATCTTGTTCAGCATCACCATGACTAGAATGACGCGAAAAATTGAAGAGATGGAGCAAATAGAATGGGATTCGTATTAGGCGTTTTGAATCCCCTTGTGGTGGAGATTGGTTCTGTTGTGATTCATTGGTATGGAGTCATTATTGCAGCGGGCATATTAGCGGCTCTCCAGTTGAGCACCAAGGAAGCAAAGAAAAAAGGACTGGAAGAGGATACCATTATCGATATGGCCTTATGGGCAATTCCGATTGGACTCCTCGGCGCTCGGCTTTATTATGTGTTATTTGAACTTGGTTATTATCTGCAAAATCCAGGACAAATCCTTGCGATTTGGAATGGCGGCATTGCGATTTATGGGGGATTGATTGCAGGAGGGGGTACGCTATATTGGTATGCAAAGAAAAAAGGTACTTCTTTGGCACTCGTTCTTGATATCTTAGCGCCCAATGTATTGTTAGCCCAGTCCATTGGTCGTTGGGGCAATTTTATGAATCAGGAAGCTCATGGTGGACCGGTTACTCGTCAATTCTTGGAAAATCTTTATTTACCTGAATTTATCATTGAACAAATGAATATCAATGGTACCTACTACCATCCGACTTTTTTATACGAGTCATTGTGGAGTTTGTTGGGCTTTGTCCTCATCGTCACTATACGGAACCGAAAACAGCTTTTGCGTCAAGGAGAAGTCGCTTTGAGTTACGTTTTGTGGTACTCAGTGGGTCGGTTCTTCATTGAAGGTATGCGAACGGACAGTTTATGGATTGGCGAGTGGATCCGCGTTTCGCAAGCCTTGTCTCTGGCCCTGTTTATTGGCGCGATTGTAGTATGGTTTATACGCAGACAAGATTATCCACCAATTTCTTATTATTCTGATGGCAATAAGGGGCAGAAAAAGACTATTAAGATGGTGAATTGAGCAAAAAGATAAAAAGAAGTGCAAAACTTGATATGCGTCAATTTTCGTTTGCTAAAAGTGAGCTATACTACAGTTGTAAAGAGGAAAAGGCAGTGTTCATTAATCTGCTGCCGATAAAATAAAAACACATAAAGGAGATAGGAATTATGGAAAAAGCTATATTGCAATTAGAAACGTTGTCTTGTCCAAGTTGTATGCAAAAAATTGAAGGTGCCGTGAAATCAGTTAACGGTATTGATAAAGACAGCATTAAAGTATTATTCAACTCCAGCAAAGTCAAAACCAATTTTGATTCAGCTGTCACTTCGATTGAAGAGATTCAAAAAGCTATCGAAAACGTAGGCTATCCGGTCCTTAAAGCAAAAGTCAAGGCTGCTTAACAGATTAAATGAACTAGGCAATTCTGGAAGAAAAGCTATTTTTCCAGGATTGCTTTTTTTGTTGCAATCCGATTCGAGGTGCTTAGAAACGATAAAAGAGAACTTTCTAAACTTGATGTCAGTCAATTAATTACTTGGGCAATTATCTTATACTGTGTTTATCAATAAAAGAGAAATTAAATTTGGAGGGAAAAAGCATGCAACAATATATATTAAGCAAGAAAAATGTTATCACCGTCATCAGTGGATTGTTAATCGCACTCGGTTTCTTCAGTCACTTTGTTTTAGAAAACGTAGGACTTTCAGAGTGGTCTTTGATCATCGCCTCTGTCTTTGGGATTACGCCAATTGCCATTCAAGCGTTTCAAGCAATGAAAGTCAAAGTCATCAGTATTGATGTCTTAGTCAGTATTGCAGCGATTGGTGCGCTTTTTATTCAAGATTATGAAGAATCGGCTATTGTCACGTTCTTATTCTTATTCGGACACTACTTGGAACAACGAACATTGAACCAAACGCGATCTGCTATCAAAGAATTGACTGAAATGGCACCCGAAAGCGCCTTGAAACAAATGGATAATGGCGAATTTGAAGAAGTAGAAGTGGATGATGTAGATGAAGGGGATATCTTGCTCGTTAAAACGGGTGCGAAAGTTCCAGTGGATGGCACAGTCCTTACGGGCGAAGGGCATATCAATGAAGCTAGCATTACAGGGGAAGCTGTTCCGGTCAACAAGCTAGCTGATGCAGAAGTTTTTGCAGGAACCATTTTAGAAAACGGAACGATTCAAATCAGAGCTGACCGAGTTGGTGAGGACACCACATTTGGAAAAATTATTGAACTCGTGGAAGAAGCACAAGATTCTAAATCCGAAGCGGAACGGTTCATTGATCGCTTTTCTAAATACTACACACCAGCTGTCTTGGTTCTGGCAATTGTTGTATGGGCGTTCAGTCAAAATATTGAGTTAGCAATCACCATCTTGGTTCTAGGTTGCCCAGGCGCATTAGTTATCGGAGTGCCTGTCTCAAACGTTGCCGGTATCGGGAATGGTGCTCGTAACGGTGTTCTTTTAAAAGGGAGTGAAGTCATTCAAGACTTCAGCAATGTGGATACAATTGTATTTGATAAGACAGGTACTTTAACTGTCGGAAACCCAACCGTTGCAGCGACTGAACTGTATGAAAAAGATTCTGCTGAAACGCTTGGCTATCTGGCCAGTGTGGAACGGGAATCAGATCATCCATTAGCAAAAGCGGTCTTAAATCAAATTGGAGAAACAAATTTTTATCCTGTTGAAGGAACTGAAGTCGTGAAAGGCGGCGGAATCGTTTCAAGTGTAGCTGGACATAGAGTGGCTGTTGGGAATGTGGCCTTGATGGAAAAAGAAAATGTCACTCTCAGCAAAAAAGTGCAAAAAGATGTCAAACGGTTTGAACAACAAGGGAACTCTCTCGTTTTGACAGCGGTCGACGGTGAATTAAAAGTACTGATGGGCATTCGCGATCAAGTCCGTCCGGGTGTGAAAGCTAATTTGCAGGAATTAAAAGACTTGGGCGTGAAAAATCTAATCGTTCTTTCAGGAGATAACCAAGGAACCGTTGATGTGGTCGCCGGCGAACTTGGTTTGACCGAAGCTCACGGCCACATGTTGCCGGAAGACAAATCGGCTTATATCGGAAAACTTCAACAACGTGGTCAAATTGTAGCCTTTGTTGGAGATGGCGTTAACGATAGTCCGTCCTTAGCTTTAGCAGACATTGGAATCGCAATGGGAAGCGGAACGGACGTAGCGATTGAAACATCCGATGTCGTTTTAATGAACTCGAACTTCAGCAACTTGCCTCACGCATTAGGATTAGTAAAAGCCACCGCAAATAATATGAAACAAAATATCGTGATTTCAATTGGAGTAGTGTTGGTCTTGTTGACCAGCGTCTTCTTCAGCGAATGGATGAATATGTCTATCGGAATGTTGGTTCATGAAGGTAGTATCTTGGTGGTAATTTTCAATGGCATGAGATTAATGAAGTATAAGTTGAAAGGTCGAAAAGAACAAAAAGAAGTATCAGCACCTGCAGAGAAAGTAAAAATATCTTAAGAATAAATTAGAAGAGGCTGAGACAATAGTCCATCCTTGAAATGACAAAAGCGGAAACTCAGATTTTTAAATCTGGGATTTTCCGCTTTTTTGAGTTCTTGAAAAAAAAAGGTTCTGTTGCAAAGTTTTAAATAAAGAATAAAATCCCTTACGGTATCTATGATTTAAGCTGGGATTCCCAATAATATCTTGATTTCAGTACAGACCGAAAGCCCGAAGAGAGTGCCTTCTTTTCGGGTTTTCTTATATAATCCTCGGATGGCTTCCATGCCTTTAATCGTGGTAGAGGCAGTGCGTAAACTTCGATAGAATTTATTGCGTCTCTTTACTGGACGATGGTCTTGTTCAATCAAATTATTCAGGTATTTAATGGTACGATGTTCTGTCCCTTGATAAAAGCCGTATTCTTTTAGTTTCTTAAAGGCACTTGTAATAGAGGGAGCTTTATCTGTGACTACAACCTTCGGTTCATCAAACTGCTTCACTAACCGCTTAAGAAAAGCATAGGCTGCTTGTGTGTCCCGTTTTTTACGTAACCAAATATCCAAGGTTAAACCATCTGCATCGATGGCTCGATACAAATAATGCCATTTTCCTTTAATTTCGATGTACGTTTCATCCATTTTCCATGAATAAAAGGATTTTTTATTTTTCTTTTTCCAAATTTGATAGAGTAGTTTGCCATA
>Ga0308161_1002510_pt1 | contig 19400 bp, 17 predicted proteins | sample PhyFR2_FD_201034 | JGI IMG/M metagenome (GOLD analysis project Ga0308161, IMG submission 201034) | Phyllosphere microbial communities from UC Gill Tract Community Farm, Albany, California, United States - DLSLF.R2 | ecosystem: Host-associated > Plants > Phyllosphere > Unclassified | place: USA...
GCATCGCTTTAGGCTTGAAGTTACAATGATTTCGGGCTGACACACTGTGGAAAGCAATTTTATCTGGAAAGGCCGCAGCGGTCATCGTGATCCCCAATGCCGACCGTCTTGTAAAGTTCGAATGAATCGATCTGCCTTTCGGCGCGACTGCAACAGCCCTAACACTTCAAGGATAATACTTAAATTGTGCGCTTCGATTGAGCTATATTAAGTATGGCAGCTATAGCGTTAATACTGATATGTTTAAGATTTATGGCGCTTAACGCGTTGTTTGTTATTGTTTGTCCATTCGCAAAACTCAAGCGCAGTAGCGGCTCCGCCCTCGAACAATCTTTAAATTATTACCTTGATAGCAGCCGCTAAATTGTCAAATATCGGTTACTCAACCTGCTTTTATCGCGAATGGATCAAGATGAATCTAATTATTAAGAGCACCCAAACGATCAAAGGCGTTACCAAATCCATCTAACTGAATAAAGAGATTGTCAACCTTTGGCTGACCGTTGGCAGCTGAGGTTGCCTCCATCTTTAGCTGCTTACCAGAACGAAGAGCTGCCACCATGGTTTTATCAAATGTGACTGGCACTATACAGCCTTGGGCAACACAAGTACGTACCTGCGTTTCAGCTTTTGATTTTGTATCGTCTATTTGAAGTTGAATCGGCTTTGAAACCAAAAGTCCAAAAGGAACAACGAGAATACCGGTCGCAGTCCCATCCGCTGCTTGCGAAATATTCATCGTAACGACGGGCTGATTTTGGGCATTGACTTCCTGACGTCCCATACCGCAGGCTTTGACACCATCTTGAAGCATGCAGCTTACCGTCCAAAGACCATAAGTCTCTGACAATGATGAGGCGCCATTGGGCAGGGTTTGGGCTACTGGTTTTTCTTCTTTTTTTGATTGGGCCATAGAGCTGGTTGAAAGCGCTACCAAAGCACCAATTGCTATGCTTGCTACTAATTTTTTCATATTACTTTGTCCCTAAATCGCTATTACTAACGGAATATTTAATCCCAACTAATACCTAATGGAGTATTAATTACAAAAAAGAAAGTTAAATTATTATAAATCTCCGGAAATCCTCGATTACTTTACGGTAAACAGCTTGTTTAAAAGGTACCACTTGGTGGTAAACAGCATCAATATCTTCCCATTTCCAAGCATCGAATTCAACCGGATTATTTCCAGGCGGTGGATTGATAGTGATTTCACTATCATTACCAAGAAATTGCAGTGCAAACCATTTTTGTTTTTGTCCGCGATACTTGCCTTTTAATGCAATACCAACAAGTTCTTCTGGTAAATCATAGTGGAGCCAACCCTCAATTTTTCCTAATTTTTTGACACTCTTCATGCCTGTCTCTTCAAATAGTTCACGATAGGCTGCTTCAATCGGTCTTTCACATTTATCAATGCCTCCCTGCGGAAATTGCCAAAGCCTTTCGTCGGCCTGCGCGTCATCGCCCTCATGCGCCTCACGAGAAGACGTTAGTGCACCGCTTTGTTTAAAAATCCGCACCCGGTGCCCCAGCCAGACTTTATAGTTTTGATTAAATACAACAATTCCTACACATCTCCGATATGCTAAGGGGGGGTTTTTGCTTCTGACTTCATTCATACCAATATCCAATACTTACAATTTCTCAATTCGCTGGTGCAACGCTCATTGGAGAGACGCCTGCTTTGCATATTTAATGCAAGTTTTAACAAACCAAAATTGCTCACTGGAAATGCGCCCTTAGCCAAGCATCTGCACCTATCTGATGCGCGACAGACAGATTATGCCAGCCATCGCCAAGAATTATAAGCACTCTCACGCGCGATAAAAAATAAAATGGAACCGCCGTCTATCTTTGATTAGCCGAAGTTCCAAGATATGACGCCTGTAGGCAAGGCGCAAGATAACCGCCATTTCGACTACCAAAGCGCCATACATTAGCTTAGCTTCTACCGCCGGTTCCGCTGAATGTCGAGAACGATGATTAGCGCCAATTGATTGGCTATCTACTTCAAAGATCAGACGTCGGCAGTGGGCATAAAGCCTCCGTTCGCAGCTGTTGCTTAAACTTAGTCATATAAACCCCGCAAGATGTAAGTTCCAATAAGATCGCCGAAATCGGAGGCGAAGTTCTGAACAGTTGATCTGAACCTCTCACCTGTTTCATGGATAGAAAGCATTGATTAGCCTAAGTTATTGTATTGATCTATAGCGAAGCGGGATAAGCTTTGCAGATCTATCCTGTAATTTGTATCTATCCCGCAATTTGTATTTAAAGCGCATGATCGCGGCACCATTGCCGAAAAGTCCGGTCAAAAGAAGGCGGCATACCTGCCGCCTGTTTGTCAACTTTTATCAACGGATTTAATAACACGTGTTGCCGACGTCAGTTGTTATTCCGGCACCCCCTTATTGGGGTTTGGTGGGAATGCCGCATTGGAGATCTCGCCACGCAAAAGCTTGTACGCTTCATTGAGCTGCACATCCTCCTTTGGATCTTCGGGGACATACGCCGCTGAACCAGAGCCCTTTGCATCTTCTTCCTTGCCTTTGATATGTCCCTTGAGCTCCGACTCGCCGAGATTAACTTCATAATTTTTATATTTATCTGGCAGAGGTTCAGTAACCACGATATCAGGCGTAATTCCCTTGCCCTGGATCGAGGTACCTGCAGGGGTGTAATAGAGTGCGGTCGTCAAGCGTAAAGCACCGTTTTCGCCAAGGGGAATGATCGTTTGAACCGAGCCTTTACCAAATGATTGAGTGCCGACCAAAGTTGCGCGGCGATGGTCCTGAAGAGCCCCAGCGACGATTTCTGAAGCACTAGCAGACCCGCCATTAATGAGAACAATCAGCGGTTTGCCGTCGATTAGATCGCCTTTATGGGCATCAAACCGCATCATCTGATCGGCATCGCGACCGCGAGTCGACACAATTTCTCCGCCATCAAGGAATGCGTCGGAAACTTTAACAGCTTGATCGAGCAATCCACCCGGATTGAGACGCAAATCCAAGACATATCCTTTGAGCTTATCCGCTGGGATTTGATGGCGGATATCGGCGATCGCTTTTGCCATTTCATCGTAAGTCTGTTCAGTGAATTGTATTAATCGGATATAACCGACATCATTTTCGACACGGTAACGCACCGCCTGTATCTTAATAATAGCGCGGGTTACGGTAATATCGATAGGCTTATCAACGCCTTTGCGGATTATTGTTAGTTTAATTGGAGAACCGACATCGCCGCGCATTTTTTTCACTGCATCATTAATTGTAAGTCCGCGTACTTCTTCACCATCTATCTTGGAAATGAGGTCGCCTGCAAGCACACCTGCTTTCGAGGCTGGTGTATCCGCCATAGGTGAGATTACCTTGATCAAATCATTTTCCATCGTAACTTCAATGCCAAGCCCACCAAACTCGCCTTTGGTTGTGACCTGCATATCTTTGGCTTCCTCAGCATTCATATAGGAAGAATGCGGGTCGAGGGCGGTTAACATGCCGTTGATCGCGGTTTCTATAAGCTTTTTATCGTCAGGAACGGTAACATACTGCGCACGCACCCGTTCAAAAACGTCGCCAAAAACGGCTAATTCCTTATAAGTATCACTGTCTGAACTTGCAGCAAAAGCCTGAATCATAATCATGGATATCGCACCGGTCAGTGCACCCGCCACTAAGAGCGAAATTTTACGAATCATTCTGCTTCCTTCCCGATTTGTCGTGCGCCCACCAAGGTGCCGGATCAACAGGTTTACCATTTTTGCGAAACTCTATGTAAAGCATTGGAACAGTTTTGCCTATATCCAAAGCCACGGCACTCGCAATAATTTGTTGACTCATTTTGCCGATGGGTTCGCCAGCAAGTACAAATTGTCCTTGCTGTACGTTGATTTCACCTAACCCTGCGAGGACTATATGATAGCCACTGCCCTCATCTAAAATAACAAGTTTACCATATGAGCGAAATGCCCCGGCATAAACCACCACGCCATCTGCCGGCGCGATGACAACGCCCCCTAAACTTGCTTCAATGGTTTCGCCCTGAGCCGGCTCCTTTTCGCCCGCACCAAATTGGCGCACAACCCTACCCGAAACCGGACGTATCAACTGGTGGTACAATTGATCAAAATTGGGCGCCGCTTTCAGCTGTAGTTGTAAGTTGGCCGAGGGTGCCCCCCGTGCACTTAATTTTTCCTGACGTTCAAGTTCAGTCACCAAATCTTCAAGAGATTTTGCTCTTAGTGCCAGTTCTTCGCTTTGGGTGCGCTGAAGCGCGAGCGCGCTTTCAGACTGATGCTGAAGTTTCGCTTTTTCATTAAGTAAAAGCGAAAGTTTTTTTTGCTCTTCCGCTTGCATTGTCATTTGACGCATTAGCTGATCGCGTTTTAACGAGATTTTCTGGGTAACGGTGGTCAGCTCTCTCAAGCTTGCGGTTAATGCCAGCGTTTGGTCACGCAATTGCGGTACCACCGAACCGAGCAGGACGGCACTGCGCACCGACTTTAATGCATCATCAGGGCGTATCAAAATTGCTGGTGGCGGGTTGAGCCCCATACGCTCTAACGCAGCAAGCACCTCAGCAAACTCTGCTCTACGCACTTTTAAATGCCCTTCTACATCAGCTTTTTGTTTCACTAGAAGTGGTAATTGATCTTCAATCGATGCGATCGCATCAGATGCTTCACGCTCTTTTGCAGCAGCCTTCACCAACTCTGATGTTAGAGTTTTCTGATCTTTTTTTAACCCGTCAACTTCATTAATAAGGTTCGCAATTTTTTCTTGGGAAAGTTGAATATTTTGGCGTACCTGTGTAAGTGCTTTTTGTGCCGCTTCTTGACTATTAACATTTTGCGCTGATGCAGTTACCGCGTAGCAAAGGCCTGTACTCAGTGCCAGCCCTAGCGCTAGTCTGCGTAGACATTCCAAAAAAACATTCCGTTGAAAGCGTAAAACTTTGGAAACCATGGGTTTATTTTCTGTTGCTGTGCAGAGGAAACTTTAAACGGAAGTTGATAAAGTTATCGTTAAATCTGAAACAAAGATTGTCGTAAATACCAAATCAGGCGCGATGATAGGGATGGCCAGATAATATCATGGTTGCGCGGTAAAGCTGTTCGGCAAGCAAAATGCGAACGATTTGGTGAGGCCAAGTCATTCTACCGAAAGAAAGGAGTTGATCCGCACGTTGCCGAATGAGTTCATTATGGCCATCCGGCCCGCCAATTGCGAACATTAATTGACGCGTTCCGCTATCTTTTTGGCGTTCGATAAGGGCAGCAAACTCCGGCGATGCCATGGTTTTACCACGCTCATCAAGGGCTATGAAATAGCCATCTGAAGTCAATGCCGCTGTTATTTTTTCAGCTTCCTCCGCCTGACGTAATGCCGCCGAAGAGGCACGACTTTCAACGAATTCGTGGACGCCAGAAAACGTTAGACCATGAGAAATGGCACAGCGTGAAAAGCGCTCACAATAGCGCTCAATAAGATCGGATTCAGCGCCTTTTTTCATTCGTCCTATCGCGAAAATGCCAACTTGCACGTTAAAGCACTCTCTTAATGCTTGGCAGGACAGCTTGATTTTCGTGTTCTTGCCAAATTTTCTCGATATTATAAAAATCCCGGATTTCAGGACGAAAGAGGTGAACAACAATATCGCCAATATCAAGCAAAACCCAATCGCAACTCTCCAAACCCTCGATGCGGATGTTTTTAATCGAAACATCTTTTAAATCATCGATTAGATGATCTGCGATGGCGCTAACATGGCGCTGCGAGCGACCAGATGCGATCACCATATAATCTGCAATACTCGACCTCTGCAAAAGATCGATTGAAATGATGTTTTCTGCTTTTGATGATTCTAAACTTTGCAAAACAGTCTGGTGACATTGCGCAATTTTTGGCATTTGTCCCATTTCCTTTTGCAGCTGATTATCAAGATAGTTCGAGGACGTTTTCAGTTTATTTCCTTTCCTGTTCCAAGCTCTTAGTCATGGCTATATAGATAAGTGCACCAGACGCAACTCACAATATCCTACACCATTTCACTCTGCACTAGCTGAAAGCCCTATCATTGTCGGCTGGATTAAAAATGCGGTTATTCGGACTTTGTTGCCGCGCCAACCGTTTGACGCCGGAGAAAGGTGGATGATTGATCTGATCGCCGCCCGTGAAGATAGCACCAGGCAGGCGGCTGGAGAGAGGCAAGGGATCTGGCATTTTGTTCTTTGATGCGCGCGTAAGCAAGTGTCTGCGCGAAATGCGACGACAAGCCTGCCATTCGCGCTGACGGCCGATCAATCACTGCGATAGGTACATTGGCAACAATCGCCCGCCAATGATGCCAGTAATGGAAGTTCGCTAAACTATCTGCCCCCATAACTAAGACGAAGTGCACCCCTCGATTATGAGCCTTGATATAATCGATCGTTTTTGCGGTGAAAAAGCTGGCAATTGTCGTTTCAAATGCTGTAATCACTATTTTTGGTGAATTGACCAAAGCACGGCTTAAAGCAACACGGTCTTCAACGCTCGCCAGACCGCGATGTTCTTTCAAAGGGTTAGCCGGTGTCACCATCCACCAAAGTCTATCAAGACCCAACCGTTTTATCGCCATTTCAGCGACCAGCGCATGCCCACTATGAGGAGGGTTGAACGAACCACCAAATAAACCGACGACCATACCAGCCTGCATTTTCGGCATCTGAAAGGGATTGTTTTGATACGTTCTATTCAACGCCTTGTCTGCCCTTTTCCGTGAACCCGATATTGAAAAGATGTCAACTGCTCAACACCGATCGGGCCGCGCGCATGCATTTTGCCAGTCGCGATCCCTATTTCTGCTCCAAACCCAAACTCGCCACCATCAGCGAACTGTGTCGAAGCATTATGTACAAGTATGGCAGAGTCGAGTTCAGAAAAGAATTTATCTACGACCGCAGGGTTTTCAGCAAGGATCGCCTCTGTATGGTTTGACGAATATTGTTTGATATGTTGGATTGCACCCTCGATACCATCGACAAATTGCACCGATAGTATTGCGTCTAAATATTCTGTCTGCCAATCTTGTGGCGTAGCGGGCTTGGCATCAGGAAATATCATTCTAATCTCGTCTGTTGCGCGTATTTCGCAGCCGCGGCGCGCGAGTTCAGGCAAAATTGCATCGACAAGCCTCTTGCCATTATGGCGGTCCAGCAACAATGTTTCTGCCGCGCCGCAAACACCGGTACGGCGCAATTTAGAGTTGACGACCACTTCGGTTGCCATATCCAGGTCGGCCGACTGGTCAACATATATATGACACAATCCTTCCAGATGAGCAAAAACAGGCACACGGGCCTCTTTTTGAACTCGGGCGATTAGGCTTTTGCCGCCACGTGGTATGATGACGTCGATATTGCCATCCAAACCCCGCAACATCTCGCCAACAGCTGCGCGATCCTTGGTGGCAACGAGCTGCACACTCTCAGCGGGAAGACCGGCCATCATGAGGCCACTTACGATCGCGCGATGTATCGCTTGGCATGAAAAATAGGAATCGGATCCACCGCGCATAATCACCACATTACCTGATCTGATCGCAAGTGCTGCGGCATCTGCGGTTACATTTGGCCGGCTTTCAAATATTACGCCTAAAACGCCCAATGGTGTGCGCACACGCTCAATAAATAGACCATTGGGACGATCCCAGGCAGCAATAACTTCGCCCACAGGGTCACGCAGCTCGCTGATCATTCTAATACTATCAACGATCGCAGCGATGCCAAATTCATCCAGTTTCAAGCGGTCGAGCATTGCTCGCGGTAAACTATTTTGTTTTGCTGCCGCTAAATCCTGTGCGTTTGCCATCATTATATCGGCAGCACTCGCCTTGATCTCGTCGGCCATAGCCTTTAACGCGGCTGTTTTTGTCTCAACTGGTGTGATTGCTAACTGATTAGCAGCTAAATGCGCTTTTTTGCCCATTTCATTCATTAGTGCAACGATCTCGGTCATGATCATTTACTTTCCAACTATTTAAAACATTTAGCGTGATAGAGGCTCATCAAGGCAACAGCAAGATCTTTTCAATTAATAAATGCTACCCAGCAAAAAAAGCCGATGTTATTCGCATTTGTCGGCAATATCGTCGACAACTTTCCTTTATAGGAGGGGGTAATAGATGATGGCTTTCTTCAACTCGGAAAATAACCGTCTATTTTGAACGTATTCAATGCTTTATTTTTCACGAAACTACTGACCTTCACGCTATATGGACGGCAACATTCGTTCTCGATCGCTTGCATTAAACCTAAATATTAGCGATCGAGACACTTATATGTGGCCGCAAACTTCCTAAAGCCAAAACTATCAAACTCGTCAAGCTGCGGGTCTAACGGTGCTAACGTTATTGCTTACAAGCTAATTTGTCATCGACATATTTACAATACGCTATCGGCGGCAACATCGCGCCGATGGCGCAAGCGTTAAACCCGAAATATAAACAATTGAGACACTTAAGTAGGAAGGCCAACTTTCTAAAGCACAAACTTCAAACTCGCCAAGTTACGGGTTTAACGGTGCTAACGTTATTGCTCATAAGCTAATAATCACCAATCCAGCGTTATAGCAGGTCTTAAGCTTACGCTATTGGAAATTTGCACATAGTTGCCCTCTTTCGGCTAGGCAAATAGCCGCAACACTGCAAAATATTCATGATTAGCGAAAAATTGCGGTTAATGAGCCCCACTTGTTGTGCAACGCCTCTAAACAGGGCGATGGTGCGTCGTTTTAATTGGTAATGTAAAACCTGCAACGATTCGCATGTTGGAGTTAACGCCGTTTGGCGCTATTTGTTTTTTGTTAGTGTAGGCTTGCAAGGGTTAAATCATCAATCAACCACGCGTTTTAATACCTGATGGCAGGCACTGGTTAGTGCCGCTATCCCACCTTCTTGTTCAAAAATATTGGCCAGCATTTCATTGGTTCCGCCCGCTGTAGAATAGGCTTTTTCTAACTCAAGAAAATTTGGCGAAGCCCCCTCCCGCATGACGTCACTTAAACTGCCAAACATTGCCGAGAGATAAGCGGCAGCCTGCTTTTCATCTACGCCTAATGAAGTTAGCCAATTATTACAGCCGCCAATAAAGCGGAAGTAAACCCCCATCATCGAGCCGGCTAAAAGGAAAATTGCTAGCTCCTTTTCTGCTTTCAATGCAATTGAACCGCCAAGAGCGTCAAAGAAAAAGCGCAGAAATTCATTATCTGGGTAAATCGGTGTTTTGCCTTGGCGTTTTTCTATAAAAGGCAATGGGACAGCCCGATAGACGGGTGCGGCCTGCCCTGTCCAGTCGTAAATTTGCTGCTGCGTGGCCATCGCGACCAGACTGATAATTGTTTGGTCAGGCCGAAATCTAAGCCCTTTTAAAGTATCTTCTGTAATTTGCGAACGTAGACAGATAAAAACTTTATCTGAGCCATCAATCACCGCCTGATTATCAGCGCCTACGTGAACTTGAAGATATTTTTTTTCGAGACGTGATGCAATGTCGCGGTTACGAGGCGAAACGATAATCGATTCAACGTTTAAGGATGAACGCATCAATCCGTGGATAATCGCTTCCGTTATGGTGCCAGTTCCAATAAATCCGAGTTTCATTTTTTCTCCGGTGTGTAATTTAAAATCGCTGATAACCAGCGTTCAACATCCTTAATTGGCATATTTTTTCGACGCGAATAATCTTCAACCTGGTCTCGTTCCACCTTCGCCACTCCAAAATAGTAGCTTTCAGGATGCGAAAAATAAAGCCCGGAAACCGAGGAACCCGGCCACATTGCGAAACTTTCGGTCAACTCAACACCGGTCAGCTGATGGGCGTTCAACAGCGTGAACAATGTCTTCTTTTCTGTGTGATCGGGTTGCGAGGGATAGCCGGGGGCGGGACGTATGCCCTTATAAGCTTCGGCAATCAGATCATCCTTAGTGCACCGCTCACCAGCACTGTAACCCCAAAGCTCTCTTCTCACCTTTTCATGCATAAATTCTGCCAGTGCTTCAGCAAACCGATCAGATAATGCTTTGACGAGAACCGCTGAATAGTCATCGTTATTGGCTTCAAACATTTTAACATATTTCTCATCATCAGGGCCGGTTGTCACCACGAACCCGCCAAGATAATCCTTTAAACCGCTGGATTGCGGTGCAATAAAATCAGCCAAAGCCAAATTCGGCACATTTTTGCGGCGGGCCAGTTGTTGGCGCAACGTAAAAAATGTTGCAAGCTCCTCCGTTCGATTATCATTTTTATAAACCTTAATATCATCACCACAGGCGTTGGCGGGCCAAAACCCGACAACAGCTTTTGGATGGAACCATCGCTCTTTAATAATACGATCCAGCAAGAAACGCGCATCATCATAGAGCTTTGCTGCCGCATCACCCTGTCTCTTATCCTCCAGCAGTGCAGGAAAGCGCCCTTTAAACTCCCAACTCCTAAAAAAAGGCGTCCAATCAAAATATTCTGCAAGTTGGCTCAATTCCAGGTTATCTTCAACATGAATGCCAAGAACTTTCGGCACAGGTGGCCGATAACTCTTCCAATCCAACATCAAGCGATTGGCGCGAGCCTCACTCAGTGGTAACCGCTTCTTTTGCGATTGACTTTTTTCGTGGGCAGCGGCGATTTTGGCATATTCCTGCCTAATATCTTCAACAACCCTATCTCTCGTTTGTGATGATAACAACGAAGAAACAACGCCAACGGCCCGGCTGGCATCAACAACGTAAACGGCCGTCCCCCGTTTATAAACAGGACTAATCTTAACGGCGGTGTGCACCCGGCTGGTAGTTGCACCGCCGATCAACAATGGAATTGAAAAACCCTGTTTTTCCATTTCGCTGGCAACATTAACCATCTCATCAAGCGAAGGTGTAATCAGGCCAGATAAACCAATAGCATCGGCTTCGACCTCCCGCGCGGTTTCCAAAATCTTGGCGGCGGGAACCATTACGCCGAGGTCAACGATCTCATAATTATTGCACGCCAATACCACGCCGACAATATTTTTGCCAATATCATGAACGTCCCCTTTAACCGTCGCCATCACAATTTTACCAGCTGTTTGGCGTGCATTATCGCCGTTTCTCCGTTTTTCCTCCTCCATATAAGGCAGAAGGATTGCGACCGCCTGCTTCATGACGCGCGCAGACTTCACAACTTGAGGCAAAAACATTTTACCGTCACCAAAAAGGTCGCCTACGACATTCATGCCAGCCATTAGAGGCCCCTCAATGACATCCAATGGGCGCACCGCGCTCAACCGTGCTTCCTCAGTATCAACCTCAATAAATTCTGTGATGCCGTTTACGAGGGCATATTCGAGACGTTTAGCGACACTCTGTTGCCGCCAAGACATATCTTTTTCGCGTTTTTTACCGCCGGCTTGGTTGCGATAATCTTCAGCAATTGTCAGCAATCTTTCCGTCGCCTGCGGATCCGCGTTCAAAATGACGTCTTCGCAGGCTTTGCGGAGTTTAGGTTCAATCGATTCGTAAACAGCAAGCTGGCCGGCATTGACGATACCCATATCCATCCCAGCGCGAATGGCGCGGTAGAGAAACACGGAATGCATGGCTTCACGGACGGGTTCATTACCCCGAAATGAAAACGAAAGATTGGAAACGCCGCCAGATATATGGACATAAGGCAACGTTTCACGGATTTCCTTCGCCGCCTCAATAAATTCGACACCGTAATTGTTATGCTCGTCAATGCCCGTGGCAACAGCAAAGATATTCAAATCGAAAATGATGTCTTGGGCAGGAAAACCGACGTCTTCAGTTAAAATTTTGTAAGCACGCTTGCAAATTTCCACCTTGCGCTCTTTGGTTTCCGCTTGGCCCTTCTCATCGAAAGCCATAACAACTACAGCTGCGCCGTAAGCATGCGCCAATTTTGCTTGATTAATAAAACTTTCTTCGCCCTCTTTCATTGAGATCGAATTGACTATCGATTTACCTTGGACACATTGTAACCCAGCTTCGATAATATCCCATTTTGAGGAATCGATCATGATTGGGACACGCGCGATATCCGGTTCAGCGGCAATCAGGTTTAAAAACTCAATCATCGCAGCCTTGGAGTCGATCAAGCCTTCGTCCATATTGATGTCAATAATCTGGGCTCCGTTATCGACCTGCTGTCTTGCTACATCCAGTGCGGCAACAAAATCGCCACTTGTGACCATCTTTTTAAAACGGGCTGAACCTGTCACATTGGTGCGTTCACCGATATTAACAAAGGGAATATCATCGGTTAAGGTGAAGGGTTCCAAACCTGATAACCGAAGTTTTGGTTCGATAACCGGCACCTTACGTGGGCTGAACTCCGCGACGGCGTCCGCAATCGCCGCAATATGCTCAGGCGTGGTACCGCAACAGCCACCAACAATATTTACTAATCCATCTTTAGCAAATTGGGCGATCTGCTCTGCCATATATTCTGGCGTTTCGTCATAATCGCCGAAGGCATTCGGCAATCCAGCGTTGGGATAAACGCACACTAGACAATTTGCTTTCTCAGCAATTTCTCGTGCTAAAGGCAGCATGGCGTTGGCGCCAAGAGCACAGTTTAATCCGATCGAAAACGGGCGTGCGTGGGCGACAGAATACCAAAAAGCTGTGGGGGTCTGGCCCGAAAGTGTACGCCCCGACATGTCAGTGATGGTACCCGAAATCATTATTGGCAACGACTTAGTTTTTTCTAAAAACACCTGCCGCGCTGCAAAGATAGCTGCTTTGGCATTCAACGTATCAAAAATCGTTTCAATAAGAAGAAGATCAGCACCGCCGTCGATTAGGCCACGGATCTGTTCTTGGTAAGCATCGCGCAACTCATTAAAAGTCACTGCCCGAAACCCGGGATTGTTGACATCTGGCGACATGGATGCTGTGCGGTTTGTCGGCCCAATCGAGCCGGCAACGAAACGGGGCTTGCCATCGCTCTTTTCCGCCCGTTCAGCAGCACGTCGGGCGAGGCGCGCTCCATCACGGTTAAGCTCATAAACAATTGCTTCCATGCCGTAATCAGCTTGAGCAATAGTAGTTGAGGAAAACGTATTAGTCTCGAGAATATCCGCTCCCGCCATTGCATAGCGATAATGGATCTCCTCAATCTCTTTAGGTTGGGTAAGTGTCAACAAATCATTGTTGCCTTGCAGAGCGCATTTACAGCCAACAAAACGCTCCCCACGGAAATGCGCCTCCTGCAAGTGAAGGCCCTGTATTTGCGTACCCATGGCACCATCTAACACTAAGATACGTTGACTGGCGGCATCCATCAACATCGCTATTCGATCGGAAGTGTCAGATATTGAACCGAATAGTTTTCCAGCAGCGTTCGCCATTAAAGTACCTATAACAAAAATTAATTGCAGTTTGATGATGCTCTATTCAAAGCTCGACGCAGCGCATGCCACAGTTTAACGAGAAATCAGCGCAGTATCATGCTCGCGTCATTCGCATTAAAGTTTGTGTTACCGTACGTAAATTCCAATGGAAATAGCGACGCAAATAACGGCCAGTACGATCATTCCGAGATAAAGGCGCGGTTTGTCAAAAAGAACAGCAAACGCCGAAAACCAGCCGACTATACCACCAGCAAGGGCGAATAGAAAGCCTGGTTTGCTGCCGATGGCAATATGCATAGCCATCAAACCGCCGATTACCAGCGCGCCGAACACTATGAGCAAACCCGTTGCAAACTTTTCGTAATCGTCCATAATCTACCTCATAATCGCATCATGCTAACTCGTCTTGCACCACTTTTAGCGCAATGGATTAAAAAGAAAAACCTTTTTAATGTAAAACTGAAAGATTGCTTCAGGTTAAGCACCAAAACAATTAGCAATTTGCACTGGAAATTTACGCGGGCAAATCGCGATTAAATCAAACCTTAAGCACAATCGCGCGTGGTCCGCTTGTTGACTAAGCCAGTAATCCGCGGCCGCTGCTATTCGTTGCTCTGCGTTTAAACTGATAGCCTCCATGGCCTCCGCGACAGTCGCACGCGCCTTAACCTCGACAATTAAGACAAGAGAACCCCGTCTTGCTATCAGATCAATTTCTCCAAACCTGGTTTTGAAACGGCGCGCCGCAATATGGAAACCTTGGAAGCGTAAAAACCAGGCAGCATAGGTTTCAGCCCTTATCCCTTTTTTATATGAGGCTTTCTTAGTTTTTCGCTTCAAAATTACACTACTCATCCGATTACTCGCACTTCGCTTTGATCCCTGTCGATCAAACAGTTCGGTATTTAAGGATAACAATCAATTTCTATCAATAAATCTTCCCTAAAACCATATCATTTAACAACAGCAGTCGACAATTTATTGGCGCAAAACTTTTTAAGCCGAGTTAAGATTGAGAAATATCAGCCTTCCGCGCAAGCTTTTAACGATTAAGCAGGTGGGATCTTTCACTGTGGTTTTTGGTAGCGTCGTTTAAACTTGAATTGAATGTTGCCAATTACTGATTACTAAATTTGTCTATTATAGACGTGGAGGTAGGATACTCACTAGCGTCGCCAGTGATTAAGATTTAAGCTTCAACAAGCGCTGGTAAAGATTTTGTTTTTTTAATCCAGTCATACGTGCGACTTCGGCCGCGGCCTTTGCAACTGGCATCTCCCCATTCAACTTAGCCAATAAGCGATCAATATCACGATCAGTTAAAACATCCGTACTGTCACTTGCCCCAACAAGCAGGACAATCTCACCACGAATTTTGCCCACGTTCTTATAAGTTGCCAGCAGGCCTGCTAATGGTTGAACGTCGACTGTTTCAAACTTTTTCGTCAGCTCCCGCGCCAAAGCGGCTGGACGAAGGTCGCCAAAAACACTGATCATATCCTCAAGGCAATCAACCACCCGATGGGGTGATTCATAAAAAATAATAGTGGCGTTTATTGAGGTAAATTCGCGTAACTTGGCCTGACGCGCAGTGCGTCTGGTGGGCAGAAAACCAGCAAATAAGAACTGATCTGTTGGCAGGCCCGAAGCAATTAATGCAGTTAAACTCGCTGATGGGCCGGGAATGGGAACCACTTTTATAGCGTGGGCATGAGCCTCTTTCACGAGTTTAAATCCGGGATCTGAAATAAGCGGCGTACCGGCATCCGATATCAACGCTACGCTTTTGCCGGCTTTTAAAGCCTCTATGAGCTTCGGCCCCATCTCGTTTGAATTATGCTCATGATAACTCACAGGGCGATTTTTTATGGCGTACCGTTGCAGTAAAACGCGGCTTACGCGGGTATCCTCACAAGCTATAATATCGGCACCCGCCAGCGTTTCCAGGGCACGAATTGTAATATCGCTTAGATTACCAAGCGGCGTTGCAACAAGGTAAAGCCCATTAGCAATAATCGGCGCCTGATAATGATAGGCGCCGATATTATAGTGATGAGAATCTGGCATGTTCAATCTACAGCATTGAACCCGTTTGGATAGCTTGTTGATGCCATGAATAGGCTTCCTCAATTATATGTGGTGTCTGTCCACCTCTTGTCCGACAGGCACGGTTATAATAGTCTTCAATTTTATCCCGATAGGTCGGGTGAACACAGTTTTCTATTATAGCACGTGCGCGCTCGCGAGGAGCCAGCCCTCGGAGGTCCGCCAAACCAACTTCAGTGACAAGCACATCAACATCCTGATTAATATGGTCAACATGCGGTACCATAGGAACGACGGACGAAAGCTTACCGTCTTTTGCGACCGATTTCGTAACGAAAACTGAAATTGTTGCGTTGCGGGCAAAATCGCCCGAGCCACCAATGCCATTCATCATGTGGGTGCCGTTAACATGGGTTGAATTGACATTGCCGTAAATATCAAACTCGAGTGCAGTGTTAATCGTGATCAGCCCTAAACGGCGCACCATCTCAGCGAGATTTGATATTTCTTGCGGACGTAAAATTAAACGGTCTTTATAGCGTTCAATATTAGGGAAAACCCGCGCTGCACACTCTGCACTCAAAGTGATGGATGATGCCGAGGCAAAATCAAGTTTACCAGCGTCAAAAAGATTAAACGCTGAATCTTGCAGAACTTCACTATACATGCGTAAATTATGGAATGGACTGTCGACAAACCCATTCAATACCGAATTTGCAATGGTGCCAATACCAGCCTGTAATGGATTAAGCGACATTTCAAGGCGGCCTTTTTTCACATCTTCAAGCAAAAAATTGGTCAGATGTCGAGCAATAGCATTGGTTTCATCGTCGGGTGGCAAAATGTAAGACGGGCTATCCTCCATGTTGGTGATGACAATCGCCGCAATCTTGTCTGGATCAACAGGGATCGCTGGTACGCCAATGCGCGTTGTGCAATCCAAAATCGGAATTGGTTCGCGGTGCGGCCTTTCTGTCGGAATATAGATGTCATGCAACCCTTCGAATTGCGGGTTTACGCTCATATTAACTTCGACAATGATTTTATCAGCTGCCAAAGCAAAACTTGCCGAATTACCAATTGATGTGGTCGGAACAATGCCTCCATCTTCGGTAATCGAGGTCGCTTCAATCACTGCACAATCAATAGCGGGAAGTTGTTTGGCGCGTAAAAACTCTACAGTTTCTGACAGATGGTTATCAATAAACATAACCTCGCCGCGGTTTATGGCACTGCGCAATGTTTTATCGACCTGAAACGGCATGCGGCGCTTGGTTACACCCGCTTCACACAATAAAGTATCGATATCATGACCAAGTGAAGCACCGGTAATCAACGTTATCTTAAACGGATCACTATGGCCCCGCTTTGCCATGGCAATTGGCACTGCTTTAGCGTCACCGGCCCGGGTAAAGCCACTCATACCGACGGTCATACCGTCTTTAATCATACCTGCTGCTTCGTCAGCAGAAACGATTTTTTCTCTCAATTTCGCATTGCGAATGCGTTGTTCATACATTTTAGTACGCCTCCCATTATAACATTAACTTTTTTATAATAGTAGATTTGGCCCTCTTGTCCAGCGACTAGACTTCTCCCCGGTCTTGTCCAATCGCAGATTGCATTTCGGTAATTATAGCGATAGCCGCTGTTAATGGATCGTCTGCTTTTATAATGGGTCGGGCGACGACAAGATGACTGGCACCAGCTTGCATCGCCTTTGCAGGCGTCATTACCCGCTTTTGGTCGTTGGTATCACTTCCTAATGGTCGTATACCCGGGGTAACAATCGCCATTTCCTCACCGATTGCTTGACGTAGCATCTGCGCTTCCGCAGCCGATGCAACTACCCCACCCATGCCGCATTGTTTGGCTTGTAATGCGCGTTTTAAAACCAACTCTTCTGGCGTTAGATGATAGCCAGCCTCGACAAGATCAGTTTGATCCATTGACGTAAGAACAGTGACACCGAGTAAACACAGCTCACTTCCATGTGCCGCCTCCACCGCAACCCGCATCGCTTTTGGATAGGCGTGCAGCGTCAACATTGACACACCCGTTTTAATAATACTTTCGACGCCGGCTGCTATCGTATTATCAATATCAAGTAATTTTAGATCTAGGAAGACGCGTTTGCCGGCGGCAACTAACTCTTTCGCTAGTTCAAGCCCCCCGCAAAACGCAAGCTGATAGCCAATTTTATAAAAAGTTACGTGATCAGATAGCTTGTCTACCAGCGCTTCTGCTGCCTGCACGCTTGGTAGATCAAGCCCTACAATAAGCCGGTCTTTTGCAGTATCATACACTGAAAAACCCTCTGTTGGAATTTCTCACTGTTTTACACCAACGCAAAAAATATAAAAGGAAAACTTTTTAATCTATCTTCGCAATGAAAGCGCACCTAATATTACAATAACCCAGCTTAGCCAATAACCGCCAATAACCGCCAATAACCGCTTATGACAGCTGATGCCAGCCGGCCGCTCATCTTAAGTGCCTCGTAAGCTGCAGTTGAGTGATCAATCCGTTGATCTTAAATGTTTGCAATGTGATAACCACTGGATTCAATAACGGCTTGTTTGCGCACGTTAATGTATTGGCTTTGGTATCGGAACATCATTCATTAAAATTGGAAAAACGAATCTTTACGGTGCGTACCAGTCGTTTCATAAAAATTCTTAGAAACTTGTATATTTTGTTAATGCCCGATGGTATTTCGCTGTTAGTCTGCATGGCTAAAGCAGCAATCTACGGTGCTGTATCAAGACTTAAAGGTTCGTTTGGCGCGGTATTTTTTAGGGTTGTCGAAGCCGCATTGTTGCCACCAATGGCCTGTTTGGTATTGACACCCGAAGGCACCCTACCCTTTGTAAATATTTTTTCCAATAAATTTTGTGAGCTAGCATCGTAATGATAGCCACGCGCATAATAACGCACAGCCTTGTCTTGATCTCGGTTTGCGACTAAATAGGCACCAGCGAGATATTTAACGGCGTAGCGCAAATTGGTCTCCGCATCTAATAACCCAGCGGGATAGCCACGATAGCCCATTTTTTTTGCCGTCGGATGGCTGATTTGCATCAAGCCCCAATATGGTCCGTTGCGCGCGTTGGGATTGCCTCTGCTCTCGCGATCAACGACGCGGCGCACCAGGGATTCGGGAACCTCGTAGGCATTTGCATATTTTTTAATCAAGGCATCAACTTCGGGTGTCGATCGTTTCAGGAAGATTGATTTATCGTTCGCACCTTTGCCATATGTTTCGTTTGCTAAGTTTGACCCATTCTCTTTATGAGACGGCTGGTTCAGGGCGCGGTCTATAAAGTTTGGTATAGGGACATTTTCGGCAAGTTGGGAAAGCCGATAATGGGGTGAAACGGTAGCGATAATAGCAATCGGCGTCGCCAAAGCCGTAACACCAACCTGTTTTTTTAATTGGGGCGAAGTCACGTCAACAGCAATTTTCTGTTCGGGGCTCTTGGTGGCACAGCTTGCCAATAGGCAAGCCCCGATAAGAGCTGTCAAACCTGCTGAAAACCGAAAGTTCATCGCTCAGCCTTTTTGCGCTCGCAGTCGATCGTCTAATTTTTTCTCAAATTCCGCCAAATCTTCGGGCACCGGCAAACCCTCTGCCTTTACGGCATTAAGCTTTTGGCGCATCAACATCTCAAGCTCATAAGCATCTTGGGGTTGATTGATCATCTTCTCCAACAAAATATCAAGTTCCGCTTTGATTGCTTCAAATGCCATTTGTCAGTTCCTTTGATTTTACAAGTTGTTACCATAATTTAAGGGGATTGCCAAACCCATTGCCTATCGATGGGCGATGAATTGCTGAGCAACAATAACTCCCCTGACACAAATTTTGCAAATTTATCAATACTTTTTCATGCCTTGGTTGGCGTTTTCTAAGGCTAAAGTGGATAACACTGCGTTTGCTATTTCTTTATATTTAAC
>Ga0308161_1002511_pt1 | contig 19398 bp, 20 predicted proteins | sample PhyFR2_FD_201034 | JGI IMG/M metagenome (GOLD analysis project Ga0308161, IMG submission 201034) | Phyllosphere microbial communities from UC Gill Tract Community Farm, Albany, California, United States - DLSLF.R2 | ecosystem: Host-associated > Plants > Phyllosphere > Unclassified | place: USA...
CGGGCACAGGATTTGGCAGCTATTTTCGAGACAAGTGCACGTACCATCTACAGGGATATGCAGGCGCTCAGCGAATCGGGCGTACCGCTACTAGGCTCGCCCGGTCAGGGTTATTCGTTGATGGAAGGCTATTTCCTGCCGCCGATTACTCTGACAGCGGATGAAGCGGTAGCGATGTGGATCGGAACCGACTTTGTCGGGCGCTATCTCAGTACCAAGTATCAAAAGGATGCCGTCTCGGCACGACGCAAAATCCAGTCCATTTTACCGGAATCTATTCATATGCAGTCGTCAGCGGTACGTGAATCGGTTCTGCTTATGAATGGACGCAATATGGAGAAGATCGACGATACGACCCATTTGCAGCAGATCTGTGAGGCGGTTGCGAGCAGGCACCAGCTGACTTTTCGCTATAACAAGCCATCGCGTTCAGCAGATCCGGACGATAGCGTGCGTACAGTCTGTCCGTATGGAGTGGTGCTTACCGGCAGCCACTGGATGCTGGTAGCCCACTGTATGCGGCGCCAGCAGATCCGGCACTTCCGGCTGTCCCGTATGTCCGAACTGACTATGGAAGCAGACGGATTTATCTGGCCGGAGGATTTCCAGCTTAGTCGCTATCGTCCGGAAGATGATCGCAAGACACTGGTCAAAGTACAGATTAATGAAGGAATCGCTAACCGGCTGCGGGAGGACGGCAGCTTTTATCTGGAGCAGCTGGAGGAAATGGATGGGGAGATCATCGCTATCTTGCGGGTACGCCGAATCGACGAGATTGTTCATACCGTGCTGGGCTGGGGAAAAGGGGCCGTGGTACTGGAGCCGGATGAGCTGCGCATTCGCCTGCGTCAAGAATTGCAAAATATGCTGAATAGTTACTGACACTATGCTGTCAGTAGTCATTCGATATACTGGGTACAGTTATTGATCCTGCTCTGAAAAACGGCACAGACAGCCGCTCAAAGCAGGCCTACTATACACTTACCTGGAGGTATACTTATGACAATGCAAACCGATAAAAACATGACTGCGAATATGAAATCCCAGATGAATCCGGCAACAAACAGCAAGATCCATACCGACCTACAGTCAGCTCTGGATATGAACAGCGGCATGGACACTCCTGCCAATATCGATCAATCAGCAAAGATGCAGCTGGCTCTGCAGGGTCTGGAACAGCAGCTGGATCAATATGGACAGGAACTGAATCATTATACACTGGAACAGCTCACCCGCCAGCCGAGCGCGGAAGAATGGTCACTCGGACAGATGTATCAGCATCTAATCGCTTCGGCATTGTACATGCAGCTCGGCAATATGGACAAATGTATCCGGCGGTACGAGCAGGATCTGCAGGAATCCGCTATGCATGGAGCTTACCCGGAACATACGGCAGCAGCAGAGAGTGATCTTGCAGCCGCATCGGCCTCTGATTCGGCTCAGGCATCGGCACCTGGGAAAACAGCGTCCGGTGAAAGCATATTTGCCGATGGAAGCTTCCCGCCTGTACGAGTCAAAGTGCCGGGCGTCCCCGATCCGGTACAGCCGGAGAGTCTGGAACAGCTGTTCAGTGGTCTGGAGCAGGTACGTATACGCGCTCGCGAGCTTGCCCCGCAGGCAGTATCGGTCCCCGCAATTTATACAGAGAAACATCCGCGGTTTGGTGATCTGACCGCGTCCGAGTGGTTGATACTGATCGAGATGCATTATCGTCATCATCTGCACCAGAAGCGTCGTCTGGATGAGTTTTTGAATAGGTCTGTGTAAGCTTATTTACTGGAATCATCGTAATCCTATACGATTTGGTATCAATCCCTGTGTCCTGCAGTATTCTGCATAGACACAGGGATTTTGGTGTGTGGATTCCTTTGGCTTCAGCTCCATCATCCTGCATGGAACCTGTCTTTTATTTATTCTATAATCAAGAGGTATCTTCATATACACGATCATGGAAAAGTGTTAAATTTAGTTCTTATCAGGCGCAACGATCCCATCCGGCGGCCGGAGAAGTTATAAAGCGGCTGACGGATGAATCCATATCATACAGGTGTAACGGGTGGAGGGAAGACAGTTTATGAAAAATATTTTGTTTATCAATACAGGTGGTACGATCTCATCTTCGGCAGCAGGCAAAGGATTGACTCCGACGCAGTCGGCAGCCGATATTATCTCGGCTGTACCGGAGGTCAAGGAAATATGCAATGTAGAAGCGATGACGCTGATGAGCGTGGATAGTACGAATATCCAGCCGGAAGAGTGGGTAACGATTGCCCGCACCGTACACGAGCAGCTGCCAAGCTATGACGGCATTGTGATTGCCCATGGGACGGATACGATGGCTTATACGGCTTCAGCGCTCAGCTTTATGCTCGGCGCGCTCGACAAGCCGGTCGTGATTACCGGTTCCCAGGTGTCGGTACTGGCGGAATATAGTGATTCCCGCAAAAATATCAAAGACTCGTTCCTGACTGCATCCAGTGAGCTGTCCGGTGTGTTCGTTGTTTTTAACGGCAAGATCATTAATGGCGCACGGGCGTCCAAAGTGAAAACGAAAAGCTATGATGCTTTTGAGAGTATTAACCATCCCTATATCGGTTATTTGGAGGAGGATCGTATCGTATACAACGAGATTGAACCGTCCGTTTATCCGGAAGGGCATGTATATAACGATCAATATTCGCCAGATGTGTTCCTGCTCAAGCTGATTCCGGGGATGCGTCCGGATATTTTCGATGCAGTGCGCAATCTGGGCTACAAAGGCATTATTGTCGAAGGCTTCGGTCTCGGGGGTGTACCTTTCAAAGAGATTAACCTGATCGACAAAATCGAGGAGCTGGTGCAGGGCGGCATCAGCATCGTCGTGACTACACAATGCCTGTACGAAGGCGGCGATCTGACGATCTATGAAGTAGGACAGCGCGCTCTGGAAAAGGGAGTTATTCCTTGTTACGACATGACAACCGAAGCGCTGACGACCAAAATGATGTGGGTGCTTGGACAGGCAAACAGCCCGGCCGAAGTCGCACGCATGATGGCAACCAATTATGTGGATGAGATTACGATGCCAATACGTAAATTGGTATAATAATTATCAACGTCAGGTAGTAATAATATGATAAAGAAATTATTTCTGCTTAAAGGCTTGATCTTTGGCGCTGTGCTTGCCTTGATCACTACATTTCTGTTTATGCTGTTTAGTCAAATAGCAGCAGGTGGAATCACATCGTTATAGGGAGAAAGCTGAAAGCTGGTTATATATATCTTTAATCATCCCATTTGCAGTCGTATTCATGCTGCTGGGAGGATATTTTTATAACAGAAATGAAGTCTCCAATAAAAAGTTATGGCTGCTTAGCCTGGTCATTGCCTTTATAGTAACGCTGTATAGTGGTACGATAGGAGCCATTCTGGGCGAATATATTGTGCGCGGTGGGATCGAGACGATTAATGTGGAGGGTACGCTAATTTGGGGTACTATTTACGCGTTTGTATTACTGCCTGTCACAGTACCGTACGCCAGAATCCTGATCGGTGTTTTCTATCATTTTGCTTTTAGATCCTATAGAGAAAAGAGCAGCCTCTGATTGGGCTGCTCTTTTTTTTGCCTTTTTAGGCATTCATATTCAATATTAGAAGCGGGTGACCTGCATACTCCACGCAGGTTCAATAGCGCTTAGTCGTTATTTTTGGAGCGTGCCTGTCCGCCTTTGCGGCCTGCTTCCTCGCGGCTCATGCCGTCCGAATTGCTGCGCGCTTTGCCGCCTTCGCTGCCAATTTCCTGATAGAACTCTTTGTCATGGGAATTGGAAGTGGATTGACCACCTTTTTGGCCGATTTCCTGGTAGAATGCTTTGCCGTGAGAATCAGATGTTGATTCGCCACCTTTTTGACCGATCTCCTGATAAAATTCTTTGTCGTGATTTTTAGAAGTGGCTTTTCCACCCAGACGACCTGCTTCTTCTCTGCTCATTTTGCCGTTGTTGTTAGTACTGTTATTGTTTGCCATTTTCTACTCACTCCTCTGAATTTTCTAGTTGTATGTGTGCTGTTATGATCAGCGCCACGGTATTGTATTACCCGTCCGAAAATAGAATAAACACCCCAATTCCCCCAGAACAGCCAGTACTAAATCACTGCCTTGCTTCATATTACTCCTCGCCAAATCGCTTGATCCCCATCATGACAGTACTTCTCCCATTTTGCCAAACAGATGATCCGGCAGGTTATTTTTTGTTGATTTTTTTGAAGATTATTATAAATCCGCTGCCGGTGAAGGGAACCAGATATGCCGCAGATCGACCCATCCCTGACTGTTAAACGTAATCCCGCGTACCGTAGGCAAATACGCGGTCTGAACAGGCTTCTCATACAGTACATATATCTGGTGATCCGCAGCGAGCCGCTCCCAGATCTGCTGGAACAGGGTATCCCGCAGCCGGGAATCAGACTGGCGACGAATATTGATCAGGGCATGTTCAATATCGATTCGTGTATGGGTATCCAGATGCTGGGACAGGGTCAGATACAGATCGTAGAGACGCAGCTGCTCATCCTGATCACGGGTCAGCGAGAATACGATCAGATCAGACTCCATTCGCAGCGGGCCCTGAAACTGCTCGATCGGCAGAGAAACGACTTCACAGTCGTAATGCTGCTGCAGTGTCTCGGCAATCTCACGCGCATCCCGGCGGTATTGCGGAATCGTCAGAATCCGTAGCGGTGTAAGGGTGTGTCCGGTATCTGCTGCAGCCATTGGTGTGGCGTTTTCTGTGGTTACACCCTGCAAGCAGTTGCAGATATGGGCGCGAATATGAGGGTCACGCAGCGGGCCTTCCTTTTGCGTATTGAACGTGATGAACTTGCGTACCGATACCGGCGAAGGCAGTTGACTCCAGGAATGGTCATCCGGCACGGAAGGATTGGGGATCAGGTGAAAAGGAGAGACCGGATCGGCCGGATCAGCCCGGTTCCCGCTAACCGACCATGGAATATGAATAATCTCTACACGGTCCAGATGGGCGCGTCCCTGAAAATAAGGCTTGAACACTTCCAGTACGCAGCGCTCTTCACTCTGCTCCACCATCCGAAAAGGACCGGTACCGCTCGGCTTGAGACCAAATTCCTGCTCATTGCGCCGATTCAATCCCCTTGGCACAATCGCGGCCCGGCTGGTACACAGAAAAGGCAAAAACAGCTCGCTTGGTTCCTGCAGCTGAATATGAACGGTGGTGGAATTCAGCGCACGTACCGACTGAATCTGTTTGAATACAAACCGGTACAGCGTCCGGCGCGAAGTACGAATCAGCCGCTCAAAAGTATACACAACATCCTCGGCAGTCAGAATCTGTCCATGGTGGAATAGCACATCCTTGCGCAGATAAAAAGTCCACCCTGTCCGCTGCTCGTCGATCTCCCAGGCATGCGCCAGATGCGGAGTAATGAGACCATCTGCACCTGATTTGCGAACCAATCCGTCGAAAATATGGCTGGATACAAACGACTCGGCCAACAGATTCATATAGAGAGGATCTACCGTATGGATACGCTGTCGGATCGGCAGCCGCAGCTGATCAATCTGCCGGTCACGCTGAATCTCCGAATGCGGGCCAAAATAGCTAAGCAGCCAGTCCTGCAGCTGTTCCTCCACAACTGGCGACCGTGCGTGCAGACGGATCTGCTCCATGCTGTCCCGGATATCCCGGCGCTCAATCGTATGCATCATCGACTCCATGGCAATCTGCTCGGGAGACGCGATAAAAGTCAGCTGTGAGCGCCGTCCCCGTCCCCGTTGGGACTGCCAGCCAATCCAGCCCTGCTCGCTCATGCGAGTAATAATATTCAGTGCATTTCGGTGTGTACATTCCAGTACTTCTGCCAATTCATCCAGTGTGACATTCTGCTCGTTCTGTGCTCCATACTGGGAGTGCAGCAGCAGGAATTGCCGATGTAATTTCATGGTATTCCTCCCTTAGTTCCAGTAGGAACCTTTTTATAATCCTGTATATTTATGCTTTTTCAGTAGTGCGTATCCGTATGACGCCAAGAGGCAATCCGTTTTCTCCAATGCTATTTCTGATGGGATTGTATCCAAATAAAATAGGAAATTTTCCAGTTTATTTCTTCTATTTATTTTCTTATTTTATCATCTACAATAAAAATAACCACAAACCCAACTCCTGATCGAAAGCAAAATTATAGTTGAGCACAACAAAACTACCAGTAAATACAAGAATCCAACTGGAGGAGAGAGCATTGTACGAGAAGTTGATTGTAGTACCCCAGCGGGGATGGATTGCACTTATCAGTGCTTTTGTTCTGGCGGTCATTCATCAATATTTGTTTTATGGACACGACTTTGGCATTTCTTATCCGGTCTTTGTCATTTTGTTTTATTTCTATATGTATACGTATGCGGGTGATCGGCTACGGCAGGGATCATGGTTCAGCAGACTGGTCATGGTCATTATTTTACTGCTGTCCTGTACGTACGGATTATTCGGAAATGAGTTTTTTCGGGTGCTGAACGGTCTGTTTATCCCGTGTCTGATTTTTCTGCATCTGGCGTATATGCTGAGTCGCAGACGGCTGGACTGGAATCAGCCGGCGCTGATCATCGATGCACTGGATCATCTGATTCCGCAGACGTTCCGTCATTTTATTACTCCGTTTGCCATGTTGAAAAATAAAGCGTCCCAGCGGATGCAGGAAGGTCAGCGTACAATCTTCCGCAAAATCATGCTGGGTGTGCTAACAGCTCTGCCGCTGCTGTTCATTATTATTGCGCTCCTAACATCGGCAGATCGCATGTTTAACGAGCTACTGGGCACCATGCCGCGCTGGATTATGAATCTATCGCCTGGCGAGGGTACATTCCGGCTGGTCTGGGTAGTGATCATGGGCTTTATCCTGTTTGGTTACCTATGGGGATTTGTGAAGCCTTTCATCTATGCCCCGCCTGTCTGGCAAACGCCGCCGGGAACGGCTTCTGCCACTCCGTCGCCAGGCATGAATTCAACAGAGCAGCATAGTATACATGCTCCAATGCCTCATCCTGCTGCGCTGCCTATGCAGCCTGCCACCCCGGTACGGATCGATCCGATTATTCTCGGAACGGTGCTGGTGCTGATCAATATCGTGTATGTGTTGTTTGTTTTCCTGCAGTTCTCCTACTTGTTCGGAGCGCCGCAGGGCAATTTGCCGGATGGCAGTACGTATGCCGAATACGCACGCAGTGGATTTGCAGAGCTGGTGATGGTGACTGCGCTAAACTTTGTGATTATGCTATGCGGACTGCTCTATGCCGGTCCTGCGGGAAAAGGACTGCAGCGTCTGAACAATGGACTGCTGTATGTACTCGTATTATGTTCCGGCGTGATGTTATATTCGGCGTTTACCCGTCTTCTGTTATATGAGCAGGCGTATGGTTATACGACAATCCGCTTTCTCGTGCATGCTTTTATGATATTTCTTGGTGTCCTGCTGATTGTGGCGGGACTGCGGATACATTTTCGTCGTCTGCCGCTGGCGCGCTGTTATATTATTCTGGCACTGGTTGCCTATGTGCTGGTCAATTATGCCGGTATGGACCGCCAGATCGCGAGCCGTAATATGGAGCGTTATGAACAGACCGGGCAGCTGGATATGGATTACCTGACCGGATTGTCCGCCGATGCGGTACCGTCATTGTTGAAATTCAGCCGTGAGCATGAAGTGCCGGGGCTGGGAGCTGGTCTGCACGAGCGTTGGGCTTATCTGTTCACAGAAGACAGAGGATGGCAGTCGATCAATCTGAGCGACTATCTGGCGATCCGGGCACTGCGTCAGGATAACCACCATTAATGGAGTCTACGGATAACCCTAATTGGATAACCATATTTCGAAGACATCATAACCAGAACAGGAAAGGGGAATGAACCCATGTTTACGTTACAGGCAATGATTCGCTGGAACAGTGACCCGGCTGATCTGCCGGTAGGAGAATGGCTGCAGCAACTGAGTGATCTACAGGAAGATTGTCCACCGCAGATTGATTCGGAGGAAGATACCGTCGAAGGCCTGGAGATTCGCATTGTCAGTAAGATCCCCGATTCATGGAATACGTATGGACAAGTACGGATCCCCACATCTATGGTACCCGAATCTGGCCTGCAACCAGGAGATGTATTTACGCTGTGGGATCATGGAGATCTCGGAGAAATTGTACTGCTGGAAGGACCTCGTTTTCCATTAAGCCCGTACCGGTATCTGCAGGACCGGACTATGGAGCACGGTAATGAATGGTACAGCTGGCAGTCCTATAGGGATGTACAGCTGTATTAATCCCATGTTTCTAAACTAAACCTGAAAAAGAAGCTGCGAACTTATTCGTTGCTTCTTTTTTTAGTTTCTCTAGATGATCAAATTGAAGTCTCTATCTAATCTTGTAAAAAAATGGTTTACCAGAATTATACAAATTGTATAATGAAAAGGATGGGCGAACGAAGCATAGATTTTTCCTCATGGAATAAAGAATCAGAGGATGAGATAAGCTGGAAAAACTAAGGATATCGGAGGTTGGGCAAATAATGTCTATTTTTAAAAAGAAAAGACAGTGGCTTGGTTTGGTAGTGGGAATAAGTGTGACAGCAGTATCAATAGGAGCCGTTCCATTAATGTTTCCTAATCCTGTTTTTGCATATTCCGAAAAGGCAGGTATGCTGGAAACCTATTATAATCCTACCTATACACTTGCTCAGAATGTACAGGAAACGCTAGATATTAGCAGCTCTTCTGCCAGTGCAGTGCGTGTACGGGTGACCGATGTGCCCTTTTATATCGATGTAAATGGTCTCAGAATCGATCTCTACAATCGAACCACGCCCTATTATCAAATCGGCCGCCAATGGGAACCACAAAATGAATCTCTGGTTCAAAAAGAGCTCATGATCGAAGGGAAGAAAGTGATTGTTGGCTTTACCGATGATACGCGTGCTTACCTTAATGATCCTGTCATTGAGAAAATGGTCCGCAAGCAAATCAGTTATGAACTCAGCTCCCAACCTCAGTGGAACAATCAGGACCATCAAGCTTTTATTAACGAATTGCTAAAGCAAGGCATGATTGTTATCCAATCAGTCAAGCAACCGCAGGAATTTGAATATAATACCTGGTCTCCTAACAAAGGTGAAGTACTCGGGGAAAAACCTATCACTACATATGATAATGAGCCCAAAATACAGAATGTTATAGATCAAAAAGTATATTTGAACAAAGCCGTAAAAGAGGGACAAGGAAAGCAAATCGGCACAAGCTTTAGAATGGACAGTGGGCAAACGCTCGCTATTCAGATTAACCGGACTGTCGATACGATGCCAACCCTTCACTGCAGAATCAAAGATCTGACTACCGGACAGTGGGTCGGTGAATTTATGAATGCCCAAAGTGGTTATCGATATATTTATATTCCAAATGCCTATTCATCAAATCATTTGTTCAAGGTCATAATGAGCGGAGAAAGTCAGGGCTGGGCGGATGTCGAGATATTTACTTACAGCAGCTGACAAAAAAAGATCAACACCCAGAGGAATATCGACTCTGGATGTTGATCCTGGATAATATATTTACCAGTCGTGCAGCGAAACAAACATAGAGCCAGGCAGCAACTATAATGCTGCCTGGCTCTATATGTCTACAATCAAGACCGCATATTCAGCATTCTCGGCTTACGGTTGACCAGGTAAATGCTGATACCGATCAGTACCAGACCGAGCAGCAGGAACCAGGTGAACGGCTCATGCAGAACCAGGGTACCGATAAATACCGACAACAGCGGTACGAGGAAGGTATAGGAAGCGACTTTGCTCGCATCTCCGGCACCGACCAGAGTAAAGTAGATAATCCACGACAGGGCAATTCCGAAAATAATGCCAAAGATCAGTCCGATCAGATAAGGCGCATTCCATGTAATAGCAGCCCAGCTCTCCGTTGCCGAGCCGGAGGCTGTAAGCACCAGTCCGCCCAGTGTACACTGAAAAGCAACCATCCACAGCGCATCGACTTTTTGATTGGCCTTTTTGATATAGACGGTACCCAGTGCCCAGCTGAGTGCAGTCACCAGCGCCAGCACGACGCCAATCACAGCGACATGTCCGGAGAAGCCGCCTGCACTGACAGAGATGACACCGGCAAAGCCAAGGATCAGCCCGATGATTTTCAATGGAGACATGGATTCGCCGAGCCACATCCAGGCAAACAGCCCGACCAATACTGGCTGCAGATAGACGAGTACAGAGAACAGACCGGATGGCATGTAGAGCAGACCCAATGTCTGTAGTCCATAGAACAGGACAACGTTCAGAATTGCGGAAATGACATAGGCTTTCCAGTTGGCATGCCAGCGAATCAGCCGCCGCCGGGGCAGCAGGATCAACATGAGCAGTACGCCGCCTCCCAATGTACGCAGGCCGGCGAATAACAGTGGCGGTGTATAATCCAGCGCCAATTTATAGATGGACCAGGAGATGCCCCACAGAAATACCAGTGCAGCGATCAGCCCCGCCCGTTTGAGTGGTGTCAAGGTGTTCATAATGTCTTCCTTTCTGTATATCCAAGCAGTATTTCTGATCATACGCCTTTTAATGCGGAAATTCAAACAAAAGGACGCTGCAGATTTTTGGCAGTGTCCTTTCTACGAAACTATTCATTATGAGCCTGTATTCTGAATTACGTCTTCAGGTAAATCAATGACTCTACCTTTGAACACCTTTAAGTATTTGTACTCGCCATTCATCAGCAACTTCAGCAGTCCATTATCAAAATCGGTATGCTGATCCTTAAAAAAGATTCCTTGCGTTACGATAGGTTGATCGGTTTCGTAACGAATCTGGTAGCCGGAAGGTGTGCGGATAACATCAACCTCTACACCGTCTTCATGAGTTTCTTCCAGACGTGCTTTCATCCGCTGCACAGCCACGATATGGATATCGACTGCCCCCATTTTTTCCAGCAGATCATTAATGATAGAGCCACGGGTAATTTCCTGCCAGCGGGACTGCGCCGACTGACCAATAATGAGCTGGGTGATCTGCTGTTGACGCGCGACTTCGGCAATGATATCTGCCGGTTCATCTTCTTCATCGACCTTGATGATAAATGTACCGCCGGCTTCCTCCGTCAACTTTTTCCATGAATTCAGATAATTCTCCTGCTGCATATCCAGTTCACTAACCGGTTCATTCAATACGGTGATGACGTATAGCGGAGATTGAAGCAGCTCTGCTAGCCGAATACCCCGCCTGATCAGTCGCTCGCCATTAGGTCCGTAGTAGACCCCGACCATAATTTTCTCGTCATTCATCATCGGATTCTCCTTTGTTCGGTACGTATTATTGTATCTATAATGAACTCTTAACCAGCTTCGCTCAAAAAGAATAATAAGCCTGTGCATAATCGCCCAGAAATTGACGCTCTGTCAGAGGCTGTCTAAAAGGAGCCGAATCCTCAGCTTCATTTTGCCGAATCGTATAATTATGCAGTGCTTCAATCGCCAGCTGGGAACGGGTATGGCCCCAGACCTGCCGGTGAATCTCCACATACGCCAGTGCTTGCTGTACGGTCAGCCCTTTGAGTCGCCGAAATACGGAAGCCCAGCGCACAAGATCCAATCGACGCTGTCCATCGGAGAATTCATACTCGGCCCAGCCGGATCCGCCCGCCAGTGAGATACGCAGCAGACCACAATGCAGCATCATACAGCTATCCGGCAGGGACAAACACTGATGATCGTATAGATAGATTTCCAGCGAGCCGACACAGGTGGCCGGGATTGCAGAAATATTTAGTGGCGCAGGGACCGATAATACATTTTGCATGAAAGGCACGCTCCTCAGGCGGGAATGGTAGTTGTCAGCTATCATAGAGGGGGATTCGGCTGAACGTAAACTGACACCTGGCATCATGGCAGCCCATATTTGTCAGGAAAGCCTCATGTAATCGTATTCATTCCAGGTAATCTTATCGCTGCCTACCAAAATCTGGCGTATGCTTCGATTTTCATTTTCTGTAAATAAAATGGTGAAAACAAGAGGAAACGAGAGCTATACAGCGTATCCTATCTGTTATTCCACATCTATTCGGTATAATAGCTTTTTACACGGCTTGAGTAGCCTTTACAACGTTCAGCAGCGGGAGTATGATTCGTCTCAAGTTCATAAGACAGCGCTGATCGTAGCGCACACATACCAGCTGAGTTTTTGTGATACAGCCATGCTGTATACAGAGAGCGGGGGAACCATCGAGAAGAGCCATAACGGTTTCTTTTCAGGGGTGAATCGGATGACAGAATGTATGGAATTCTGTCTGTCTGTAGGGAGACTCTTACTCCCGAATCCGGCAGCTAACCTCGTAAGCTGAAAATAAGAGAGGCGACAATTGTCATGCCATCCGTCAGGGATATTTCTGCGCGGATGTCGAAGAAGCTGACGAAGACCACCTCTTCCTCGGCTTCTTTTTTGTTGCCTTTATACTACTGGAGGAGAAGAGAAATGGAATTGGAGCAGGAACATCATTTGTCGGAAGAATATATACTGGTATCGCCGGCAACCCGGGCTGGAGAGCAGTTTGTCCAGCTGTTAAAAGTAAAAAAAATCCCGTTTGCCCTTATTGTGAACAGCTATGCGGAGAAGGTGCGTTTTGAAGGAATGGGCTTTGAACATGTGATCCTGCTGGATACACAGCGCCAGGAATTATGGATCATGCCGGAGCTTAATATCGGCAAAGTCTATTTGTTTGAGCGCAGTTTGCCGCTCTGCTGCCGTTACATTCAGATCTGTCGTTCATGGACGAGCCAGCCAGTCTATGTCATTACCGAAGGCAGCAATTCACGCATGATCTACAAAGGGCTGGGGGCGAATTATATTATCCATACCAATGGCGGCAGTGCCGCTTTTTTACTGTGAATATATTGGCATCTCCATATCACCGGAAAAATCATGAATCCGGCCGAATCGCCGCTTTTGTATGTCCCGAAATGGGTAATAGGTTGCTAACCCGTTATCGTTGCAGCCGGGCGATCCTTTAGAGGTGGAGATGATGGCATTGAAACAGAAAGTAGCATTGATTGCAGGAGCCAGCGGATTGGTCGGTCAGGCGTTAACCGAGCTGCTGCTTGAGGCTCCTGAATACAGAGAAGTGATTGTACTGGTACGGAAGCCGGTGGAGCGCTGGCAGCACCATACCGGACTTCGGCAGGTGATTGTGGATTATGAGCATCTGGAGCAGCAGCGTCACGAGCTGCAGGCAGATGATATATACTGCTGTCTGGGCACGACCATTCGCCAAGCCAAGACGCAGGAGAATATGTATCGAATCGATGTAACTTATCCGCTGGAACTGGCGCGTATTGCCTGCGAAGAGGGAGCCACCCAGTTTCTGGTAGTCAGCGCGATGGGTGCAGACTCGCATTCCCGGGTCTTTTACTCCCGGATCAAGGGGGAAATGGAACAACAGCTGGCACAGATCGGGTATGAGTCCTTATCTATTGTGCGTCCATCCCTGCTGCTCGGCAAGCGCAGAGAGTTCCGACTGGGTGAACGTACCGGTGCCATATTGGCGCGAGGATTAGCCCCGCTGTTCATCGGTCCAATGAACAAGTACAAAGCGATTTCCGCCGAGATTGTGGCCGAGGGCATGTACCGGATTGCGCAGCGCAAACCCCAGGGAACTGTCGTCTATTTGTCCAATCAGCTGCAGGTCGCTGCCCGTCCTGCTACCCGCTAGCGGATATTATTCATCATGCTCTATACCGGATGACATGGTAAAATGTACAGAAGCAAGTATAATGTAAAAGCAGGTCCGTAACACGTAGAAGCGGACGTGAATTTCAATTATAGAATGGAGTACATTCACATGCCCCAACTGGATGCCAAACAAGCGGCGTCAATGATCGAACGCTGGATTTCTTTTTATGATATGGATAATGCCAAAGCCTGGGATAAAGATGACTATGCATTTATCCAGACTTCCTGCCGCCAGATGCGGACAGCTATTCAGGCGCTGCGAGGCAAAGGACCAACCGCTCTAGGAGAGCGTAAAAAAGTCGCCGCTGCACTTGAAGAATTTATCGAAGATTCTTTTATGGATGATGCCAATGAATGGGAACCGGAGAACCGCATTTTTGTCAAAGAATCCATGGCAGCTCTTCAATTTGCCGCGAGCTTTCTGCAGAAATAAGATCACGTCATAATTGAGGTGGAACACCATGAATCAGCCCGACCCTTTCCTGCCTGCACAGGGAACGCTGGATATTGCCCTGTGCCCGGTAGAAGAGCCACATACGATCCTGAATCTGTATCCATTCTATCTCTATGATCTATCGGAAATCTGGGAACGCCAGCCGAATCGGCATGGCGTTTTTGAAGAGGAAGACAGCTATCGTACGCTGGCAGAGCAGAGTGAAGTGTTCCGGATCTGGTGGCAGCATCCTGGCATTCTGTTTCCTTATGTGATCCGTGTTGACGGAATACCGGCCGGATTTGCCCTTGTATCGACTCCTCCTTATATTCCTTCCTATGAGAAAACTGACTATTTTATGCACGAGTTTTTTGTGATGCGTCCATTTCGTGGACAGGGGTTGGCCGCCCAGGCAGCCCGTCACATTTTCGGTCAATTTCGCGGTTCATGGGAGCTTCATACCAACCCGACAGAGCGCAATATTCATGCTCGTCGCTTCTGGGAGCAGCTGCTGATGGACTACACACATAATGAATATACCCGTCAGCTGATTGACGGTCCGGATAATGAACAATTTTTGTCATTTCGGTTTGATAATCGTAAAACATGAAATTTTTTATTCTGGATTTCTTTTTCATGGACAGCGACTCACAATTTGTGTAACATAAGCATAATTAATTTTGCCGGCTGATGCCCGGGCCGTGTGTCCGCAGGGACAGTGCCCGGCAGCTGACCGCTGCATCCATGAACAGGAGTGTATATATGAATAAAAAGTCTTCAAATCCGGGACCGGCATCGTTGAGTCCCAAAACGGACGGCTTCTCCAAGTCGGGCTTTATTCTGGCGGCGATCGGCAGCTCGGTGGGTCTCGGGAATATGTGGAAATTCCCGTATATTACCGGTAAATACGGCGGCGCGGCATTTTTCCTGCTGTTTATCATTTGTCTGATTATTGTAGGTCTACCGATTCTGCTTGCGGAGATGGCTATTGGCCGCGGTGGACGGGGTAATGCTGCTTCATCGCTTTTCAACATTACAGGGAAAAAGCAGTGGAAATGGGTAGGCGTGATTTCAGTAGTGACCGCGTTCTTGATTATGTCTTACTATGGCGTGGTAGCAGGCTGGACGCTGCATTACACCGTAGGTTCGTTTAGCGGCGTATTGTACGAGGCGGGTACAGATTACACGAAGACGTTTACTGCTTTTGCCAGTGGCTATATGCCGTTGTTCTGGCAGGCTGTTGTTATGCTGATCACTGGTATTATTATTGCCAAAGGTATATCCGGTGGTATTGAGAAATTCAACAAGGTATTGATCCCAGGGTTTCTGATCATCCTGATCATTCTGATGATCCGTGCACTTACCCTGCCAGGAGCAGCAGCAGGTGTAGAATTTTTCCTGGCTCCGGACTTTTCCAAATTGAGTGCGGCTTCGGCGCTAACAGCACTCGGTCACGCCTTTTTCTCCCTGTCTCTGGGGATGGGCTGTATGCTGACCTATGGTTCTTATGTACAAAAAGATCAATCTCTGGGTAAAGCCACACTGGCGATCGGTGCGGGTGACCTGATCTATGCCTTTATTGCGGGTATGATCATTTTCCCAACCATTTTCTCGTATGGTATGAAACCGGAAGCTGGCGTAGGTCTGGCATTTATGGCGCTGCCGGCTGCTTTTGCCCAGATGCCGCTCGGATTCCTGTTCGGTGGTTTGTTCTTCCTGTTGCTGGCGATTGCAGCGCTGACTTCCTGTGTATCGATCCTGGAAGTACCTGTCGCCTATGCGATGGGAGAGTGGAAGTGGAGCCGCAAAAAAGCTGCGGTTATCGTATCGGTAGCTTCCTTTATTATCGGTGTACCGGCAGCACTGTCTGTAGGTGGAGTACTGAGCTTTATCAGCTTTGCCGACAAGAGCATATTCGATTTGTTTGACTTTGTTACCTCTTATATACTGATGCCGATTGGCGGGCTGATCGTGACTCTGTTTACCGGGTATGCCTGGAAACGTGTAGGCGATGAAGTAGGCCTGAACGGTGTATGGTACCGAATATGGATGTTCCTGATCCGCTATGTGGCACCGATTCTGATCATTCTGATCTTCCTGTACTCTGTCGGTCTGCTGAACCTCGGCGAATAGACCATCCGGTACGCTACCGATTCCCGATCTGGTATACTGTAGACTAGAAACGGGAGGAGTTGAAGGACGATGTCAGAACAGCAGTATTTTGCCAAAGCACTGATCCAGTCCCTGATTGGCGAGCGCGGGCATCTGCCGATTGCCAAGGCACTGTCGGATATTGATCTGGAACTGTCTGGCCGGATAGTCGAAGGTGTCCCTTATAGCATCTATCAGCTGGTCAGTCATATGAATTATTGGCAGGAGTACATGCTGGCTCACCTGCATGGTGAACAGCCGGAACGTCCGCAGGATGTGAGCGAGAGTTGGCCCCGCGAAGCTATGGCAGAAGACGAAACCACCTGGCAGCAGCTGCTGGATGATTTCCTGCATGGAATCGATACAGCCTGTGAGCTTGCCGGTACCGTCGATTTGTCTGCCGGACTCAAGCATTTTCCGGGAGAGACAGCAGCCGGATTGCTGCGTAATATCGCTTCGCATAATACGTATCATCTCGGTGAGATAGTGATCCTGCGTCGATTGGCAGGCCAATGGCCGCCACCGGGTGGAGGCTATCCAGCCTGAACCAACAGGCACTGTAAAAATAGCGACTGCCGTGCACATATGGCAGTACTCACAAAATCACCCTATACAAAAAGACACAGGTTTCCGCTGTTATTCGCGGAACCTGTGTCTTTTTTTGGATATAGTCAGATCATAGCTGTGCCGGAACCGTTACGCTATTCGGTCTGTATTCGATAAAGAAGGCATATTAGACAAAAATATGACTGATCTGCTCGATCTCCTGCGTAGTCAGCTGGATATCCAGTGTCTTCAGATTATCCAGTACCTGATCTCCACGCTTGGCACCCGGAATAATGGCATCGATGGAGTCGCGTGTCAGATACCATGCCAGCACCAGATGGGCGATTTCGACGCCTTTGGCCTGAGCGATCGGACGCAGCATCTCGACCTTTTGCAGGTTATGGGTGAAGGCTTCACCGGTAAACAGCGGATCACGCGCCCGCAGATCATCAAAGGTAGTATTGGCATCATATTTACCTGCCAGCAGACCGGAAGCCAGCGGGAAGTAAGGGATAAAGCTGATATTGTTTTGAGCGGTGTACGGCAGCAGATCCTGCTCGGCTTCACGCTTGAACAAATTATATTCGGATTGCAGCACATCTACATAGCCATCTTTGTTAGCGGCTTGCAGTTGTTCCAGGGAGAAGTTGGATACACCGATTGCACGAATTTTGCCTTCGTCCTTGAGCCTTTTCAGTTCGCCAACAGCTTCATCCTTGGGCGTATGCTCATCCGGGAAATGGATGTAGTAGAGATCGATATAGTCCGTCTGCAGACGCTGTAGACTACCCTCCACGCTGGCACGCAGAAAGGCCGGGGAGTTATCATAGACCACGTCGCCCTGCTCGGTAAATTTGTGCGCACCCTTGGTAGCGATTACGACTTCATCGCGTTTGCCGGTTTCTTTGAGCACCTCACCAATCAGTTCTTCCGAGCGCTTTGGACCATAGATGAATGCGGTATCGATCAGATTGATTCCATGAGCAATAGCAGTGCGTAAAACATCCTTGCCTGCTTCTTCATCCAGATTCGGATACAGGTTATGTCCGCCAACGGCGTTGGCACCCAGCCCGATCGGGTTCACCAGCAGGTCGCTTTTGCCCAGACGTGTTTGATTAGTCATAGTCATTCATCTCCTTTTGCGTAATGTGCCTTATAGTGTAGCAGAAATCATATTAAAGTGAAATGATCGGAATAATAAGACATTAAGTACATATTGGACCAGAAAAGCATAAAATGAAACTTGTCGGTCACAACTAATGGAGTTAAACGTTTTGCAAGATTGAGATAATGAACGTATGCCATAAGGATCCAGCCGTACTCGCTGATCGGATTCGTTTTTCGTTATCTTCATTTCATTCAGCCTTCGAATCGTTCCAGCCATGCCAGAATCCGGTCTACACCTTCTCGGTATCTCTGCCCGACCAGCAGACCGGTGTGAGTAGTGCCCTGCAGTGCGGTATATTCTGCATCCAGCTGCTTGGCGGTCAATTGTCCTTGCCGCTGCTCAGTATCATTGTTTACTGCCTTGATAACAAGAGAGGGAACGGTAAGGAGCTGATGCTGAATGGAAATGCCTCCCTGTGCTCCAAAGGCTACAGAGACTTTGCCGAATGCATGAGACGCTTCCATGGATAGGTATTTTCGCTGAAAAGCAATATCTTCCGCCGATTCATCCAGACTACTTGTTTCATCCCGGATCGGCGGAGGAATAACAAGGCCGGGGAGCTCGGGAATCAGATCCGGATAAGGAGCCTGTTCATGTACTTCCCGGCTTAGACTGGAATCGATCACGACTAGGCCAGCAAGGGAAGCTGATTCGGCTGTTTTCTGACTCAGAATACCACCCATACTGAACCCGATCAGTACAGGGGGACGTTCGAATTCATCAAGAATCGTACGAATATCCTCAAGATAATCCTCGAACGTAACCTTGCTCATATCAACCGATCTGCTTCTGTAATGCCCTCTCAAATTCATGGAATAGCACGTCCAGCCGTTGTCGACAAAATGGGGGATATACTTGCTCCACATCCAGCTGCCGGTATACGCGCCATGAACAAAAAGCAGGGGAGGCCTTCCCGAAGTCTCGTTTGTCCGTCCTTCCTTAGGGTACATTTCCAGATAAAGATCGTAGTCACCTACATATTTTGTAGTATGAGCAGGGAGCAATTTTGTATAATCGATCATTTTTTCACCTCTGCATTTAGTTTTATATCAAACTATTAATCCAAAAAAATTAGAAATTCTGGTGTACCTTCATAAGCAGCCGCAGTAGTTCTTTTTTCTCTTCTGCAGAAAATCCGGTATAGAAAGAGTCCATCAGCTTATGGGAAATCTCTTCAAAAACAGGCTTGAGTGCTTCTCCTTTTGGTGTCAATGATACAAAGGTAATTCTAGTATCGGTTGCATCCTTTTCCTTTTGTACCAGTTCCAGACGGATCAATTTGTCCACCAGTGCAGTGACAGTAGACTTGTCTTTGCGGATTGATC
>Ga0308161_1002514_pt1 | contig 19393 bp, 19 predicted proteins | sample PhyFR2_FD_201034 | JGI IMG/M metagenome (GOLD analysis project Ga0308161, IMG submission 201034) | Phyllosphere microbial communities from UC Gill Tract Community Farm, Albany, California, United States - DLSLF.R2 | ecosystem: Host-associated > Plants > Phyllosphere > Unclassified | place: USA...
TGTGCAGGGGCTGATTCTAAAGTGATTGTGCAAGAAGCAACAGAGTCGAGACAAACCGCAGACAATGCAATGCAATACCGTTGGGTTCTCAAAAAATGAGGAAGTTCTGAAAATACAAAGAAAGCAGACCTGGTCCCAGCATGAACAAGGATAAGGTGCGTACTCAACCGGTCTTCCCACACCTCAGACTGGGCCACCAACAAAGCGGCAATCACAATTCACGAGGAAACAAACTGTGAATGAAGGCGGTCAAAATCTCGCAGATAGAATCCAAGACGAGCACAGGTTAGTGCCGTACAAATCACAGGAAGGAGCAGGAAGAGCGACAAGATGAAAAAGTATAGAGGAGGACATTGACACAAGGAAGAGGGAAAATATCACTCAAACAAAGAGCACAGAAGAGCACTGACTCTGGCTTGGGCCTACAAGCCGAGCGGTCTGATCGTAGGATTTGAACTTGAGCAAAACCATTTTGCATCTTTGTTCACCAGAAGAGATTTTGAAGTGAACTTTGTGTAGCTACTTGATGCCCAGATCAAAACATACAACACCAGGGAGAGAAGAGCCTCGGAACAGAGTACAGAATGAGTGAAAGAGCATGGACAGAACAGGAGATGGGTTCTGGTGAAAAAGGCAAATGCAAAGACTCGCATTCCTCCGAGAACTTTTACCAACAAATGTTGACAGTGCAGGAGGGAACGAATGACTCAAGTTAAAGTAAAACCTGCGCCAACTGCAGCAACAGAGCCTCAAGTAATGACCAGTCCAGATACGGTGAACCTTGAGAGGAGCCCTGTGATCGTGATCCTAGTCCTAGGTAGCCGAGTACAGAATCAGAATCGATGTCTTCGGACGTGCCTTTATTTGGACCAGTAAGTTGCTCACTTGTGAACACAGTCTCTGATGCCTACACGCTTCTATAGCGGCGCCGCTGACTGCGGTTGATTGCAATTGGTTCTCCCTTCGATTTGATAATCTTTAGCTGAAGGCGGAGCAACGTTTGAGGGAGGTGATCTGTTGACTTTGACGAGTGGATTGTCAATAGGGAAGAGGGGGAAAACCAATGGGGCAATTTGAGGACGCAGACTGATCAATTCAAGGTGAGGAGGGTGTCAAACAAGAGCCGAGGGCTTTGGACTATCGGAAGCAATTCTTCAGTATGTGGACTGTCAGTACCCTATAGAGCTGGTTTGCGAGCCAATGCGATGCGAGCAAGGCACGCCGAGTTTCCAGCTCAGCACAAGTTGGGGTCAAAGTCATGTTGAGGCTTGCTCCATCAGTAGTGCCAACAGTGACTGGAGTCTGATCGCTGTTCTTTCCCCTGCAATGTTGATGTTCCACAAGGATCATAATGTCACACAATATATCAGTGTCTCGAAGACAATTTCCACAGCCGCAACGACAGCCGCAAAGCTTGAGTAGCATCCGATATGTTCGCACATTTGATCTGCAAAAGCGTGGGTCATATGACGATGTCCTACACTAGCCTTTGCAAGTTCTGCCTCGTTAAGCCCCGTCAGCTTTGGCAAACTGCTCTGCGAGTCTTTGCGCATTGCAAGCACAAGGGTGTCGCCTTCCTCAGTCAACAGGCTTTGTGATAGACAAAGCTAAAGTCAGGCTTTGTGATAGACAAAGCTAAAGTCAGGCTTTGTGATAGACAAAGCTAAAGTGAAGGCAAGAATCACACTTGAACAATTCAGCACATCAGTGTGGGCTCAGGCTTTGGAGTCCCACGTGTCAATGCCTGCACCACTTCAGAATCAGCCACTCTAGAATCGGCTGATCTACCTAATGTGATGCAATGTGCTACGGCCAACAGACATTGTGTGCACAGCTTAGTCGTGTGGTTCTGAATCAGCAAATGCAGACGCTTATGCCAGAGCAGCCATTGTAGGACTGGTTGGACATCGCACAAAACTTGAATAGAGCTAGCTAGCTAGACACAGCTTCTGGCACACCTCCACACTTTTCTGCCCACAACAACAGCATTGTCTCCTGAAAACGCTTTCATGCAGAGTACTGGACGGTGTCTAGGACACAGATACAGCTACTTGAGTCAAATTGCCAAAGTCCCGTTGCTCATCATGCAAAGCTTTTCAAGCTAGGTATATTCTGAATTTGACAGTGCTGAGGGTTGGTCTTCCCAATTCTGCAAGCCAAAGTGACAGACACAGCAGAGCACTCGAGTGTGATGTGTCTATCTCTTTGCACCAGATGGCAGCAATAGGTCTCTTTGGTTGGAGCTGCTCTTGTAGTCTGTCTCTCGAGAAAAGCTGAGGCCAAGTGAAGATCAACACCTTTAAAAAGGCTAGTTGCAAACATATTCCCCTGACCTGAGCTGTCTGTCAGAGAGTATGCATTGTTCTTTCCCGTTGGTCAACCCAGGTTTGGCCGCAGGATCACGGTCCAAAGGCTGCCCTCAATCCGCACATGCATGGCTCCTTGGTGTAGATGACGATCTGGCTATGCCAGGAAGACAGCATATCTGCAGGGTCATATGCTCTGAGCAGCCTCATGTATCATATACTCCAAGAAAGTGCGTAGTTCAACCAAGTTGCAACTACAACCCATAGTGCCACGCGAAGCAATGCGACACTCCGTATGGGTTGCACTGAGTGTGGATTGTGTCAACATCTCAACTTGCTACCAGCGTCCTCGGACATTCTCTGCATCGAGAGGAACACTCTTCCATTGCATTCTGGCTCTGTGCTTCAGTGCAGAGTGCTGTTTAGATTGCAACGTCTGAAGAGATGAGACTACAAAATAGAGGCAGGTGTGTTCTCCAATGTAAAGCGCTTGGCAAAGGGCAACAAAAGTGGAAAGAGCGGGAGCAAACGGAGTTAGTCAACAAGACATGGCCGCAAGCATAGTGTTCAGATAGCAAGTGTAGCAGATTGCAGCGAGTGTGCCTTGCCCACACACCTACACTGTGTCCAGGAGTAATTGCCAGTACTTAGTGTGTCAGCCCTTCGGACATAAGCCGAGGCCTGTGAACAGGGCAAGTTCTGTATGTGCTCACAAATGTTGCATGTATTGTGACCCATGATGTTGGTCATCCATGCTGTAGGTAGTCAGTGACTACCAATAAGTTCTGCCTGGAAGCCATCAGTTCCGCCCTCCTTGTGGATGCAGCATGGGTTGCCATGACATGTCCATTGTAACAGACAAAACCTGAATACGTCACACAGTCTCTATAACTGTTACTCGACTACATCACAGCTACCTTGTTCTCAAGTTCTCTAGTAGGTATGATATCACTTTGCCTCTACGGCATTCATCAATGATGTTCAGGCTCAAGTGACTTGTCTCTGCAAGCCCTTCGAGCCTTAAACACAACCCAATTCTTGTGTAGCTCTTCTTTCTCTCTCTTCTTCTTTTCTTCTTTTCACGTGACAATCATATGCTTATTCTATCGAGTGTAGCTACTAGTTCTTGAGAGAACCTGAGAACACCATTCTCCTCATTGCGCAGTCAAAGTTTACCCTCTGACTCTTCGACCCAACTCTCCATCGCCACCACCCAACCAGGTTTCCTTGCTCCTTGTTTGAATCCGAGCATTGTCAAGTCAAGTCTTTCTGTTGCTCTCACCCTCGTTTAGAAGTCAGCTCGCAACATCTGTTGACTGGACAAGCGCTCCTTGAGGCCAAAGCTCTGTATGTTGTATCCATGTCAAGCTGTTCAGTGAGGCAAAGGCAGTCTCAGCAGGGCAAAGGCAATCTTAACAAGCAAAAAGCGCTGGGAAGAGCACTTTGTAGATTTCCTGCTGCGGCACTAGCAATAACCCTAACCCTGGTGAGTTGAGCATAGTAGATTATATATGCTTACCAAGGTCCGCGACTAAAGAATATTCCGTCGATCTTGTAGTCTAGTTGGTTAGGGCACCGCATTGTGGTGATTTATCACTTCTGTGCGATCCTGCGGAAACCCGTGTTCGAATCACGGCAGGGTCATTCTCTCTTTTTGTCTTCTCAAGTAAGATCAAAGATAGGTAATTTTTGGATCTGACACTCTCTCCACACTCTCTCCATCTCACTCTGGTTGTCAACGCGGTGAATGTATGCTTGTTCTGATACGGCCCATGCCAGTACTACTCCCGCGTCCTGCCTCTGATCTTTGCTCCCGCATTCCCACAGTATGAAATTGAATGCCTTTCATTATTCATTTTCATGTTTGTTTTGTCTTCCCCCCCAGAGAAGCCCCAAAAGCCAAGTCATACAGTCGATAGCAAGTGATGGCTTGCGCACAGGTACTTACGTGTCGCGTTACGTCGGTTCAGAGGGAAAAGGAACCAAAAAGCATCGTCAGCAAAAACGAAACTTCGAGTCCGACCAGAGCAGGATTTGAACCTGCGCAGGCAAAGCCTAATAGATGACAAACTTGTAAAGATTCGAGTCTATCCCCTTAACCGCTCGGGCATCTGGCCAATGAGATCGCGGTAGTTTTTTAGCAATATATTGGTGCCACAAATAAACGGGAAGCGAGAACGTCTCGCTGTTTTCGAGAATGCAAGGCCTTCGCGCGGGAGCTGTCTGTCCTGGCTTAACGATACGAGTGAATTCGGTGACCCCATCTACGTCTTTATCTGATTTGCTTCATGTATTCTTCTTTTCGCCTTTGCTGCCTCCTCTATTCTTGGTAGTATAGTGGTTAGTATACACGCCTGTCACGCGTGTGACCCGGGTTCAATTCCCGGCCAGGAAGTGCCTATCTCTTTTTGCGTGTCAGCAAGAGAAGACGAAACGGGAGGTGGTGAAATTGTGACTTCCTTTCCGCGCACGCAGGCAATTCAGCGCCTCGGAAGTACAGCGCACATCGAAGAGCTACATGTGTACGACACCCCTGGAGCTACCGCCCACGATAAATTGGTTGATAAGGGAGAAGCGACAGAAGCGGTAAAAGAAAAGTACCACAGAACTGCTGAACAAAAAAAGAAGCAGGTGTGACGGGGGATCGAACCCCGATTACCAGGACACGGACACGAGCATCAGAACCTGGTGTACTAACCATTATACGATCTCACCCGGTTCAAGCGAAGCGCGCAAAATGCGGTACACACTTCAATTTATAATATAAGTCCTTCTCGGCTTCCATGTCTCCATTTTACACAAAGGACCCGACATCGAGGCTCACTACGAACGTCTCGTCAGGATTCTCTCGAGGTCAAGTTCCAGTAGTGCGCAAAATTCGAAAGCTCGCTCCTTCCTTCTTGTCTCAAGTTTCGCTCAGTCCCTCCCTTTCTCTCCTTCCTCCCTTCTACACTCCACGAGCTCTAGCTACGACAACCAACACCTTCAGCAGAGGTCAAACTCTCTTTCCTCCCAAGTCCGACTCTCGTCGCCCCTTCTCGCGGCAAAGGCTCACTCGCTTCAACCATCTCACCACTGTAGTCCAATTGGGTCGATACAATGAATCGCGAATCATCGGCTCACGATAACCCTCGAACGCAGTCTACCTCTGCACGACCAGTGACCGAAGACGACTCGTCTCTCACCTCGCTCAGTGATCTGGAGGAAGTTTCCCTCGAGCAAGGAGTTGCCATCAGGGAGAGAGAGGAGGGTCGTGATGGTGATCGAGCGTCTGCGGGAGCAAGATCGATTGACGTTGAACTGCCTCGCAAGAAGACTCTATCGAAACCGAAAGGAGACGGACGAAGGAAGCGTACCCCAGGCGCGAAAGACCAAGGTGATCGCTCTCGCTACACCTCTACTTCCAAATCCAAATCGAACCCGCGAGCTCACACATTCCGATCCCGCAGGCAAACCGCCCAAGCGCGCAGTTTTCGCGGCTCCCCCAACTCCCAATTTGAACTCGCTTTTGGCGCGACGAGATCGTGAGTTCGAACTGGCGACTCGACAGGCGACAGCTGGTGAGAGACGTTTCCCCTCTCCAGAAAGACGCTCGATCGAAGGCTCCTTCCTGACGACAACCCTCCTCATTGCGAACCTGGGGAGTACAGATTTTTCGCTGCAAGAGGAATCGTTCTCTCTCGTACAAGCTGCGGTCGAGAGTCTACCGACTGGAGAACAACAGACGATGCTGTGTTTGATGCTCAAGTACGTCAGCGAGTCTCTATTTCCTCGCGACAACGCCGTGAGCGAGAACTGAGTGAGGTTGTCGTTCTTTGTGATCCAGTCGTCTCTCTGCTTTCTGCTCCTCGGTGGATATCCCAGTATTCCCTCTGAGTCCGATCAAAGTTGCCCTCTTCCTCTGTCAGTCACTCGAAATCGTCCTCGTCGACACGACTTTGCACCCTCTTCGATTCCCACTTCCAACGATCAATCCGAACGACCGTACAAACCTCACTCCCGACGAAGGAACACGACTCACGAGGGAGCTAGCAGAGGCGTGGGTTCAAGCACTCGGATTCGCACAGTTGGCGACCATGAGAACTTGGGAAAGGTTGGCATTGTCTCCTCCGAGTTTGGTCCCGCTTTCAGAAGACGCCACGATCCGGGAGATCTTGGCCGCTGTTCCATCGATTCAAGATTGGACGATCTACGAAGCGAACATCGAAGCTCCTTCGAAAACACGGGACAAATCTGGCAGCAAGACTCGATGGGTGCGAGGAGGGAAACCTGTCGAAGGTCCTGGTCAACCGTACGTTCTCGCTCTCGCTCATGTCGCCACAACCTGACACACTTTGACATGTAGCCCGCACAATGCGACCCCTTCGTCGAAGAATGGTTCCGTTGCTCCCGCTTCATCGAATCCAATCTCGTGCGAAACAAGCACGATCGATTATGCCTACGCTTTCCAAATGCCGATTCCTCGACCACCAGTACAAAAAACTCTTCAGTAGGAACGCGGTCTGGACTCAAAGACACCAGCTATCGCACGATGCGCTCTCCAGAAAGTATTGTCATCTTTGTACACGCTTTCTCCAGCGAGAGAGCTAGTTTCCAGTTATAACCATCTGCTACTCGTCTCCCCCTGTCCTTTCGCCCGTTCCCTCTCCACTCGCATCGTCCCAGCTGAGCAAGGCATCCATCGCAGTTCTATACTGCTCAATCTTCCAGAAGTCGGTCAACCTGAGCGACATCAGATCGAACGCTGTGGCAATGATCGGTCGCTTGAGGTCGGGAGTTGTCGTCAGAGTTGAAAGAGGCGGCAATTTGGGGTAGCGAGCTGAGAAGTGAGTGAGGAGCAAATGTCGAGCTCGCATGCTACCATTGTTCCATACGCAGAGTTTTAGCCAAATACAAGCAACGAGAGCAGCAAGAGGGTGACTCACCGAGCCGCGACATCGATCGCTTGAGCAAAGGTACTGTGCCCTTTCGCCTTTGCGACTTCTGGCAGGTCATCCTCGATAGTCGCTTCATGAATCAGCAGGGAAGCATTCTGTCCTGCGTTCACCAACGCGTCACACGGCATTGTATCTCCGGAAAAGCTGAACGAGTTGCTTGGTAATCAGCATCTCTTCGTTCAGGTCTAGAAGACGAAAGAACGGCTGGGAAGAAGCAGACTCACACGACTCGCCAGCCGCTTGAGTGCGTGATGACGACTCCCCAGGCACGACAGCGATGTAGAACGGGAACTGCAGAGATAGCGGTAAGGTCGAGAAGCTCGAGAACGTCGGCATAGTCTTGCGCTCTGAAAGCACTCATAATGATGAAGTCAGATTCATCCTTCACCCTCGAGCGAGACGTGAATCGTGCAATTAGACTCACAGACGTGTACCCGTTCGAAGAGTCTTTCCGGGTTCGAGGTGAAAATTATCGATGAAACGAATATCTTGAGCGGAAAGACCGAGATCGAACAATTGATTTTGCTCAAGTAGATACGTTCTCGCGTTCGAAGGTGCGATGATCGTGAGCGGCGAGGGAGGAGGAGGTGAAAGCTACGTTGATCGGAATGGATTAGTTTCACAGGATGAAAGTGCCGCAAAAAAGGTGACAGACCTGAGCGCGTTGCTGGAGAATTGTAGACAGCCCTGCGTGATGATCTTGATGAAGATGACTGATGAAGACCACCTTGATCTTTCGGAGCACTCCCCGCGAGCCTTCCCTCCCGAATCGTCTCGCCAACTGACCCCACGTGCCCTCACCGGCGTCGAGCAGAATATAATCCTCGGTGCCCTCGATAGCGTCAAGTGCAGCAGGGAGACGGACAAGCGTTGAACTGACGTTTCGGTATTTTGAAGGAATCGCACTCCCGGTCCCGAGCGGTGTCACTGTGATAGCCCCTTCCTTCGCCTCCGTCGATTCTGCTGGCGTAGAGCTACCCTCACGCCTTGCAGCCTCGTTTCGAACGGTGTCCTTCGCACGAGTGACTTGCCGTAGGTACTCCTCCCACGCTGCCTTTGCCCTAGTCTGGATCTCGAGGGGTTTCTCTAACCCCTTGAGTCGACTCGCTTCAAGTTCAGCTGTCTCGGAAGGTACCTCAAAGTTGAACGAGCGAATCTCGCCGCCGAGAGGAGAGATTGTCGAGGGAAGAAGGGTGTCATTCGAGCTGAAGTGGGTATTGTTGGCGAGAGCTTCGATATCGGAGGAAGTAGAGACTATCATGGGGTCGACGAAAGAGTATCGAGGGACGTTGAAAATGGTGTCGTCGAGTCTGGACAGTCGTAAATTGAGAAGTGCGGAAGGACCGAAAGTGATCTCGTCTCGACCTGCATCAACGGCATCGGCAGATGACATCCTGAAGTGAACGTCCGTGGAGAGAGAGGCACGGAGTGAAGAATGGTAGAGCTGGAATTGTGGATGATCGACCACTTGGGGACCCAAGAGGTAAAAGACAGTTCGAAGGGCGGTCGAAGGTCCGAGAGAAGCGGCTGAGAGAAGGGAGGGCGGCAGAGTAGTCGGCAAAGACGTCAAATAGGCTGGAGAAGGGATGTTGAGGATCAAGAATGCCTGCGAGCTCGCGAGAGGGTCAGCGTAAAAGAGCGAGCGGATACGAGACTTCCTTTCGGAAACTGACCGACGCGTCTTGACCAGGTTCTGTACAGTCTTCCGGATTTACCCAGTTCCCCTCTCCTACTCCTTCCTCCATCGCGTTCTCCGCCGCTTCCTGAGCCATTTTCTCCTCTTTCAACCTTTTCACCCTCTCCTTCTTCGTTTCCTTCGGTCCTGCCGCTCCGGAAGTAGCGGCTCCGTTCGGCTCTTCTCGAGGTACCTCCTCCACGGAGGTTCTGACCCAGACTCTCTCCCCATTCTTCAACCTAGCGAAGGCTTTACCAGGTTTCACGCCTCGCTTCACAGCCTCTCCAGGTAGAAACTTTCCGGACTGCACCGGGCCAACCACCAAGTAGTTCATCGCCTCTGTCGCTCCCGAGAATGATGGTAAAGTCTGTGGTAAATAAGCTGGAGTCGGCCCTCGTCGCTCTTTATCGTTTCCGTTCTCGGTCGATGTAGGAGCGGATGGAGTCGACGTCGACGAGTTTGGCGGGTCGAAAGCAGAACCACGAAACATATCCCGCAGCACTGCACTGCGCCATGCAGTGGCAGCGGCACCAGATAGTCCGGAGGGTTGAAAAGAGGGAGAGGAAGAGTCGAGACGGCTAGGACTGGGAGATCTCGGACCGGGAGATAGCCGATTCGCTACCGGTGAAGTTGATGGCGGAGGTGGGTGAGGTCGAATTGGCGAAGAAGGGGAGGATGAGCGTTTGCGTTTGAGGGAGGAGGTAGGAGCGATGGAAGCGGAAGCGGATGATGATGTGCTCGCGAATGCATAGACGTTAACGTTCATATCTGCATAGATTGGTGTCGGTAAACTCGGGGTAGAAGGTGTGCTGGAGGCAGTGGCAGGTTCAATCGAGGAGACTTTTAGGGAAAGTTTATCGCTGAACAACGCCAAACTGATCAGACCAGACCTCGAGTAGAATATGATGTAATCGAATGGAGAAGCGCACCGTCTCGTGAAGTATCTGCAACTCGCTAAATAGTGATCCGTTCCAACTGGCCCAACTACTTGAATTTTGTTATTCCCAGCTTCGACTGAACTCAATATGAACCCTGGCAATCCTGCACTATCTTGCAACGAACTGAGGAAGACGTTCCCAACCTTCCGCAAGCCAACCTTCGATTGGAGAGCGATACGGGAGATGGCTTCCGGAGTGTTGAAGAGGTAGCGACGAGAGTCAAAGGTGACGAGCAGGGAAGGCGACGAGTCCGACGAGTGAGTGGATAAGACCGAGATAGAGAACTTGTCACCGCTTGTCGGAAGGGGGGCGCGAGGCATGACAGAAGGGGAGAAGGAGAAAGAAGGAGAGGTTGCGAAATTCCGAAAGGACTGGAGAGAGGCGAACGGGCGGAGAATGCCCTTCGAGGCGAAGTTTAGGCGAGGCAGGACTTATGTTGGGCACGTGTGCAGGTTGAGAACTGTGTCATTCAAGCAGAGAACGTAGTCAGATTCGGATAACTCGAGAAAGTTTGTTGAAGGAAGAAAGCGAATCTCCCAGAAAAGCTGAAAACAAAGGAACTCGGTGCTCCCCGATCGGTATGAACAATAGGCTACTGTATCTGGGACCACCTCTAGCGAAATGGGGAGCAAGGAAGGTGGAACTCACTTTATTTCTTTGAACTTTGTGTTGTGTGAAAGAGGCTCTGCTGGGAAGAAAGTCGCTTCCGTAGCTGTGATGCGGCTTCTAGCTCGTCTTGAGAAGTAGCTGTGCTTGTAACTCGACAGTATTGGTAACGTAGTGGTTGGAGAAGGAACGAAAAGTTTCGAAGGAAGTTGACAGTTGACATTATTCAACTCACAAACACCCAGTCGATACTCTGACCCCAGATAAAGGAAGGAATTATCATCAGCGACTATGGCAGCCACTTTCTCGCTCTTCTCCCCTTCAGAATTATCCTATTCTTCAGTTCCACTCAGTTTCACTTCATCTCTCGCTCACCCTTCAGACGATCAACCTTTGAGACCAGATGGACGACTACCTCTACAGTACAGGGATATCACACTACAGACTGGAGTATCACAAGCTCAAGGGGCATTGGGAAGCGCTAGAGTGATGGTTGAAGATTCAGCTGGAACGGCGGGAGCAGGGAGCACAGAGATCTGGGCTGGAGTCAGAGGAGAAATAGAGAATGTAGTCGATGGTCACACTGGAGGTAGAATCGTGGTCGGACTCGAGTGGTAAGCCTCGAATTCAATCTTCCCATCCTTTCGTTCGATGCGAGTGCGGGCTATCGTTCATATGTGAGACGGGCACGAGCTAACCCTCGTTTGATTTCGTAGCGCACCTACTGCTTTACCTTCGATCAAACCCGAGATGCCGTTACATCTCGCTTCTCTCCTCACCTCCCTCTTTTCCGTCTCAGCTTTACCTCCCACTCTTCTGTCGCAACTCGCCGTGATTCCCTCGTCGAAAGCGTGGACTCTCTATCTCGACGTTCTCATCCTTTCATCAGTCGGAGGAAACCTCATCGACCTCTCGGTATTGGCAGCACGCTCGGCTCTTGCCAACGTTCGATTACCTCAAACTCGATCAATAGGTTTCGGAGATGATGACGAGACGGACGCGAAAGGAGAAGGTATGGGTACTGGTATGACCCAGGATGAAGGATTTTCGGGTCTAGTCAAAGGTGGGAAAGCCGGCAAGAAAGCGGTAGATTTCGAACTTGTTGATGGAGGAGAACGAGGCGTCCGCTTACAGAACTGGGAGGATTTACCCATAGCTATAACCTTCGATCTCGTACGTTCATCGACTCTGCCTGCATCAGAAGTCTGGTTTGCGGGGCTAACGAGCGTGATGAAATTTCCCAGATCAATCAACTACCTCATCTCGACTCGACTGCTCTAGAATCTTCAGCTTCTCCATCCTCACTCACCATCTCGACTATTCCATCAAGCGGCCTGATCTGTGGTCTAACACAGATGGGAGAGGGTGAAATGGAGTTCCAGCGGATAAAGCCTTTGATAGGCGAGGGACAGAGATTCGCAGGGGAGCTTGCGAAAGCTATGAACTTGAAATTGAAGGACGCATAGCAGTAGCGGTATCCTAATACACTTCTCCGAAGCGATTCAACTTTGGCCGGAGAGTTTGCTGAATCGTGTCTGCGAACGCATTAATTCCAATCTGCTTGGAGTTTATCGAGACGAGGCCTGGCACGAGAATCTGCCGAGAAGGCGCTCTGGTCGATTCGATTGGGAACGAGAACGACTAGTTGCAAAAGAGCGGTATCTGTGTACAGAACAAACAGAACGAGACGGAACAAAAAAAAAAGGGGAAACAACGAGAACGAAACCCACACTCTACCAACACGCGGATATCGAGAGGAGATCCTGCCGACTCAATCTCCAGTAACTTCCTCTCATCTCGTATTGACACCAAGCAAGCGATCGAATAACCCTTGAAGCGGTATCCTTTCACGATACGACGGGAGGCAATTGGAAGCCAGAATCCCCGTCTCCAGCTAGTTTCGAGTTATTGAACAAGGTGTCCTTGACGAGTGCGTTGATCAACCCATGAGTCGATGAAGTGGAGAGTTTGTTACTGTCAAGGGAGTGAGGGACCTAGTCAGAAATCGCTTTGTCGAGGCCAGGGAAACCTAGAATCTAGCTCACGAATCCCTGACGACTTTACCGAGTTGACTCTCTTCAACATCTTGTTTCTTGCCGCCATTCCCTGCTCCTCCCGGTACGCTCGTATCCATCGATTCATCCTGCTTGGCCTTTCCCTTTCCCTTGTCACCTCCTCCTGATTCGTTCTTGTCCAAGATCGCTTGACGTGCTTGTACGATCAATGGAGAAAGTGCAGCGATACCGCATCGGTGTTGCGTTGAAGGAGTAGAACGAGAGAGTTTCGAAACCAAATCGACGAGTTGAGTGGTTTGATAAGCGCGATTCTATGGAGAGAAAGACGAAAGGAGTATTGTTTGTTATCAGTGAATCTCTCGAATGCGCAAGGGAGAGAGAAGGACAAGTGTTAGAGACGTACAGAGACGAGAGGTGATTGACTGAGGGTGAGAGTCCAATACTTGTTCCACAACAATTCCAACAAACCTTCGTCTCGAGATGACTTGAAGTGCGATACTTCGAGAGGATAGTAAGACGACGAGTGAACACCGAAATCTTCGATCTTGTCGAGCGGAATCGATTGGTACGAAGAAGAAGCGGCATTGGGAGGAGTGTAGTTCTGCGTGAATCGACATCATGAGAGAACATTCAGTGTCGTGGTATCCGTAGCCGATTGAGATCAGAGAACGTACATCGGGATACGTGCGGAAAGCTCCAATCTCTACGCGACCAGCTGAGACAGTGCGATTCGGGTCAATCTACCCCGGGAACAGGGAGGTTAGTTGAGTAGAACGGTCGGCGTGGGAGTTACTAGGCGATGCCAGGCTTACGACTACGGCCAAAAATGGATCTTGGAATTGTTGATTCGTCTTTTGGGTCATGACGTCGATTCCAGACAGCCAGCAACCGTAGCCTGGATGAGAGTGATACCATCCGACGATGTTCTCGGGTCGACCGATCTGTTTCGGGGCAGGATCGATTCAAGACTCGTTAGTTTCCTCTCGAAATTGAGAACCAAGAACGAGGAGTGAAAGTAGACGTACAGCAGGACTTGATTCAATGTATTGAATCATGAACTCGTTTGCTTCGTTCGCAGCGTTTACTCGAGTTTCGGTTCCTACTACGGGAAGTGCGAATGCGTCCATTACGACGAAAGTATCTCCCTCGAGTTTACCTTGCATCAATCCCATGATTTCATACTGACCTCCAGATCTCGCGTGCATGACCTAGAAAAGTACTCGATCGTCACCACATGCGCTGAAGGTACAGATGTAAGAGGATGGGAACTTACCATCTTTATAAGTGCGACTGCCGAAATTCTTACTTTCTTGAAGTGATGAGGATCAGTCTTCCATGGTCTCTGATTGAGTATATCTTGTTGCTGTTGTTTGTCGTACTTGAAGATGTCGTCGACCTGTAGCAAGTTCGAGAGAGTGAGTAAGGTGAATTGAATGATGCAATCAATAGGATGGACTGACTGATTCTATATCGTTATTGAGGTCGAAATTCTTGTGTGCTACTGCTTGTGGATCCATTGTGCGCTTTCGAAGACAGCGAGTGAGAGGTAGGAAGTCAAAAATTGAGAGAGAATCGACAAAGTGGAGCAGGATGCTCTCTCTCTCTCTCTCTCACCACTTCTAGGAAGCATGTCGTTCCCTACAAATACTCTACCAGAAGAGTTTCAGCAAGAGCACGGCTCGACAGATCTCGCTAGTTCTAAAGATGATCCCTCTACCTCTCTGAATCAAGACGAAGACTTGGATCTTGATAGGGCATCACACAGAGTGTGGTTATGCAAGGTACCTAGATTCTTGATGGACAAATGGAATCAAGAATCACAACAAGGTGCTATTCTCGGGAGAGTTCGAGTTTATGATGAGTGAGTCCTTGTCTTTATTCACTGCATATCCTCCCTGATTAACCGTTCCCCTTCCACTGTAGGAAGGATGAGAAAGGCAACCCGAAGATCGCTGTACTCCTCAACGAACCCACGACTTCATCGGAATCGAAAGGGAAACGACCAGCGGTAGACGATGGAGTACCAACAGAGTACCGCTTGACGATGCAGAATACGGCATCAAAGAATATGTATGTCTTCGGAGAGAAGATCGAAGATGATGAAGAGACAGGAGAGGAAGGAGCGAGGAAGAAACGTCGTAAATTCAACTCTCCCCGACTTCTCGAGATTCCTCTTTACTCACCGCTCTCAAATGTATTCCGATCGATGAGCAGGAGTCACATCAATGTTAGGGACAGTACACCATGAATGCTCCCTCACCCCTTCACTATCCTCGAAAGATGCCGCCGCTTCCTACGCTCGCATCCTTCGGGAACGACAACGCAAAGCTTCGGAACCCAAGCGAACACTCAAGATGCTCGACGTCGATCAAGCGACTGCGAACCGTCTCGCTAGTGGAATGGGAATGGGTGGAGTCAAGGCTCGAGTTTCGACTTTTGCGGTTCGTCTCTCGCAATTAGCTTGAGAGGGTGTTTGATGGACCCCAATCTCGATCAAAACAGAGCTTAATCAAATCTTGTGATTCTCAGAATACGTCAGCGTCTGGCTCAACACCGACTGCACAAGCGCGATTCTCTCGCATGCCTCACAACGAACTGCTCGACCTCCTCATTTCTCAATTCTCTCTCGCACCTTACTGGTCGCTCAAATCTCTCAACGAACACGTCAAGCAGCCACAGACCTATCTCAAACAAACTCTCGCAGAGATCGCAAACTTGGTCAGAAATGGTCCTTACGCTGGAATGTGGGCACTCAAGCAGGAATTCAAGCAACGTTCGAACGAGGATGCTTCGAATAGATCCGGGACGAGTGGGAATGGAGCAGGTTCAGTAAAGAAGGAGGAGGAGGGAGGAGTAGGTGGTGGTCAAGGAGAAAGTGGAGGATTCAGAGTAAAGAGTGAAGAAGGGTTAGATCCTTCAGGTGTACTGAACGAGGACATCGACGCTGAAGACGATGAGGATGACGAGGAAGAGGACGGAATGGAGTTCGTGTCTTGATGTGTCTTGATTCTTGAAGTTTGTTGTCGAAATTAGAAAAACTACTGCCGTTTGCACTGGCAAAAATGGTTCCGCCTCACAAGGAGTCGCGATTGTCATCCCTTGAGAGTACGAGACTGTGAAAGAAACACTTTTACGATTGTACGAATTGCTTGCGACGTTTCTCAAAGTTTCATCTCTCCCTTGATCCTTCACCACTCCGATCGATCGAGCTCTCCGAGGCTTACAACGGGTCGAGACATAGTATAACGGTCTCCTCAAGTCTGCCCTCGTCGAGTCGGATCGCTTTCTACTTCTCATCAAACATTGCACTCTACTCGCTCCCAACAATCGCTGTTACTGATCAAACGCACTCACAAGTCAGGGAAGACTATCAGACTGAAGCTAGCAGCTGTTCAGGTCGCCCGCAAGTGAGTCCATCGCTTCTCTTCATCTCTCCTGAATCTCCACTCAAGTTCAGTCAGTCTCTGACCCACGCTTTCCTCGCTGTCCAGAAACTCTACGGCTCTCTCGATTTCTCCTTCTGAACCATGTTGAGACTCCAAGACCTCCCTATCGACGTTCTACACCGCATCATCAACTACACAGTCCCTGGACCAACTAGGCCTGAACGACGTTATTCGGCTCTCCTTTCTTCCGCTCTCCTTTCGAAATCGTTCGCTCGAGCTTCACAGATCGCACTCCTCGAGCATATTTTCCTCGACGGTCACCTCAACATGATTGAACTGCTCGAGGTCATGACAACTACCTCCGCCAGGGCGATTTGCCATTCTTCGTGCATCAGTTTGAGGTTGTATTGTCAGACGTTGAACGACAAGGAGAGTATTTGGAACTCGGAGGAGATTCTCAAGCGGTTGCCGGGCGTGAGGGCAGTTTGGTTTGGACAAGTTACAGCAAATTTAACCTCCCTCTCGATTGCAACGAGTGAGTCCGCCTCTCCTACCAAGCAAGGTGAGACTGAACCATCGCACGACCAGATCTCACCAAATTGAACCTGTTCAAAGTTGAATTGATGATCGACGGACCGACTCAATACGGCCTCTTCAAGGCTTACCTTCCCTCCCTATTTCAACTCAGCCTCAATCGCGTATCACTCTACACCTCCCTCCGACGTGACAAAGCGGAACCCCTCAGCTTCTTCCTCAATCCCCAGTCCCTCCCTGCCCTCTCTCACCTCTCCCTAACCTACGACGAAGCCGACAATTCTTCTTGCCCAACCTTCCTCGGCCTTTGTACCCAGCTTTCGCATCTTCGCATTCGTCGTGTCGTCGGATTCAGTCCTCTACCTCGACTCGAATTCGCACAATTGTCTTCTTCCAAAAAGATAGCTCATCTATCCGTGGACCTACGAGAAATGGAGGATCTCGACTTGCTTGTCAGTCGTCCCCTACCCGAATCGCTTCACTCCCTTCAGATTACGAAACTCAAGACCATGGACATGGAAAGGAGGTTGTTGAGTTCTATCGCTTCCTTCGGCGGCAACTTCAGATATCTCGTTCTTGACAGTCTCGGTGGAAAGGTCAGCGAAGGGAACGGCACCGAGGGAAATAGGAAAGGGAATCAGCTCATTCGCCGTGTCAACGTTGGGGAGGCTTCGAAATGGGGTATCAAAGTTCTCGAAGTCGACAGTGAACGGGAGTGCACTGACGGGGAAACGTGGTTTGAGTATACCGCCGCCGTTGATTGTCTCGCAAAGTCACAGGAGGAAGAACAGGTCGATGAATCGAAGGAGTAGAACTTGAAGTTGAAACGTTTTTGAGTGAATTTACGCTTTTGTTTTCGTTCCTACTTCGACGTGCTCAAACCATCTTTAGTGTTTGTTGAAGTCATCAGCGTCGTGTCGTTTATCTATGAATGCGAGAGGGAGAAGGGTTGAGTTGCTCGAATTAATCTTCGAATTCGGGCGAGAGAGGGGAGATTTTCTCTTTCCACCCAACACCTTTCACTCCTCTCCACGTCGGATCGAGATGGGCACTCCTACACCGACTTCGATAGTGATCCCTGCCTCGCCTCTCGATGCACAACTCCTCTCGGCTTCGACAGCGTTTCTGTTACCCTCGAACCACTCTCAATCATCTCACAAGGCTCCCGGATCGATAAGGACACCACAAGAGCAACATTTCATCACAAAGCGACAATTTGAGCAATGGAAGGGATCGCATCCAGGCGAATCTTCCTCATTGAGACCGCCTCAAGGGAGCGAAGGTATTGACAAATTGACACTCAAAGGTTACAGGTGAGTCATTCTGTTCGGGTTGCTGAACCACTACACCACCAAGCAACGGGGGGGCTTATCGGGAGGAATTTAGATCTGGAGCTCTGAAAATTGGGATCCGCTGTTTCCGCAACTTTCCCTTTCTGCTCTCTCTGGACTATCGACTACTTCGGAACTCGAGTAGCGTGATCAGGTGATGAGCTGTCGAGTAGAGGGACAAGACAAGGCAAAGGGAATTAGATCGACTTTCCGACCCTTTCCGACCTTTTTCGTGGGGAAAAGCAAAGGCAAAGGAGGAAAGAAGAGAGAGACAAGGGCAATGATACTCGAAACTGGCAGAGTCAAGACTGACAAAGTATCGTACCGAGAAACAGGGCGCCTCAACATCCGACATCGCACCTCCTTCAATCGATTCCACCTCGTTCAGCTTCTCGTTCTTCTCGATCCAATATCCTCTCTTACACTCTACACCTCGCTACATCGTCTCGACTATCGTCCTACTCCTCCACGAATGGAACTCGTACCTTGCTTCACTGGGCGGAGGCAGAACAGAACGCTCAAGAAACTGAGTATGAGAACGTCAAAATCGATTCGGAATGGTTCGAAACTGAACAGAAGACTCAAGGGCTGTGGAAACTCGGGATTAACCTACTCCAGTCGAGTCGTCGAGAAGGTCCTCTACCACCTTCAGTCGAACGGAGGGTCGTTTTAGGATCTCTAACGGAGGAACTCCTCGTTTCGCCAACGGGAGATCGAGCAATGTCAAAAATCGACGAAGAGTCGGTACATCCTTCGGGCGATGCAGAAGAGCTCGTTGTTCTTCGACCACTCACCTCGCCAGATACCACGACCCTTTACCTCTCGACTTCCGCTCACGCTGCCAATTCTCGATCCCCTCGAGACCGATCTCACTCTGTCGCCCAATCCCTTATCGACATGAAATTCGGGGGCAAAGCTTCCGACCTCGAAACTCCTCCTCTTTCCATTCCCGAGAAACCGCTCGACGTCGAAACATCCTCTACGGCACCAGGAGGATCAGTTTTCGGCGACTCGTCTCAAACTCCCGCAGCCTCGACCTCTGAGCTCACCGCTACTCCACACATGGACTATCGTATCGTCCTCTCGCAATCTATGCGCACTCGCGCCAAATCCATCTTTGCAACTTCTCCGCTACCTGCCCTCACTACTTCCTTCTGCCGTCGACACCGAGTCGCTGCCTGCACCGTCTGCACGACTTTGGTCACCGAATCATCCGAACGAGTTTCCGATCACGCGCAACATCGCCGACGCAACATTCCTGGAGCAGGACTTCGCTCGACTATTTCAGACGGAGGCGAAGGAGGAACGAAGAAGGCTTTGGTTTCCATCGTACCGACGTTCCTCAAGTTGTCAGCAGATCTCATGGCCGACTCGAGAGATGCAACACGGGCCGGGCTTGAATCCAAGGAAGTGGAATCGTCAGAGAAAGGCAAGGGCAAGGAGATGGAACTCGCTGTCGAAATTCACGTCACTTCGATTTGGTACAACCTCTTGACTTCGCTGCTCACTCAAGCATGTCTCGAGGGATACCTTGTCGACGGGTGGACTGGGACGGAAGGGATCGAGACTTTGTTTGGAGTGGGATGTGGAGTTTGGGAAGGAAGAGGTTGGAGTATGGCAGCGAGGGCAACTGCAAGTGCCGCTGTTCCTTCGAGGAAGAGTTCA
>Ga0308161_1002517_pt1 | contig 19371 bp, 20 predicted proteins | sample PhyFR2_FD_201034 | JGI IMG/M metagenome (GOLD analysis project Ga0308161, IMG submission 201034) | Phyllosphere microbial communities from UC Gill Tract Community Farm, Albany, California, United States - DLSLF.R2 | ecosystem: Host-associated > Plants > Phyllosphere > Unclassified | place: USA...
TCGCGCGTGGCGCAGGCGACGGCGCTCGCCGCGTTCTCGACCACGGAGCAGGCGAAGTACGGGACCGACCGCCTGTTCATGCTCGGGGACTTCAACGCCTACAGCGAGGAGGACCCGATGGTCGTCCTCCGTGACGCCGGCTACACCGACCTCGGCCCGGCGCTCGACCCCACGGAGTGGTCGTACGTCTTCGGCGGCCTGAGCGGATCGCTCGACCACGTCCTGGCCTCGCCCGCGGCGCTCGCGGACGTCACCGGCGTGGACATCTGGAACATCAACTCGGTCGAGTCGGTGGGTCTCGAGTACAGCCGGTACGACTACAACGTCACCGACCTGTACCGCGACGACGTGTACCGCGCGAGCGACCACGACCCGATCCTGGTCGGGTTCGACGTGGCCTCCGGCGATCCGACGGAACCGGGCGACGGCGACGGCGGGACCCCTGGCGCGCCCGGCACCGGCACGCCCGGCACCGGCACGCCCGGGACCGGCACCGGGAGCGGCACGGGCCAGGCGCCCGTCGCCCCGGCCTCGTCCGCGCTGACCGATGCGGTCCGCGGTGGCGTCACCGCCCCCGCGACGGCACGTCCGGGCGAGACGATCACGGTCGGCGTCGGCACGGCACGCGCCGGCCAGCGGGTCTCGGTCTGGCTGTACTCGGACCCGGTGCTCCTCGTGACCGCCACGGTCGCCGCCGACGGCACGGTCCGGGTCACGATCCCGGCCGGCACCACCGCTGGGTCGCACCGCATCGCCGTGGGCGCGGCGGACGGTTCGCTGGTCGGCTGGACCCCGATCCGGATCGTCGACCCCGCGACGGGAGCGCTCGCGTTCACCGGTGCCGAGCTCACCGGCGGCCTCGCGGCGGCCCTGCTCCTGCTCGCCGCCGGGTCCGGGGTGCTCGTGGCCCGTCGCCGCCGGGTGGCGCGCACCGCCTGATCCCCGGGCCGCCGGGGTGCTCCGGGAGCGCCGTCCCCCGCCGTCGTCGGCTGCGTGGGACGGCGCTCGCGCGTGCGCGGAGGACGGTGCCGCGGTCTGCGACACCGTCGACGTCGGACGACGTCGACGGTGTCGTCCGGCAGCGGTCGACGGTGCGTCCGTCCGCACGGCGGGCAGGTGCCGGAGGCGACCACGCGCGGACGGGAGGCACGGTGCCGGCCCGCACCGCGCCTCCCGTCCGACGGGGCGAGCGTTCGACAAGGCGGGCCGCGTCGGGTAGGCTCTCACCTTGGTCTGTGCGCCCCGTGCGCCGGACAGTCAGATGAGCCCTCCACCGGGCGGTTCCGCGGACGTCGTCCACGGAACACCCACCGGAGCGGGATTCACGGACTCCTCACCTCGACACGAAAGCAGCACTCCTGTGACTCGTACGTTCTCCCCGAAGCCGGCAGACGTCCAGCACGACTGGATCGTCATCGACGCAGCCGACGTCGTCCTCGGCCGTCTCGCCACCCACGCCGCGGCGCTCCTGCGCGGCAAGCACAAGGCCACCTTCGCCCAGCACATGGACATGGGTGACTTCGTCATCATCGTGAACGCGGACAAGGTCGCCCTCACCGGCTCCAAGCTCGCCAAGAAGGTCTACTACCGTCACTCGGGCTACCCGGGCGGCCTCACGGCGACCTCCTACCCGGAGATGCTCGAGAAGCACCCCACCCGCGCCGTCGAGAAGGCGATCCGCGGCATGCTGCCGAAGAACACGCTCGGCCGTGAGCAGCTCAAGAAGCTCAAGGTCTACGCCGGCCCCGAGCACCCGCACGCCGCGCAGCAGCCCAAGGCGTACACCTTCGACCAGGTCGCACAGTAGTTCCGGCCACGACGACATCAAGGACTGACAACACTCATGGCTCAGATCGCTGACTCCCTCGACCAGACCCCGGAGAGCTTCACCACCGAGAGCGCCCCGGCGTCCTCGGAGGCCGCTCCCCGCCAGATCCTCAACGTCTCGGGCGGTGCCGTCGGGCGCCGCAAGGAGGCCATCGCCCGCGTGCGCCTCGTCCCGGGCTCCGGCACCTTCGTGGTGAACGGCCGCACGCTCGAGGACTACTTCCCGAACAAGCTGCACCAGCAGCTGATCAACGACCCGTTCAAGGTGCTCGAGCTCCTCGGTGCCTACGACGTCGTCGCCCGCATCACGGGTGGTGGCCCCTCGGGTCAGGCCGGTGCGCTCCGCCTCGCCATCGCGCGTGCGCTGAACGAGATCGACCGCGAGAACAACCGCGCCACCCTCAAGAAGGCCGGCTTCCTCACCCGTGACGCCCGCGTCATCGAGCGCAAGAAGGCCGGTCTCAAGAAGGCCCGCAAGGCGTCGCAGTTCTCGAAGCGCTAGTCGCGCGACGGACCCGATCGCAATGCCGCGTCTGTTCGGTACCGACGGTGTTCGTGGACTCGCCAACGGCGAGCTGACGGCCGCGCTGGCTCTGGGTCTCGCCCAGGCCAGCGCGGCCGTGCTCACGCACGGACACCATGCGGACGCCCGTCGGGCGTCCGGCCGACCGCGTCCTCGCGCGGTCCTGGCGCGCGACCCGCGCGTCTCCGGCGAGTTCCTCGGTGCCGCGGTCGCGGCCGGGCTCGCCTCCGCCGGCGTCGACGTGCTCGACGCCGGGGTCATCCCCACCCCCGCTGCCGCGTTCCTCGTCGCGGACATCGACGCCGACTTCGGCGTGATGATCTCCGCGTCGCACAACCCGGCGCCCGACAACGGGATCAAGTTCTTCGCCACGGGCGGCCGCAAGCTGCCGGACGAGGTCGAGGACCGCATCGAAGCGGCCATGCACGACCAGTCCGCTCCGACGCCCACCGGCGCCGACGTCGGCCGGATCACCCGGTTCGCCGACGCCGAGGACCGCTACGTCGTGCACCTGCTCGGCACGCTCCCGCACCGGCTCGACGGCATCCACGTCGTGCTCGACTGCGCGAACGGTGCCGCGGCGGGCGTCTCGCCCGAGGTGTTCGTCAACGCCGGGGCCCGGGTCACCCTGATCGGTGCCGATCCGGACGGCATGAACATCAACGACGGTGTCGGGTCGACGCACATCGACAACCTCGCCGCCGCGGTGCTCGCGGCCGGTGCGGACGTCGGCATCGCGCACGACGGCGACGCCGACCGGTGCCTCGCGGTGGACGCCGCCGGCAACGCGATCGACGGCGACCAGATCATGGCGATCCTCGCGCTGTCGATGCAGGAGCGCGGCTTGCTCGTCGACGACACGCTCGTCGCGACCGTGATGTCGAACCTCGGGCTCAAGCGCGCCATGGCGGACGCGGGCATCACGGTGCTCGAGACCGGTGTCGGCGACCGCTACGTGCTCGAGCGGATGACCGAGGGTGGCTACTCGCTCGGTGGCGAGCAGTCCGGTCACATCATCTTCAACGACTACGCGACCACGGGTGACGGCGTCCTCACGGGTCTGCACCTGGTGGCCGAGATGGCGCGCACGGGCAAGACCCTGCAGGAGCTCGCGTCGTGCATGACCGTGTTCCCGCAGGTGCTGCTCAACGTGAAGGGCGTCGACCGGCACGGGCTCGACGACCAGGGCGTGCAGGACGCGGTCACCGCGGCCACCGTTGCGCTCGGGGACGCCGGGCGTGTGCTGCTCCGGCCGTCGGGCACCGAGCCCGTCGTGCGCGTGATGGTCGAGGCGGCGTCGCAGGACGAGGCCCAGCGCGTCGCCGAGGAGCTCGCGGCGGTCGTGCGCGAGCGGCTCACGCTCGACGCGGCGGCGTAGGGCCCGGCGGGGCCTGGCCGGCCTGGCTGGCCCGGCCGTCCCGCCGGCGTTCGCACAACGGAAAGCAGCTCGCACCACGTGATCACGTGGTGCGAGCTGCTCTCCGTTGTGCGGGAGCACGTCGCGCTGGGCGGCGCCATGCCGCGGCGCCGCGCCCCGCGCCGCCCCGCGCCCCGCTAGATCTTGCGGAGCAGCACCGAGTGCACCTTGTGGTTCGCGCCCTTCTTGAGCACGAGGGTCGCCCGGGAGCGCGTGGGCAGCACGTTCTCGAGCAGGTTCGGCTCGTTGATCGCCCGCCACACCTTCGTCGCGGTGTCGACCGCGTCCTCGCGGGACAACGACGCGAACCGGTGGAAGAAGGAGTCCGGGCTCGCGAACGCCTCCTGTTGCAGGGCCAGGAAGCGGTCGACGTACCAGGACTCGATGTCCTTGGTCTTCGCGTCGACGTAGATCGTGAAGTCGAACAGGTCGGACAGCGCCAGACGACCGTGCACCGGCGGCGCGAGCACGTTGAGCCCCTCGACGATGAGCACGTCGGGCTGCCGCACCACGATCTCGGCGTCCGGGACGATGTCGTAGACCAGGTGCGAGTAGTACGGCGCCCGCACCTCGGTCGCGCCGCTCTTCACCTGGCTGACGAACCGCAGCAGCGCCCGTCGGTCGTAGGACTCCGGGAAGCCCTTGCGGTCCATGATCCCGCGACGCTCGAGCTCGGCGTTCGGGTACAGGAAGCCGTCGGTGGTCACGAGCTCGACGCGCGGGGTGTCCGGCCAGCGCTTCGTCAGCTCACGGAGGAGGCGGGCGACGGTGGACTTGCCGACCGCCACGGACCCGGCGACGCCGATGACGAACGGCGTGCGCCCGGCGCGTTCGCCGAGGAACCGGCTCGTCTCGGCGTGCAGGTCGCGGGCACCGGCGGCGTACAGCGTCAGCAGGCGGGACAGCGGGAGGTAGACCTCCTGCACCTCCTGCATGTCGAGCCGGTCGCCCAGGCCGCGCAGCTGCACGACCTCGGTCTCGGTGAGCGACAGGTGCTCCCTCGGCGCGAGCTGCGACCACTCCGCGCGCGGGATCTCCACGAACGGGGTCGGGTGCGCGACGGTGGCTTCCGTGATCGGCATGGGCACGAGCGTACAGACGGGAGGCGCGGGGCACGTGCGCCGACCGGCTCACGTGCCCCGCGCCTCCCGTCCGGTGCCGCGCGCGCGTCCGCGCGCCATCCGACGGACCGGCGCTGCACGGACCGGTGCTGCACGGACCGGCGCGTGCCGGACCGGTGCTGCCGGCACCGGCGCGTGCCGGACCGGCCCGGTCGGCTCAGGCGGGGAGCGCCGCCTCGATGGCGGCGACGACCTCGGGGGCGTCGGGCTTCGTCGTCGGACGGAAGCGGGTGACGGTGCCGTCGGGGGCGACGAGGAACTTCTCGAAGTTCCACGCGACGCGGCCGGCCTTGCCGGAGGCGTCCGGGGTCTCCTTGAGGGCCTGGTAGAGCGGGTGGGCGCCCTTGCCGTTGACCTTGACCTTCTCGGACATCGGGAAGGTCACGCCCCACGTGGTGGAGCAGTACTCCTCGATCGCCTCGGACGAGCCGAGCTCCTGCAGGAACTGGTTGCTCGGGAAGCCGAGCACCGTGAAGCCCCGCGGGCCGTAGGTCTCCTGGAGCGCCTCGAGCTGCTCGTACTGGGGTGCCAGCCCGCAGCGCGAGGCGACGTTCACGACGAGCACCGCCCGGTCGGAGAACTGTCCGAAGGTGGTCTGCTCGCCCTGCAGTGTGGTGATCGCGATGTCGTCGAAGCGGCCCATGGTCCAAACGTTATCCCCGGTACCCGTGCTCCGCAGGGTGGGCGGCCGGACACACCGTAGGATCGTCGGCATGTGTGGAATCGTGGGTTACGTCGGTGACAAGAGCAGCCAGGAGGTCCTCCTCGGTGGGCTGCGGCGGCTCGAGTACCGGGGCTACGACTCGGCGGGCATCGCCGTCGTCGACGGCGGGCACGAGCTCGCCTCGGCGAAGAAGGCCGGCAAGCTCCAGGCCCTGGTCGACGACCTGGCCGAGCACCCGATCGCCGACGGCGGAACGGGCATCGGCCACACCCGCTGGGCGACGCACGGCGGCCCCACCGACGGCAACGCGCACCCGCACCTGGCCGACGGCGGCAAGCTCGCCCTCATCCACAACGGCATCATCGAGAACTTCGCGCCGCTGAAGGACGAACTCCTCGCCGAGGGCGTGACCTTCAGCAGCGAGACCGACACCGAGGTCGCGGCACACCTGGTCGGCCGGGCGTTCCGCGAGACCGGCGACCTGACCACCGCGATGCAGCAGGTCGTGCAGCGACTCGAGGGCGCCTTCACGCTCCTCGTCGTGCACGCCGAGCAGCCGGGCGTCGTCGTCGGTGCCCGCCGCAACTCCCCGCTCGTGGTCGGCCTCGGCGACGGCGAGAACTTCATGGGCTCCGACGTGGCCGCGTTCGTCGCGTACACGCAGCGCGCGCTCGCGATCGGCCAGGACGAGATCGCCACGATCCGGCCCGGTGGGGTCGAGGTCATCGGCTTCGACGGCTCCCCGGCGACGCCCGTCGAGTTCGAGGTCACCTGGGACGCCAGCGCCGCCGACAAGGGCGGCTGGAGCTCGTTCATGGCGAAGGAGATCAGCGAGGAGCCCGAGGCCGTCGCCAAGACCGTGCTCGGCCGCGTCCACGACGGCGCCGTGACCCTCACCGACCTCGACCCGATCGCCGACCGCCTGCAGCAGGTGGACCGCGTCATCGTCATCGCCTGCGGGACCGCGGCCTACGCCGGCATCCTCGGCAAGTACGCGATCGAGCAGTGGGCCCGCATCCCGGTCGAGGTCGAGCTCGCGCACGAGTTCCGGTACCGCAGCCCCGTGCTCGACGGGCGCACGCTCGTGGTCTCGATCAGCCAGTCCGGCGAGACCATGGACACGCTCATGGCCGTCAAGTACGCCCGCGAGCAGGGCGCCCAGGTGCTCTCGATCTGCAACACCCAGGGCGCGACCATCCCGCGCGAGTCCGACGCCGTGATCTACACGCACGCCGGTCCCGAGGTCGCGGTCGCGTCGACCAAGGCCTTCATCGCCCAGGGCGTCGCGCTGTACCTGCTCGGGCTGCACCTCGCGACCCTGCGCGGGACGCTCACCACCGAGGAGATCGCCGAGCAGGTCGCCGAGCTCGAGGGCCTCGCGCCGAAGCTCCAGCAGACCATCGACGACGCGTCCGGGGTCGCCGAGCTGGCGAAGTGGATGGCGGACACCCGCAGCGTGCTGTTCCTCGGTCGCCACGTCGGCTACCCGATCGCGCTCGAGGGTGCGCTCAAGCTCAAGGAGCTCGCGTACATCCACGCCGAGGGCTTCGCTGCGGGCGAGCTCAAGCACGGGCCGATCGCCCTGATCGAGCCCGGCCAGATCGTCTTCGTCATCGTGCCGTCGCCGCGCGACCCGCGCTCGCTGCACCCCAAGGTCGTCTCGAACATCCAGGAGATCCGCGCCCGCGGTGCCCGGGTGATCGCGATCGCCGAGGAAGGCGACGCCGCGGTGCTGCCCTTCGCCGACGAGGTCCTGCGCATCCCGCTCGCGACGCCGCTGTTCGAGCCGCTGCTCGCCGTGGCGCCGCTGCACATGTTCGGCATGGAGCTCGCCGCTGCCAAGGGGCTCGACGTCGACCAGCCGCGGAACCTCGCGAAGTCGGTCACCGTCGAGTAGTCGCGGTGATCATCGGCATCGGGGTCGACGTCGTCGACACGGAGCGGTTCCGGAGCGTGCTCGACCGCACCCCCGCGCTCCGGGCGCGGCTGTTCACCCCGGCCGAACTGCTGCGCGACGGTGAACCCCGGTCGGTGACCTCGCTGGCCGCGCGGTTCGCCGCCAAGGAAGCGCTCATCAAGGCCTTCGGGTCGAGCGCGGGGCTGAGCTGGCAGGAGCTCGAGGTCGTCGCGGACGACCAGCGGAACCCGTCGCTCACCCTGCACGAGGGCGCCCAGCGCGTCGCGGACGACCGGGGCGTCGCATCGGTGCACCTGTCGCTCTCGCACGACGGCGGGATCGCGACGGCGTTCGTCGTCATCGAAGGGAAGGGCGCATGAGCGCGTACACGGGCATCACGGTCTCCCGCGAGGCGCTCATCGCCAACTACGCGACCGTCGCCGACCGGGTCGCACCGGCGGGGGTCATCGCGGTCGTCAAGGCGAACGGCTACGGCCACGGGGCCCTCGACGCCGCGCGGGCCTTCGTCGACGCGGGCGCGGAGTGGCTCGGCGTCGCCGACCTCGACGAGGGCATCGCGCTCCGCCAGGCCGGGGTCGACCGGCACGTGCGGATCCTCGCGTGGTTGCACGCCCCCGACGAGGACTTCCGGCGCGCGGCACAGTACGACGTCACCCCCGCGGTGTCGAGCGTCGAGCAGCTCGCCGCCGCAGCCGACTCCGAGGTCCCCGCCGTGCACCTGTGCGTCGACACCGGGCTGAGCCGGAACGGTGCGGTCGAGTCCGAGTGGGCCGAGCTCTTCGCGGTGGCGGGACGGATCCGGCAGCAGGGCGGGCGGACACGGGTCGAGGGACTCATGTCGCACCTGTCGAACGCGTCACGCGCCGACGACCTCGACCAGGACGCCGCCCTGCGGCGCGCGCTCGACGGACTCGCGGCCAACGGTGTCGTCCCGGACGTGGTGCACCTGGCCGCGAGTGCCGCGGGCATCGCCGTCCCCGAGACCCGGCACGACGCCGCCCGGGTCGGTCTCGCGCTGTACGGCCTGAGCCCCTTCGCCGACCGGACCTCGGCCGACCTCGGCCTGCGCCCCGCCATGCGCGTGACCGCCGCGGTGCTCCGGACGGTCCCGGTGCCGGCGGGCGACGGGGTGAGCTACGGCTACACCTGGCGGGCGGCGACCGACACCCGCCTCGCGGTGATCGGCCTCGGCTACTCGGACGGGTTCGACCGCGACTTCGGCAACCACGTCTCGGTGCGCATCGGTGACCGTCGGTTCCCGGTCGTGGGTCGCGTGGCCATGAACGCCATGCACATCGACATCGGCGACGCGGACGTGCAGGTCGGCGACGAGGTCGTGCTCTGGGGCGACCCGGCTGACGGCGACCCGGCGGTCGAGGAGTGGGCCACCGCGATCGGCACCATCAACTACGAGGTGGTCGCCCGGGTCGGCCGCAGCGTCGAACGGAGGACGACGTGAACGCGCCGCTGCGACGGGCCCGGATCGACCTCGACGCCTACCGCTCGAACCTCGACCTGGTCCGGGGCTGGATGGAGCCGGTCGAGGTGATGGCGATCATGAAGGCCGACGCCTACGGGCACGGCCTCGAACCGATCGCCCTCGCGGCCGTCGACGCCGGTGTCCGGTGGATCGGCGTGCTCACGGTCCCCGACGCGCTGCGCCTGCGCGCGATCGGCGTCGGCGAGGACGTCCACCTGTTCACGTGGCAGCACGACCCCGCACTCGACTTCCGCGACGCGATCGACTCCGCGGTGGACCTCGGCGTCTCGAACGCGGCCGAGCTCCAGCGGGTCGTCGACGCCGTCGACCAGCGTCCGGCCCGGGTCCACCTCGGGGTCGACTCCGGCCTGCACCGCGACGGTGCGACCCCGGACGCCTGGCCCGCGCTCGTCGCGCTCGCCGTCGACGCGCAGCGTGCCGGTCGCATCGAGGTCGTCGCCGCGTACACGCACCTCGCCGAGTCGTCGGACGACGACGACAGCGCGGCCGTCGCGGTCTTCGACGCCGCGGTCGCACAGGCCGAGGACCTCGGGCTCGACGTGCCGTTCGAGCACGTCGCCGCGTCCCTGGCCGGGCTCGAGCGCAAGGAGTTCCGCAAGGACATGGTCCGGATGGGGGCGAACCTGTTCGGCATCCCCGGCGCGGACGGCGTCTCGGCGGCCGACCTCGGGCTCGAGCCGGTGATGACCCTGACGGCCTCGGTCGCGAAGACCAAGCGCGTCCCGGTCGACACCGGCGTCTCCTACGACTACACCTACCGCACCGCGCGGGAGACCACGCTGGCGCTCGTCCCGGTCGGGTACGCCGACGGGGTGCCGCGTCGCGCCCAGGGGCGGGTCGAGGTGACGATCGCCGGCCGCCGGTACCCGGTCGCCGGTCGCGTCGCGATGGACCAGTTCCTCGTCGACGTCGGCGACGACGACGTGCGCGTCGGGGACACCGTCGTGCTCTTCGGCACGGGGGAGCACGACGAGATGACCGTCATCGAGTGGGGCGAGGCGCTCGGCACCATCGGTGAGGAGATCACCTGCCGCATCGGTGCCCGGGTGCCGCGCGAGTACGAGGGTCACGAGGTCGAGGGCCGGGTCGGCTCGTGGCTGCGGGGGGAGCAGCCGTGACCGACGAGCGCGCGGACGACGGCGTGCAGGACGCCGCCGTCGGCGGTGCTCCGGGCCGGCGACCTGGTCGTCCTGACCGGACCGCTCGGGGCGGGCAAGACCACCCTCACGCGCGGCCTCGGCGCCGCACTCGGCGCTCGTGGCCAGGTGTCGAGCCCGACGTTCGTGCTCGCCCGGACCCACCCGACGACGGCCGGCCCGGACCTGGTGCACGTGGACGCCTACCGACTGTCCGACCCGCTCGAGCTCGACGACCTCGACCTCGACTGGGACGGCTCGATCGTCGTGGTCGAGTGGGGGCGCGGCTTCGTCGACGGCGTCTCGGACGCGGTGCTCGAAATCGAGATCACCCGGGCCACCGGCGGAGCGGCCCCGGCCGGCCACGACGGACCCGAGGCCGAGGCCGAGGCCACCGACCCGGACGACGTGCCCGACGAGCCGCGTCGCGTGGTCGTCACCGCGACCGGTGCCCGGTGGGCGGACACCACGCTCTGACCGCCGTGCCCCCGGCGCCCGGGGCATGACCCCGGGCGCCGGGGACCGGTGCCGCGTCGGCGCCTAGGGGCGGTAGGCCGACATCGACACCCAGTCGATGGTGAGGTGCCCCGCCTTGCCCCAGTTCCCGGTCTGGAACATGAAGCGGTGCGGCGTCGTCGGCACGTCGCGGGTCACGGTCTGCAGCACCCGACCGTCGACGAGGTACGTGACGCTCTTCCCCGGGATCCACTGGATCGTGTAGGTGTGCCACTGCCGCCACGAGACGCCGGTGCCGGCGCTGACGGCCTGGACCTCGTTGCCCGGGGTCATCGAGTGGTGGTGGGCCCACGGCTCCGCGTCGAAGTCGCCCTCGGGGAAGTCGAGCTCGCCCTCGGACCAGACGTTCGACGTCGGCCACAGGATGAACGCCGCGCCGTTCCCGTCCGCGCCGACCGCCTTCGCCCGCACGCTGAACGAGCCGCCGACGTTCGACCAGGCTCCGCGCTTCGTGCCGAACGTGCCGGCGGCACCGCGCGACCCGCTCAGCGTGACGTCGAGCACGCCGTCGTGCGCGCTCACCTGCGAGCCGGACCAGTACTTCCCGTCGCCCATGCCGTCGGGGTAGGGCTGCCAGGAGTCCTGGTACCGCGCAGCGAACCGGCCGTTCGCCGCCGCCGGGGTGGTGAAGTCCTCGCGGAACGTCTGGACGAACGTGCCGGCGCGCTTCGGCGGCGTGGCCGCCTCCGCGTGGTCGGGCGCCTGGGCGAGGGGAGCGGCGACGAGCGCCGAGGCGAGGAGGGCGGTGGTGAGGACCACCCGGACGGTACGGTTGCGCATGACGGACCCTTCCTGGGTGCGGGCCTTCCGTGGATCACCGCACCCTGCGGGCCGACCCGACGGCCCGCAGGGTGGCTTGTCGGTCGACACGCCGTTCTCGACAGCACCGTGACGTACCCCACTCCGGGGGACGTCCGCTCGTCATCGCCACGAGGACGCCCGCGGTTCAGGGACGGTGCGTGCCTCCGGAGCGCATCTCCTTCAGGAGTTCCACCGTCATCCGCTCCAGCCGCGTACCGAGACCGAGGCCATGAGCGACCACGACTTGAGTCCCGTCGAGCGGTCTGATCGCGCACGCTCGGCTGTGGCGGGTCGCGCCGTTGATCACGTCGGCTCCCGGCGCTCGTTGCCAGCCGGGCGGCGTCCCCGAGGTCAGCAACGCGGTGCTGAGGAACGAGCACAGGTCGTCGAACGTCGACCAGACACCGCCGGCTGCGGCGTACGGTCCCGCACCGACGGACCATGGCGTGAGTGCGCGGCCGCCGCGGTCCCGCGGCAGCACGCGATCCCTCGGCGGAGGGTGGAGTACCGCGGTCTTGACTCCCGCTGGACGGAGGACTTCGTCGGTGGCCCACGCCCACCAGTCGCCGGTCACCTCGTCGAGGACCTCGCCGAGGACGGCGTACCCGAGGTTGGAGTAGAGGAGGTCGCCTCGGCGGAGCAACGGCGTCACGACCGCCGGGTCGAGGCGGCGTCCGACCACGTCGGCGTACGGGTCGCGCTGGAAGAACGCTCTGATCGGGTGGGCCATGCGAGGCAGGCCCGAACGATGACGGAGAACCTCGTCGACGGAGAAGTGCGCTCCCGTCAGTCGGGGGACCACCCGAGCGACCTCGTGGCCGTCCTCGATCAGACCCCGGTCGACAGCGATCCGCACGGCGGTCGCCGTGACCGCCTTCGTGATGCTGCCCCACTCGACCAGGCGCTCGGGAGCGTACGGCTCGACGTGGTCGCGCAGCATCTCCAGATGACCGGTCGCGTCCACCTTGCCGGCGATCCAGGCCCCTGTGTCATTCCTCGAACGACGGAACAGGTTCACGGTGCACCTTCCTGATCGTCCGCGTGACCGCGCGCGTGGCTGTTCGAACCACCAGCACGGCCCGGCGGGCCATCCGCTCGGCATGTGCATCGACGAAGACGAGGTCGAGGGCGATCATCACGAGTGCGAACGACGTGAGGTTCATGAGCAGCGCTATCCCGGCATGGAACACGACCATCGCGGAGACGGCGATCGGCCGCCCGGCCCGGAACAGTACGAAAGCGGGGAAGAAGACGGACACCAGCACGGTCGCGTAAGCGGCAACGACGAGGGCCCAACCGAAGTGGAAGAGGAGCGGAGTGACCTCCGGCCAGAAGAACTCTGGGACTCGGAGGATGTAGTACAGCGCTGTGCCGTCTTGCCACAGCTGGCCCTGGACCTTGTAGAGACCGGCGAGGAGGTAGACGATGCAGACCTGCGCGGCGATGAGGAGCAGCCCGGTGTTGTGGGCGACGGATGTCCCGATCGTGGGCGCGCCGCGCCTCGGCTTCGATGGCACCGCGATCCGGTCGTAGCACCTGGTGAGCAGGAGGAAGGGGATCACCAGGACGACGAGGTTGTCTCCGCCGTCCATGAGCGTGGGATTCGTCATGTACAACGACCAGATGAAGGCGCCGTGCAATCCGAGCAAGACGCGACCACCGACGCCGACCGTGACCAGGACGGCGAGCGCAAGACCTGTGTGGAAGACGGCCTCGAACCAGGCTGGCGAATCGCTCACCATGTACAGGCTGACTGCGCCGCGATCGGCGAGGATGGCACGTGTCATGTCCGCGCCGTACAGGCCGTCCGGTCCGAACAAGAAGCGCCGCTCAGCGTATCCCGTGACGTAGAACGCCACGGAGACGAGACCGACCGTGGCCCTGAGGAGACAAACCGCAGTGGGCGAATGCGGTCGGTCACTCAACCAACGGACAATGCGATCGACGATCGCGGTCACTGCAGCACGACCCATCCGGATTCCTCCACGCGCGTGTTCTCCTGGTCGTCCTCCGCAGTCCGTCTGGACCAGCCAGGGAACCGGTGGAACACGTACCGGAACTGGGCCGCCGAGGCCTGCGAACCGTCGGCGCAACCCACCCGGTGTGCGGCGTAGCGGGCCAATGTCTGTTCGGCGTCCCGTTCCGCCTTGCGGGCCACCTCGGTGAGCTCGCGCGGGCGATCGATGTCCTTCTCCGCGAGGCGTTGGCTGACGGGGTCTTGCATGAACCGTTGGACGAGGAGGTTGCTCACGATCCGGCTCTCCCTCGACGGGAAGACCCTTCTCGAGTTGGACCTGACGATCGCCGGGGTCGTGATGTCGGTGAACTCGGTGTTTCCGCGTCGGCAGGCGAGCCGGGCGAGGACTCCTCGCTCCTCGCTGATCGGATCGGGGGCGAAGAGCTGCCAGCTCTGCGAGAACCAGGGTTCGATGCGATGTGCGATGGGCGCGAGCGCGAAACTGATCGGAGTGACCGGGCCCGCGAGGACGAGGGCGAGCAGCGTGTAGCTGCTGACGACCACGGCAGAGGCTGCACAGAGCATCCGTCTCTTCATGATTCCTCCGGCGGGGGTGGCGCTCCGCACACAGAGCGCCACCCCGGGTCAGCGGTCGAAGTAGTCGGCTTCGAGGTCGGCCGTCTCGCCGTTCGGCAACGATGACCTCCCCACGACGCTCGCCCACGAGAGGACCTTCGCCGCGTCGCGTGGGGAAGTTGCCGCCTTGAAACCCGCGTAGAGGGCCTTCGCCACTCCGCCGACGCCACGGGGATCCTGTCGTTCGCCAGTGCCGTTCGGGGTCGGGCTCGTCGCGGCATGCTGCATCGCCGGAGTCGAGGGTCCGGTCTGAGCGGAAGCACTCGCTGTCGGCACGAGGACCGTCACGGCGATGATCGCGGAGAGTGTCGCTGCGGTGGCAGGCTTCACGTTCTTCATGGGTCTCCTTCCATCGAGGCGTCTGATGTGCAACGTACTGAACATCAGGTCCTGGGGCAAGCGGGCAAGATCCCGCGCGTTCCGACGCGCCTACGATGGACGCGTGCTCCTCGCCATCGACACGTCCGCCGGCACCTCGGTCGCCGTCGTCGACCCCGCCTCCGGCCGCGCGGTCGCCGAGCGCAGCACCGACGACTCCCGCCGGCACGCCGAGGTCGTGGGCCCGTTCCTCGCCGAGGTCCTCGCCGACGCCGGCATCACCGGTGCCGACGTCACCGGCGTGGTCGCCGGCATGGGACCGGGGCCCTTCACCGGCCTGCGCGTCGGCATCGCCGCCGCGCGCACCTTCGCCGCGGCACGCGGCGTCCCCGTCCTGCCGCTCGTCAGCCACGACGCGGTCGCGGCCGACCAGGAGCAGGACGGACCGTTCGTCGTCCTGACGGACGCACGTCGGCGCGAGGTCTACTGGAGCGCCTACGACCGGACCGGCACGCGCGTCGCGGGGCCGGGACTCGCCAGGCCCGCCGACCTGGACGAGGCGATCCGCGCCTCCCGTCCGGAGGCGGTCGGCTGGGACCGCGTGACCGTCGCGACCATCCCGGCCTGGAGGCTCGGGGCGCTCGCCGCGGACCGGCTCGCCTCCGGCGCGCCCTTCGCCGACGACAGCCCGCTGTACCTGCGCGACCCCGACGTGACGGTGCCGGGGGCCCCGAAGCGGGTGGTCCGGTGAGCACACCGTCCCTGCCCGACGGGCTGCGGATGCGCCGGGCGGTGCCGCAGGACCTCGACGACGTGATGTGGCTCGAGCGGGTCTCGTTCCCGACGGACGCGTGGTCGGCGTCGCAGATGTCCGGCGAGCTGTGGTCCCCCCACGGCTACTACGTCGTCGTGGAGACCACCGACGACGGGGCTCCCGCGATCGTCGGGTACGGCGGCCTGTCCTCGCTCGCGGGGAACCCCGTCGCCGACGTGCAGACCATCGCCGTCGCGGCCGAGCAGCGGGGGAGGGGCGTCGGGAAGGCGCTCTTCACGGAGCTGCTCGACGAGGCGCGGCGTCGCGGCGTGCACGAGGTGTTCCTCGAGGTCCGCGCCGACAACCCCGTGGCCCAGGCCATGTACACGGCGGCCGGCTTCGAACGGATCGCCGTGCGCCCCCGCTACTACCAACCCGACGGCGTCGACGCCTGGGTGATGCGCGCGGAACTGCCCGCCGCCGCTCCCACCACGTCGACCGTCGGACCCGTCGGACAGGAGACCCTCGATGAGCGCGGCTGAACCCCTGGTGCTGGGCATCGAGACGAGCTGTGACGAGACCGGCGTGGGGATCGTCCGCGGGACCACGCTGCTCGCCAACGTCATCGCGTCGAGCATGGACGAGCACGCCCGGTACGGCGGTGTCGTGCCCGAGGTCGCCGCCAGGGCGCACCTCGAGGCGATGACGCCCACCCTGCACGAGGCGCTCGACCGCGCGGGCGTGACGCTCGACGAACTCGACGCGGTCGCGGTCACCGCGGGCCCGGGCCTCGCGGGCGCCCTCATGGTCGGCGTCGGAGCGGCGAAGGCCCTCGCGGTCGCGACGGGGAAGCCGCTGTACGGCGTGAACCACCTCGTCGGGCACGTGGGTGCGGACGTCCTGCGCGCCGACGGTTCCGCGATCGAGCTGCCGACGGTGGCGCTCCTCGTGTCCGGCGGGCACACCTCGCTGCTGCTCGTGCGCGACCTGGTCGGCGACGTCGAGCTCCTCGGCGAGACGATCGACGACGCCGCGGGCGAGGCGTTCGACAAGGTCGCGCGGCTCCTCGGCCTGCCGTACCCCGGCGGCCCGCAGATCGACCGTGCGGCGGCCGAGGGCGACCCGACGGCGATCCGGTTCCCCCGCGGGCTGACCCTGCCGAAGGACATGGCCGCGCACCGCTACGACTTCTCGTTCTCGGGGCTCAAGACGGCCGTGGCGCGCTGGGTGGAGAAGTGCCGCGACGAGGGCCGCGAGGTCCCGGTCGCCGACGTCGCCGCGAGCTTCCGCGAGGCCGTGGTCGACGTGCTCCTGACGAAGGCGCTCGCCGCGTGCCGGGACACCGGCGTGGACCGGCTGCTGCTCGGCGGCGGCGTGGTCGCGAACGCGCGGCTCCGGGCCGTGGCCGAGGAACGCTGCGCCGCCGCCGGGGTCGCGCTGCGGATCCCGCCGTTCGACCTGTGCACCGACAACGGCGCGATGATCGCCGCGGTGGGCGCACGCCTGGTCGCCGAGGGGCACGCGCCGAGCGACCTCGGGCTCGCGGCCGACTCGACCCTGCCGGTGACGACCGTCCAGGTCTGACCGGGCCGCCCCTCCAGCACCGGGTGGGACGGTCTGTGGGAGGATCCAGTGAGGCGCCGACCGACCGGGGCGTCGAGAGGGGTGGAACGGTGTCCGATCAGAACCAGTGGCCGAAGCCGGGCGAGCAGCGGGGCTCCGACGACGCACAGCAGGGCGCGCAGTCACACGGCGCGACGACGCCCGGCAGCGCGGACCCGTGGGCGGAGTCCGGCCAGGGATCGTCGGCGCAGGGTGCCGGGGGGCAGCAGTCGTCGCACGAGCCGTACGGTGCCCAGCAGCAGCAGCAGCAGCAGCAGCAGCAGTACCCGGGCACCGGTCAGCAGGCCGCCGGCCAGCACCAGGGCCAGCCCGGCCAGCAGCAGAACCCGTACGCCGCGCCCTCGCAGCAGCAGTACCCGGGGGCAGGGCACCAGGCGCCCGGCCAGCAGCAGAACCCGTACGGCGCGCCGCAGGGGCAGAACCCCTACGCCGCGCCGTCGCAGCAGCCGGGCCAGGCGCCCGCGGCGGGCCAGTCCCCGTACGCGTCCCAGAACCTCTCCGGCCAGCAGCCGTCGAACCCGTACGGGCAGCAGCCGTCGAACGCGTACGGGCAGAACCCGTACGCGCAGCAGTCGGCGAACCCGTACGCGGCGCCGTACGCCTCGACGGGCTACCAGCCGTACGCCCAGCGTCCGAAGACGAACACGCTCGCGATCCTGTCGATCGTGTTCGCCTACGCCGGCATCATCATCTGGCCGCTCGTCATCCTGACCAGCCCGGCCGGCGCGATCATGGGGCACATCGCCCTCGGCAAGATCAAGCAGACCGGTGAGGCTGGCCGGGGGCTCGCGCTCGCCGGCATCATCGGTGGCTGGGTCCTCACCGGCCTGTACGTGCTCATCGTGGGGATCGTCATCATCGTCGGGATCACGGCGGGGAACTCCGACCCGTACGGCTACGACTACGACTCGGGCGCCTTCATCGGCTGAGCCGACCACAGCAGCCACGACGAGAGCACACCGCGGGACCCGCGGGGTGCTCTCGTCGTCGGGGGCGCAGCGTCCGCCTGCGCACGGCGCACAGCGCACGGCGAATGGCCCCCGGCGCTGGCGCACGGCCCCCGGCGCACGGCACTGGCGCGCAGCGCGCAGCGCGCAGCCCAGCGCGACCACGCACCCGTCCGGCCCGGCTCGCCCCGGGGGCCGACGGCGCCCCGCGCTCAGGCCGCCACGTCGCCCAGGCGCTCGCACAGGACCGCGGTGTGCCGTCCCTCCAGACGGGTGAGCACGAGCGTGACCGACCGCCGGCCGCGCAGCCGCAACCGCTTCCGGAACTGCGCCGGGTCGACGTCGACCCCGCGCTTCTTCACCTCGACCGTGCCGACGTCGTCGGCGGCGAGCCGCGCGGACAGCTTCTTGACGTCGAGCGGCATCGTGTCGAGGACCCGGAACCCCTGCGCGAAGGGCGTCGACACGGCCCGGTCGGACGTGACGTACGCGATGCCGTCGGACAGCATCCGGCCGTCGATCGAGCGCGCCAGGTCCCCGATGAGCCGTGCGCGGATGACGGCGCCGTCCGGCTCGTACAGGTAGTCGCCGATCGGCCCGACGGGCTCGTCCTCGGCGTCCGCCGCCCCGGTCAGCTCGGCGATGCCGTGCGCGCCGATGACCGTCGCGGCCCGGCGGACGCCCGGGCGCGCGAGGGGGCCGAACCACAGGACGAGCTCGACGACCTCGCGGTCGACCGACACCCACTGCGCCTCGGCGGTGTCCGGCACGAGGTCGCGGTCGATGCCCGGTCCGAGCTTGACGCCCGTCGGGGTGGTCGTCGCGGTCGCGAACACGGTGTCGAGCGAGGGCGACCAGTCGTCCGGGTCGGCCAGGCGCTTCGTGTTCGCGTGACCGGCCGTCCGCCGGGCGGGGTCCATCCAGACACCGTCGACGCGCGCGGTGTCGAACGCCGCGGCGTCGCCGAGCTCGACCCGGGCGTTCGGCCACGGCGCGAGGTTGTGCGTCGCGACGGCCGCGGTGACCTCGTCGCGGTCGACCGCGGTGACGTCGAGGTCGAGCGCCGCCATCGCCATGGCGTCGCCGCCGATCCCGCAGCCGAGGTCGGCCACGCGGGTCAGCCCCGCAGCGGCGAACCGGCCGGCGTGCTGCGCGGCGACCTGCAGCCGGGTCGCCTGCTCGAGGCCGGCCTCGGTGAAGAGCATGCGCGCGGCGAAGTCGCCGAACTTGCCGCGGGCCTTCTGCCGGAGCTTCGCCTGCGTGAGCACCCCGGCGACGAGGGCCGGGTCGTGGCCCTCGGCGCGCAGCCTCGAGACCACCCGGACGATCTCGCCCCCGTCGGAGACGCTCGGGGTACGGTCGAGCAGGGCCATCCCCGCGGGGGTCAGCAGCTGTGCGAGTTCGGCGGCGTCCACCCGACGATCCTCGCAGGTCGCCGGACGGCCCGACACGTGCTGGCACTCGGATTGACCGAGTGCCAGGCAGCCCCTAGAGTTGGCGTTGGCACTCTCCTGTGCGTAGTGCCAACCCGGTTCCCATCTGTACCGAGTCAGTACCGAGAAAGAAGAGGTCACCGTGGCCGTCACCATCAAGCCGCTCGAGGATCGCATCGTCATCCGCCAGGTCGAGGCGGAGCAGACCACCGCTTCCGGTCTGGTCATCCCGGACACCGCGAAGGAGAAGCCCCAGGAGGGCGAGGTCGTCGCCGTCGG